>QXGG01259347.1_pt1 | contig 12646 bp, 7 predicted proteins | sample 1982491 | NCBI WGS metagenome assembly QXGG01 (sample SAMN09924614, study PRJNA488089) | Wastewater metagenome, whole genome shotgun sequencing project. | isolation source: South African research farm wastewater | place: South Africa: Irene, Agricultural Research Council, Animal Production Institute... | reverse complement strand
TATTTGTAGTAATGAGTTACAAGAAATCGAAAGGTTGGGACAGAAGCTAAAGTAAATCTTAAGGTTGCAGTATAAAAAAGGAGGAAAACTTTAACAAGTTTTCCTCCTTTTGAGTGATCCGTCTGGGGCTCGAACCCAGGACCCCAACATTAAAAGTGTTGTGCTCTACCTGCTGAGCTAACGAATCAATCCTGTTGCTTTTTGATAGCGAGTGCAAATATAAACGAATAATTCTTACATCCCAAATTAATTCTTAATTTTTTCAATTTATATTTACTATCTTTGTTAGCATATAGGCATTAACACACTATTATTTAAAAGTTTATGGCTGACGATAAAAAAGTTATATTTTCAATGGTTGGGGTAAGTAAAGCATTCCAACCCAATAAGTATGTCCTTAAAGACATTTATTTATCTTTCTTTTATGGTGCTAAGATTGGAATCCTGGGTTTAAATGGTTCGGGTAAATCTACACTATTAAAGATCATTGCCGGCGTAGAAAAATCATACGAAGGAGAAGTTGTAATTTCTCCAGGATATTCTGTGGGTTATTTAGAGCAAGAACCAAAGCTAGACAACACCAAAACTGTCAAAGAGGTAGTTATGGAAGGTGTGCAAGAAGTTGTTGACACTCTAAATGAATACGAAGAGATTAACCTTAAGTTTGGCTTGCCCGAGTATTATGAAGATTCCGATAAAATGGATAAGCTGTTTACTCGCCAAGCTCAACTACAAGATATTATTGATGCTTCTGATGCATGGAATCTAGATAGCAAACTCGAACGTGCTATGGATGCACTCCGTTGTCCTCCAGAAGACCAATTGGTTGAAAACCTATCAGGAGGTGAGCGCCGTCGTGTTGCTCTATGTAGATTATTGCTACGCAAACCTGATATTCTTCTTCTTGATGAGCCTACCAACCACTTGGATGCTGAATCTATTGATTGGTTAGAGCAACATCTTCAACAGTATGAGGGAACAGTTATTGCTGTTACCCACGACCGTTACTTCTTAGACCATGTTGCAGGTTGGATCTTGGAGCTTGACCGTGGTGAGGGTATTCCTTGGAAAGGGAACTACTCAAGCTGGTTGGAGCAGAAGACCAAGCGTATGGAAATGGAAGAGAAAACAGAAAGCAAACGTCGTCGTACACTTCAACGTGAGTTGGAGTGGGTAAGGTTGGCTCCTAAAGCTCGTCAAGCTAAGGGTAAAGCTCGTCTTAATGCGTATGATCAATTAATGAATGCTGACGTAAAAGAGAAAGAAGAAAAGCTCGAAATTTTCATACCTAATGGACCTCGATTGGGAAGTAAGGTTATTGAAGTTCAGGGTGTAACTAAGGCTTATGGCGAGAAATTACTCTTTGATAACCTAAACTTTAGTTTACCTCCTAACGGTATTGTAGGTGTTATTGGCCCTAATGGTGCTGGTAAAACTACATTGTTCCGTTTAGTAATGGGGCTTGAGACGCCTGATGCAGGTACTTTTGAAGTTGGAGAAACTGTCAAAACTGCTTATGTTGATCAACAACACAAAGATATAGACCCAACGAAGTCTGTTTACGAAGTAATTTCGGGGGGTAATGATACCATTAAGCTTGGTGGGCGTGACCTTAACGCTCGTGCATATCTTTCTCGCTTTAACTTTGCAGGTTCTGATCAAGAGAAAAAATGTGCTGCTCTTTCGGGTGGTGAGCGTAATCGTCTTCACTTGGCTATGGCACTCAAAGAAGAGGGTAACGTATTATTACTCGATGAGCCTACCAACGATATCGACGTAAATACATTGAGAGCTCTTGAAGAGGGTCTTAATGATTTTGCTGGGTGTGCCGTGGTTATTTCTCACGACCGTTGGTTCTTAGACAGAATTTGTACGCATATTCTTGCCTTTGAGGGAAACTCAAATGTGTTTTTCTTTGAGGGTTCTTACTCTGAATATGAGGAGCACAAGATTAAACGTCTAGGTGATGTTGGACCTCAACGAATTCGCTATAGAAAATTAACAAATGATTAAGTGCTAGCAAGTTATTTATAACTATTTATACTAAAAAGAGGACTAATGGTCCTCTTTTTTTGTATAATAAGATTTATTATTTGCTGTTAAGGTTAATAAATGTAACCGTAACGTAACTGTTATATGCTTCATTAAGTGTATCTTTGATAACGATTTAGGTATTCAGTTATTATTAATACAAACTAGAGAATTATGAAAAAGCGTTTATTTCAGCTTCTGTTTGTGACTTGTGCTTTACTTTGCTCGGCGGCAACAGCTGTTGCTCAAAGTACGGTAAAGGGTCAAGTCGTAGATCAAGAAACAGGAGAGCCATTAATCGGCGCATCTGTTACAATTGATGGAACATCAAAAGGTACAATTACCGACATTGATGGGTTCTTTACTCAGTCTGTTCCTACCAACGGAACAATTAAATTTAGTTATATCGGCTATGTCGATTTAAAACGAAAGATAACAAAAAAAGGATCAGTCGATCTTGGCGTTATTCAATTGAAGCAAGATGCTTTTGCTCTTGCCGACGTTACTATTACATCGTCTATTGCAAAAGATAGACAAACTCCAGTAGCTCTATCTACTATCGATCCCGTATTTATAGAAGAAAAGCTAGGAACTCAAGAGTTCCCTGAGATTTTGAAAGCTACACCCGGTGTTTATGCAACCAAACAGGGTGGTGGTTTTGGTGACTCAAAAATCAATATGCGTGGTTTTAAATCCGAAAACATTGCAGTAATGATTAATGGTGTACCGATGAATGATATGGAGTGGGGAGGAGTATACTGGTCGAACTGGGCTGGTCTATCCGATGTTACTCGTTCAATGCAAACTCAACGTGGTATGGGAGCTTCTAAAGTTGCTGCACCTTCTGTTGGGGGATCAATTAATATTATTACGCGTACTATTGATGCTCAAAAAGGTGGTTCTGTGAGCTACGCTATGGGTAATGATGGTTATAACAAAATTTTATTCAATGTTTCAACAGGTCTAACCAAAAGTGGTTGGGCTATGACTCTTCTAGGTGGTAAAACTTGGGGAGATGGTTATATTCAAGGGACAGAGTTCGAGGGATATAATTACTTCTTAAACATTGCCAAACGAATTAATGACGATCACCAATTGTCGTTTACTGCTTTTGGAGCTCCTCAATGGCATAATCAGCGTAATCGTAACGATGGTTTAACTATAGCAGGATGGGAAGAGTTTGGTACACGTTATATGGGCGAAAACGATAAATATAAATATAATCCTACTTACGGTCATGGTATCAATGGTGAGCGCAAGACTTCTCAACGCAATGTATATCACAAGCCTCAACTTTCATTAAACCACTCCTGGCAAATTGATCGCAACTCAAGTTTGAGTACAGCTCTTTATGCTTCTATTGGTAATGGTTATGGTTATAGCGGGCAAGGTTACGGTAAGAATGAATTCAATACAAATAATCGAAACCTTTGGTATGGTACTAGTAATGGGATACTAAATAATTACTTTAGAAAACCGGATGGTACTTTTGCTTATGACGAGGTATATGATTATAATAAGGCAAGTCAGAATGGTTCCTATATGGCGATGTCTAAATCGATAAATAAGCATAACTGGTATGGCTTGCTCTCTACTTATAACACTAAGATAAAAGAGGTATTCGATTTCTTTGGTGGTATTGATTTGAGATATTATAAAGGTATTCATACCAATGAACTTGTTGATCTTTACGGCGGGGAATACTTCTTAGACGAAAATAGAAGAAATATTAGTCCTGCTTTAAATAGCAATGCAGCAAATCCAATGTTTGCAACTCAAAAATTGGGCGTGGGAGATGTTATTTATAGAGATTATGATGGTAATGTCGTACAAGGTGGTGGTTTTGCTCAAATTGAGTACAATACTGATAAATTGAGTGCATTTGTATCGGGCTCTTTATCCAATACTTCTTATTGGAGATATGATCGTTTTTACTACGATAAAGCAAATGCTAAATCTTCTACACTTAACTTCTTAGGCGGAACTGTAAAAGCGGGTTTAAATTACAATATTAATAAATACCATAACGTATTTGCAAATGTCGGATTTATTAGCCGTGCTCCTTATTTTTCAGGAGGTGCTTTTTTACAAAGTACAACGAGTAATGCGACTAACAAAGATGCGTTAAACGAAAAGATTTTGTCTTTTGAACTAGGGTATGGTTTCCGCTCTTCTTTCCTTGCAGCTAATCTTAACATGTATCATACAGAGTGGAAAGATAAAACTATGACTAAAGGGGTTTCAATTACTGATGATAATCGAGTGGAAATTGATAGAGCTACAATCAATATGTCAGGTGTAAATGCTCGTCACCAAGGTATTGAACTTGATTTTACAGCTAAACCATTCCAATGGTTAGATATTACTGGTATGTTCTCTATTGGTGACTGGAAATGGGTAAGCAACCCTAAAGGATATTTCTATAATTCACAAGGACAACCCTTAAAAACATTAGATGGAGGAGTAGTTGCTAGTGGAATTCAAGCTTCTGATCATGCATGGAGTCAGTTGGATTTGAAAGATGTAAAAGTTGGAGGCTCGGCTCAGACGACGGCTGCTTTGGGTGCAACTTTCAAACCTAGCAAGGAGCTACGTTTAGGAATTGATTATTTGTTTTATGGTAGAAACTATGCAGATTGGAACTTCAAATCAGGTGACATTATAGCTAACTCTGAAACCTCTTTTGCAACGCCTTGGAGAATTCCTTCGGCAGGAATATTCGACCTTAATGCAAGTTATAGGTTCAAAATAGGAAATATTACTTCTATTTTATCGGGTAATGTAACTAATTTATTTGATCAGGAATACATAACAGATGCAACAGATGCGGGTGGAACTTGGCAGCAAGCTTACGGGGTATTCTACGGATTTGGACGTACATTTAATGTAAGATTGAAGTTAAACTTTTAATAGCTTAATAAGATGAAAAAAAACATATATGGTCTGTTGGCTTGCGCTTTAATATTGAGCAGCTGCGACTACAACGATAAACACTTTAAGGGTTTGGAAGATTTAGCTAAGCCTGATAATACTTCTGCAGTAGAGTATACCTTACTCCCAGAAGATTATAGTGCGATTTCCAAAAACAAAGACAATGTAGCTTTTGCCAAAGAGTTAGATGCTAAGGTGGAAACAGAAGATGGTACTCCTTCTGAAATCTATCAGAATGCATTAAAAGCCATAGCTTCTAATGAGTCTTTTGGCGAGTTAATTACTGCAGCTGATTTTGCACCCAACTTTTTGATTACAAAGTGGTATACGAAAGATAATACCGCAGCTATAAAGCTAACTTATAATGAGGATGTAAATAAACCGGAAATCTTAACTAAGCTAGAGCAAGCTCACAACTACACGCTCGATGGCAATGATTATGAGCAAGTATGGGGTGAGGCTGGCATTGAGTATGTAACAGATAAAAAGCCTTTGAATAAATCGATAGATGCTCTGTTAAATGCTAAGTATGTTGATGCTCAAAAAGACCAGTATGCAGTAGTGAATTATAAGTACTCTATTATTGAGCCAGGCCAATCAGGAACTGATCCAATTATATTCTTTGAAGATTTCAATGAATTTAAGGATAAGGACGTACCTAGTTGGACTCAACAGAATATTCTTGGGGCACGAGAATGGCAAATAAGAGTTTATAATAATAATTCGTACCTACAGTTCTCGGCTAACGGTTCGAACGCAGAAGAAGAAAACTATATCTTAACTCCAAGTATGAAAGCTCAGAAAGACGCTTTTCTTACTTTTAATTTAAAATTCAGATATTATAATGGTTTACCATTAAGTGTATTGATCTCTGACAGCTACACCGACGATATAACTAAAGCTACTTGGACAGATATTTCCGATTCTTTTGAATTTCCTGTTCCTGAAGATGGAGGTGAAACACCTAATTTTGTTTCGGTAGGAGCTTATAATTTGGCTCCGTATGCTGACAAGAATGTTGTAGTTGCTTTTGTCTATAAAGGAAATGGTATAAAGGAGGTCGCGGGTGCGATTACAACAACAGTTCAAATTGATGAGGTTCAAGTTTCTCTAGAGAAGCCTACGACAAGGTTGTCTACACGTTCTTCTGAATCTACTGTATTCAATAAATCAAATGTTTACAAGTTTAACGGTACTATTTGGTTAGAGGTAAATGATGTAATTACACCAAATGCAAGTGACTATGAAGCGATGGGTATTGATAAATTTGGAAAAGCTAATCCTAAAGAGTACTTACCTAAATATTTATCCGTAAGATATCCTTATGCTCAGGCTGAAGACCTTAAAACATTAGTTTATCTTTATGATGATGGTATGGGATCTGCTCAGTACGAGTACAATGGCAGTTCATGGAGCTTTGTTGAGTCATTTGTGTCTGCGACTAGCCAATTCGTTTTCTCTGACGGCAGTTGGGTATATAATCCTAGTACAGTAGTTAATTTACCTGCTGAGAGGGGGAATGCGGCAGTATCTGCTTTTTATCAGCCAATTACCGATTGGGTTTGGGAAAATATTGATCAAAAAGAGTTGGGTATTACCGAGAAGGGCAAAGGATACGTAACGAAGTATGGGAATAATGATTACTATTTTGGTACATCTGCTTTCCAAAACAATGTTGATCTTAGAGTTGGTAAATACACAGAGCAATATGCTAAGGGTTACACCAAAGAAGATGGAACACTTATGTCTAATGCTGAAATTCTTGACCTAGTAATGTCAAGATTACCGCATGCATTTATGATTGGATTGGAAGTAGCTTATCCAGATGCTACCCCTGTAGATAATATGGAAGTTATTTATACGGTCAACTTTGAAGCATATAATAACTCAAATATTGGATATACTATTCAGTATGAGGTTATAGGTAAAGGAGAGTTTAAATATATTGAAGGTTCTCTAAAGTTGAGATAAGCCAAAAAGATACTTGGTAACTAATTAATAGATGGAGAGGAATTGCGTTATAGCAATTCCTCTCCATTTGTTTTATGTCCATTTAGTCAAAAATATTAGTTAAAATAATCTTAGTTATCCTGTGATAAATAAATTACATTTGCTTAGTTGATAAACTAACTAAATATCTATTAGAATATGAGGAAATTAATTCTAGCTGCTGCATCTTTGGCTTGCATGGGCGGAGTGTTATTAAATGCTCAATCAAACAAACGGGGAGGCATCTCGACTAAAATGTTGAGCGAAATTCAGAGTTCTTATACTTACAATACCCAAGACAAGGCAATCCGTAATGCTTTAAATGGTACCGATTTAAATAAACTCGCAGTGAATGCAGATGTAGAACCTATTGATGGAAACTTCTCTATACGAGTAAATTCTAAGGGGATAACTAATCAGTTTTCATCGGGAAGGTGCTGGCTATTTACAGGCTTAAACGTGATGCGTGCCAAAGTGATAGCTCAGTACGATATGGGTGCTTTTGAATATTCAGAAGTATATCCTTTCTTTTGGGATCAGTTAGAAAAATCAAATTTATTCTTACAAGGTATTATTGATACCCGTGACAAAAAGGATAACGATCAGATGGTCGAGTGGCTATTTAAGAACCCACTTAGTGATGGTGGAACATTTGCAGGAGTTGCTGATATTGTAGGTAAGTACGGCTTGGTACCTAGCGAAGTGATGCCCGAAACTATGAGTAGTAAGAATACGGGACCAATGGCTAAGATTATTATATTAAAGCTTCGCGAGTTTGGTATGGAGCTGCGTAAGCAAGCTGCAAATGGAGCTTCTCAGGCCAAACTAATTGAGGATAAAACAGAGATGCTTTCGAGCATTTATAAGATACTTGCCTTAAATTTAGGAAATCCACCTACTGAATTTAGTTGGGATCGTAAAAATGCCAAGGGTGAGGTAGTAGCTACTGAGGAACATACTCCAAAATCATTTTTAGCTAAATACGGTGATGAGTATTTAATTGACAATTACGTTATGCTAATGAATGATCCTAGTCGAGAATATTATCAAACCTATGAAATCGATTACGACCGTCACCAATACGATGGAACTAACTGGACTTATATAAACCTACCAGTCGAAGATATTAAGGAGATGGCGATAACTTCTCTAAAAGACAGTACGATGATGTACTTCTCTTGCGATGTAGGTAAATTCTTGGATTCTGAAAGGGGTGTGTTAGATATTAATAATTACGACTATGCTTCGCTCTTTGACATGAGCTTTACTATGGATAAGAAAGATCGCGTAAAATCTTTCGCAAGTGGCTCTTCACATGCGATGACTTTAATGGCAGTCAATCTAGATGATAAAGGGAATACGAATAAGTGGATGGTCGAGAATAGCTGGGGAGCAAACCACGGTCATAATGGGCATTTGATAATGACAGATGAGTGGTTCAACGAATATATGTTTAGATTAGTAGTAGAAAAGAAATATGTACCGGCTAAAGTAATGAAATTGTTAAATAAAAAACCAATTCGTTTGCCTGCTTGGGATCCTATGTTTATGCATGAAAAGTAAAGACATATGTTTGATATTAAGATGTTTTTGTTATAGATAATGTTATTTATGAATGGTCTGTCGTTTAAAATAAATTATTATTAGCATACTCTTGAGTATTATATATTTAATAAGCCCTCTGGCTTTAATATAGAGAAGCCTTTTAAGGAAATATATCCCTAAAAGGTTTCTCTTTTTCTCTTTATTCAAAGTTTAATTTATTACTTTTGTTAGTAAATAAACAAAATCATTATTTGTAATAACATGGCAAATGTAATAAGGTTACGCAAAGGCCTTGATATCTCTCTAAAAGGCAAAGCCGAAGAGGTGTTGTTTACTGTTGAAAATCCGGAGCTGTATGCTTTAGTTCCAGATGATTTTCATGGTGTAACACCAAAAGTGATTGTCAAGCCTGAAGAAGGAGTAAAGGTTGGGACTCCCTTGTTTTATGACAAGAAGAACCCCGAAGTGAAATTTGTTTCACCTGTAAGTGGTGTCGTTACTGCTGTAGAAAGAGGTGCTCGAAGAAAGGTATTGAACGTAACAGTTCGTCCTTCAAAAGAGCAAGAGTTTATAGACTTTGGCAAAAAGGATGTTGATAAACTTTCTAAAGAGGAAGTGAAATCAATCATGCTTGAAACTGGTCTTTTTGGTTTTGTAAAAGAACGTCCTTATGATGTTGTAGCAAACCCAAATAATACTCCTAAAGCTATATTCGTTTCTGGCTTTGATAGCAACCCTCTAGCAGGAAGTTTCGAATTTAAACTTAAAGGTGACGAAAAAAACTTCCAAACTGGTCTTAATGTTTTGGCAAAACTTGCAAAAACATATTTAACTCTTCACGTAAATCAATCGGCTCCCGCTCTTAAGGAGGCTAGAAATGTAGTGTTAAACTACGTTGACGGACCTCACCCTGCAGGAAATGTAGGTGTTCAGATTAACCATATTGATCCTATTAATAAAGGTGAAATTGTTTGGACTGTTAAGGCAGAAGCAGTGATCTTCATTGGTCGCTTATTCAACACAGGTAAGCTTGATTTTACTCGTACAGTAGCTTTTGTTGGCTCTGAAGTTGATAAACCAAGCTATTGTAAACTAATTCTTGGTGCACAACTTACTAAACTATTTAAGGGCAGAGTAACTAAAGATAAGAACCTACGCTATATTAGCGGAAGTGTACTTACAGGTACTCAAATCTCTAAAGATGGTTTCTTAGGTGCTACCGACTCAATTGTATCAGTAATCCCTGAAGGTGACGATGCACATGAATTGTTTGGTTGGATTCTTCCACGTACAGACCAATTTAGTGTGAATCGTTCTTACTTCTCTTGGTTACAAGGAAATAAAGAGTACGCTTTAGATGCTCGTCTTAAAGGAGGAAAACGTCATATGATTTTCTCTAACGAGTACGATAAAGTACTTCCGATGAATATATTCCCTGAATTTCTTATTAAAGCAATCTTAGCAGGTGATATCGACCGTATGGAAGAACTAGGAGTGTATGAAATTGCCCCTGAAGATTTTGCGTTATGTGAATTTGTTTGTTCTTCGAAAGTAGAGCTTCAAAAGATTGTGCGCAACGGTTTAGATATGCTTCGAGCAGAAATGTCTTAATATTTAAAATGTATATAAATAAATGAAAGCGTTAAGAAATTATCTAGATAAGATAAAACCACATTTTCAAGAGGGTGGTAAACTCCACGCATTCCATTCGCTATTCGATGGTTTTGAAACATTTATATTTGTACCCGATACTACTTCTACATCTGGTGCGCATATTCATGATTCTGCTGACAGTAAGCGATTAATGTCTTTTGTGGTTATATCTCTTATTCCAGCTCTTTTGTTCGGTATGTATAATGTTGGTTACCAACATTACATTCATGCAGTTGGCGAGCTAGGAACTTTTTGGGAGATGTTTGGTTACGGTTTTTTAGCCGTATTGCCTAAAATTGTAGTATCATATGGTGTAGGATTGGGTATTGAGTTTATTATTGCTCAATGGAAGAAGGAAGAAATTCAAGAAGGTTTCTTGGTTTCGGGAATTCTGATTCCTATGATTGTTCCTGTTGATTGTCCGTTGTGGATGCTTGCATTGGCTACTGGCTTTGCGGTAATTTTCGTAAAAGAGATTTTCGGAGGAACAGGTATGAATATTTTCAACGTAGCTTTGGTTACTCGTGCCTTCTTATTCTTTGCCTACCCAACTAAAATGTCGGGAGATTCAGTTTGGGTCTCTTCGGAAAGCATTTTCGGTTTAGGTAAAACTGTAGACGGTCTAACCGTAGCGACACCACTTGGAATAGCTTCTACTGGCACAGCCGATCAGGTTCCAGCCTTTACCATGGATATGGTGACTGGCTTAATCCCTGGTTCTATTGCTGAAACTAGTGTTATAGCGATCTTGATTGGTGCTGTAATTCTTTTAATTACAGGTATTGCTAGTTGGAAGATCATGTTCTCTGTATTTGTTGGAGGTGCATTTATGGGTATCGTATTTAATCAATTCGGTCCTGATACTGCAATGGCTCACATGCCTTGGTATGAGCACTTAGCTCTTGGAGGTTTCTGCTTTGGTGCAGTCTTTATGGCTACTGACCCTGTAACTTCAGCGCGTACTGAAACAGGTAAATATATTTTCGGGTTTTTAATTGGTATTATGGCTATCGTTATTCGTGTGCTTAACCCAGGTTATCCTGAAGGTATGATGTTAGCTATCTTATTGATGAACATCTTTGCCCCATTGATCGACTATTACGTAGTTCAATCAAATATTAGTGCTCGTGTTAAACGTGCTATTAACTCTAACAATTAATTAAAACCGAAATAAAATGAATACAAATAGTAATACTTATACTATTATTTATGCTTCGGTAATGGTTGTTATCGTAGCGTTTTTACTCGCGTTCGTCTCAGAATCACTGAAGCCAACGCAAAAGAAGAATGAGGATATTGACAAGATGAAGCAAATCCTTAGTGCTTTGCATATAGATGCAAGTAAGGTTGATGATGTTCAAGCTGAGTATGCTAAATACGTTAAGGCTGATGAAATCATTAATTCGGATGCTCAGGTAATGAGCGAAACTGGCGGTTTTGCTATTGATATGAAGTTTGAGTTGGCTAAGCCTCTGGCTGAGCGCGAACTGCCTTTATATATCTGTGAGGTAAATGGTGAAACCAAATATATTATTCCTGTTTTTGGTAACGGACTTTGGAACATCCTTTGGGGATATGTTGCTTTAAATAGTGATAAGAATACAGTTTATGGTGTTTATTTTGATCATGCAGGTGAGACTCCAGGTTTAGGTGCTGAAATTTCAACACCAATGTTCCAGACACAGTTTGATAATAAAATTGTAATGGAAAATGGGTCAGTTGTCTTGAGCGTCATTAAGAATGGTCAGGTGCAGCATCCAAACTATCAAGTGGATGGTATAACTGGTGGTACGATTACCTCTAATGGTGTCGACAAGATGATTAAAAATAGCATCAGCCAGTATTCAACATTTTTAAAAAATTAAGGGAGGGATAATATATGAGTCAATTATTTTCTAAAAAAAATAGAGAAATATTTAAAGCTCCATTAGGGATCGACAACCCAGTAACTGTTCAGGTGTTAGGTATTTGTTCAGCATTAGCTGTTACCTCTAAGCTTGAGCCTGCTATAGTGATGGGATTATCGGTTACTGTAATTGTAGCTTTTGCCAACGTGATTATTTCTTTAATACGTAAAACGATACCTAATCGTATTCGTATTATTGTTCAGTTGGTTGTTGTTGCTGCTTTAGTAACTGTTGTAAGTGAAATTTTGAAGGCTTATGCATTTGATGTAAGCAAGCAACTTTCAGTTTACATTGGTCTTATTATTACTAACTGTATTTTGATGGGACGTCTTGAGGCATTTGCTATGGCTAATGGTCCTTGGGAATCTTTTCTTGATGGGGTAGGTAATGGTCTTAGTTATGCTAAAATTTTAGTAATTGTAGGGTTTTTCCGTGAACTATTTGGTGCTGGCGAGCTTCTAGGCTTTAAAGTAATTCCTGAGTCTTTCTACGAGTTAGGCTATATGAATAATGGTTTGATGGTAATGCCCCCAATGGCTCTGATTTTATGCGCATGTATCATTTGGTATCAGAGAAGTAAACACAAAGAG
>QXGG01113233.1_pt1 | contig 12655 bp, 10 predicted proteins | sample 1982491 | NCBI WGS metagenome assembly QXGG01 (sample SAMN09924614, study PRJNA488089) | Wastewater metagenome, whole genome shotgun sequencing project. | isolation source: South African research farm wastewater | place: South Africa: Irene, Agricultural Research Council, Animal Production... | reverse complement strand
CGTCTTCGGCAGCATTCACCTCTGCGCAGCTGGTGATAGGGAGTTCCACCTTGTCAGCCATCTGAAGCACGGTGAGAAGCTGGGTCTTGCCGGCGCACAGGAGCTTGAGCACGCTTTCGTTGGTAGCGGAGGTGGCTACGGCGGAGAAGGTTACCACGGTCTTGCCCGCTACGCCAGACGCAGGAGCGACGGTGAGCCACTCAGGTATATTCGTAATCTCCCAGGAGTCAACTGCAGTGACGGTAACGTCGCAGCTGCCGCCTTCAACAGGAAGTGCAATGTAGGACTGTGAGACCTGGACCTCATCAAGCTGGGCCAGCTCATCTTTCACGCAGGATACGGCAGTTGCCGCGATAGCCGCGAGGGTCAGAAATAATCTATTGAGTTTCATATTTGGTCCTTGCTGTTATTAGTTGAACATATATCTGATGCCGACGGAAGCGTACCAGCACTGTCCGATCGAATGCAGACGCTGCCAGGTCTCGGTGGTTCCGTTGTAAGCCTTGGCGGTGGAGAAGGTTGCATAGCCCTCCTTGTCAACACCCTCGTACTTGAGGATACGGCCCTCGCCGAGGTCCGGATTCATATACTTGGAGACGCCCCAGTTGGAGTTGAAGAGATTGAGTGCGTTCTTGAGGTCGAAGCTGAGCTGGAGGGTGTTCACGGACTTGCCGATGCGGACCTTGAAGTCGTGCTTGTAGCTGAAGTCGATGCGGTGAACCCAAGGAGAGTAAACGCTGTAGGCCTCGGCATATTCGCCCTGATGCTTGCTCAGATACTTGTCATTGTGCACATAGTCGAGGAAACGGTCGGCATCGTCCTGTGAAACGAAGCGGAAGTCGCCGTTGGCAACCTGCTCGTCGGTAGGGATGAAGATGAGGTCGTAGTTGTAACCGTCACCGTTGATGTCGTTCTGGGTCATGTAGCTGTAGTTGTAGCCGCCTCTCCAGGTCTCGTAGATGATGCCGAAGTGGTTGCCGCACTTGTCAGAGTAGCTGAGGTTTGCAAAGAAACGGTCAGGAGTTACGTACTGGGAGTTGTGGAGGCCCGGATCGTTAGGACCGTTCACGGTACCCATATTGTTCAGCACTGAAGAAGCGTTGGAACCAGGCATACCGGTGATTTCCTTGCTTGCGGTGTGGGTGTAGGCAGCCGACAGGTAGAGACCCTTGACCGGTTCCATATTGATGGATGCGGTGGCAGACCAGCCGTAGCCCCTGTGGGTGTTCTCGAGTACGTATGCGCTCTTGGAAGTGTAGAGGTAATTACCCTTCTGATAGATAGGACGGTTGTCCACGCCATTGAAGCGGGTGAAGCCATCGACAGGCTTTACGTTCCAGTCGGTCAGGCATACTCCGTTGACAGTCTTGTTGTAGATTGCCTCTGCGCTTACGCTGAATGGGAAGGAGGTAGGGAAGGCGTAGTCGATTGCGAGGGAAGTCTTCCATACCTGAGGCATCTTGAACTTAGGATCCACTGCAGAGATGGCGGATGGAAGGGTTCCGTCCTCCGGCTTGATGGTGGTAGGGTAACCGAGCTCGACGAGCTTGTTGTAGAGTTCCTTGCGGTTGAGGATCTTGCCGGCGAACTGGCTCATATCAACCTGGTCGCCCTTAGGGCCGAGAATGGCCTGATACTGAACCATACCGGAGTTGGAAGGCATATTGGTGAAGAACACGAGCGGAAGACGTCCGGAGAAGAGACCGGTACCGCCACGGAACTTGAGGCTCTTGTCACCGAGCACATCCCATACGAAACCTACGCGAGGGGATACGGAGATGTTGGAGTTAGGCCACTTGCCGGTGTCGATGTGACGGCAGCCGTCAACGTGCTCGTCAGGGTTCTGCGCATCGTGTGCCACGCCGTAGTTGAGAGCAAGGATGGCGTTGTTGGTCATAAGGTCTTTGTTGTCGAAGAAGAGACCGTCGAAACGCACACCGTAGGTAAGTTTGAAATTCTCATTGGCCTGCCACTCGTCCTGAGCGTAGAGACCGAGCTTGTGGAACTGTACGCGGGCTGCAGGGTTTTCCTCGCCGTCGTAGCCGTAGGTAAGGCAGACAACCTCAGGAGCTCTTTCGTTGAGGAAGTCGTCGAGGCTGAGGTAACGGTAGTAACCGGTACCGTTTCTCATATAGGAGTTGTCGGCCATCTGGTACTCGTAGTTGATACCGGCAGTCACCTTGTGCTTTCCGCCGTACCAGGTGATGTCATCCTTGATACCGATGTGGGTGTTGTGTACGGCATTGTTCCAGGTAAAGAGCTCGTAACCTGCTGAGATGTACGGCATAGGAGCGGAGCCGTCATCGTTACGGATGTCGATGAACGGGAAGTCGCTGGAATCGGTTCCGCGAACGTCGTTCAGCAGGGAGAGGGTAGCCAGGAACTGGTTGGAAAGGTTGTCGGAGATACGGCTGTTGAGGTCGAGGGACAGAGAGTGGACAACGTTGTCTATCGAGTACATAGAGTTGGCGTAGGACATACCGTAGAGGGAGGTACGGCCATAGGCGGAACGGGTGCCGCCGTCCATCGAGGAGGAGTTAGGCGAGCTCCAGGCCTTGTTGAGGGTGTAGTTGTACCTCAGGGCAAGGTGGTTCTTGTCATTGATGTTCCAGTCGAGGCGGGCGAGAACCTTCATATTGCTCTCGTTTGCCGGGAAATCGGTCCAGGAACCGGTTTCGTAGCCGTATTTGTCCTTAAGGTGTTTGGAAACCTTCTCGAGATCCTCGAGGGTGGTGCGGGAGATGTTTGCATCAGCATTGCCTACGCCGTCTGTGGAACCTCTCCACCTGTTTGCCACGGTAGGGATCTTGGAGTACTCGAAGTTTGCGAAGAAGAAGAGTTTGTTCTTCACGATAGGGCCGCCGAGGGTGAAGCCGTAGGTGGTGTTGCGGTCCTTGTCGCGGGCACCGGCGACAGTCTCGCCCTCTACGGTGTCACCGCGCATGTTCTCGTTGCGGTGGTAGATGTAGGCGCTGCCCTTGAAGGTGTTGGTACCGGACTTGGTGATGGCGTTCACGCCACCTCCGATGAAGTTGGTCTGACGCACGTCGTAAGGAGAGATCACAACCTGCATTTCCTCGATTGCGTCGATGGATATAGGGCTTCCGCCGCCAGGGAGACCGTCGTTGAGGCCGAAGTTGTTGTTGAAGTTCGCGCCGTCCACGGTGAAGTTGGCGGTACGTCCGTCAGCTCCGGCGAAGCTCATTCCGTTTCCGCCGTAAGGTGAGAGGCGGGTAACGTCAGTGATGCTGCGGCTGACCGTAGGAAGGTCGGCGATCTGCCTGTTGGAAATGTTGGTGGCGGCACCGGTCTTCTCGGCTGCGAACTTGGAAGTCGCGTTGGAGATCACGATGGCCTCGCTCAGCATCTGGGCATCATCCTCGAGCTTGGCGTTGAGTGAGAGTGACTCGGCGAGCTGGAGGGTAACGTCGGTAAAGGCAACGGTCCTGTAACCGAGGCAGGAAACTTCCACCTTGTAAGGACCACCGGCACGCATACCGTTGATGTAGTAGCGGCCTTCATTGTTGGTTACGGTTGCATAGCTGGTACCGGACTCGGTGTGTGTCGCTATGACAGCGGCACCGATCACCGGCTCACCGGAAGCATCTGCAACGAGACCGTTGAGGCTGGACGTGGTGAGCTGCGCGAAAGCAGTCACGCCCACAAACATTGCCGCAAAAGCGGACAGCAGAAACTTGATTGATTGTTTCATAAGTAGGTTGTTGATAAATATGTAAAGTTGTTGGTTTACACTATCAAGCCGTTCGGACACAGCAGGCCCTAAAAGCCGCCGCAAAAATAAGCAAATTTTTGCATATCTAAAATAATATGTATCTTTGCAGCCGACACGGAAAATGTGGAGAGATTTGCCTGCTTGCAACCACTCTAAAAAATGCTAAAATTCAAGGGTTTTTGTATTTGGGCGTACTCCGCATCTGCTGATGTCGGGGTATATTTTTTATAACTATTACATGAAGTACTTATTTACATCCGAATCGGTGTCCGAAGGGCACCCGGACAAAGTCTCAGATCAGATCTCAGACGCTGTCCTTGATGAATTCCTCCGTCAGGATCCTGACGCGAAGGTCGCCTGCGAGACATTCTGCACCACCGGTCTCGTGGTTGTCGGCGGAGAGGTGCACAGTGACGCTTACGTTGACATACAGAAGACCGCACGCGATGTCATACGCAAGATAGGCTATACCAAATCCGAATACAAGTTCGACGCTGACAGCTGCGGCATACTCAGCGCCATCCACGAACAGAGCTCGGACATCAACCAGGGCGTGACCAGCGCTCAGGGAGCCCGCGACAACGACGACCTGCAGGGCGCCGGCGACCAGGGCATGATGTTCGGCTACGCCTGCTGCGACACAGAGGAATATATGCCTCTGCCGCTGTTCCTGGCCCACAAGGCCCTCGTCATTCTCTCACGCATCCGCCACGAAGGCAAGCTGATGACCTACCTGCGTCCGGACGCGAAGAGCCAGTTCACCATCGAGTACGACGACTGCGACAGGCGTCCTCTGCGGGTTCACACCATAGTCATCTCCACCCAGCACGACGAGTTCGACGAGGAGAAGGCAATGCAGGAGAAAATCAAGGCGGACGTGCTCGAGTACCTCATTCCGGAACTCATCAGGGAGCTGCCGGAGCAGACCGCAGCCCTCTTCAAGGGGCTTCAGAGCGAAGAGAACCCGGAGGGCTTCGTGCTCCACGTCAACCCTACCGGCAAGTTCGTGATAGGCGGCCCTCACGGTGACACCGGCCTCACCGGACGCAAGATAATCGTGGACACCTACGGCGGCAAAGGCGCTCACGGCGGCGGTGCCTTCAGCGGCAAGGACCCGTCCAAGGTGGACCGTTCGGCGGCGTACGCAGCCCGTCACATTGCCAAGAATATGGTTGCGGCCGGCGTGGCCCGCGAGATGCTCGTACAGCTCTCCTATGCCATTGGCGTGGCCCGTCCGGTAAGCATATATGTCGATACCTGCGGCAGCGGAATCGTTCCGGACGCCGTCATTGCCGAGAAGATTGGCGAGCTCTTCGACCTGCGTCCGGCGAAAATAGTCGAGCGCTTCCAGCTGAAGAACCCTATATATCTGCCTACAGCCGCCTACGGCCATGTCGGCAGGGAACCATATACCCGGAAGATGACCCTCGTACGCGACGGCCGCGAAGTGGAAAAAGAAGTCCAGTTCTTCGGCTGGGAAAAACTGGACTGGATCGACAGAATCAAAGAAGCTTTCGGAATCTAATCCGTGTAGCAGAGCTGATAATCGTTAGCGACGACAGCCTCGACGCTCATCTCATAGCAGGCGAGCCAGAGGCTGTCTCTTTTTATGGCCTCCCAGCTGCTGTCCCTGAGTACGGCCGTGTCGAAGACATAGAACGGCACCGTGTCATCCACGTGATAGCCTTCCAGAGGCGAATTTTCGGCGCCACGGATTATGCTGACGTAATACCTCTGGCCAGCCCCCGTGAACATCAGGGAGTTGCGCTCATCGTCACCGAAGAGTTCAGGCAGGGCTCCCGCCTCCTCACAAGGCACGTCCCCGTGCTTTGGGACGAACCAGGCGACTTCCCGGGCGCTTTTGTTTACAAGGGTCATCACATAATACTCCTCGATGCGCCAATCATCCGCAGGATAAACTTTGACGCAGGAAGCGAAGAAAAGTGCGGACAGGGCCGCCAGCACAGCTTTCGTTATTCTTTTCATAACCAATCCTCCCTCATCGCGATGCATTGCGGTTCCATCCTATGTTCCAGCCGATTCCGAAATTGACGTTCAGAAGGGCCCAGGGACGGTTTGCCCTGCTGGTGACGCAGGAGTCCATATCGACTTCCCAGCTGTTCCTGAGCTGGTCCTGCGCGACTGCCTCCGGCCAGTTGTCCGGATGATATGCCGGAACGAAGTCATATTCCATGCGGCTGTACTCCATAGCGCAAGTGAAAGCCTTGAAGCCGCATTCGAGGGAAAGGTAGAAGTGGTGGCGGAAGGTGTAAGTGGCCTGGAGGCCGGCATAGGCGGCAAAACCCCAGCGCGTGGAGTAGTTTCCGTCGGCATAGAAATCTTCCTTCGGGGGCACGTCGCTGAAGCAATACTGTTTCAGCGGCTGGTCCGTCTCCCTGTCCAGGCGGACAAAGGGCGTGGAGCTGAGCTCACTGTAGGCGGCGCCTATGCCGAGTCGCGGACGTATGCTCCACTGGCCTGTATCGTAGCGGTAGCAGACTCCGGCAATCAGTGTGTTCACCCTGTAGCCCATGGCTTCGTCCATCCAGTTGCTTCTGTCCTGGGAATATTTGTACATATCCCCGTCCGCTCTGTTTACGACCGAGAAGAAAGGTCTCGGGTCCGACAATCCGCCGTCGTAGGACCAGGATGCGAAGGCACCCCAGTGGCGGCCCGGGAAGTAAGTGTAACGCAGCTGGAACTCCCCTCCACCGCTCATGCCGTTTGCGGTGCGGACTTCTCCTATGTAGTTGAAGGGCATGCCGACTAAACCGGCCTGCATATCGATCGAACTGCCGTAGGCATATTCCTGAGGCGTCCCGAAGCGACGCGGCCCGGCCTGCAGGTTCGCGGAGACAAGCAGCATCACAGCTGCCGCAGCCAAAAAGAATCCCGTCTTTTTCATATATTTTCTCTTTAGAACGGGAAATAGATGCCGGACGGGGCTTATGCGTTGCACGGGGCGATGGCTAGGGTTCGACCCAGTGTATGCGCACTCCCCTGCGCTCCATCCCCCTGAACCAGGTCATCTGGCGCTTGGCGAACTGGTGTATGGCCACAGCGAGGTCCCGGCGCATTTCCCCATAGCTGAGCTCGCCGAGAAGATAGCGCGTAACGAATTTATATTCAAGACCATAGTAGATGAGATCCTCAGGCTTTACCCTCTCCATAAGTGTCCTCACCTCCTCGACCATCCCCTCTTCCAGGCGGGCATCCAGACGCGCGTCAATGCGGGCATTGCGCTCCTCGCGGCTTACGAGCGTCCCAATGTAGAAGCAGCTGCGGGGCAGGAAGGCGCTGCGCGTCACCGGGTGCTCCTTTTCGTATATGGCTATCTCCAGGGCACGTATGAGGCGCTTGCGGCTGTCGCAGTCGGTGCTGTTGTGCAGGGGCTTGAGCGCCGCCAGCCGCGCCGTCAGGGTGGCGTCGTCGTATTGTTCGAGTTCCGCCCTCAACTGCGGGTCGGCAGGCACGTCGGGCAGATTGTAGCCGCAGGTGGCCGCCTCTATGTAGAGGCCGGACCCGCCGCACATCAGGGCTATGCAGCCGCGTCGGCGTATATCCTCATATACACGGGAGAAGTCGTGCTGGTAGCGGTAGATGTCGTATTTTTCGCCGGCATCGGCTATATCTATAAGATGATAGGGAACTTCTTCATATTCAGAGAGATCCTTGCCGGTGCCTATGCTCATTCCCCTATATACCTGACGGCTGTCGGCGGAAATTATCTCCGTCCTGGCGGGACTGCCGTCCGCGGCCCTGACTCCACGTTCAGCGAGCAGGGAGTCGAAGCGACGGGCCAGAGACACGGCGTAGCGCGTCTTGCCGGAGGCGGTTGGGCCGAGCACGCAGACCAGGTCGCAGCTGCCGTCGAGCAGCGAGTCGAGTACGGCGGCCGCGTCCAGCTTTTCCGGCTCGGGCAGCGGGGCGGGAGAAGGCGGAATGATTATCTCTCTTTTCATAGGGGCAAAAATAGTCAATTTATTACTATCTTTGCCACCCCCGTCGGAGGAAGCAGAGAATGAAAGCCAAGAGCAACATAGAGATAAAGAACCGCAGGGCCTCGTTCGATTACGAGTTCCTGGAGACTTTCCAGGCAGGCATAGTCCTGAGCGGCAGCGAGATCAAGTCCATCAGGGCCGGAAAGGCCTCGCTGGTGGACGGCTTCTGCTATTTCTCGAACGGGGAACTCTATGTCAAGAATATGCACGTGGCGGAGTACCACTGGGCCAGCGCCTGGGGAGGGCACGATCCGAAACGGGACCGCAAGCTGCTGCTCACCCGAAAGGAGCTGAGACGTCTGCAGCGGGCAGTCAAGGAAAAGGGCCTCACCATAGTGGCGGTGAAGCTCTATATCAATGAAAAGGGTTACGCCAAGCTGCTCATTGCCCTGGCCAGGGGCAAGAAAGAATTCGACAAACGCCAGTCTATCAAGGAAAAAGACCTCAGAAGGGAAATGGACCGTCAGTGAATCTGCACTGCAAAGGCGTGATGGTCCTCGTCTTTCCACCTGTCCTCATCCCATTCCGGACTCAGATAAGCCCCTTCGTGGTCGAGCACGAAGGCCAGGTAGGTGATGGGATAGCCCTGGGCGAGGAAGTGCTTCTCGTAGAAGGTCTGCACCTCGTAGAGCGAACTGAGTTCCCGGGCGGAGAGCCCATCCCCGAGGGCTTCGGGAGCGGTTGCATAGAGGTCCGTCGTGCGGGCCAGCACCTTCAGATTGTTGCAGCGGGCAATGGCATAGGAGTACTCGTGAAGATAGCGGCTGTCCGTCTTGAGATTGATTATGCCGCCCTTTGCGACGAAGCGGCGGTAACGCTCGAGGAAGAGCGGGGAGGTGAGGCGCTTTTTCTCCCTGCCTATCTGCGGGTCGGAGAAGGTCAGCCAGATCTGGGAGACCTCTCCCGGCGCGAAGAGCGAGGTGATGAATTCAATGCGGGTGCGCAGGAAGCCCACGTTGGACATGGCGGCCTCCGTGGCTTTGCGGGCTCCGGTCCAGAGTCTCGCGCCCTTGATGTCAACGCCTATGTAATTTATTGACGGATTGCGCATTGCGAGATCCACCGTGTACTCTCCCTTGCCGCAGCCGAGCTCCAGCACTATGGGATTGTCATTGTGGAAAAAGTCGCTGGCCCAGCGTCCCTTGAGAGGATGATCGACGCCCAGCACCTCAGAGGTTGCCGGCTGCACCAGACAGGCGAAGGTCTCGTTTTCCGCAAATTTCCTCAGCTTCCCGTGTCCCATCAGTCTTTCTTTTCTTCTTTGTTCCTGCCGCCCTGCCTGCGGTCCTGACGCTCGTCCTGCCTGCGGTCCTGACGCTCGTCCTGGCGGTTGCCCTGACGGTTGCGGCCGCGCTTGTTGCGCTTGTTGCGCTTGCGGGTCTCGTCGAAGCGGGTTATGCTGTCGTCTCCGACGGCTGAGACGAATTCCGGGGCAGACGGCTCCGGCTCGCTCTGTAGCGATTCCGGCTTTATGCCGTTGCGGTTCATCTTGATTATCTCCCTGACCTCGGAGGCATCCAGCGGATAGAGGTTGGCAAGCGAGCCCTTCTCGTAGGAGAAGTACATTATTTCGCGGAGTATGTCCGTCTTCATCAGGTAGGCCGGTCCGTCCTCGAATTCCAGCGGCTGGCTGAGCTTAGGGATGCGGCTCTGGGCGTCTATGTAGGAAGCCGTCTCGTAATTGAGGCAGCACTTGAGCTTGCCGCACTGTCCGGCCAGTTTCTGCGGATTCAGGGAGAGGTCCTGCACCCTTGCGGCGGAAGTGGTGATGGACTGGAAGATGGAGATATAGTTCGAGCAGCAGAGTTCGCGGCCGCACACTCCGAGTCCGCCTATCAGGCCGGCCTCCTGACGGGCGCCTATCTGCTTCATTTCTATGCGTATATGGAATTCTTCCGCAAAGACCTTGATGAGCTGGCGGAAGTCCACGCGGCCGTCGGCGATGTAGTAGAATATGGCCTTGGTCCCGTCGCCCTGGAACTCGACGTCACCTATCTTCATTTCCAGGCCAAGTTCGGCGGCTATCTGGCGGGAGCGTATCATAACCTCGTGCTCCCGGGCTATGGCTTCCTGCCATTTCTCTATGTCGAAGAGCTTGGCCTTGCGGTAGATGCGGCGTATGTCCGGACTGTCGGGCTGCACCCTCTTGCATTTCATCTGGTGGCCCACAGCCGGTCCTTCGAGGGTGACTATGCCCAGGTCGTGGCCGGTGGTCGCCTCCACTATCACCATATCCCCGGTCTTTATGGTCTGGCCGGAGTTGTTCCTGTATATCCCTTTGCGGGTGTTCTTGAAGCGCACCTCGAAGAAGTCCTTGTACTGCTCCTGGGACACACCCTTGAGCCAGTCATAGACCTCGAGCTTGCAGCAGCCCTGACGGTAGGTGCAGACGGTTTCGCCCTGCTCGTTGTGCTCGACTATGTTTCCCCTCGAGCAGTCGTACTGTCTGGTTTCGTTATTTTGTTCCATCTGTTGTCTATATGCTTAAAAAGAGTCTGTCCACAAGGTCACAGAACAGAATCTTCTGATTTACGTTTCTTTCCAGCATCGCCACCGTCCTGTCCAGGAGTTCCTGGGAGCGGCGGCAGAAGCCGCGCGGGCAGCGGGATGCCAGACTGAGGTAATATTCCCTGTCCTCATCGCTGCAGTAGGCCAGTTGCGGGAGAGTCTGCTGCAGCACGAAGACATTCCTCAGACACTCCGACATATATGCCATAAAGGCTTTCTGCTTCTCTTTCGAGCCCAGTTCGGCAAGGGCCTCGACGAAGTCGAGACAGCCGGCGAGGTCCTTCGAGAGCAGCGCCTCCATAAGCCGGGAGAAGAGTTCCCTGAAGAGCGACCTGTCCTCGCTGTCGCCCAGCTCGCGCAAGGCGCGACCCGGACTGCCGCCGCAGATGGCTGCCTGAACGGCCGCCGCGGCGCCAGTCTTGCCGCAAGCGGCAAGCGCCCGCTCCACCTCAGTCCTGTCCATAGGGCTCACCCTCATCGCCTGGCAGCGAGAGGCAATGGTCGGGAGCACCTTGTCCGGTTTGTGGGTGATGAATATCAGTATGGTCTTCTCGGGCGGTTCCTCAATGGTCTTGAGCAGCTTGTTGGCCGCCTGGATGTTGATTTTCTCCGGCTGGAGGAAAATCACCGACGACCATCCCCCCTCAAAGGAACCCATAGACAGTTTCGACACCAGGCGGCGGGCCTCCTCGACGGTTATGTCGCAGGCCTTGGCCTCCACGCCTATGGCCGCGCTCAGGTCATCCTCAAGGAAATATGGATTGGCCAGCGCCAGTTCGCGGAACGGGGCCTCATAGACCTCCGAGACCACATTCTTTGCCTCAAGACTGCCCGAGAGCCGTCCCGTGTTGGTGGGGAAGACAAAGTGCAGGTCGGGATGGATGAGCTTGGACATACGGTTGCAGCTCGGGCAGCTCCCGCAGGAGTCCCCGTCGTGACGGTTCGGGCAGGCCAGATACTGCAGGAAAGCCAGCGCAAGCGGGAAGGCCCCGCAGCCTTCGTTCTCATAGAGCATCATCGCGTGAGGCACCCTTCCGCTGTCCGCCATAGACAGCATCGCGCGCTTCACCCCCTCGTGTCCCGGTATGTCCGCAAATCTCATATATCAGTTCTTTCTTGCTCCTACAAAGTCCAACAGTTCCTCCAGCGTGTCCCTGGCCGGGCTGCAAGGCAGTTCGAGCAGCGAGTGGCGCGCGCTTTCAAGGAAGTCCCCCATCCTCTTCTTGGCATATTCCAGCCCCCCGTTGACCCTCACGAACTCGCAGATCTCCTCTCTGCCCGCGTCGTCGAGCTCCGTGGACCTCAGCCGGGCCCTGATTGCCGCCTCCTTTTCGCTGTCCACGGCCGCGAAGGCCCCCAGCAGAGGCAGGGTTATCTTGCGCTCGAGTATGTCCGCCCCGACCGGCTTGCCCACATTCATGCCCAGCGAATAGTCGAATATGTCGTCGCGAATCTGGAAGGCTATGCCCAGGTCGGTCGCGAATCGCCGTACCGAGGACTGCATTTCTTCCGTGGCGTTCACAGATATGGCTGCCGACAGCGACGCCGCCTCGAAAAGGGAGGCCGTCTTGCAATAGATGACCTTCAGATAGTCCTCCTCTGAGGTGTCGCAGGTCTCGGCCTTCTGGAGCTGGAGCATTTCGCCCTCAGTCAGGTCGCTCAGGGTCTTGGCGAAGACCCGTATCACATTCTCACCGTGAGACTTTGCGTCGAGTATGCATCTTACGGCCCTGACCAGCCAGTAGTCACCCACCAGCACGGAAACCGAAGGTCCCATCAAGGCATTCAGCGTGGGCTTTCCCCTGCGGCAGTCGCTCTTGTCGGCGACGTCGTCGTGAAGAAGGGTCGCGTTGTGCAGGAGCTCGGACGCGGCGGCATAGTGGCAGGAGTCGTCATTGGGCTGCCCGCAAGCCGAGGCGACGAGCAGGGCCAGGACCGGACGCAGCTGCTTGCCTGAATTCTCCAGCAGTCTGGCATTCAGGGCGGCGAGGTAGTCGATGTCCGTCTCCAGCGCAAGCGAAATCAGCTCCGACGTCCTCTCCCATAGTCCCGCAAGTTCACGCTTTATCTCCTTGATATCCATTTATTTATGTATATTTCGTCTATATCTTCTCCTTTCGTCCCAGCAGCCCGGCAAGAGTCTCCGCGTCCGGTACGAAATGCACCAGCGCACGCGACTCCGCGTCCAGCATCCCCGTCGAGACGTAATAGTCCAGCAGCTGACGGAAAGGCTCGTAGAAGCCCTTGACGTTCAGCACGTAGAGTTCTCCCATATAGCGTTCGAGCTTGCGCAGGGTCATAGTCTCTATGAATTCGTCCAGAGTGCCTATGCCGCCAGGCAGGGCCACCACCGCATCCGCGCCCTCACGCATAAGCGTCTTGCGCTCGGCCATGGTGTCCGTCCATATCACTT
>QXGG01170830.1_pt1 | contig 12675 bp, 8 predicted proteins | sample 1982491 | NCBI WGS metagenome assembly QXGG01 (sample SAMN09924614, study PRJNA488089) | Wastewater metagenome, whole genome shotgun sequencing project. | isolation source: South African research farm wastewater | place: South Africa: Irene, Agricultural Research Council, Animal Production Institute... | reverse complement strand
TACAGCAACATCATTCACGAGAACCGTTATCTGCTGATCTGGGCGGGGCTGAAAACCACGGTGATCATTTCCGTGTTCTCGGCCCTCTTGGGTACGCTGCTCGGCGGGGTGTTCTGCTTCATGCGCATGTCGCAGAGCCGGCTGCTCAATGTGCCAGCCAGCCTCTACATCGCCATCCTGCGTGGCACACCGGTGCTGGTGTTGCTGATGCTGATCTTCTATGTGGTGTTCGCCTCGATCAACGTCGACCCGGTGATCGTCGCCATCATCGCCTTCGGCATGAATTTTGGCGCCTACACCGCCGAGATCTTCCGCACTGGCATCCAGGGTGTCGACAAGGGGCAGACCGAGGCCGGCATCGCGCTCGGCTTCACCCGGGTTTCAAGCTTCGTCAATGTCGTTCTGCCGCAAACCATCCACCGCATTCTGCCGGTGTTCAAGGGCGAGTTTCTTTCCCTGGTCAAGATGACATCGATCGTCGGCTACATCGCCGTGCAGGATCTGACCAAGGCCAGCGACATCATCCGCAGCCGCACCTTCGATGCGTTTTTTCCGCTGGTGATGATCGCCATCCTCTACTTCCTGATCTCCTGGGTGCTGTTGCTGGCGCTCGAGTATCTCGAACGAGTCACCGATCCCAAGCACGGCCGCAAGGCAGTCAGAGCATGATCAAGGTCGAACATCTCTCCAAGCGCTTTGGCGACCTGACCGTACTCAGGGATGTCACGGCGAACATCGCCCGCGGCGAGGTGATCTCCATCATCGGCCCGTCCGGTACGGGCAAGAGCACCTTTTTGCGTTGCCTCAACCTGCTCGACGCCCCCAGCGGCGGCACGATCGAGGTCAACGGCGCGAACCTGCTCGCCCCGGGCACGGATGTAACGCTCGTGCGGCGAAAAATGGGCATGGTGTTCCAGTCCTTCAACCTGTTTGCCCACCTCTCGGTGCTGGGCAACCTGACCCTGGGGCCGATCAAGCTCCTTGGCGTGCGCCGGCCGGAGGCCGAAAGCAAGGCGCGCGACTTGCTCAAGCTGGTGGGCCTGGCGGAAAAGGCCGACAGCTTTCCGGACGAACTCTCTGGCGGCCAGAAGCAGCGCGTGGCCATTGCGCGCTGCCTGGCGATGGACCCGGAGATCATTCTCTTCGACGAGCCCACTTCGGCACTCGACCCCACCATGGTGAGCGAGGTGCTGGCGGTGATGCGGCGGCTGGCGAAAGAAGGCCTCACCATGCTGGTCGTCACCCATGAGATGGACTTTGCCCGCGATGTCTCGAGCCGGGTGTTCTACATGGACGAGGGCGTGATCTATGAAGAGGGCCCGCCCGAGCAGATTTTCGAGCGCCCGCAGCGCGAAAAAACCCGCGCCTTCATCCACCGCATCCGCAGCGTATGCCTGCGCATCGACAGCCCGGATTTCGATCTCTATGCCATCAACGCCGAGATCGAGCAGTTCTGCGAAAAGCAGATCCTGACCAGAACCACCCGCCAGCATCTGCTGTTGCTGATCGAGGAACTGTTGGTGATCTATCAACCGCGCATGGCGGTCACGCCGCTGAACATCACCCTCGGCTATGCCGAGAAGACCGGGCGCGTCGAGTTGAGCTTGGAGTCCCCGGGCGATGCGCCCAACCCGCTGGACAGCGCAGCACTGCCCGATGAACTGGGTCTGACCATCGTTACCAATCTGGCCGAAAGCATCGACTACCAGTCCGATGCGTCCGGCAATCGCCTGTCGATCCGCCTGGTTGCCGACTGAGCAACGCGTCGCTGGCTTCTTGCCTGGTTACGATTGCAGCAACAGGCAGAAACGCAGCATTCCAAATTAGCGTCCGTCCCGCACCATGCCCGAAGCTCTCATCAAAGCGACCGCTGGAGCCCCCAGCTCCGAGTACAAGGAACTGCAGCGCGTGATCATCCTGACGCTGGTCTGTCAGGCGCTACTCATTGTCTTGATCGTGGTCATGCAGTTCATTGGGGGCTCGCTGACACTCGGGGCCAAGCTGATCGACGCAACTGCAGGCATCCTGCTCACTGTTTTCAACCTCGTCAGCGTCGGCATCGTCCTGCGCCAGAATCCCTTCAGCCACCCTTATGGCACCGGAAAGCTGGAAAACTTCGCCGGATTCCTCGTTGCGATTTTGACCATCCCCGGTGGTTTGTGGGTTTTATATTCGGCCTACGGTAGTTACCTGGCGCCACCCGCAGCCTCAAACCTGGGACTGGCAACGCTGCCCCTCCTGCTTTCGGTCGTGCGTGCCGCCTGGTTGTACGTATTGATCCGGCGCATTGTTCAGCGTTACAAGCAGCCGTCCCCGATGACTCAATCCTGCTTGATGGCAATGTGGGTTACGACCGTATCAGACCTGCTGCTCCTGGCCGGGGTATTGATTGGCGTTGCGGTTTCTTTCTATGGTTACAGTAGCTCTGCCATCTATTTCGACATCGCAATCGCAATCGCACAAGGTGGGTACCTGCTGTATTGCGGGATCCGGGTGCTGCTGACCAACTTCAAATCGCTGATCGACCTGCCGCTACCGGAAGTCGACCAGATGAAGATCATGCAGGCACTGGCCGCGCACTTCGAGGCCTATGAAGACCTTGGCAATGTCTATACCCAGCTCAGCGGCAGCACCCGCATGGTGCAGATCGAGCTCTACGTCACCCCGGACACGACCGCGGCGGAGATTCAGGCGCTGAGTGTCGACATGGAGAAACGCCTCAGGCAACACTTCGGGAAATTGCTGTTTCACCTGATTCCGCTTGTCCGGGGAAGTGCTGAGTGTGGTCATCCGAATTTGCCCAACCGGCAGTGATGCTCAAGGCCACGGGTTACAATGCGTTCGGCGGCGTCAGGGCTGGGGGGTCGAGCATGTCGCCGAACAGTCTGCTTTCGGAGTCCCGGCCTGCGGTCCTGGGTTCGAGGACGGGTATGACGTGCTGGCAGGTATCGCCAGGGGCAAGAATTCCGCTGTGCTGCTGAACGGTTCGCAGCGACTTTTTTACAAGTATTGGAGTCGTAATGGAAATTCAGGTCCAGGAGTCGGGTGGCGCATGGGTGGTTTCGGTCACGGGCAAGCTCGATGCCGTGTCGGCAGCCGACTACCAGAAAGCGGTCGAACAGCTCATCGCCGGCGGCAAGACGCGCTTCATCGTCGACTTTGCGGCGCTGACCTACATCAGCAGTGCCGGCTTGCGTGTGCTGCTGTCGACCGCGAAGCAGCTCAAGCCCAAGGGGGGCGTCGTGCTGTTTGCCAACCTGCAGGACAACGTGCGGGAAGTCTTCGACATGACCGGCTTCAGTACCATTCTGGGCATTCATCCCTCGCTGGATGCGGCGCGCGCGGTGCTGTGAGGCGCATTGCGTGAGCACGACGCGCGAGTTGGGTTCGCTGTCTGTCGTCGCAGAGCTGACGAATCTGGAAGCCTTGCAGGACCATGTCGCCCGATGCGCCGCCGAATTCGGGCTGGAGTCGAGACGGATTGGTTTGCTGACGATGGCGCTGGAAGAGATCTTCGTCAATATTTGCGACTACGCCTATCCGTCCGTCCCCGGGCCCGTCGTGGTGAATTGTCGTGATCAGGGCGAGCGCTTTGTCGCCGAGGTGATCGACGAGGGCCAGGCCTTCGATGTGAGCTCGGTAGCCGAACCCGACCTTGAAGCCGATCTCGAGACACGCAGGATCGGTGGCCTCGGCTGGTTTCTCGTTCGCAAGATCGCGGACCAACTCGATTGTTTCCGCGAGGACGGACGCAATATCGTGCGCATGTCGCTGAATCGCTGACCATGAAGTTTGCTTCCCTGAGTCTTCGCGGGCTGATGTTCGGTCTCTTCGTGCTGCTGTCCGGGATGAGCAGTGTTTCCGGGGCGCAGCGTGGGCCGGAGGGTACGCCGACGAGTGAGCCAACGCATGAGCGGATAAAACAGGCGACCTTCATTCCGCTCTGGCAGCCGCAGGCCCAGTTCGCAGGCTATTACATGGCTGTCGAGAAGGGCATCTATCTCAAGCACGGCATCGAGCTGCGCATCATCCACGGCGGTCCGGGACGCAGTCCTGCCGAGTACCTGCGCGACGGTCGCGCGGATTTTGCAGCGCTGTGGCTGACGACCGCGCTGCAGCGACGCGATGAAGGTCTGCCGCTGGTACATGTCGCCCAGGTGGTGCAGCAGTCGTCGATGCTGCTGGTTGCACGCAAGGACTCGGGCATCCGCAGCCTGGCCGACCTGGATGGCCAGAAGCTCAGTCTGTGGGGCGGGGATTTCGATATCCCGCCGCGCAGCGCCCTTGATCAGCACGGTGTGCGGGTGCAGCCGGTACAGCAGTCGGCGACGGTGAACCTGTTCCTGCGTGGCGCGGTCGCTGCAGCTTCGGCCATGTATTACAACGAGTATCACACCCTCCTGAACGCCGGCTTGAACGCGGACGAGCTGACGGTTTTTCCGCTCAAGGATCATGGCGCCAACTACCCCGAGGACGGGCTGTATACCTTGCAGCAGACCCTGGCGCGTGATCCGGCGCTCGTCGATGCCTTCGTGCGCGCCTCGCTCGAGGGCTGGGACTATGCCTTTGCCCACCCCGAGGAAACGCTCGATGTGATGCTGCGCATCATTCGGGAAGCACGCCTTCCGGCCAACCGCATGCATCAGCGCTGGATGCTGGCGCGCATGCAGGAGCTGATACGCCCGGACGACAGCCAGAGCAGGGTCGGTGCGCTGGGCCGCGACGACTATCAGCTGGTGACGGAGGAGTTGCTCAGGCGAGGTCTGTTGAATGAGGCGATTGATTACGACGCTTTCGTGAAGGAACACCGTGCACTTCCCTAGAACCATCGCCGCACGCCTGATCCTGGTTGTCACGCTCAGCGCCTCGCTCATCCTCGCCGGCATGCTGAGCTTCAATCACTTTCGCGCGCGCGCGCTGATCGAGAAGGAGGTCGCGACCAGCGCGCACAACCTCGCGCTGGCATCGGCGAATCGCGTCGAAGCCGTGCTGGGCACGGTCGCCAGGGTGGTCGAGACCATGGCGCGCCAACTGGAGAGCGATCATTCCAGCCCGCACGCCAACGACCCGGCCTTGCTCCTGTTGTTGCAGCGTGCCCTGGAGAACAACCCCGAAATCTACGGCACGACGATTGCGTTCGAGCCGGATGTGCTCGGCGGCCCCACCCAACGCTATGCGCCTTATTTTTACCGGGATGGAGCCCGCATCCGGGCCATCCAGCTGGAAGATGCGTATGACTACGTGTTTCAGGACTGGTACCAGATTCCGCGCGAGCTGGGGCGTGCCGAGTGGAGCGAGCCCTATTTTGACGAAGGGGGCGGCGACACCCTGATGGCGACCTATTCGGTGCCGTTCTTTGCCGGCGAGGGGGATGCCCGGCGCTTCATCGGTATCGTCACCGCCGATATCGCGCTCGACTGGCTGACCCAGACGATCGGTGCGATTGAGGTCCTGGACACCGGTTACGCCTTTCTGTTGTCGCGCAGCGGGGCGCTCGTCACCCATCCGGTCAGCGACTACATCATGAACGAGAGCATCTTCAGCCTGGCCGAGTCGACCGACAACCCGGCCCTGCGCGAACTTGGGCGCCGCATGCTGAGTGGCGACAGCGGGTTTGTGCCGCATCGGGATCATGCCGGCGCGCCCGCGCGCGTGTATTTCGGTCCGCTCCCGGCGGCAGGCTGGTCGCTGGGCATTGTCTTTCCCGAGGATGAGCTGTTCGCCGGGATTCGCGAGCTGACCATCACCGTGGCGGCGATGGGCGTGCTGGGCATGCTGCTGATCGCCCTCGTCGTGGTCGGGATTTCCCGTTCGATTACCCAGCCGCTGCGTCTGCTGGTCGCGGCGACCGGGCGCATGAGTGGCGGCGATTTTGACGTGCACCTGCCCGCGCAGACGGCGCGCGACGAAGTCGGTGAGCTGAGCCGGGCGTTTGCGAAGATGAACCAGGACTTGCAGGAACATATCCGTGATCTGGTGGCGACTACTTCCGCGAAGGAGCGGATCGAGGGGGAATTGAGCATTGCCCACGACATCCAGATGTCGATCCTGCCGAAAATGCTGCCCCCTTTTCCGCATCGCGATGAGTTCAACCTCTTCGCCGTGATCGAGCCGGCCAAGGAGGTGGGAGGCGACTTCTATGACTTCTTCCAGCTCGACGAGCATCATCTTTGCCTGGTCATCGCCGATGTCTCGGGCAAGGGCGTGCCCGCCTCGCTGTTCATGGCCGTCACCAAGACCCTGATCAAGGCGACGGCCAGGATGGAGCTGAGCCCGGGCGAGATTCTCTGCCAGGTCAATGATCAGATGGCGCGTGACAACGATCAGAGCATGTTCGTCACGGTGTTCTGTGCGGTGCTCGATCTGCGCAGCGGCGCGCTGACCTACACCAATGCCGGGCACAACCCCCCGCTGCTGATCTCCCGCCAGGATGCTCCGCATTATTTTCCGAAGACACGCCAGCTGGTGATCGGGGCAATGGAAGATTACCCCTATCAGTCCGAGTCCATGCAGCTGCAGCCGGGCGACATCCTGTTCCTGTACACCGATGGCGTCACCGAGGCGATGAACCTGCAAGACGTGTTGTATGAAGAACAACGCCTGCTGGCGGTGGCCACCGCATTGCAGCGTGACCCGCTTGTCGACATCGTCAACGGCACGGTCGCCAGCATCAAGGCCTTCACCGGCTCGGCGCCGCAGTCGGATGACATCACGATCATGGCGATTGAATACCTGGGGCCGCGGCGGACCGCCTGAGTGCGGTGACGAACGCGGGTCGCGCCCGGCAGCGGAAGAGGCCGTTCGATCCCGGCTTGCCGGACGTCGGCACCGGGGCGTGACGGCGCAGGTGCGTCCGGGTGAGGCTTGGGTGCCGCCGCGCGGGCGAGAGGCGAGAGGCGAGAAGGCGAGAGGCGAGAGGCTCAGCGCTCCAGCAGCGCCTCCGCCGGCACCCCGACGCGCACGTTGCCCCAGTGGCGGCCGCTGACGGTGATCGGCATGGCGATGTCGCACAGGACCTCGCCGGTGTCGCGCAGGTAGGTCTGCAGCAGCATCGGCTCGGTGTTGCGCGCGGCGCGCAGCTCCGGCGGACGCTCGAACTTGCGGCAGGTGCGGTTGCCGGTGAGGTCCTGCGCCGGGTCGCCGGTCAGCGGCTTGGAGAAGCGGGCGTTGTGCGCCGACAGGTAGCTGTCGGTGTTCACCGCCACGGCGAAGGCTGCGCCGCGCGCCGCCGTCAGCGACTCGTCGAGGATGGACTGGCAGCGGCGGGTGAATTCGTCGCCCCAGCTCACCTTGAACTTCTGCGGGTCGGTGCCGGCGACCGGGCGGTAGTTGCGGTCGAAGACATCGACGCGCGCCTGCACCATCGCCTGCAGCTCGGCCTGGATGCGGTCGCGGAAGATGCGGGTCTGGTTCACCACGGTGTCGAAGGCGCCGCTGCCGATCTTGAAGCGCGACACCATCTCCTGCACCGCCTCGGTGGCCTTGGCCAGCGCTTGGGTGCGCTGCTCGCAATCGACCATTTCCTGCACGACGGTTCCCGACAGCTCGTGAATCTCGGTGACGTTGGCGTGGACATGGGCGTTGGTGTCGGTCAAGGACTCCATGCCGGCGGCGATGTGGATGAGTTGCTCGCTGGTGCGCTCGAACTCGCCCACCATGTGGTTGAACTGGTCGGCCGAGTTGGCGACCACGGTCCGCGTCTGCATCACGTCGGCGTTGATCACCTCGTTCTCGGCGCGCGTCTCTCCCACCAGCTCGAGCATGCCGTTGATGTTGCCGACGATCTCCTGGGTGGCCTTGTTCACGCGCTCGGCGAGCTTGCGCACCTCATCGGCGACCACCGCGAAGCCGCGCCCGGCCTCACCCGCGCGCGCCGCCTCGATCGCGGCATTGAGGGCGAGCAGGTTGGTCTGGTCGGCGATCTCGCGGATCAGCGAGGCGATCTCCTTGACGCTCTCCGAGCGTTGCGACAGGTCATCGACGGTGTGGTTGAAACGCTGCAGCTTCTCGCTGACGGCGTTGATCTTGACCTCGATGTTCTGCACCTCGCCCAGGGATTCGCGGGCGATCTCGAGATTGCGCCGGGTGGACGCATCGATCTCGCGCGCGTTGAGCGACACCTCGCCGATGGCGGCGGTCGAGCGCGTGCTGGCATCGAACACGGTCGTGGTCATCTCGCCCTGCTGGCGGGCATCGCGCGCCGAGGTCTCGACCCCGAGCTTGACCTGCACCGCCTCGCGGGCGATGCGCACGCTCATCCGACGCACGTTGCCGATGATCTCGCGCATCTTCTCGGCGAAGCGGTTGTAGCTCGCCGCCAGCTCGCGCAGCTCGTCATGGGTGGTCAATGGCAGGTCGCGCGAGAAGTCGCCCTCGCCACGCGAGATCTCGTCGAAGATCGCAGTGATGACCCGGATCGGGCGAACGATCAGGTGGCGCAGGTAAAGGATCTGGCCAAGCATCACCACGAGCACCAGGGCGGACAGGCCAAGCATCGCGTACAGCCCGGCATCGAAGGCCCCGGCCACTGCCGCGGCGGTGTGGGCAGGAACTTCGCCCACCTGCAGCGCGGCCTCGATGCGCGATCGCTGCACGCTCCAGATGAGCAGGTAGCCGAGATTGAAGACGAACAACAGCAACAGGCTGAGGAGCTTCTTGGTCAGCGAGTTCCAGAAGGTCTTCTCGATGGTTTCGTACAGCTCCCTGAAGGGGCTCATGGGACTTTCCCGTGTGAAGGCGACAACGATTGGTCTGTTATCGGGTCCCGGGCGGGGTACTTTAGGGCTTCAGCTGCATTCCTCACTGAGGATCGACGAGGAATGCAGCAGGAAGTGAGCGCGAAAGTCCGCCGCAGGCATCGGCCGCGCCTGCAGATAGCCCTGCGCCAGCGTGCAGCCGTGCGCGAGCAGGAAGTCGAGCTGCTCGCGCGTCTCCACGCCTTCGGCAATGGTCTTGAGGCGCAGGATGCGGCCGAGCTCGATGATCAGACACACGATGGCGGCATCTTCGGCGTCGACACCGATGTCGCGCACGAAGGCCTGATCGATCTTGAGCTTGTCGATGGGAAAGCGACGCAGGTAGGCGAGGCTGGAATAGCCGGTACCGAAATCGTCGATCGCCAGCTTCACCCCCATCGCCTTGAGCCTGCGCAGCGTGTCGAGCGTGCGGCCCGCGGGGTCCTCCAGCAGCAGGGACTCGGTGAGCTCGAGCTCAAGGCAGCTCGCCGGCAGGCCAGTCTCCGCGAGGATGCCGGCGACGACATCGACCGGATCGTTACGACGGAACTGCAGCGCCGACACATTGACCGCGATCGAACGCAGCGCAATGCCTTCGGCCCGCCAGCGGCACGCCTGCCGGCAGGCCTCGCGCATCACCCACTCCCCGATCGGCACGATCAGCCCGCTGCTCTCGGCCACCGGGATGAAGCGATCGGGCGGCACATTCCCGAGTTCGGGGCTGTTCCAGCGCAGCAGGGCCTCGGCGCCGACGATGGCGCCCGAGACGAGGTCGACCTGCGGCTGGTAATGGAGCTCGAACTCGCCGCGTTCGATGGCGTGCCGCAGATGCCCCTGCAAGAGCAGACGGTCGTGCGCATCGGCATTCATGCGCGCAGTGAAGAAGCGGTAGGTATTGCGCCCCGCCTCCTTGGCCGCGTACATGGCCGTATCCGCCTTCAGCAACAAGGCGTCCAGGTCGGCGCCATCGTCCGGATGCATGGCGATGCCGATCGAGAACGAGCAGGTCAGCGCATGGTCGTCGACCGCGAAGCTGGGTGTCATCGCGTCGAGGATCTTCTGCGCCACCCGCGAAGCGGACTCGGCGCCGTGCAGGCCCGGCAACACGATCAGGAACTCATCGCCCCCCTGCCGGCTGATCGTGTCGCTGTCGCGAACGCAGGCGGACAGCCGCGCCGCGACCGCCTGCAGCAGGCGGTCGCCGACGGCGTGACCGAGCGTGTCATTGACGATCTTGAAGTGATCGAGATCGAGAAACAGCAGCGCCACCTGCAGCTCCTCGCGCGCCGAGAAGGCGACGGCCTGCTGCAGGCGGTCACGCACCAGCACGCGGTTGGGCAGGCCGGTCAAGGCGTCGTGGTGGGCGAGGTAGGCGAGCTTCGCCTCCATCGCACGGCGCTCGGTGAGGTCGGCGAAGATCGCCACGTAGTGGGTCGGACGACCGTCGTCGTCACAGACGGCGCTGATGCGCAGCCATTCGGCCAGGGTTTCGCCACTGGCCCGCCGGCTCCACACCTCGCCCTCCCATTGCCCGCTGTCGTGCACGGCCGCCCACGCCGTCGCCAGGTCGGCGGCACCCGCACGCCGCTCGATCAACGACTCGGTCGTCAGTCCCTCGATCTGTTCGGTGCGAAAGCCCATGATGCGCTTGAAGGCGGCATTGGCCGCCACGGCACGACGACCGGCATCCAGGATCAGGATGGCCTCGCCGCTGCGCTCGAAGACCTGTGCGGCAAGCCGCAACTCGCGCTGGGCCTCGCGCTGCGGACGCAGATCGACGCCGACGCAGTACATCTCCGGCCGATCCTGCTCGTTCTTCAGCAGCACATGACTGGAGAAGACCGGCATCAGGTGACCGTCCTTGTGCAGCAGTTCCATCTCGCCGACGGGAATGGGCCGCCCCGACTCGACCCAGTCGCGGTGCATGGCGACCACGTTCTCACGCATCGGCTCGGGGATGATCAGTTCCTCCAGGCGCCGGCCCAACGCCTCGTCGCGCGTGTAACCGTACAGCCGTTCGCTCGCCGCGTTCCACACCACCACCCGGCGGTCGATGTCGTAGCCCTGGACGGCGATATTGTCGATGGCCTCGAAAACCGCACGCAGGCGCTGCTCGCTCGTCCGCGGAGCACTGTCTGTGGGCGGCACAACGGGCAAAACGGGCGAAACGGGTTGGCGTGGAGATTTCATGGCAGGGACGCAGCGAACAGGGGTCCCGCAATCATGCGGACACGGCGCCGGCAGGTCGCGGCAATAGCGCACGATGACCGGCGAATCGCAACGCCGATCGTCGCGCGCACCGAGACCACCCCGCACCCCGTGATGGGCCTCGCGGGCATACACGCGGCCCCGGCAATTGCCCCGCCCTGCCGGGCCTGCCACAATCACGCCTTTCGCGCCGGCGCAGCGCCTCGCTGCCCCACCCCAATCTCCACGCATCGAACGCCAAGCCATGTCCGACCAGACGAACACCCAGCCGCAGGACGAGAACCACCTGATCGCCGAGCGCCGCGAGAAACTCGCCGCCTGGCGCGCCAGTGGCCGCGCCTTCCCCAACGACTTCTCGCGCGAGAACACCGCCGGCAAGCTCGACGAACTCTACGGCGACAAGGAACCCGAGGTCCTCGAGGCCACGCCGGTGGAGGTGAAGGTGGCGGGTCGCATCATGCTCAAGCGGGTGATGGGCAAGGCCAGCTTCATCACCATCCAGGACCTGTCCGGCCGCATCCAGCTCTATGTGCAGCGCGACGGCGTCGGCGACGAGGTGTATGCCGACTTCAAGACCTGGGACATAGGCGACATCGTCGGCTGCGTCGGCACGATATTCAAGACCCGGACCGGCGAGCTCACCGTCAAGGCGAGCGAGATCCGCCTGCTGACCAAGAGCCTGCGCCCGCTGCCGGACAAGTTCCACGGTCTCACCGACGTCGAGCAGAAGTACCGCCAGCGCTACGTCGACATGATCATGAACGAGCAGACGCGCTTCACCTTCGTCGCGCGCAGCCGCATCGTGCAGTCGATCCGCAACTACATGACCGGCCACGGCTTCCTCGAGGTCGAGACGCCGATGATGCACCCCATCCCCGGCGGTGCGACCGCCAAGCCCTTCACCACCCACCACAACGCCCTCGACATGGAGCTGTTCCTGCGCATCGCGCCCGAGCTCTACCTCAAGCGCCTGGTGGTGGGCGGCTTCGAGAAGGTGTTCGAGGTCAACCGCAACTTCCGCAACGAAGGCCTCTCGCCGCGCCACAACCCCGAATTCACCATGATGGAGTTCTACGAGGCGTACGCGGACTACCGCAGCCTGATGAACTTCACCGAGGGCCTCATCCGTCAGGCCGCGCGAGAGGCGCTCGGCACCGAGTCATTCGTCTACCAGGGCCGTGAGCTCGATCTGTCCCGGCCCTTCCACCGCCTCACGATCGTCGACGCGATCCGCAAGTACCACCCGGGCTTCACGCTCGAGCAGCTCGCCGACGCCGAGTGGCTGAAGGAAAGGATCGTCGCCTTCGGCGAGAAGGTGAAGCCGGGCGGCCTCGGCAGCCTGCAGCTGCAGCTCTTCGAAGCCTGCGCCGAAGCCGAGCTGTGGGAGCCGACCTTCATCATCGACTACCCGGTCGAGGTCTCGCCGCTGGCGCGCGCCGCGGACACCAACCCCGAGATCACCGAGCGCTTCGAGCTCTTCATCGTCGGCCGCGAGATCGCCAACGGCTTCTCCGAGCTGAACGACCCCGAGGACCAGGCCGCGCGCTTCCGCGCCCAGGTCGAGGCCAAGGAGGCCGGCGACGAGGAGGCCATGTACTACGATGCGGATTACATCCGCGCGCTCGAATTCGGTCTGCCGCCCACCGGCGGCTGCGGCATCGGCATCGACCGCCTGGTCATGCTGCTGACCGACGCCCCGGCGATCCGTGACGTGATCCTGTTCCCGCAGATG
>QXGG01146773.1_pt1 | contig 12696 bp, 4 predicted proteins | sample 1982491 | NCBI WGS metagenome assembly QXGG01 (sample SAMN09924614, study PRJNA488089) | Wastewater metagenome, whole genome shotgun sequencing project. | isolation source: South African research farm wastewater | place: South Africa: Irene, Agricultural Research Council, Animal Production Institute... | reverse complement strand
CATGGTCATCGCCCGGTACAGGGGCAGCAGGGCAGCCGGGTCGCGCGCGAACTCGGGCAGCGGGGCGAGGGCCTCGCCCTCGGGGTCGAGGAAACGGACGTGATCGATCTGGAAGCGGGCGACGGTGCTCATGGCAACCTCCGTTTCAGTCTCTCTCTGGCTCGAACGAGGCGGCAAGAACGCGTCCGGTGCTTCACCGCCGGGTTCGAGCCGCGATCGGGCAGATGGGCAGGCGCGTGTGCTACACGTTATGGCTTGCCCGGTTGGAGGCTGATGCTGCGCTGATGTTCCCGACATCTGTGAACTCGCGCAGAGGGCGCAGACCTGAGCCGCGCTCTGTTCGCCAGCGCACAGACGCGGCAGGGTGCAAGGACGAGTATCCGGATCCAGCACTGCGCCTGCGTCAGCGGACTGAAGCAGCCGTCACAGGCCCTTTGCCATCAACCTCCGGGGGGTTCGATCATGAAGCAGTCTGCCAAGCAGCCATCTGTGCTTTTCTCGTCGCAGGCGGGCATCAACACCGCAATCGGATCAATACGCGGCCTCAACGGCGCGCAGTCCGTCAACGATCACATCTGCCTGGAGTAAGCGATGTCCTTCCCTTGGCCACCGCTGAAGCAGATTGCCGACAGTGGCCGCGGGGCCTTGCTGGCGGTCTTTCCAGCCGTTCGCGCCTGGATCGGCGGCGCGGATCACCATCTCGACGCGGAATCGCCATTGCCCGCGGAGCTGTTCAGCAGCGAACAGATGGTGCAGCACGGCAAGGCCCTTGCCGCCGCCCATGAGCTTGTGGCGGGCCCGCGTCCGGACCAGCTGCTGTCCCGGCTGGCAGCCAACGAGCGCGCACTCGTCGACGCCTCGCGGCGCCTCACCACCGCCGTCAACGAGGGGCGCCGTGTCACGCCGGCAGGCGAGTGGCTGCTCGACAACTTCTATCTCATCGAGGAGCAGATCCGCACCGCGCGGCGACATCTGCCGCGTGGCTACAGTGTCGGCCTGCCGCGCCTGGCCGGGGGGCCATCGGCCGGACAGCCGCGCGTGTATGCGCTGATGCTCGAGATCGTGTCGCATGGCGATGGCCGGGTGGATGCCGAGGAACTGCGCCACTTCATCGCCGCGTACCAGAGCGTCAGTGCGCTCAAGCTCGGTGAGCTGTGGGCGATCCCGATCATGCTGCGCCTCGCGCTGGTCGAGGGCTTGCGTCGCACCAGCGCGCGGGTGGCCGATGCCTGCGCCGAGCGCGACCTGGCCGATGCCTGGGCCGACCGTATGACCGACGCCGCCGACACCGATCCCAAGAACCTGATCCTGGTGCTGGCCGACATGGCGCGCTCGAACCCGCCCATGAGTTGCACCTTCGTCGCCGGGCTCGCGCGCCGCTTCCAGCATCGCGGCCCCGCGCTGGCCTTGCCGCTGTCGTGGATCGAGCAGCAGCTTGCCGAACACGGCATGACGATCGAACAGTCGATCCAGGCCGAGAACCAGCAGCAGGCCGCCGATCAGGTCTCGATCAGCAACAGCATCGGCAGCCTGCGGCTGTTGAGCGCGCTCGACTGGCGCGCCTTCGTCGAGCGCATGAGCGTGGTCGAGCAGGCCTTGCGTGAAGACCCCAGCGGGATGTACGCGCGGATGGATTTTGCGACTCGTGACCGCTACCGGCATGTGGTCGAGGCGATTGCGAAGCGGAGCGCCTGCAGTGAAGGCGAGGTGGCGCGCCAGGCGGTGGCGCTGGCTGGTGGCGGTGTCCCGGTGGGCGAGCCGGCTGCCGAGCGCGGAACGATCGGGGCCGCAGCCGATGGCGAAGCGTGTGCGCGTGCGCATCATGTTGGTTTTTATCTCATCGACCAGGGCAGGCCGGCGCTCGAACGTGCGGTGGGCTTTCGTCCAACCTGGCGCGGGGCGCTGAAGGCGCGGGCGCAGCATTGCCCACTGGCCCTCTATCTCGGCGCCATCGCGCTGCTGAGCGTGGCGATCGCCGGTGGCTTGCTGTGGCCCTTGCACGCCAGCGTCGCGGCGACGGCGGATGCGGCCTGGGCGCTGGCCGTAGCCCTCGTCCCCGTCGCGCTGCTGGCGGCGAGTCGACTGGGCGTCGCGCTGGTGAACTGGCTGGCGACGTTGCTGACGACACCCCACCCGCTGCCACGAATGGATTTCTCGGCCGGCATTCCGCGGGAGTGGCGCACGCTGGTGGTGGTGCCGACCCTGCTCACCAGCACGGAGAACGTCGATGAGCTCGTCGAGGCACTGGAGGTGCGCTTCCTGGCCAATCGCGACGACAGCCTGAATTTTGGTCTGCTCACCGACCTGCTCGACGCCTGCCAGCAGACGCTGTCCGAAGATGCCGCGCTGGTCGAGCGCGCGCGCCTCGCGATCGAGGCGCTCAACCGTAAATATGGCGCAGGCCGGCCCGATGGCGATCTCTTCTTCCTATTCCATCGCCCACGGCGCTGGAACCCGAAGGAAGGCGTGTGGATGGGGCATGAGCGCAAGCGCGGCAAGCTCGCCGAGCTCAATGCGCTGCTGCGCGCCCTCCCCGCCACGCCGGGCGCGGGCTTCGCGTGTGTGGTGGGCAACACCGCTGCACTCACGCAGGTGAAGTTCGTCATCACCCTCGACACCGATACCCAGCTGCCGCGCGATGCGGCACGCGCGCTGGTTGGGGCGATGGCGCACCCGCTCAATCGTCCGCAGTACGATCGGCTCACGCGCCGCGTCGTTGCCGGCTACGGCATCCTGCAGCCTGCGGTGGCGGTCAGCCTGCCGGGGGCGAGCCGATCCCGCTATGCCCGCCTCAATGCGGGTGAGCCCGGCATCGACCCCTATACGCGGGCCGTGTCGGACGTGTATCAGGACCTCTTTGGTGAAGGCTCCTTCATCGGCAAGGGCATCTACGACGTCGAAGCGTTCGAGTACTGTCTGGGTGGCCGTCTGCCGCCGGATCGCATCCTCAGCCACGATCTGCTCGAGGGTTGCCATGCGCGCTCGGGCCTGCTGAGCGATGTGTCGCTCTACGAGGATCACCCGGCGCGCTACAGCACCGATGTAAGCCGCCGTCACCGCTGGATCCGTGGCGACTGGCAACTCGCCGCGTGGTTGCGGTCACGGGTGCCGGTGCAGTGCGTCGAGCCCGTGGCCGCTGCGAAAGCCGAAGGCCCGCTCCCTCCAGCCCGGGCCGCCTGCTCGGAGCCCAATCCGCTGTCTGCGCTGTCGCGCTGGAAGCTCTTGGACAACCTGCGCCGCAGCCTCGTCCCCGCAGCCCTCGTGCTGCTGCTGGTGATGGGCTGGCAGCTTCCCGGGGTCTCATGGGCGTGGACGCTGTCGGTGGTCGCCATCGTGCTGCTGCCCCCGGTGCTCGCGACCCTGCACGAGCTTGGACGCAAGCCGCAGGAGGTGAACTGGCGGCAGCACCTCACCACGACAGCAGGCGCGGCACGGCGCCGCGGCGCTCAGGTAGTGTTCGAGCTGGCCTGCCTGCCGCACGAGGCCTGGTTCAGCCTGGATGCGATCGTGCGCAGCGTGTGGCGGATGGCGGTGTCGCACCGCAGGTTGCTGGAGTGGAAGCCCTCCAGCGAGGTCGAGCGTGCGTCCACTCGGCGTGGCGCCGATGGGTTCGCCAGCATGCTGCGCGCGATGTGGATCGGACCGGTGCTCGCCGCTGGGGTGGCGACCCTGCTGGCGCTGACGGATCCGGCCGCGCTCGGGGGAACGCTTCCGCTGCTGCTGCTGTGGTTCGCGTCGCCTGCCATCGCGGCGTGGATCAGCCAGCCGCGCGTGCGCGCCGCGGTGCGACTCTCGCCCGAGCAGCGCCGATTCCTGCGCCTGCTGTCGCGCCGGACCTGGGCCTTCTTCGATACCTTCGTCGGGCCTCTTGATCACTGGCTGCCACCGGACAACTTCCAGGAATACCGCGTCGGCGTCGTTGCCCATCGCACCTCGCCGACCAACATCGGCCTGGCACTGCTGGCGAGCCTCTCCGCCTACGACTTCGCTTACCTCACCGCTGGCGGCCTCGTGCAGCGTACAGCCGATACCTTGCACACCCTGTCCGGGCTGGAGCGTCACCGCGGCCATTTTTACAACTGGTACGACACGCGTACGCTGCAGCCCTTGCCGCCGCTCTATGTATCCACGGTGGACAGCGGCAACCTCGCCGGCCATCTGATCACCTTGCAGGCAGGCCTGCGCGCGCTCGGCACCGACCCGATCCTGCCGGCGCGGCTGCTAGAGGGGCTGGGCGACACTTTCGCCCTCGTCGAGGCGGAAGCGGGGATCGCGCCGGATCGGCTGGCGGCATTTGGCCGCGCGCTGGCCGATGCGAGCGCTGCGTCGACCCCGTCCCTCGCCGCGCTGAGGGCCAGTCTGGCGACGCTGGCGGGCCTTGCGGATGCGCTGATCCCTGCACTGGGCGCCGGGGACGAGTGGCCGGCGGCGCTCGCGCGCCAGTGTCGCGCGGCGCTCGACGAGATCGATTTCCTTGCCCCCTGGCTGAGCCTCGCGCTGCCGGGGCGGGAGGCTGGGGCTGCGGGCGAGTCTGACGACGACCTTGTCGAGCTGCTCGCGCTCGTCGGCCCGGACGCCCCGGTTCCGACCCTGCTTGAGCTCGCGCGCATCGACATCCGCTGCACACCGCGTATTGCCGATCTCCTGGGGCGGGTCCCGTCTGCCTCCGCTGCCGCGACGGCGGCCCGGCACGCCTGGCTGAGCGCGCTGCAGGGCCAACTCGCGACCGCCGGGGCGCGTGCCCGCGAGCGGCTGGCGATGCTAGAGCGACTGGCCGCGCACGCGGGCGAGCTTGGGCACATGGCGTTCGACTTCCTGTACGACCCATCCCGCCATCTGTTCGCCATCGGCTACAACGTGGCCGAACAGCGTGTCGACGCGAGCTATTACGACCTGCTGGCGTCCGAGGCGCGGCTGAGCACTTTCGTCGCCATTGCCCATGGGCAGATCCCGCAGGAGGGCTGGTTTTCCCTCGGCCGCCTGCTCACCCGCACCACGGGCGAGCCGGTGCTGCTGTCCTGGAGCGGGTCGATGTTCGAGTACCTGATGCCGCTGCTGGTGATGCCGAGCTACGAAAACACCCTGCTCGACCAGACCTGCCGGGCCGCGGTGGCGCGCCAGATCGAGTATGGGCGCCAGCGCGGTGTGCCCTGGGGCATCTCGGAGTCGGGCTACAACACGGTGGATGCGCAGCTCAACTACCAGTACCGCGCCTTTGGCGTTCCCGGTCTGGGACTCAAGCGCGGCCTGGCCGACGATCTGGTGGTCGCGCCCTACGCTTCGGCGCTGGCGCTGATGGTGGCACCCGAGACGGCGTGCGCCAACCTGCAGTGCCTGGCGTCGGCAGGCTACATGGGCCGCTTCGGCCTGTACGAAGCCATCGACTACACGCCGGCACGCCAGCGGCGCGGGCAGCAATGCGTGATGGTGCGCTCGTTCATGGCGCACCATCAGGGCATGACGCTGCTCGCGCTCGCCCATCTCCTGCTGGGACGCCCCATGCAGCGCCGTTTCGAGGCCGACCGCGAGTTCCAGTCGGTGCTGCTGTTGCTGCAGGAACGCATCCCGCGCGCGACCGAACTGTTTCCGCACACCGCCCAACTCGCCGAGATGCACCTGGCTGCGTCCGGCCAGGAAGCACCGGTTCGCTTGTTCGACACGCCGCATACGCCCATGCCGGAGGTCCAGTTGCTGTCCAACGGGCGCTACCACGTCATGCTCAGCAACGCGGGTGGTGGCTACAGTCAGTGGAAGGAGCTCGCGCTCACGCGCTGGCGCGAGGACGGTACCTGCGACAACCGCGGCGCGTTCTGCTATCTGCGTGAGCTGAGCACCGGCAAGGTGTGGTCGACCACCTATCAGCCCACGCTGCAGGCACCGGCCGCCTACGAGGCGATCTTTGCCGAGGGTCGCGCCGAGTTTCGTCGCCACGATCTGCTCGACGGCGGGCCGTCGAGCACAGGTGGAGCGGACGGCGGCAGGGGCGGAGTGATCGAGACCTACACCGAGATCGTCGTCTCGCCCGAGGACGACATCGAGCTGCGCCGGGTGCGCCTCACCAACCGCTCGGGCCAGCGCCGGCAGATCGAGCTCACCAGCTATGCCGAGGTGGTGATCGCGCCGCCAGCCACCGATGCCCTGCATCCGGCGTTCAGCAAGCTATTCGTGCAGACCGAGATCGTGCGCACCCGCCAGGCGATCCTGTGCACCCGCCGGCCACGTTCGGGCGACGAGCCGGCGCCGTGGATGTTCCACCTGATGATGGTGCGCCCGCAGACGCCCGCGGCGGCACCCGGGTCCGGCCTGAGCGCTGCGCCTGGCACGGTGTCGTACGAGACCGATCGCGCGCGCTTCATCGGCCGCAACGCCAGCACTGCCGATCCGCAGGCGATGCGCGCAGCGGGGCCGCTGTCCGATACCGAGGGTGCGGTGCTCGACCCGATCGTCGCCATCCGCTGCACCGTCAGCCTTGAGCCGGACCAGTCGGCCACGATCGATCTCGTCACCGGGATTGCCGAGCGCCGCGAGTTGTCCGAGTGCCTGATCGACAAGTATCAGGATCGCCATCTTGCCGACCGCGTGTTCGAGCTGTCGTGGACGCACAGCCAGGTCGTGCTGCGCCAGCTCGACCTGAGCGATGCCGACGCCCAGCTGCACGCCCGCCTGGCCAGTGCGGTGCTCTACGCCAACGCGGCACGGCGCGCCGATGCCAGCGTGCTGGTGCGCAACCATCGTGGCCAGTCCGGGCTGTGGGGGTACGCGATCTCGGGCGACCTGCCGATCGTGCTGCTGCAGATTGCCGACACCGCCAACCTCGATCTCGTCCGCCAGCTGGTGCAGGCCCATGCCTACTGGCGCCTGAAGGGGCTGGCAGTGGACCTGGTGATCTGGAACGAGGAGCATGCCGGCTACCGCCAGCGCCTGCAGGACGAGATCATGGGCTTGATCGCGTCGGGCGTGGGCGCCAGCGTGATCGACCGCCCGGGCGGCATCTTCGTGCGTATGGCCGAGCAGATCGCCAGCGCGGACCGCGTCCTGCTGCAGTCGGTGGCACGGGTGGTGCTGTCCGACGCCCGTGGCAGCCTCGCTGAGCAGCTCGACCAGCAGCCCCCGGTCCGGGTGCGCGAGCCGAGCTTCCGGCCCCGGCGCAGCGACGTGCCAGCGCTTGCATTCGACAGTCCGGGGCAGCCGGCTTCAGCGCCTGCAGACTGGCCAGCGCCACGCAATGATCTGATCCTGGGCAATGAGCTCGGGGGGTTTGCCGCCGATGGGCGCGAGTACGTGATCACGCTCGCGCCCGGGCAGGCCACGCCCGCGCCTTGGGCGAACGTGCTGGCCAATGCCGCCTTCGGCAGCGTGGTGTCGGAGCGTGGGGCAGCCTACACCTGGGGCGAGAACGCCCATGAGTTCCGCCTGACACCCTGGGACAACGACCCGGTCAGCGATACGGGGGGCGAAGCGCTCTACCTGCGTGACGAAGACAGCGGCGAGTCGTGGTCGCCGACGCCGCAGCCGATGCCAGCCGCGACCACTTACGTCATCCGCCACGGCTTTGGCTACAGCGTCTTCGAGACGCAGGCGCATGGCATCGTCTCCGAGTTGTGGGTCTATGTCGCCACCGACGCCGCGCTCAAGTTCTCCGTGCTGAAGCTGCGCAACGCGTCCGGGCGGTCGCGCCGGCTGTCAGCGACGGCCTACGTCGAGTGGGTGCTGGGCGATCTGCGACCGAAGTCGGCCATGCACGTCAGCACCGGGCTCGACGCCGCCAGCGGTGCGCTGCTGGCGCGCAATTCCTTCAATGCCGAGTTCGCCGAGCACGTGGTTTTCTTCGATGTCGATGATCCCAAGCGCAGGGTCAGCGGGGACCGTGCCGAATTCATCGGCCGCAACGGCAGCCTGCGCAGCCCCGCGGCCCTGGGACGGTCGCGCCTGTCGGGTACGGTGGGGGCGGGACTGGATCCGTGTGGGGCGCTCCAGGTCGCGGTCGAACTGGCCGCCGGGCAGGCGCGCGAGATCGTGTTCCGTCTGGGCGTCGGGCGCAGCGCGGACGAGGCCAAGGCGCTGGTGAGCCGTTTTCGGGGTGCCGAAGCCGCACGCACGGCGCTTGAGGCGGTGCGCCAGTACTGGAATCACACCCTCGGTGCGGTGCAGGTCGAGACCCCCGACCCCACGGTCGATGTGCTTGCCAACGGCTGGCTGCTGTACCAGACCCTGGCTTGCCGGATGTGGGCGCGCAGCGGCTACTACCAGTCGGGCGGCGCCTTCGGTTTCCGCGACCAGTTGCAGGACGCGATGGCGCTGGCTCACGCCGAACCCGCGCTGGTGCGTGCGCATCTGCTGCTGTGCGCGAGCCGCCAGTTCCTGGAGGGCGACGTGCAGCACTGGTGGCACCCGCCCGCGGGACGCGGCGTGCGCACCCGGTGTTCGGACGATTACCTGTGGCTGCCGCTGGCGGTGTGCCGCTACGTGAGCGTCAGCGGTGACACCGGGGTGCTCGATGAGCGTCGGCCCTTCCTCGAGGGGCGGCCGGTGCTGGCCGAGGAAGAGGCCTACTACGACCTGCCCGTGACCTTGACCGAGGACGCCAGCCTCTACGAGCACTGCGTGCGTGCGATCCGCCGCGGCCTGCGCTTTGGCGAGCATGGGCTGCCGCTGATCGGCTCGGGTGACTGGAACGACGGCATGAACCGGGTCGGCATCGAGGGCCGGGGCGAGAGCGTCTGGCTGGGCTTCTTCCTGTGCGAGGTGCTCGCGCGCTTCGCCGATCTGGCTGAAACCCGCGGCGACCCCGATTTAGCGGCATTCTGCCGCGCAGAGGGGGCTGCGCTGCGCGAGCGCATCGAGCAGCATGCCTGGGACGGCGGCTGGTACCGCCGCGCGTGGTTCGACGACGGGACGGTGCTGGGTTCGGCGCAGAGCGCGCAATGCCGCATCGATTCGATCGCGCAGAGCTGGTCCGTGCTCGCCGGCGTCGCCGACGCGGCGCGCTCGCGGCGGGCGATGCAGGCCGTCGACATGCACCTCGTGCGGCGCGCCGACGGCCTCGTCCAGCTGCTCGATCCGCCCTTCGATGGGGCCAGGCCCGACGCCGCCGATGGCGCGAGCCTCGACCCCGGCTACATCCGCGGCTACCTGCCGGGGGTGCGCGAGAACGGCGGGCAGTACACCCATGGCGCGATCTGGGCGGCGATGGCCTTTGCCGCCCTCGGCGAGGGTGAGCAGGCGTGGGAACTGCTGCGCATCATCAATCCGGTGAACCATGCGCTCTCGCCAGCCGCGATCGAACGCTACAAGCTGGAGCCCTACGTCGTTGCCGCCGATGTCTATGCGCGCGCACCGCACACGGGGCGCGGCGGCTGGAGCTGGTACACCGGCTCGGCGGGCTGGATGTACCGGCTGATCGTGGAGTTGCTGCTTGGGCTGCGCGTGGAAGGCGATCGGCTATGGATGGAGCCGAACCTGCCGGCCGAGTGGCCGCAGTTCAGGCTTCACTACCGTTACCGGGAAACCGTCTATCCGATCCTGATCGTGCAGCATCCGGCCCGCGGTGATGCAGCAGCCGGTTTTCAGCGTGTGCGGCTCGATGGGGTGGAAATGGCCGAGCGCGCGATCACGCTGGTGGACGATCGACGCGCGCACCGGGTCGAGGTGGCGCTGTGGCGCAAGGCCGAGGCTGCAGACCCGGGGGGCGGAGGGTAAGCGCAGCACGCCGGGCGCGGCGCACGGGCTGCGTGCGCCGCCCGCCGCCCCCCTTGAGTGCGCTCAGGCGTGGCGCTGGTTCAGCTGTCGGGCGATGATGTCATGGTTGAGCCACAGCACCGGGCCCGAGGGCGCCGCCGATTCGCCGAAGATCAGCGCGCCGCTGGCCTCGAGGACGAGGCCGCTGAGCAGGTCGGTGATCAGGGCCTTGCGGTCCTTGTGCATCTGCACGATTTCGTCCGAGGTACGGATCTGCAGTTCGGCCTGGGCGGGGCTGTTGGGCATCGGCCAGGCCGCAAAGTCGCGGAACGCTTGCATGACCGCGCTGCCCTGGAAGGCGTCGATCTTCTCCAGTACGTTCTCCAGGCTGAAGCCCTCTGCCAGGCGGTCGCGGCAGGCCTGCCACTGCGACTCGGCCCATGCGCCGCCGCCTTCCTTCTTCAGCGCGTACAGCAGCGAGATCAGCGGCAGCTCCACGCCGGCAAAGACGTCGGTCGAGTTGGTGCGGATCTCCGGACAGTTATAGACCGTCGCCTTGATCCCCTGCGCCCAGGCCGCCTGGGCGATGCGCTCGAGGCGCATCTTGGCGTAACCCTGGGTGTAGTTGGTGTAGGTCTGCCACTGGTAGCGGTCGTCGATCAGGATCTCGGTGCCATGGTAGCCGTAGGCGGTGTAGCGAACCTGGCCGCCGGCGGCTTCGACGCGCGCACGGATCGCCGCGCTGCCTTCGATCAGATGCTGGAAGGTGTTGGCCGAGACTTCATCGAAGTTCTGCAGGATCAGCTTGCCCAGGTCGCTGTCGAGCAGGGCCTGGGACGACATGAAGCGCTCGCCCGACCCCTTGTAGATGCGATTGGCGATCACCATGAAGACCTTGGCCTTGGGAATGCCGCCGGCCATGGTGTGGGCGAAGAACAGGTTGCGGCCCTCACCGATCATGCCCTCGAGCACGGCCATGGCTTCGGCGACCGCTGCGCGGAAACGCTCGGTGCCGAGCGTCCGGCATTTTTCGATGTGGGCCCAGTCGAGCTTGTCCTGCTCCCATGTCTTCAGGGTCAGCTTGTTGAGCAGATCGGTCGGCGTTGCCTCACCTGCCGGCGCGTCGAGGTCAAAGCCCGCCATCAGGGGGACGTTGATGATCTTGCCGCCTAGCGCGGCCTCGGCTGCGGCCAGTTCCTCGTCGTTCAGCGGGCGCAGCGCATTGTTCTCGTCACGCCGCCCGACCGTGATGCCGATGATCTCCATGCCCGCCTGGCGTGCTTCATGGACAAGGCCGCTGGCGTAGCCGCGTCCGAACAGTTCGCCGAAGAGCACGAACACGTCACCTTTGCGAAAGAGGGAGGTCTGCGGGAGTTGCTTGAGGGCAATCGGATTGTTCATTTCGAATCGGGGCTACCGGGAAGATTGAAAAAATTTCCGCGATTCTACCCAGTTCGGCGTGCCTGCCTCACGCTTGTTGTGCGCCTGCGTGCTCACGCAGGCCTGCGGCAAGCGAGCCAAGATCATCCCCGCCATCTTTTCCAGGCTTGCGACGCCAGCGCCAAGCGGCGTCGCGGTGGCGTGCCGGCGCGTGGCTCAGGGGTGGCCGTGGCTGCTGGCGAAAGGCAACTTATCGCATGGGTGCCTGGGCAGGTTGGTCATTGACCCGGCGCCGTTTCAGGTCGGGGTGGCGACGGCGATCGGGCAGCGATCGTGTGTCAGGCGTGATGTCGATGACTGCCAATCGGCATTCTTGTCCACCCTTGTCGGCCGCGGCCTGCAGGCGGACCCGTCGTTCCGGGTGGTGGGGTGTGGCAAGCAGCACGAACTCGCCGCTTCGTCTGCATTTGCCACGCAGTTTCTCTTTCAGGAAGAACTCGAAGGCGGGTCGCAAGTCCGGGCGCACGAACGCGTCGAAGCGGTGAGGCCGCCCCTGCGAGCGCTGGACGCCGATCAGGATCGCAGCGGCGAGGTTCAACTCGATGATGACTCCCTGCGCATCCAGCGTGAAATACGGAATGGGCGCGAAGTCGTAAAGCTCGGCGTACTTGCGATGCAGCGCATCGGCGTGGTCATGAGCCAGGTTGGCGCGCGCGCGTGGCGGGACCATCGCAGGGAACTCGAAAAGGCGCGCATCCTCCCCCCTGACGATGCGGTAACACTCGCATGCGCGGGCCTCTAGGCCGGGGCGGTCGGTGATGGTGATCTGGCCGCGGCGGTATTGGATCAGTCCCGCAGCCTGCAGCTTGCCCGCCGCCGCGCTCACCGCCTCGCGCCGCACCCCCAGCATGTTGGCGATCAGCTCCTGGGTCAGCGGGAGCCCATTGTCCGTGCACTGATCGAGACTCAGCAGCAGCCAGCGGCACAGCCGCTGATCCACCGCGTGGTGCCGGTTGCACACCACGCTCTGGGCCATCTGGGTCATCAGCGCCTGGGTGTATCTCAGCGCCAGGCGCAGCAGGTGGCCGTGCTGCTTGAGCTCCCAGGCCATCACTTCGGCGCGCAGCCGCCACGTCGTCCCTGCGCATCGGACCACGGCCTTGTGCACGGAGGTGCTGCCACCGAGCACGAGCGGGATGCCGACCAGACCATCCTTGCCCGTCATGGCCAGTTCGACCGTGGCGCCGAGCTGGGTGGTGAACACCAGGGACACGATGCAGGAGGTCGGGAAATAGACGTAGGCGAGCACCGCTCCCGGTTCGTAGAGGACCTGGCCCGGCGGCAGGCTGACCAACTCGAGGTCGCCCATCAGCCTTGCACGCTCATTGACCGGAAGGGCGGCGAGGATGCGGTTCTCGCCAGAGTTGGGCGTCAACGGCGCGCTCATCGAGGTCTCCTTTGGGCTGTCGCACGCGAGGGTGCGGGGCTGCAGGAGCGTACTTTAAACCAATCCGGGAAATCCCCCGGCTGTGCCGGGGTGGCAGTAGAAGTTTGACTTTTGCGGGAGTCCATCGATGAAACTTCCAGAGTGAGCCGCCAAGCACACTCGATAAGGGAGTTTCACGATGGACGAGTTTG
>QXGG01002047.1_pt1 | contig 12697 bp, 12 predicted proteins | sample 1982491 | NCBI WGS metagenome assembly QXGG01 (sample SAMN09924614, study PRJNA488089) | Wastewater metagenome, whole genome shotgun sequencing project. | isolation source: South African research farm wastewater | place: South Africa: Irene, Agricultural Research Council, Animal Production... | reverse complement strand
CACGTAGTAGCCGGCGTCTTCCAGCACGTTGAGCGCGATGCTCTTGCCCGAGCCCGACAGGCCACTGATGAGTACGATCTGCATGGGTCCTTCGAAAGTAAAAAGCCCGCCGACACTATAGCGCAGCGTCGGCGGGCAGGTCCCTGCTTGCGGGCGGGTCGCCCCGCGGAATCGATCAGCCTGCGCGCTTGCGCTTGTCGGCGATCTTCTCCCACAGGTCGGCGTTCTTGATGCCCAGCGGGCGCGGGTCGAACAGCGGCTCGGCGCGCCCCTGGGCCTGCTGCGCCTCGTAGTCCTTCAGCGCCAGCAGCGCCGGCTTCTGCAACACCAGGATGGCGACGATGTTGAGCCACGCCATCAGGCCGACGCCGATGTCGCCCAGCCCCCAGGCGAGGTCACTGGTGCGCACGCAGCCGTACAGCGCCGACGCGATCAAGGCCGCCCGCAGCGCGAAGATCAGCGCCTCGGAACGCAGGTTGCGCGTCAGGTAGGCGAGGTTGGTCTCGGCAATGTAGTAGTAGGCCAGCACCGTGGTGAAGGCGAAGAAGAACAGCGCCACCGCCACGAACATCGAGCCGAAGCCGGGCAGCACCTGCTCCATAGCCGCCTGCGTGAAGCCGGTGCCCGCGGTGATGTTGGCGAGGCCGGTGAAGACCTGCTGCCCGTCCGCGCCGGTGACGTTGTAGGTGCCGGTGATCAGGATCATGAACGCGGTCGCCGAACACACGAACAGCGTGTCGACATACACCGAGAAGGCCTGCACCAGGCCCTGCGCAGCCGGGTGCGGCACCTCGGCCGCAGCGGCCGCATGCGGGCCGGTGCCCTGCCCGGCCTCGTTCGAATACACGCCGCGCTTGACGCCCCACTGGATCGCCAGGCCGATCATCGCGCCGAAACCGGCCTCGAGACCGAACGCGGACGACAGGATCAGGCGGATGACCTCCGGCACCTTCTCGACGTTGAGCGCCACCACCACCGCCGCCGCCAGCACGTAGCCGAGCGCCATGAAGGGTACGACCACCTGGGTGACCTGCGCGATGCGGCGCACGCCGCCGAAGATGATGAGGCCGAGCAGGATCACGATGATCGTGCCGGTCACCGCCGGCGCCACACCAAAGGCGTTCTGCATGCTGGCCGCGATGCTGTTGGTCTGCACGCCGGGCAGCAGCAGGCCGCAGGCGAGGATGGTGGCGACCGCGAACACGACCGCATAGATACGCCAGCCCAGGCCCTTCTCGATGTAGTAGGCGGGGCCGCCACGGTACAGGCCGTGATGCTCGGTCTTGTAGATCTGGCCGAGCGCGGATTCGATGTAGGCCGTGGCAGCGCCGAGGAAGGCGACCATCCACATCCAGAAGATCGCGCCCGGACCGCCGAAGCCGATCGCGGTGGCGACGCCGGCGATGTTACCCGTGCCCACGCGCCCCGACAGCGCGATGGTCAGCGCCTGGAAGGACGACACCCCCGCCGCCGAACTCTTGCCACGGAACATGGCGCGCACCATCTCGCCCATGTGGCGCACCTGCATGAAACGCGTGCGAATCGAGAAATACAGGCCGACCAGCAGGCAAAGATAGACAAGGGCCGGGCTCCAGACCCAGCCATTGATCCCGTCGACGATTTGTTGCATGAAGATGCGTCCGGAAAAAGTGAGGGGGGGTCGATTGTATCCGCTTGTTGCAGATCAATGAAAAGCCTTCGCCAGCCCCGCCGCGTCCCCGAACCGCCCTATCCCGCGACCACCAGCATGCCGTGCTCGCGCCGCGCCACGCCGGCGCGTTCGAGTTCCTTCACCAGCCAGGCCGCCAGCGCATCCGGGTCGAGGCCGAGGAAGCGCGCATTGGCCTCGCGGTACAGCGGCGTCTCGTCGAGATGGCGGGGCAACTCGTCGAGCGCCATGCTGCGCACGTCGAGCAACCTGAAGGTGACGCAGGCGCGGATGGCGTTGCGCGCCATGCGTGCGCCGTCGGCCTCGAAGGCCTGCAGGCGGGCGAAGGCGCGCTCGAGCGCGTCGTCGAACTCGGTGAAGGGGGCGCCGTGACCGGGGATGACGACATCGACCGCAAGCCGGCCTATGCCTTCCAGCGTACGCCGGGCCTCGCCCAGCCCGTCGCCGGTGCCGAGCACGTCGGCGAACAGGATGCCGAAGCCGTCGCGCCACAGCGCATCGCCCGACATCAGGATGCGGCGCTCGGCGTTGTAGTAGGCGAGCGCGTCCATGTCGTGGCCGGGGGCGGCGATCGCCTGCCACTCGAGCTCGCCGGCGACGAAGCGGTCACCGGGTGCGAACGTGGCGTCGACCTGGAAGCGCTCGCCCGCCTGGGCGGCGGTGGACAGCAGCAGCGCCGCCTCGTCCCAGTGCGCCACCGCGCGCTCCATGCCGACCGGCACGGTGATGGTGCACCCGAAGGCGCGCTGCACGCTGGCGTTGCCGCCGATGTGATCGGAATGCGAGTGGGTGTTGATGAGCCGCCCGAGCCGTCGCCCGTCGAGCCCGGCGCGCACCAGCGCCACCGTCTGCGCGGCGTGGCTGACGTAGCCGCTGTCGACAAGCGCAGCCTCGCCACCGTCGAACAGCAGCACGTTGTTGGCCGACAGCCAGCCGCGCTCGAGGACCTGGACGGTGTCGGGCAGGCGGGGCTGCGTGCTCAATCGCTGCCCTCCCCGACCTGCGCGGCGACGTTGGGCGGCAGCGGCACGGGCTTGTCGTCGGCCTGGAGCGCCGGCGACGGAGGCGCCACCGGCACGCCGTTGATCTCGTCCGCGGTTCGGCCGCAGCCCAGACACACGCCCGCATCCCAGTCGATCATGCACACGCCGACGCAGAGCGCGTCTCCGCTCATGCCCGCGTCTCCACAGCCCGGCCGGTCTCGCCAAGGCATGCGCGGCGCGCGGCCACGGCGGCGAGAATGTCGCGGCGGTCGTCGTCGGTCGTGCGGCTCCAGCGCGTGATCTCGTCGATCGTGCGCTGGCAGCCTTCGCACCAGCCGGTGTCCGGGCTCATGCGGCAGACGTTGGTGCAGGGGGAAGGAATACTCATGGAGTTGCTCTCTGTCGGTTGCGGGCAGCGCGTACGTGCGCGCAGCCTCGTTGATTGCAGACCGGATTATGAACGACTCACGACGCGCAGGCCGCCTTGGCGCGCTTGGCCAGCACCGCGCGCGCCACGCGCGAAGCCGGCTCGCGGCCGAGCTGTGCGCTGATCCAGGCGGCGGTGTCCACCAGCGCGTCGAGATCGATGCCGGTGTCGATGCCGAGCCCGTTCAGCAACCAGACCACGTCCTCGGTGGCAACGTTCCCCGAGGCGCCGGCCGCGTAGGGGCAACCGCCGAGCCCGCCGACCGAGGCGTCGAACACCGCCACGCCCATCTCCAGCGACGCGTAGACGTTGGCCACCGCCATGCCGTAGGTGTCGTGGTAATGGCCGGCGAGCCTGTCCACCGGCACACGTTTCGCCACCGCCTCGAGCATGCGCTGGATGCTCGCGGGCGTGCCGACGCCGATGGTGTCGCCGAGCGAGACCTCGTAGCAGCCCATGTCCAGCAGCGTCGCCGCCACGTCGGCGACCGCCTGCGGGGCGATCGCGCCCTCGTAGGGACAGCCAACCACGCAGGAGACGTAGCCGCGCACCCGCACGCCGGCCGCGTGCGCGGCCTCGGTGACCGGGCGGAAGCGTTCCAGGGACTCGGCGATCGAGCAGTTGATGTTCTTCTGGCTGAAGGACTCGGAGGCGGCGCCGAACACCGCGACCTCCTTCGCCCCGGCGGCGAGCGCGGCCTCGAAGCCCTTCAGGTTGGGGGTGAGCACCGGGTAGGCAACGCCGGGCGCGGCGGCCGCGAGCACGCGCGGCAGCAGCTCGGCGTTGTCGCCCATCTGCGGCACCCACTTGGGCGACACGAAGGAGGTGGTCTCGATCGCCGTCAGCCCGGCGCGCTCGAGGCGGCGCACCAGCTCGAGCTTGGCGTCGGTGGAGACGAGCTGCTTCTCGTTCTGCAGGCCGTCGCGCGGGCCCATTTCGACGATGCGGACGGCGGCGGGGAGGGTGGTGGTGGTCATTGCAGACTCTCTTCGCTAATCAGTTGTCTGGCAGGCACGGCCGCGAGGGTCGGGTGGAAGCGTTGGCCACTACGGGGCATCGTGGGTCGAAGGCGCGCGAGAAAAGGGCCGCAACAGCTCGCGGCTTGCGCCGCTCCCACAGGGGCACGGCGCGGTCCTTGTTGTGGGAGCGGCGCCAGCCGCGAGGGTCTCCGGCGCGCGGTTCTTGTTGTGGGAGCGGCGCCAGCCTCGAGGGTCTCCGGCGCGCGGTCCTTGTTGTGGGAGCGGCGCCAGCCGCGAGGGTCTCGGGGGCAAGCACCTCAGCGGTCGCTCAGGGAAACGCCCAGGACCGCTGCCAGCCCCGCAAACCGCTGCTGGCCTCATGCCGTCCTGGCCTCGTCGAGCCCGAGCTCTTCCTTCATCTTCTGGCGGATCAGGAACTTCTGGATCTTGCCGGTCACCGTCATCGGGAAGCTGTCGACGAAGCGGATGTAGCGCGGAATCTTGTAGTGCGCGATCTGGCCCTTGCAATACTCGCGCACCTCGTCCTCCGACAGGCGCTCGCCCTCGCGCAGGATGATCCACGCGCACAGCTCCTCGCCGAAGCGCTGGTCGGGGATGCCGACCACCTGCACGTCGAGCACCTTGGGATGGGCGTAGAGGAACTCCTCGATCTCGCGCGGGTAGATGTTCTCGCCGCCGCGGATCACCATGTCCTTGATGCGGCCGACGATGTTGCAGTAGCCCTCGTCATCGATCACCGCGAGGTCGCCGGTGTGCATCCAGCCGCCGGCGTCGATCGCCTCCTTCGTCCTGGCCTCGTCGTCCCAGTAGCCCAGCATCACCGAGTAGCCGCGGGTGCACAGCTCGCCCGACTGGCCGCGCGGCACGACGCGGCCCTCGTTGTCGACGATCTTCACCTCCAGGTGCGGCTGGACGCGGCCGACGGTGGACACGCGGCGGTCGATGGGGTCGTCGGTGCCGCTCTGGAAGCTCACCGGCGAGGTCTCGGTCATGCCGTAGGCGATGGTCACCTCGGCCATGTTCATCTTGCCGATCACCCGCTTCATGACCTCGATCGGGCACGGGCTGCCGGCCATGATGCCTGTGCGCAGGCTGGAGAGATCGAAGTCGGCAAAGCGCGGATGATCGAGCGCGGCGATGAACATCGTCGGCACGCCATAGAGGCCGGTGCATTTCTCCTGCGCCACCGTCTCCAGCACCGCCAGCGGCTCGAAGGCCTCGGCCGGGTAGACCATGGTGGCGCCGTGGGTGAGGCAGCCGAGGTTCCCCATCACCATGCCGAAGCAGTGGTACAGCGGCACCGGGATGCACACGCGGTCGCCCGCCACCAGCTTGATCGCCTCGCCGACGAAGAAGCCGTTGTTGAGGATGTTGTGGTGCGACAGCGTCGCGCCCTTGGGGTGGCCGGTGGTGCCGGAGGTGAACTGGATGTTGATCGGGTCGTCGAACTGCAGCTTCTCGGACAGCACGGCGAGCGCGGTGAGCTCCTCGCGGCTGGGCGCTCGGAGCAGGTCGTCGAAGCTGATCATGCCGGGCGACTTGTCCGCGCCCATGCGGATCACCATCTCCAGGCTGGGCAGGCGGTGGCTGCGCAGCAGGCCGGGTTCGCAGTGGCCGAGCTCGGGCGCGAGGTCGGCGATCATCTCGAGGTAGTTGCTGGTCTTGAAGGCGGGCGACAGCACCAGCGCGCGGCAGCCGACCTTGTTGAGCGCGTACTCGAGCTCGGAGCGGCGATAGGCGGGGTTGATGTTGACCAGCACCAGGCCGGCCTTGGCGCTGGCGAACTGGGTCAGCGTCCATTCCAGGGTGTTCTGCGACCAGATGCCGATGCGCTCGCCCGGCGCGAGGCCCAGGCGCATCAGGCCGCAGGCGAGCGCGTCGACGCGGCTCTTGAGCTGCGCGTAGGTGAGGCGCACGTTCTGATGGCGCACCACCAGCGCCTCGCGCTCGGCGTGGCGAGCGCAGGCCTGGTCGAAGAAGCGGCCGATGGTCTGGCCGATCAGTTGCTTGTCGGATGCGCCGTGGACATAGCTTGCAGAGCTGCTCATCGTGTCGTCCTCTCTCCTGTTCTTGTGTCTGCGCCGCTTCGAGCGCAAAAAAAAACTCGCGGCTGGCGCCGCTCCTACGGCGATCAACCGCGCGCGACTCATGCTGCGGCGGCTTCGAACTCCACCAGCTCGGCGCCGTCGCCGACCTGGTCGCCGACGCCGAAGCGGAAGGCCTTGACCGTGCCGGCGGCCGGGGCGGTGATGGTGTGCTCCATCTTCATCGCCTCCAGGATCAGCAGCGGCGCGCCCTTCTCGACCTTGGCGCCCTCGGCGGCGACGAGCGCGATGACCTTGCCCGGCATCGGCGCCAGCAGCCCGCCCTCGGCACCGCCGCCCTCGCCGCCGTGGTGCAGCGGATCGACCGCGGCGAGTTGCCAGGCGCGGCCCTTGGCGAAGACGTGGCGGCGGCCGGCGGCGGCGATCACGGTGGCGTCCATGCGCGTGCCGTCGAGCTCCACGCGCAGCAGGCCGCGCGGGTTGAGTTCGCCACGGGCCTCGACGCTGCGGCCGTCGATCGTCAGCCGCCAGGCGCCCGGCAGGTAGGCGACCTCGACAGCACGGTCGGTCTCGCCGGCGCGGAACAGCAGGGTGCGGCGCGCGGTGGCGTTCATGCGCCAGCCGTCGCGGGCATGCCAGGGCGAGCGTGCATCGGCGGTGCGCTGGGCGCGCTTGTCGGCCAGGGCCGTCTCGCGCAGCAGCTCGGCGAGCGCGGCGATCTGCAGCACCTCGTCGGGCAGGCCTTCCTCGGCCGGGAACAGGTAGGCCTTCTCGCGCTCGATGAGGCCGGTGTCGAGGTCCGCGCCGGCGAAGGCCGGGCAGGCGGTCAGGCGCGACAGGAACTCGATGTTGTTGGCCACGCCCACCACGCGGTAGTCGGCCAGGGCCTGCAGCATGCGGGCGAGCGCGCGGTCGCGGTTGATGTCCCACACGATCAGCTTGGCGATCATCGGGTCGTAGTGCGGGCTGATCTCGTCGCCCTCCTCGACGCCGGTGTCGACGCGCACGTGCAGCGATTCGGCCGGCGGCGCCAGGTGCACCAGGCGGCCGGTGGACGGCAGGAAGCCCTTGGCCGGGTCCTCGGCGTAGATGCGCGCCTCGAGTGCATGGCCGCGGATCTGCAGCTGCTCCTGCGCCAGCGGCAGCTTCTCGCCCGAGGCCACGCGCAGCTGCCACTCCACCAGGTCCAGCCCGGTGATCATCTCGGTGACCGGGTGCTCGACCTGCAGGCGGGTGTTCATCTCCATGAAGTAGAAGGAGCCGTCCTGGTTGGCGATGAACTCGACCGTGCCGGCGCCGACGTAGCCCACCGCCTTGGCCGCATCGACCGCGGCCTTGCCCATCGCCGCACGACGCTCGAGCGTCATGCCCGGCGCGGGCGCTTCTTCCAGCACCTTCTGGTGGCGGCGCTGCACCGAGCAGTCGCGCTCGAACAGGTACACCACGTTGCCGTGGGTGTCGCCGAAGACCTGGATCTCGATGTGGCGCGGCTTGGTGATGTACTTCTCGACCAGCACGTGGTCGTCGCCGAAGCTCGAGATGGCCTCGCGCTTGCAGGAGGCGAGCAGGTCGATGAAGTCCGCGGAGCGCTCGACCAGGCGCATGCCCTTGCCGCCGCCGCCGGCCGCGGCCTTGATCAGCACCGGGTAGCCGATGGCGTCGGCCTGCTTGTGCAGATACGAGGGCTCCTGGTCGTCGCCGTGGTAGCCGGGCGTGAGCGGCACGCCGGCCGCTTCCATCAGCTTCTTGGCTTCGGACTTCGAGCCCATGGCGCGGATCGCCGACACCGGCGGGCCGATGAAGACGATGCCTTCGCGCTCGCAGGCGTGGCAGAAGTCCTCGTTTTCGGACAGGAAGCCGTAGCCCGGATGGATGGCCTGCGCGCCGGTGGCCTTGGCCGCGGCGATGATCTTGTCGATGACGAGGTAGGACTCGCGTACCGCCGCCGGCCCGATCAGCACCGCCTCGTCGGCCAGGCGCACGTGGCGCGCGTTGGCGTCGGCCTCGGAATACACCGCGACGGTCTTGATGCCCATGCGGCGGGCGGTCTTGATCACCCTGCAGGCGATCTCTCCACGGTTGGCAATCAGGATCTTGTCGAACATGTCGTCTCCAGCTTCTTGTCGGAATTCAGAAATCTGTCTTTGCAGCCATCACGGCGCGGGCAGTTCGGGATGCGCCGGTCGCAAGCGCGGGCGGAACACGCGCCGCAGGAAGCGCCACAGCACCGCGATCAGCGCCACCGCCAGCACCACGAACACCACCAGCGCCACCAGGAACCACAGCGGCTCCTGCAGCAGCATCCACAACCCGCCGGCGAACATCGCGTCCTCGCCGAGCGAGGTGGTGACGTTGCTCACCGGCTCGGGCGAGGTGTTGATCGCCGCCCGCGCCCCCGCCTTGGCGAAGTGCGTGCCCGCCGCCAGCGTGCCACCGGCCAGCGCCGCCGCCACCTGCAGCGCACCGCTCTGGTCGCCCATCACCGCAGCCGCCAGCGCCGCGCCGGCCGGGATGCGGATGAAGGTATGCACCGCGTCCCACATCGAATCGAACCAGGGCAGCTTGTCGGCGAAGAACTCGGCCAGCAGCATCACCCCGGACACCCCGAGCAGCAGCGGATGGGTCAGCACCTCCAGCCCGCCCGGCAACTGCACGCCGCCGAAGCGACCCAAGGCACCGAGCACGAAGACCAGCGCATACAGCCTCAGCCCGCTCGCCCAGCCCAGACCCGCCGCCAGCGCGGCGAGCGAGGCCATGTCGAGCGGCACGCCGCTCCAGTCGAGCAGCGCGGTGAGCTCGGTGGGCCAGCTGCTGAAGGCGTAGGCGTCCATGGCGGTCTCCGCGGATGTTCGTCAGGCTCGGCAGGCCGCGCAGTTCGTGCGCTTGCCGGCCACAGCCCGTCCCCAGCTCAACCCCGCGCGATCCACGCCGCCGGGCGCTTGTCCAAGAAGGCGGCGAGCCCCTCCTTCGCCTCGGGCGTCACGCGCAGACTGGCGATGCGGCGCGCGGTGTCTTCCACCACCGCGTCGCTCACCGGCCGGTTGGCCACTGCGCGGATCAGGTCCTTGGCCGCGGCCTGCGACTTCGGGCCGCCCTGCAGCAAGGCCTCGACCACTTCGCTCACCTTGGCGTCCAGCTCCTCGGTGGCCACCGCTTCGTGCGCCAGCCCGAGCGCGGCGGCGCGCGTCGAACCGATGCGCTCGGCGGTCTGGAAGTAGCGGTAGGCCTGGCGCTCGCCGATGGCGCGGATCACATAGGGGCTGATCGCCGACGGGATGATCCCGAACTTGACCTCGGAGGTCGCGAACACCGCCTTGTCCCCCGCGATGCAGATGTCGCAGGCGCTCGCCAGCCCCATGCCGCCACCCAGCGCCGCGCCATGCACGCGCGCGATGGTCGGCTTGTTCATCTCGGCCAGCGTACGCAGCATGCCGGCGAGCTTCATCGCATCGGCGAAGTTCTCCGCCTCGCTCGCCTCGCCGGCGGCCTTCATCCAGTTGAGGTCGGCGCCGGCCGAGAAGCTTTTTCCCCGCCCCGCGAGCACCACCGCGCGCACCGCGTCGTCGGCATCGAGTTCGATGCAGGCCGTGGTGAGGTCTGCGATCAGTTGCGCGTTGAAGGCGTTATGCACGTCCGGGCGGTTCATCCAGATCGTCGCCACGCCGGCTTCACGTTGAATTTCCAGTGTTTCGTACATCGTGTCTCCTCGCCTCGGTGGGCGTTTCACTCGTTCCCGGTTGCGAACCAGTTATCCAGTCGCACCCCGTCGAAGCATTCGAAGTCGCGCGTGTTGCGCGTGACCAGGGTCAGGTTGCGGGTCGCGGCAATGGCAGCGATCTGGCTGTCGACAAAGGCCGGTGTCAGCCCCGCCCGCCCAAGCCGCGCCCGCTCCACCGCATGCCAGCGGGCGGCCTCGCTGTCGTACGGCAGCAGCAGATGCCCGCTGCCGTCGATCAGCCGTTCGTATCTGGCTTCGAGCGCCCGCGCGCGCTGCCGGTCGGCCATCCTCGCCGTGCCGTACAGAATCTCGTGCAGCACCGGTGTGGGCACCGCACATTGCGCCCAGCCCTGCTGGTAGCGCGAGAGCACGCCGCGATCGGCTTGCGGCCGAAGCAGTTCCGACACTGTGTTGGTGTCGAGCAGAAACCTCATCCCCGCCGGCCCCCCGCAGCCTGCTGCCGCGCCTGCCGCGACCCGGTCTCGACCGGCTCGGTAAGCTCCGCGACCTCGAAATCACAACGCGGCTCGCTCGGCCGACGATCGCGCCAGCTGTCGATCTCCTCATCCGTCCAGTCGGGGAAGACATCCGCCGCAGCCAGTTCGGCCCGGATCTCCTGCAGCACCTCCCACCCCGACTTGCGCTGCGCCGGGGCAGCGCGCAGATGTTCGTACTCCTGCACCGAAACCACCACCGCCACCGGCTTGCCGCGGCGGGTGATGGTCACCGGCTTACCCGCTTCGGCCTGATGGATCAGCGCGGGCAACTGGTTCTTCGCATCGGCAATCGAGATCATCTGCGCCTCCTTAAATGGCTATCTACATAGCCATTCTAGACCTCGCCTCGCTGCATTACATCCGGAACACGCCGAACTTGGTCGGCTGGATCGGCGCGTTGAGCGCGGCCGAAAGCGACAGCCCCAGGATGCGGCGCGACTGCGCCGGATCGACCACGCCGTCGTCCCACATGCGCGCGGTGGCGTAGTAGGGATGGCCCTGGAACTCGTACTGGTCGCGGATCGGCGCCTTGAAGGCCTCTTCCTCTTCCTTGCTCCAGGCGCCGCCCTTGGCCTCGATGCCGTCGCGGCGGACGGTGGACAGCACGCTCGCCGCCTGTTCGCCGCCCATCACGCTGATGCGCGAATTCGGCCACATCCACAGGAAGCGCGGCGAGTAGGCGCGGCCGCACATGCCGTAGTTGCCGGCACCGAAGCTGCCACCGATCAGCATGGTGATCTTGGGCACCTGCACGGTGGCGACCGCGGTCACCATCTTCGCGCCGTCCTTGGCGATGCCGCCGTTCTCGTACTTGCGCCCGACCATGAAGCCGGTGATGTTCTGCAGGAACAGCAGCGGAATGCCGCGCTGGCCGCACAACTCGATGAAGTGCGCGCCCTTCTGCGCCGACTCGCCGAACAGGATGCCGTTGTTGGCGACGATGCCCACCGGGTAGCCGTGGAGCTGGGCGAAGCCGCACACCAAAGTTGTTCCATACCTCGCCTTGAACTCGTCGAAGCGCGAGCCATCGACCACGCGGGCGATGATCTCGCGCACGTCGAAGGGCTTGCGGGTATCGGAGGGGATGATGCCGTAGATCTCTTCCGGGTCGTACAGCGGCTCTTCGCCCTGGCCGAGCGCGAGGCTGATCGGCTTGGTCCGGTTGAGGTTGGAGACGATGCGGCGCGCGATGTAGAGCGCGTGGGCGTCGTTCTCGGCCAGGTGGTCGGCCACGCCCGAGAGCCGGGTGTGAACATCGCCGCCGCCGAGGTCTTCCGCCGTCACCACCTCGCCGGTCGCCGCCTTCACCAGCGGCGGGCCGCCGAGGAAGATCGTGCCCTGGTTCTTGACGATGACGGTCTCGTCCGACATCGCCGGCACGTAGGCGCCGCCGGCGGTGCACGAGCCCATCACCACCGCGACCTGCGGGATGCCCTTGGCCGACATGTTGGCCTGGTTGAAGAAGATGCGGCCGAAGTGGTCGCGGTCGGGGAAGACCTCGTCCTGCCGCGGCAGGAAGGCGCCGCCCGAGTCGACCAGGTAGATGCAGGGCAGGTTGTTCTGCTCGGCAATCTCCTGCGCGCGCAGGTGCTTCTTGACCGTCATCGGGTAGTAGGTGCCGCCCTTCACCGTGGCGTCGTTGGCCACGATCATGCATTCGACACCCTGCACGCGGCCGATGCCGGTGATGACGCCGGCGCTCGGCGCCTCGTCGTCGTACATGCCGTACGCGGCCATCTGGCCGACCTCGAGGAAGGCCGTGCCCGGATCGAGCAGGTGCCCGACGCGGTCACGCGGCAGCAGCTTGCCGCGCGCGGTGTGCTTGGCGCGCGCCGCCTCGCCGCCGCCGAGGGCGACCTGCGCCGCCCTGGCGCGCAGGTCCTCGACCTGGGCGCGCAGGCTGGCGGCGTTGGCCTGGAAGTCTTCGCTGCGGGTATTGATGCTGGATTTGATCACGCTCATCGCAGACGCTCCGCTCAGCGGGTTTCGGAGAACAGTTCGCGGCCGATCAGCATGCGGCGGATCTCGCTGGTGCCGGCGCCGATCTCGTACAACTTGGCGTCGCGCCACAGGCGGCCCACCGCGTACTCGTTGGTGTAGCCGACGCCGCCCAGGGCCTGAATCGCCTCGCCGGCCATCCAGGTCGCCTTCTCGGCGGTGTAGAGGATCACGCCGGCGGCGTCCTTGCGCAGCGTGCGCGCGTGGTCGGCGCGGTCGCAGGCCTGGCCCACGGCATAGGCGTAGGCGCGGCAGGCGCTCCAGGTGGAATACAGGTCGGCGATCTTGCCCTGCATGAGCTGGAACTCGCCGATCGGGGTGTCGAACTGCTTCCTCTCGTGCATGTAGGGCACGACCGCGTCCATGCACGCCGCCATGAT
>QXGG01204554.1_pt1 | contig 12710 bp, 13 predicted proteins | sample 1982491 | NCBI WGS metagenome assembly QXGG01 (sample SAMN09924614, study PRJNA488089) | Wastewater metagenome, whole genome shotgun sequencing project. | isolation source: South African research farm wastewater | place: South Africa: Irene, Agricultural Research Council, Animal Production... | reverse complement strand
ACGATTGCGCAAAACAAGAAAGCCATTGAGTTACTTCGCAAAAATGGCATTGTCAGCGAGGCCCAGTTTATTGTGGGGCTAGAAAACGAAACCAAGGAGACCTTGGAAGAAACCTATCGCATGACCCTGGATTGGAACCCCGATATGGCGAATTGGGCCATGTACACGCCCTGGCCGTTTAGCGATCTGTTCCAGGAACTGGGCGATAAGGTGGAAGTGTTCGACTTTGAGAAGTACAACTTTGTCACGCCGATCATGAAGCCAGAAGCCATGGATCGTGGCGAGCTTTTAAATGGTGTGATGGCGAACTACCGGCGCTTTTTCATGCGCAAGAGTTTCTTGCATTACCCATTTACGCGCGATAAAACCAAGCGTAAGTATTTGATGGGCTGCTTGAAGGCGTTTTTAAAAAGCTCAATGGAGCGCAAGTTCTACGATCTGGGCCGTGTGGGCTATTGGGGTCCGCAAAGCACCAAGAAAGTGGACTTTTCGTTCGATACCTCGCGCACCATGGCACCGGGCACTGAAAGTGTTGCGTCGGACGATGGCTGGGTCACCATGCACGGCCCCAAGATCGAGCACAAGCGTCGCCAGGGCGAGATCAATGCCGCCATGGCCTGCGGCGGTGGCAACACCGAGCAGTTGAGCGACGAAGAAATGGATGCCGTGCTCTCGGGCAAAAAGCTCGTTGATCTCGAGAAGAAGGACGAAACGGCGGTGGCATGACCGACAGGATTGGGCCCAATGCAATCCTGCAGGTGATTGAAGCGGTGACCGCTGCAAAAGGGGAGAGCGCCTGTCAGGCGCTCTTTTCGCTTGCGGGCTTATCGCACCACTTGGCTGCGCGGCCAACGGAAATGGTCTCCGAGCACGATGTTGCAACCTTGCAGCGCGCGCTGCGTGAGCAGTTCGGCGCTGATCAGGCCAAGGCCCTGTCGTGGGATGCGGGCTTAAGAACGGGTGATTACTTGTTGGCCAATCGCATTCCCAAGTTTGCACAGCGTGTGTTGAGATATGTGCCCGCTTCAGTGGCGGCGCGCGTGTTGGCGCAGGCCATTGGCAAACACTCTTGGACATTTGCGGGCAGCGGCACCTTTTCGTTTAGGCCGGGCAAGCCCTTTGTGTTTGAAATCGTGAATAACCCTTTGTGCAGCCAGATTAAAGCCCAAGAGCCCGTGTGCGATTTTTACGCGGCGACATTCGAGCGTATTTTCCGCGCGATTGTTCACCCCAACTCGCGGGTGGTCGAGACCCAGTGCGAAGCCTCGGGCGATCGGTCTTGCGTGTTTGAGTTGCGCTGGTAATTGTTGGATCGCCACGCTCGCTGCGCTCCCTCGCGATGACGAATAAGGACCGTCATTGCGAGGGCCGAAGGCCCGTGGCAATCCAAGCGCGCGGATCGCCACGCTCGCTGCGCTCCCTCGCGATGACGAATAAAGGCCGTCATTGCGAGGGCCCGCGCATATAACCGTCATTGCGAGGGCCCGCGTAGCGGGCACGTGGCAATCCACGCCCAAGATTTGCCATAATCCGCGCACTTTATGGCAAAAAAATTCATCCAGCGCTTCATTCCCGACCAAGAAAAGCTTGCGCAAAACAAGGCCTTGCGCTGGCTCGGGCCTGCGCTGTTTCACCCCAACCTTTGGCATATCAACCGCGAGAGCATTGCCCGCGGCATGGCCCTGGGCGTCTTCATGGGGTTTCTCATTCCCATCGGCCAGATTCTGGTTGCCGCCGTATTCGCTGTGTTTTTGCGCGCGAACCTTCCCATGGCCGCGGTCAGCACCTTGGTCACCAACCCCTTTACCTTTGCACCGGTTTATTTTTTCGCTTATCAACTCGGCAGCGCAATTCTTGGCGAGAGCGCCACGCCCGAGGTGACTCCCGAAATGCTGAACCTAGACCCCGAGCTTTTGGTGCTGCCCCCACAAGAAATGACCAGCGGCATTAGTGGCTGGCTGGTGCAGTTAGAAGGCCTGGGGGCGCCACTGTTTTTAGGGCTGTCACTGCTTGCGGTATCGGGCGCGATTGTTTCGTATTTTGGCGTGAAGGCTGTTTGGCGTTTGAATGTTGTGCGTCGTTTGGGAAAAAAGCGCCGTGGCAATCTAAGACCGTAGATCGCCACGGTCGCTGCGCTCCCTCGCGATGACGAACAAGGACCGTCATTGCGAGGGCCGAAGGCCCGTGGCAATCCAGCCCCTAGCAACCCACTAAACCCAGCGCGACAAAATCTCCAGCCGTTTTACCGCATCAGGCTGCGCCAAAAACTCAACTTTCTGTTCGGCCGATAAGGGCAACAGGCTGGCCCATCGATCCGACACCCAGCCCGCATCTTCAAGTTCATAGGGCTGCTGCATAGGCAGCCGATCTTCGAAACCCTCGCGCTGCGACTGGGCAATCAACATACCCAGCCGATCGGCCAAGCCTTGATACTGCGGGGGTATTGCAGCGGGCACCTCTTCAATGCGCTCGATCTCTCCGCTCCATAGGCCATAAGCACCGCGCACATGCGCGCCCAGTTTAAAGCGTTGCATGCCCACGCATTTCACAGCAAGCACTGCGGGCTGCACCTCTTCTAGCTGCTCGAGCCTGGCCAGGCAACCCCACTCGTGCAAGGTTTCAATTTCGCCTGCCTTTTGCACCTCGGCGCCCTGGGCCAATGGCACTACACCAAACTCAATGCCCTCGCTTTGCGCGCGGCGCATTAAGTGCAAATAGCGCACCTCAAAAATGTTCAACAGCAAAACACCCTTGGGAAACAGGGGGCTTGAAAGTGGAAACAACGAAACGGCGTTGCTGCTCATGCCCGCTTTAAAAAGATAATGTGCGCCTTCATTTCCAGCACGGTTTGATCATGCTGGTTTTTTAATAACAACAGCACTTGCACAATGCCGCGATCAGGCTTTGATTTGGAAGGCTTGAGCGCAAGCACTTCGGCATAGCCACTCAAGGTATCGCCGGGCCGAACCGGGTGGGCCCATTTCAGTTCATCAATGCCGGGGCTTCCTACCGAAGTCGAGTTTGATACCCATGCATCGCAGAGCATGCGCATCATGATTGCGCAGGTGTGCCAGCCGCTGGCAATAATTCCGCCAAAGGGCGAGTGCTTGGCATTCTCGGTGTCGATATGAAACGACTGCGGGTCAAAGTCTTTAGCAAACGCGATGATTTCGTCTTGGCTTAATGTGCGACCGGCAAACGGAAATCGCTGGCCTACTGAAAGATCGTCAAAGGTAATCATGGGTTTTCTCCTTGCCCAACTGTTTCTTGTGTTTGTTAGCGTGAATTTTAGATGCTGCTAAGATCATACGCATGTCTGAACGCGCCATTGTCTTGCTAAGCGGCGGGCTTGATTCCGCAACCGTGCTGGCCCAGGCACGCGCCCAGGGCTACTCGGTCATAACGCTCGCCTTCGATTATGGTCAGCGTCACCGCGGTGAAATTCTTGCCGCTGAAAAAATCTCAAACGCCATGGGTGCACTTGAACACCGCTTGGTCACCCTGGATCTTCGCGCCTTTGGCGGCTCGGCACTCACGAGCGATGTGCAAGTGCCCAAGGGTCGCAATGTCGCGGCACCTAGCTCGGAAATTCCCATTACGTATGTGCCTGCACGCAACACAATTTTTTTATCGTTTGCATTAGCCTGTGCAGAGGTCACCGAGTCGCGCCATATTTTTATTGGTGTGAACGCGCTGGATTACAGCGGCTACCCCGATTGCCGGCCGCACTACATTGCGGCGTTTGAAACCATGGCGAACTTGGCCACGCGCGCAGGTGTCGAGGGTCGGGGCGTGACTATTCATGCGCCACTGATGAACCTGACCAAAGCCGACATTATTCGACTCGGCTTATCGCTCGGGGTTGATTACAGCCTAACCACCAGTTGCTACGACCCAGCGCCCAATGGCGCCCCCTGCGGCGCTTGCGATGCGTGCCAGCTTCGCGCGAAAGGCTTCGCAGAGGTGGGTGTAAAGGACCTGCGGCTTAATTTATCCGTCATTGCGAGGCCCCAGCGGGGCCGTAGCAATCCACGCTCGTAGATCGCCACGGCTGCTTCGCAGCCTCGCGATGACGGAATACTTCAATCGTCGTTGTAAGCCGCCCGTTTTCACTCGCTATAAAATTCACGCAACGCCGAAAAGGAGCCGCCATGTCGCAACTGAAAGAAAACGCCGCGCTGCCCAAGCCCTTGCTATCGCAGCCATTTGCAACCACCCGGGGCCAGGCAAGCCTTGCCGATTTTGCCGGTCATCACTTGGTGATTTACTTTTACCCAAAAGACAGCACACCGGGCTGCACCGTCGAGGGTAAAGATTTCTCAGCACTGCACCAGCAGTTTTTAAAGGCGAACACCCAAGTTGTGGGCGTGTCGCGCGACAGCCTGAAATCCCACCAAAACTTTATTGATAAACAAGGGCTCACCATCACCCTAATTTCAGATAGCGATGAGGCCTTGTGCAAAGCCTTTGATGTGATTAAAGAAAAAAACATGTACGGCAAAAAAGTATTGGGCATTGAGCGTTCCACTTTTTTAATTGATGCAAACGGCGTGCTGCGCAAGGCATGGCGCGGTGTGAAAGTACCCGGCCATGCGCAAGAAGTGTTAACCGCGGCCCAAGCGCTTTAGCCATGACATTGCAAGCGGCCTTGGTCTGGCTTGTCGATTTGGTGATCGTGGCCACGCTCATTGAATTTTTTGTGTTGCGCGCGTTATTCGCAAAAAAACGTGTGGGTGTGGCCCCAAAAGACTTTGCCTTGAACATGCTCTCGGGTGTTTCTCTAATGCTTGCCTTAAGGGTGGCGCTCTCGAACGGCCCGTCGACTTTGATTTTGATCACACTCAGTGCAGCAGGGCTGCTCCACGGCTTGGATATCATGCGGCGCTGGCAGCGATAGGCGCTACACTAGCCGCATGGCAACCGCATTCCCTTTTTCAGCAATTGTTGGCCAGGAAGAAATGAAACTGGCCATGTTGGTCACCACCGTCGACCCGTCGATTGGCGGCGTGTTGGTGTTTGGCGATCGTGGCACAGGCAAGTCAACTGCCGTGCGCGCATTGGCTGCAATTCTTCCCAAAATGAAGGCTGTCGTGGGCTGCCCCTACGCCTGCGATCCTGAGTCAAAAAAGTCGACTTGTGATCTTTGTCCAACCTTAAAAAAAGACAAACCGAAAACCCATCTCGTGCCCGTGCCCGTGGTGGATCTACCCTTGGGTGTCACCGAAGATCGCGTGGTGGGTGCGCTCGATTTAGAGCGTGCGCTAAGCGAGGGTGTGAAAGCATTCGAGCCCGGGTTGTTGGCCAAGGCCAATCGCGGGTTTTTGTATATCGACGAAGTGAACCTGCTTGAAGACCATATCGTTGACTTGCTGATCGATGTGGCCGCAAGCGGTGAAAATGTGGTGGAGCGTGAAGGGTTGAGCGTTCAGCACCCTGCGCGATTTGTGTTGGTGGGCAGTGGCAACCCCGAAGAAGGTGAGCTGCGCCCGCAGTTGTTAGATCGTTTCGGCTTGTCGGTCGATGTTAAAACCCCGCAAGAGCTTGCGAGTCGAATCGAAGTGGTCAAGCGGCGCGATGCCTTTGAGCGTGACCCAGAAAGTTTTATCGAGCATTGGAAAAAAGCAGACGATAAAGTGCGGCGCAAAATTACGGCGGGCCGCTCCAAAGTGGAGTCGGTTGAAGTGCCGGATTCAATTTTGGAAAAGGCGTCTGAGTTGTGCATGAAGTTGGGCACCGATGGCCTGCGTGGCGAGCTCACGCTTATGCGTGCAGCGCGCGCATTGGCCGCGCTAGAGGGCGCACACTCAGTGGCGCTTGCGCATTTGCGCCGGGTTGCACCCATGGCGCTTCGTCACCGGCTGCGTCGCAATCCTTTGGATGACACCGCCTCTGGCGTGCGCGTGCAGCGGGTGGTAGATGAGGTGATACCAGGTGTCTGACACCGGATCGGTGTCAGACACCTCTCAAGACGCGCTGCTCGCCGCGACCCTATTTGCGTTAGACCCACCGCACCTAGGCGGCATCTGCATCAAGGCCCACGCGGGCCCTGTGCGCACGTTGTATCTCGATTTTTTGCGATCACGCCTTCGCGAAAACACACCGTATCGCAAGCTGCCCTTAAGCATTCAAGATGAACGCCTGCTTGGCGGGCTTGATCTTGCCGCAACGCTCAATACCGGCAAGCCCGTGTTAAACAAAGGCGTGCTCGCCGAGGTGCACAACGGTGTGTTGGTTGTGCCTATGGCAGAGCGAATTTCTCCTGCGTTGGCGGCGCGGCTTGCATCGGTGATGGATCGCCACGAAGTGCTGGTGCAACGTGAAGGCTTGTCCGCTGAAATTCCTGCGGCGTTTGGTTTGGTGTTGTTGGATGAAAGTGTAGAAGACGATGAACGCGTTGCGCCCGAGTTGATTGATCGCATTGCGTTTATGGTGGATCTTACAGAGATTTCACATGCACAGATGCAAGAGGCGTTGGAGTTGTTCTCTGAGTTGGATCGCCACGGGCCTGCGGCCCTCGCGATGACGAGATCTAATCCGTCATTGCGAGCCCGCGAAGCGGGCGTGGCAATCCACAGCACCGCGAACGACGACACCACCGCCGCCTTATGCAGTACCGCCATGGCTTTAGGCATTCCCTCCATTCGCACGGCAATCTTTGCAAGGCGTGCCGCAGAGCTCGCCGGCCAGCTTTACGGCCGCAACACTGTCACGCAAGAAGACGCAGCGCTCGCAGCGCGCATTGTGCTTTCGCCACGCGCAACCATTTTGCCCATGGATCCAGAGCAGCAAGAGCAAGAAGAACAACCGCCTGAGCCGCCGCCAGAAAATCACGATCAAAACGACGAAAACGATTCGCCCGAAAACCCCACTGAGCAAGAAATTGATGAGCTCGAAGATGTGGTGCTTGAATCGGCGAAAGCGGCAATTCCTGCGGGCCTGCTCGCGCAGCTGCTCTCTGATCAACGCATGATGAGCCGCGGGGGTGGGTCCGGCAAAGCGGGCGCGCTAAAAAAAGGCGGCAAACGCGGAAGACCGATTGGGTCGCGGCAGGGGCTGCCGTCGGGGGGGAATCGGCTGAGTGTGATTGATACGCTGCGTGCGGCTGCGCCGTGGCAACGGGTCCGCGGGGGTAGATCGCCACGGGCCTTCGGCCCTCGCGATGACGGTTTTTCCCGAACCGCCGCACGCGATGACAATATGTCCGTCATTGCGAGCCCGCGAAGCGGGCGTGGCAATCCATCGCGCCTAAAAATCCGCGCCGAAGATTTCCGCATCAAACGCTTTCGCGAAAAATCCGAAACTACCACCATCTTTGTCGTTGATGCATCGGGCTCTTCGGCCTTGCACCGCCTTGCCGAGGCCAAAGGCGCAGTCGAACTCTTGCTCGCCGATTGCTATGTGCGTCGCGATCAAGTGGCCGTCATTGCATTTCGCGGTAAACAAGCCGAAATGATTCTTCCGCCCACACGATCACTCGTGCGCGCAAAGCGCGGCTTATCGGGCCTGCCCGGTGGCGGCGGCACGCCATTGGCCTTGGCGATCGATGCAGCCACGCAATTAGCCATGAGCATTTCCCGCCGCGGTGAAACACCGTTGATCGTTATGCTCACCGATGGCAAAGCCAATATCGATCGCTCGGGCAACCCCGGCCGTGAACAAGCCAATGCCGATGCCATGCTGGCCGCACAACAAGCCGCAATTGCAGGCTTTGCCGCTATGATCATTGACACATCGCCCCAGCCGTCACAGGCCGCACAGCAAATCGCGGCGACCATGCACGCCCGCTATATGCCGCTTCCCTATGCCGGTGCGGCCCAGGTTTCTCAGGCCATTAAAACAATGTCGTGAATGAGTTTGGCCACATCGCGTGGCCGCTCTTCATGAATTAAATGCCCGCCTTGCCAGGTGATCACCTTCGCTTTTGAAAATGAAGCGGCGATCACTTCTTTAAGCGGCGCTTCCTTGACCCAACTGTCTTGCTGGCCCACTAAAAAACTTATGGGCACCGTAAGCCGCTTTCCACGCTCCAAAATTGAAGGCAAATCGGCACCCGCCATAAACCCCATAGCCCCTTGCACATGGGAGTTTTGCGAAAACAAAAACTTGTAGCGCTCGCGGTGGCCCGCCGGAATTTTCGAGCCCGTGGAATCCAGCAGCTGATCCACCATGCCCGTGTTGGCTGCAATGTAAGCGAGCATGCCCGTCATGGGCGAAGAGGTTGCAATGGGCGCCACCACAGGGCCTAACAAAGTCGTATACAGCGGTGGCGGCGGCACCAGCGAAGGGTTAAGCCCAATAATGTGCCGAACCTTCAAGGTGTCAGGCACCGTACCGGTGCCTGACACCTTGCTGGTGCCTGACACCTTGCCGTGATTCAACACCCACTCAATGGCCAGCGGCGCGCCGGCCGAATGGCCCACAAACACCAAATCGCCTGAAAGATTCATGGCCCGTATCAGGGCATCGAGCTCGCGGGCCATGCCGGGCAGGGTCAGCATGGAAGTGGCCGCGCCCCGCGTAAACCCATGACCGGGTAGGTCCACATTCACCACGCAGGCAAATTCCGTAAGTGGCTCAATCAAATCGGACCAGGAATGGGTGGATGCCCCAGTGCCATGCAGCAGGATCAGCGTTGGCGCCAACCCCCCAGGCCCCGTGCCCCGTTTGGCATCGTGCACCTGCACATGCCAGCTCAGTCTGCCCACCGAAATAAAGTGGCTTTGGGCGCGATAAGGCCAATCCGAGGGCAAAACGCTCTTCGGAGATTCTTGATCGCTTGAGAAATGTCTATTGCAGTTGACACTCATGGATGACAATATACCCACGCTGGTAACGGTTTTTCATGTCGTCGGGGGTCGAAATGGCATCGCAAGAGTCACTAAAAGAAGCACTTGAGCAAGCGCTCACATCATCAATCGCTATTGCCGAATCGCCCCACGGGCCTTCTTTATTGGCGCAAGCCTATCACCACGCGGTCTTTCCTGGGGGTGCCAGAATCCGGCCCCAGTTGACTTTGGCCGTGGCCAGGGCCTGCGGAATGGATGATCCCGAGCTCTCCTTGGCTGCTGCAGTCGCCCTGGAGCTTTTGCACTGCGGCTCGCTGGTGCACGACGATCTGCCGTGTTTCGATAACTCGCCCACACGCCGTGGCCAGCCTTCGGTGCACGCCAAATTTGGCGAGCGTATTGCGGTACTCACCGGTGACGGCCTGATTGTGTTGGCCTTTCAAACACTGGCCCTTGCAAAAGCGAAAAACCCCGAGCGCGTTGCGCCGCTGGCTGCCGTAATTGCACAGGCCACCGGTGCGCCCGATGGCATTGTGGCGGGTCAAGCCTGGGAGTGCGAACCCAAAGCGAATTTAACCGTGTATCAACGCGCAAAAACTGGCGCATTGTTTTCCGCTGCAACCGCCTGTGGCGCGCTCAGTGCAGGCGCAAACGCAGAAGCCTGGCGCGGCTTGGGTGAATGGCTCGGCGAAGCCTATCAAGTGGCCGACGATATTCGCGATGTCATTGGCGACCCTGAATTGTTGGGCAAGCCCACGGGCCAAGACATCACCAATGATCGTCAAAGTTCTGCGCGCGAACTCGGTTTGTTTGGTGCCATACAAAATTTTGAATTGCTCATTGGCAAAGCCATTCGTGCCATTCCGTCTTGCCCCGGTGCACCGGTTTTGCGTGCCCTGGTGCTGGCCGAATCAGAGCGGCTCGTGCCGCGTGATGCCTTGGAGAAAGTGCAGCACTCGTAAATGGCATGGTCTGATCTTCGTAATCGGCTGCTGGCCAGCGAAGCTTTTCATCGTTTTGCCACCTGGTTTCCGCTGACGCGGCCCATTGCGCAGCGTGAGGCGAAAAATCTTTTTGATCTCGTTGCAGGCTTTGTGTATTCACAAATTCTTTATGCCTGCGTCAAGCTCAATCTTTTCAAATTGCTCGCCAACGGCCCGCTGCCGTTAAACGAAATCGCCCAACAAACGAATTTGTCGCAAGAGTCTGCGCTGCGCTTGCTGGCTGCTGCGAAATCATTGCGATTGGTGGAAGAGCGTGGCAATGATTCGTGGGGCCTGGGCATGTTAGGGGCGGTTATGGTCACCAACACCGCTGTCGCGGCATTGGTGGAGCACCATGCAACGCTTTATGCCGATCTGCGCGACCCGATTGCTTTGCTTCGTGGTGAAACCGATCCTTCGATGGCGAAGTATTGGCCCTATGCCAATGAACACGGCGCCTCACCACTTGAGCTGACCGAAGAAAAAGTTGCCGAATATTCGCAGCTCATGAGCGCATCACAACCACTCATTGCCAACGAAATTCTTTCTGCCTATTCCTTTTCCAAACATAAAAAATTGCTGGATATCGGCGGAGGGCAGGGCACTTTTCTCATGGCGGCTGCAAAAAAGGCGCCGCATTTGCAACTAATGCTCTTTGACCTGCCTGCAGTGGCTTGCCTAGCCCAAAAGAATTTTGAGCAGGCGGGCATTGCGGGCCGGGCGACTGCCTATGGGGGTAGTTTTTTTGAAACGCCCCTGCCCACCGGGGCCGATGTTGGCTCGATTATTCGCGTGCTGTACGACCATGACGATCACCGGGCGCTGGCCATTTTGAAGGCCGCCTATGCGGCCTTGCCCAGCGGCGCCACCCTTTTGGTGGCCGAGCCCATGAGCGGCACCCCGGGCGCGCAGGCCATGGGCGATGCCTACTTTGGCTTTTATCTGCTGGCCATGGGCAAAGGGAAATCCCGCAGTGCACAACGGCTCATGGACCTGATTCGCGAGGCTGGCTTTGCCCAGCCCGAGCTTCAGTCCACCCGCCTTCCCCTGCAAACCCGGCTGATCAGGGCTCGCCGGGCCTGACCGGGCAGTTTTGTCCTGGCTCAAACTTGATCGCTTCAGTCTGATTTATCGCTTGACTTTGGTGGCAGGAAGGCTACGATCAAGGTGTCAACTCAAATTGACAATAAGACAAGTAAGGTAAATCTGACAATGACAACAAGCGGCATTGCAAACGAGTCCACAGCGATCGTTCTCAAGAAGCCAGAAGAAATTTCACTGAGCAAGGTCGTGTTGACTGCGCCTGCTCAGGGCGATGTTGTCGTGGACATTCTTTTTAGCGGCATCAGCACGGGGACAGAGAAATTGCTCTGGACCGGGCGCATGCCGAATTTCCCGGGCATGGGTTATCCCTTGGTGCCGGGATATGAATCCGTTGGCCGCGTGGTGCATGCCATGCCGGGCGCAACGCATTTGCCCGGTGAATTTGTGTTTGTGCCGGGTGCAAAGTGTTTTGGCGACATTCGCGGTTTGTTTGGCGGCGCTGCGTCACGTGTCGTTGTTCCAACAGAACGCGCATTAACTATCGATGAATCCCTGGGTGAAAAGGGCGTGTTGTTGGCATTGGCTGCAACCGCCTATCACGTGTATCAGGGCAAACAAGAACAACCCGATTTAATTGTGGGCCATGGTGTGCTGGGCCGTTTGATTGCGCGTTTGGCCGTTGTGGCCGGTGCAAAGCCTGTGGTGTGGGAAACCAATCCTGCACGGCGTGATGGGGCAAATGGCTATGCCGTTATTGATCCAAAAGCCGATGAACATCGTGCTTACAAAAGAATCTGCGATGTCAGTGGAGATCCAAAAATACTCGACACACTGATTTCCAGAATGGCCATGGGCGGAGAAGTTGCCTTGGCAGGTTTTTATGACGACCCTCTTTCCTTTACGTTTCCTCCGGCGTTTATGCGGGAAGCCAGCATTCGGGTTGCGGCCCAGTGGCAACCGCAAGACCTCATCGCAGTGCGAGAACTTGCAGAGTCAGGCGCACTGTCCCTCGATGGGTTGATTACCCACCGGTGCACTCCGGATCAAGCCGATGCAGCGTATCGCACGGCGTTTCAAGATCCCGATTGCTTGAAGATGATTCTCGATTGGAGAAACTGCGCATGAGCGAGAAAAAAGAAACCCAGATCATTGCGATCTACGGCAAGGGCGGTATTGGCAAAAGTTTCACGCTGGCCAACCTGTCTTACATGATGGCCCAGCAAGGCAAAAAAGTGCTGTTGATTGGCTGTGACCCCAAAAGCGACACCACTTCCTTGCTATTTGGCGGCAAGGCTACGCCCACCATTATCGAAACTTCGTCAAAGAAAAAATTAGCAGGCGAAGAAGTTGAAATTGGCGATGTCTGCTTTAAGCGCGATGGCGTGTTTGCCATGGAGCTTGGCGGCCCTGAAGTGGGCCGAGGCTGTGGTGGCCGCGGCATTATTCACGGCTTTGAAACTTTGGAAAAGCTCGGTTTTCACGACTGGGGCTTTGATTATGTGCTGCTCGATTTTTTGGGCGATGTGGTGTGCGGCGGCTTTGGTCTGCCCATTGCCCGCGATATGTGCCAAAAAGTAATCGTGGTGGGCAGCAACGATTTGCAATCGCTGTATGTGGCCAACAATGTCTGCTCGGCTGTTGAATATTTCCGCAAGCTGGGCGGCAATGTGGGCGTGGCCGGCATGGTCATCAACAAAGACGATGGCACTGGCGAGGCCGCTGCATTCGCAGAAAAAGTGGGCATTCCGGTGTTGGCCGCAATTCCCGCACACGAAGATATTCGTCGCAAGAGCGCAAGCTACGAAATCGTGGGCAAGCCCGACAGCCAATGGGGCCCCTTGTTTGCAGAGCTTGGCAAAAATGTTGCTGAAGCGCCGCCCGTTCGGCCCAAGCCTTT
>QXGG01102448.1_pt1 | contig 12716 bp, 5 predicted proteins | sample 1982491 | NCBI WGS metagenome assembly QXGG01 (sample SAMN09924614, study PRJNA488089) | Wastewater metagenome, whole genome shotgun sequencing project. | isolation source: South African research farm wastewater | place: South Africa: Irene, Agricultural Research Council, Animal Production Institute... | reverse complement strand
TGCGGCTCCAATTACTGGGGCGGTGGTGATTGTGTTAACCGTCCCTGGGAAGATCGTTGCAGCCCACGGACCAACGACCGGATTGCTAGTGTTGGTTGGAACTGGAGGATCAACAGGAATCCACACAACCTCTGTTCTCGTTTCGAATACATCGGGAAGGGTAGCAACTTCTACCCAGCGGTCAATTGGCGGGCGAACATCCAAAATGCCGTTCCAACTGATAGCCACAAATGGGTTTAGGTTATTGACTCTGGAACTTAGTGGTTGGCTAGCAAACACTTTTTCTGTAAATGGAAGCATCACATATCCGCCAGTCATTACAAATCCAGAAGAGGTAAACTGATCAAACCACAGATCACAAATTGACTTTTCCTTTCCTGCATGAAGTGTGTCGTCAACAAAAGTTGCCGAGAATTCATTGGAGGTCGCCCTTGCGATGGTTAGAGGTTCTGAGAAGGTTTCCACCAAGAACCCGGTTTTAAATCTATTTAAGCCGGTTTCAGCATCAATGATTTCGTAGTTAGAAATCTTAGATTCTTCTGCTGTCATGGTCGCAAATTCTTCTAGGCGATCGACTCTCCGAGTGATGCCTCTAATGTCCTGCATGCGATACCTTTCCGCTCCCAACTGAGTCAAAAACACGTCATACACGCTTGATGTGTATGCAGGAATCTCGATTGCTGTTAGTGCAAAGTTTCCAACCGGAACTGTTGGTGCGACTGGAAACTCACCTGGAATTCCAGGAATTACGGACAGCTTCGAGGAAACATCGATTGCCAGAATATCAATTCTCGGAACAAAGTATTGCAGGGTAGACATGAATGCGGTGTTTGGTACGATTAGGTCGTTCTTCTTTGCCCCAACTCCACCCATAGAATTATCTGCGCCGACTGTCGATCTAAAGTCTAGACACGAAATGAGATTGTATGTGTTCCATGTGTTGCTTGAAGTGTAGATGTAATCGATGTCGAGATAATTTGGAGTGGCACTATACGAGTCAACACAGAAGAAATCTCCAGATGAACTGTGTTCAAAGTAGTAATAGCTGACTGTAATTGATCCGGACGGCGCAGGGCTACCCTGCCTCAACAACAGTTTGCCCTTTTTGTATTCGTAATCGGTTTGTCCGCTCCATACGTCATAGTTTATTGTGATGTCGCCAACCCCATCGATTACTGAAACCAACTCCAACACGTCTGACTTTTCCAAAACAATTTCTGATGTTGGCGTTGGAATTACTTGGGTGTGCAGTGTTTTTGTTTTAGTCTTTGGTGAGACGTTGGTTTTGATTACATTACAATACACGGTTACAGTTGAGGTTACAGGTCCCGCATCCAGGGTTAACGTGTTACCCGAAACGTTCAGGGAAAATTTTGAAATGGATACTTCGCCGCCACTGTAAATTGCTATGAATGATCCAACCTCGATTGGCATGATTGTGCCATTTGCAATAGTCACAGAACCGTCGCCGGTTGCGTCGGTAACAATCTGCAATTCTTTTTGTGTTGTGTATGATAGATCATAAACACCGCCAGAATTTTTAAGCGAGTAAACTCTGTCGCGTGGCAGTTCGAAAACGGCAGTGCTGGGGCCTTGAACAAACAGTGAGCTTCTACTCTCCAAAACCGAAGATGCTGTAGACACATCGCCAACGACGAGGTCACCCGTACGTGGAATGTCATTTGCGAGGTCAGCCCGATACAAGTAAACTTTTGATTCTGTTGGGTTCCAGTATTGAACAACAGCGGTTCTGCCCGAAGAGTGTGATACAGACTCTCCAGCAGAATATACTCCAGAGGACAGCGGAGTGTAATACTCGTGCACAACGACTCCATATCCCGAACCGGAGAACCTAACCCCACCAACAACGTCTAGCGTTACCCCGGAATTCAGAACTAGATCAGAGACCCACACCTTGTAAATTACTGTGCCAGGAACATTAACGTCACCAGCAAAGTAATCTATGGCTAACGCTTTGGCGGTTCCCATTTGGTGCGCATCAACACCCAAAGGGTCACTGTCATTCCAAAAGCTAAGCTGCTCGTGTGCTCCAATATTTGGCGCACCGTGCAAATTGGCTACCAGTATGTATTGCCCGAAATTTGGGCGAATCGAGAACTCACTTTCCTTGATGTGATTTGGGGTTCTCGATTTGTCTAGTGTGATCCTGGTGCTCGAATATTTCTCTACCTCAAATCCCTCAACATATGCTTTTCCTGGGGACACTTCCAAAACAAATTTGTTGTCGTCTCCGTCAGCGTAAACGCCGCCATTCGAGCCGAGTAGCAGGTGTTCTCTAGCAACTGGAGTCAGACCTTGAACGACGTAGTTGCCGGATTCATCAAAGGTTCTTCTGGCTAGAGATTTTTCTAGCTCGGAGTATTTTGGGTTGCGAGAATGTTCTTCTAGATTGCCTTGATTATACCGCATCAATTCGACAAAGTCGGCGTTGATTGTGTCTGTCAGGCTTCTTGTAGTCAACTCTAGGGTTATTTGAATTCTGTCCGCACCTGGGGCGGCATAGTTGTATGATCCTTGAGCGGGATCAAGAAGACTTTGGTTTTCGTCTGCGTCAACAACTTCTTCATTGATTTTGAATAGAATCGAGCACGATGGGGTCGAAGTGTATTTCGAGATTACAATCGATTGTGCGGGAGTGTAAACAAAAGTTCCATTCACATAGTAAACTCCGCTATTCACGAATGCCATAGAACCGACACCGCTGGCGTCGGTTGGCTTGACTGTCGCTCGGATTGCGTAGTTCTCTTTTGAGTAGATTTCCTCGCCATTCAAGAACACAAGGTTATCCCCAGAACCTTTAGTGTATGCGAGATAAAATGTTACTGGGTCCGTTGTCGTATCGGCTACCGTCTTTTTGATGTATGCCTCTACCCCAGAGGTTTCCCCAACAAAAACCTTACCCTCGTACAAAGCCAAGTTTAGTCCTGCGTTGCCGTAGTTTGACTCTACCTTCACATACGACACGGCCAAATCGGCGTAGCTGTTTCCAGGGACCACCACAGACCCGTGCTTGAAAATGTGGTTGCCAAATTTCGCAATCTGGTCCCTTAGGATTGATTGTAGTTGTGTTAATTCTCTTGCCTGTACTGCGACCCCAGGCTTAAAAAGAATTTGATGAAAATTCTTTGTGCCATCAAAGTCGTCAAAGTAGGGGTTGGAGTTTAGATTGATAGCCATCTTTTATAGTCTTATGAAAGTTTTAATTGTTACAATCTGCCCTTCGGTGAAGCTGAAGGGGTTCTCATATGAGGCATACAAGAGTTCACCCGAAAACTTGTCAACGCTTGGTGTGGAGTCCAAAGAAACAATTTGGTATTCTCTCCCATCCATACTCTCAGTCAGAAATTTGCCTACTGGCAGAGTGTGCGATTCGCCGATTTGTTGTAGCAGAACAACCTTTGTTATAAAGTCGAACGCCACAACTTTGTATTTATTTATGCCGTTGATGAGGGTCTCGTCAACTTGAAGGTTGTCTGTTGTTGCAAATCTAAACTTGTAAGTTAGGATGTTTGTTTCACCAGAAAAGAAGCTATTGGCGCTATACAAGAACGGGTTTCTTATAATCCCAAATGTTCTGAAGTCTTGTTGAATCATATCCAAGTCAGAGTCTCTGACCAGAGTTGTGTTGATCGCCACAGTGTCTGCAAATAGTTCGTTCGGTGCGCGAGAGCCGTGTCCGCCTTGTGGTGTGTGACAAGCGTATGCGACAGCGTCTGTGTATCCAAGGTAGTTTGGCCTTGTGGGGTCTGTAATTATGATTCGGCTCTGGTTGTATCCCTCCCCATAATTTGTGACGTTAATTGCCTCTACTCGCCCACCAGAGATAACTGGGACCGCTGTACACCCGGCTCCAGTTCCTTCAACTGTGACTGTTGTGTTACTCGAATAGTTTTGTCCCTTGTTGCTAACCACAATAGAGTAAATAGCACCGTCAACTGCTGTCTGCTCTACGATTGATTGGTTTGAGGTAAAGTCCGACTGTCCGACGCCGACATTCAGAACTGCTCCAACTCCAGTTCCAACAACAGAAAGTTTAGCGTAGGCATAATTTCTACCTCTATTTTCAATCACAACGGCAACGATCCTCCCCCCATACACCACAGGGGAAAACTCCGCATCTTCTCCGTCACCTTGTACGACGATCTGTGTACTTGTGTCCGATCTGTAGTTTACGCCTGGGTCTTCGATTGTTACGGCAACGATCTTCCCTTCGTGTTCAATTGCCTTGAGCACTGCACTGGGATTGCCGTATTTTCCTGAGCCAACGTTAACGTCTTCCGCATCAACAATTGTGATTGTGGGTGCAGACACATATCCAATTCCAGGGTCCACAATTGTAACCCCAACAATGCTGCCGTCAATTCGCGAAATGTGGGGAACGAGTTGTGCCCCTCCAACTCTAAACGAAATTGTGTCTGTTGGAGCGTACCCAATTCCAGCTTTCTCAATTGTTACACCAGTGATAACACCAGCGTCGATTATTGGTGTTATCACTGCTCCAGAGCCCGTAGAGGTCGCAAGATCGATTTTTGCTCCGAGGGTATACCCAGACCCACCATTGAACATTGTAACCGACAGAATCTCGCCTAGAGGCCCTACAACTATGCTTCCAGCCGCCCCTGAGCCTGCGGTGGTGCCTGACAGTTGCAACAGCGTTAGTTGAACGTCGGCATACCCGGTCCCCGACTCCAAGATCGACACTTCATCGATGGCCCCTTGATTGTAAAAGCTATCCGACAGCGCCTGTTGAACAGGAATAAACTCTACGCTGGCAAATTTATTTTGCTTGAATGGGGGGATGGCGTACATATACTTCCAGATGTACCCATCGGCAGTTTTGAATACAAAGAATGATTGTCCAGTTGGCTCGTATAGTGATGGGGAGCCATTGGCATTGTGCAGACACTTGTAGACGTTTCCTTCGGAGTTAACACAATAGAATGGCTTCCCCCTCAAGTCTTTGGTGTGATCCCACTGGTCGAAGATTTTTTCCTCTACCCACAAGTGCTTCTTGGCTACCATCGAAACGTCTGCTGGATTGATCCGCTTCAGATATAACATGTCTCCGCGAATCAAGTCGTCATACTGTTTTGTATTCGGAATTGCGCTAGTAGGAGGAATATCACCAGTACCCCAGGTATCAACCTTACCCAAAAAATAATAGTAGTTTGCTCGCTTGTATAGAATGTCGTTTGCCAGAGACTCGGCGACAAACGAGTGGAAGTCGCTTCTGATAGATTGTTGAGTCATATTCCTCTAACCTTGGAGTTATTAGTTTGCAGTCACAGTCCAAACAATTGTTACTGTGTCAAACTCTGATTTGTTCACGACAGGAAATACAGTTCTACACAGCATTGCCCCATCCGTAGCGTCGTTAAAAATTCCCGCCTCGGTAATTGCGCCAGTACCAACACCGGGAGAAAAAACTGAAGTGTACTGTACTGTCGGACCAGTTACAGTGGTGTTAGTGATTACTGCTCTGCCAGCTTCTGCCAGTAGCGCGGTGTGTGCTGCAATTGGCTCGACCGTGCTTGTCCCCAGAGCCATGTGAGACATGGCGGCTGCGCCCCCGTTCCCAAGGCGACTGGCAACAACTTCTTTTCCTGTCGTGACAACTAGGTTGTGGGCGTCAAGTCTTTGCTTTACCTCGCCGCTTGGGCCAGATAGAACAATAGAGAGAACTCCTGTTAGTTTTAGTGATTCGTTTAGCATTTTTACTCCTTGGTGTTTAATTTGTTAGGGTTACAACTATTTATTCTGTACTTATTTGGATGTTGGTTGCTGTTGGGTCGGTGGTATAGTTCTCTGCGAAGTATTCTGTTCCGTATTCTCCAACGTAGTCATACACAACAAACTCGTCTTCCAGGCCGAAGCTGATCTCTTTGGCCGGATTATCTGTCATTGTTTGGGTGTCAAATTTTACCAGCGATAGATGTCTTTCTAGCTGACTGTCGTCTGATTCAAACACATCTACCAAAACAACATCCGACTGCTTGGTGGTCGTCTCTGTAAATGTTGTTACTTCGCTCTTGCGCAGACCAACCTTTCTAATTGAATTGTCAGGTAGCCAAAAATCGTCAGACTTGTCAAGTGAGGTATTCCTGGTGGCGAAGTCCCCTATTGATTCAATATAGTCTTCCAATCCAAATTCGGTGTGCTTGGCTGTTTGATCTTCCAAACCGACAACATCAAAGAAGAAGAGTTTTTCGTTGGAGATTCTTCTTGTGATCGAAATATTTCCGGTTACGTCGGCGATGTGTTGTTTGTTTGAATTGAAAAATGGTTTCAGGCCAGCAGGCCCAACCAACTTTTCGATTGTTGGCATCCAGCTAATATCGGACTCGGTGTCAATCAAATACGAAAATACTTGATAGAAGTAGTTATCTTGCAATCTGACAAAGGGATTCGACAACTTTCCTCCGTCCCCTGCCCAATATCCAACAAGTGAAGTCTTTGGCTGAAAGTCAAACTCCAAAGAGGTTCTTGAGTCCAACCAAGTAGAATATGAGACTTCCTGCGTGGCCTGCGGTGCAACAACAACAATATCGTCGTACTCAACAACCAAGGTTCCAGAATATCCCTCTGTGTTGTATTGTTCTAGGAAGTATGAATCCGAAGTTCCCTCGTCATTCCCATACCCTCTGATTGTCTCGGTTAGCGAGTCCAACACATCCAGAATTTGGATCGTGTGATTATACGTTAATGGTGAGATACCTGTGATCGTTGACTCGATGGAAACGACGCTGCTCTGTGGGGGCTTTCTCAGCGGAGAAACGTAGTATATTGTTCCTGGGGTATGCGGGAACCCATATTCCAAAACGTCAAGAGCCAGTAACTGCCCTTCTGGGCCAACCTTCTTAACCCGAGCTACGCTACTCTTCCCTGCGGCTTCGATTGTTACAACCTTCCCAACCTGCCAAAACTTTCCTGGGGAAATAACCCTAATCTTTGCTGGGGAATTTCCGACAGTACCAACAAATATTTTTTGTCCCGCGTCGTTTATTGCCTCAACCCGATCTCCAACATAAATGTCTACCCTGTATGTAAATGTGAAGTATGCCCTGTATGAGGTTGCAGAAGTTCTCTCAACTCGTGTCGGATGTGTTTCGGATGTGGAGTCTTCGTGGGTAATCTCCAGTCGAAAATCTAGGTTGTTTGTTGGTATTGCTCCGCTGATTGTGTTGATGGTGAGGAAGCTTTCCTGCACCCATAGGCCGTCAGATGCCCTCAGAATTCTGTCTCTTGGATATGAAATTATAATTTCTTCGTCAAACAACATGCGAAACAAGATTCTAAATGCTTCCTCTGTTCCCTTCGCCGCGAACAGCGCTTTTAGGTTAGACGCAAATACCTTCGAGTCCTTCATTGCGATGTTTAGAGGAAGCGCCAGTTCCTGTTTTAGCTTCAACATGAACTCTGGGTCCATGCTTTCAAATTCTGAGTTGTATAGCAGCTTTGACAGAGAACCAACTGCGCCGTCGCCCTGTTCCATGAATTCGTAGTAGTTCTTTAGAAACTGTACGAATATCGGATATTCTTCTCGAATGTGGGATGGAACCTGAGATTCCACCACAGTTGAAATTTTCTTATTAGTCATCTGTTAGCTCTAGTTTGACTTCTTCGAACCCAGGTTTTCTGTTGACCGCGAACAGCGCAGAACTCTTGTCCAAAAGCACCATCTGATTTCTTGTTGAGGTCACATCGGATAGAGTTGAATTGTAGTAGAAATAAATTAGACTATTGTTGTATGGGATGGAGTCATACAAGAATGCACTGATTGCAAGCTTTCCGGAGTCATAGTCAAGTGTCCCGATCGATGGGACCAATACTTCTTTCGTTTGGTAGTCGAAGAGGCTGATGACTCCCGCGCCATCATCAACAAAATATCCCAGTTTGATTTTGTTTGCCACGTTGACGTTGAATGCTGTTGACTGTAGAGACCCTGCCACTAGCTTCTGCCCCAGGGTGGTCGAAATTTGGCTGTAAACTCCCAATAGCGGGGCGTGAGTCTTCATTAGCCGCAGCTTAACGGAAGACCCTACAATTGCAGAGTCTAGACTGTCGATAGCTCTCGTTAGGCGCGACATGATTAAGCTCGCGCCGAAAGATTCCAATCCCTCAAAGTATTGTGATACTCCGTTTGTTATGATTGCCTTTAGCTGGTCTTCCGTTCGAGTCATCGCGGCTCTGTTGGCCTTAACTGAAATGTCGAGGCCAACATATGTGTATTCTGGGTCAACAAATTGTGGAGTTATTGACATAACTCTACGCTTCGAAAGTTCTCTGAGAATAACCGACTTTAGGGAATCTGCCAGGAGTTCCCCGTTTGAAGGTCTGGCACAAATAAAAACCTTTCCATACACAGGCGGAGAATTAAACTCTCCACCCCACACGACCGCACTGACAATCTCAGGGAAATTTTTATGAATAAAAACCTCGTAGTCTTCCGCAGTCACCAATCTCTCTTGCGATGCGTATGCTTTTGGGGCGTACAGCTTTATAGACTCCACACCCTCTTTTTCTGCCCCGCCAACCGCAACGGACTTGGTAATCACAGTGGTGTTTGTGTGACCGTCAACGCTACCAATCGAGAAAAACCTTGCCCCGTTCGGACTGTCAAGACTTGCGCGAATATATTCAATGTATACTAAATTGCCATCCTCTAACCTCTTTCCAAGAAACCCGTCTCCAAAATAAATCTCATATCTACCCCGGTAGTTTTCTTGAACCCAATAAACTTCAGAGTCCCGCCCAATTGTGGCAAGCCCCTCTGCGGGCTCGTATTTGCGAGTTGTGGTGTCAGTTGAAGATGTTTGCACTCTAACCGTCAATAGGGAAGTGTCAACTTCATCTGAGGGGATTTCGAAAATAAAGTTTGGGTTTAGTGTAGAATCCACAGTATAAGTGTAACTTAGAAGTTCGCCTTCTTTTAGCACAACGTCTGTGAATCTATATTGGCCGTTAACTTTTGATGTCTGTGCCGAAGACATGACGTTGAATGCGAATTGCTTGCCTTCGCTGCCCGCGTACACCTTGGCTCCACGTTGTAGGGTGATGTACTGTGGGTTTGTTCTCGGGACAACGACAATGTCAACGATCGCGGTCGCAGACCGTGCAGACCTTGGCGTATATCCCAAAGACTTTGCCCTGGACACGACCGAAGACCGCTTGATGGCCGAGTCTAAAAATGACTCGTTCATGATCATGTTTGCATAATATGCGTTGTAGTGCGTGTTGTATGCCAAAACGTTCAACAGCACAGACAGGGCTGAGCCCTCGAAGTTGTAATCTGTGAACTGGTCCTGTGACTTTAGATACTCCTTCAAATTATTTTTAATTCGATCGAAATCTAATTCTGTGATGTTTAGTTTTTTGCTTGCCATGTTATCGGGTTCTTTCTAGTAGAAAACTTAGTGTGATGGGCTCAGACACATTAACCATCCTAAAGATGATTGAGATTGTGATCTGGTTTCGAGATGGGGTTGCCTCAAACAACACATCGAGAACTTCCGCCCGTGGTTCATAATTAAAGATAACAGTCGAAATTTCCTGTGAAACAATGTTCTTCATTGCGCTGTTATAATTCTCGAAGAGTTGACTTGTCAGTGAAGAGCCAATTTCTGGATGAAATGGCACTTCAAAGTTCCGAGTCAGCAGCAAATTTTTTAGCGCGAACTTTACTGCCTCTTCGTCTGATTTAACCGTTACGTCTTCTGTTATTGGGTGTCGAGTGAACGAGAGGTTCAAATCCTTGAACCTCTTTATCTGTTTGTTTACGATGTATGACATACGCGCCAAAATTCCTTTTTGTTTAGCTATTTAGGCCAATTTAGACAAACCGTCAGAGTGCTTCTTGTGGTTGAAGAACGTCATAACTTGGTTTCTGTTTTGGCTTTGCGTTCTCGAAAGGGAAACGTGAATCCAAGGATTCTTCGTGCCAAAGTTCTTGTACTCCAACAACAACTGTTTGAAAGAAACAAGCTTCTTTATTTCTTGTGCAATCTGGAAGTAGTCTGATTTGGAGGCTCCAGGGAACTGCATATCGACCGCTTGTCCGAGAACGTGATCCGAAATTTTTGCGCCGCTATTTTTGTGGCGGAATCCAGAGGTAACAATCATGTTTGGATATTTCCTGAAGATTGGCTCAAGAACGTTTAGGCAGATGTTTTGTAGATTTGCAACGGCATCTGCGGTAGAAATTCCATATTGTGCCCTCACGCTATTTTGTGTGGCTGCGGCTCTGCTGGATACTTGCCCAAGGGTAAAGTTTGGAGACAACCTGAGACTGTCTGGGTATTTGTCCATGCTCCCAATGGTTTCGATGTCTACTGGGATTAGGGTGTGAGACCCGACGTTTGTTGTTTGGTCACGCGCAACCTCAACAGGCTTAGCGTTTATTTGGACCCCTGTTGCACTACCCGAAGAAATCAGGTTGTTCACATAGGTAGAAAACTCTTCTGAGTTATCGGTATCCTCACTTGTTTCAAAGTGATATGCACTCGCTTCGATTCTGGTGGTTGGTGCTAGTGGTTCTAGTTGTGCCGTGTTTGCGTCTCTCCTAGCCTCACCAGTTACCCCAAAGCCCGCACCAGTCGAAACCACACTAACAAAGTCTTTTGCTTTTGTTTCTTTGTTTTGCAAACTCACAACTTCAGCGTCCCCTAGAATGTTCTTCGCGCTGAATGATGTATCGCCACCAGTGCGGAACCACGCCTCTCCATTAGCCGATACCTTATAGTCAGACTTTGCTTTGTTGCTATAGTTTGTGGAAGAAACATCAATATTAAGTTTCGCTGTCGCAACGATGTTAGTGTCTGCCAGAATGTCAACTGAAGTGTCAGAGTCAATAATAACTTTGTTTGCTTTTAGGGACAGAGTTTCCTTTGCTGAAACATCTATACTGCCAGAAGCTTTTACGGATATGTCGTTGTAACATGTGATGTTGGTGTCTCCAGTTGTTTCTACGTTTGTGTTACCGTAGGAGTAAATGTTAATGGAGCCACCAACAGTCAGATTGCATGTTCCACCGACAAAAACGTTTCCATTGCGCTCGACAATCTCATATCCATCACCAACGATTTTTCTAACCATCGTTCCGTTGTTGTCGATTTCCACAAAAGTTCCAGCCCGGTGATAAACCTGAATTCTCTCTGCGCCTGGGGTATCGTCAACCTGAATCACATGCCCAGACTCAGATTGTGTAACGTGGTTGTGTGGGTATTTCGAGGCATATGGAACGTCTGGCTGATTCCAAGTCCCACCATTGTTGGCAATGACAACACCGGCTGTTAGGTTCCGCTTTTGCTGGTCAACAATAGTTTTATCAATCTTGTCGTTTCTTGCGAGTCTATTTGTATCCGGTTCGTTTAGGTGAGTCTTTAGGGGATACTTTCCTGCTGGGTCTGTAAACCCAAGATAGTTTGCCCTGGCAATCTCAGATATGTTTTCTTCTTGCAGCCCGAAGTCCTGTGCGCTATCGTCCCTAACTGATGGGATGTTTCCGACAGAGGCAACCCCAGAGGTACCCTTTGCAGTTGAGTTTGATGCGAGCAGGCCGTCTCGCGTTGCTCCCGATCTAGCCAGAGAAAGCAACTTCTGCTTTTCCTTTGAAATTCTATTCGACTCTGAAGGGAATCTCTGAGCCTTGAGTTCGTATACAAGGTTGACGAATTCTATATCCGATACGCGAGTTCTAGCTCCAATGGCATCTGAGATTAGCTTCACTGTTCTGGGGTGCCAGAACTGAACTGACGTACTCCAAATTGCGTCATGGACCGCAGGCCCATTGTCGTTGAAGTTAAGTCCGCGAGCTTTAAGAAGTGAAATTACTGGGTCATAGTATTTCTTCTTAATAACTTGGTGTTGCTCTTCGGCAAAGTCGTCTTTGTATTGGTTTCCCACCAGCTTCCATCTATCATCAAATGCTTTTGTTGCTGGGGTTAAGCCTTTAAACAGTTCCTTGTATTTTGAATTTGCTAGGTATTCCTGTACTGGAGATGGTTTTGTCTTCTCCCTGTACTTTCCCGCGTTTTTCCGCGCTGTTGTTGGTACCATTGGGGGCAAGAACGAGGCAAACTGATATGTTCCATATGAAGCCCCACCCATATCCCAATTGGCAGTTTTGTTGTAGTCATTGATTGTTCCTGGTCCGCGATTAGAGCTTTCGAACTCTTCCGACGTTTGGCCGAGCCGCCACTTTACCGGGTTTACGGCCACGGATTTTTTCGGTGTTGCTTGAGAGTCCAAAAAGTTTTCTGCCTGGGAGTCTGAACCGTTTGAAACGTCTTCAGCCCCCACTGCCTCTAAGCTTAGAATCAACTGTTCAATTGGGTCTACTGTTTTTAGTTCATCTGCGATGTATTCTTGTGGGAAGATTGATGAGTCGTTGAGCGCAGTGGATATTTTGATCTCAGGGTTTTCCGAATCAAATGAATTCATAACGTTAGATGGGAGACCCACAATAGAGCCAAACAACATTGGTTGCTGCTTGGATTCTGTATCGGTGAAGAAAACAATGACCCACGAACCACAAACAAGTCCGGTCGGAGAACTTCCAATCCCATTCATCGATGCGCTTGTGATTGGCATGATTGGGGTTGCCCATGGCAAGTCGCTGGTTGGGAGTAGCTGTTTGTCTTCTGTGTGCACGCCGATTACTCGAACCCTACATCTACCAAGCTTAAGGGGGTCCATGA
>QXGG01279372.1_pt1 | contig 12724 bp, 11 predicted proteins | sample 1982491 | NCBI WGS metagenome assembly QXGG01 (sample SAMN09924614, study PRJNA488089) | Wastewater metagenome, whole genome shotgun sequencing project. | isolation source: South African research farm wastewater | place: South Africa: Irene, Agricultural Research Council, Animal Production... | reverse complement strand
GAGTACATGTCCGCCACCTTGATCTTGTAGAAATCTGCAACCGTTTTTTGGATATTTTCCACCGTGATCTGGCCGTTTGAAACAGAAAGCAGATCCTTCAGCGCATCCTTGCAGATGTCAACGTTGACCACATCGCGGCCGTGAAATCGTGCGTAAGCAAGGACCTTGCGCAACGCACCCTCGAGCTCGCGGACATTGCTGCGCAAATGCTTGGCAATGAAAAAGGCGACCTCTTCCGGCATCGGCAATCCTTCCTGGTCGGCCTTGCGCAACAAAATGGCGACCCGCATTTCTAGCTCGGGCGGCTCAATGGCAACCGTCAATCCAGAGTCAAACCGGGAGATCAGCCTGCTGTCGATCCCGGACAGCTCCTTGGGATACGTGTCGCTGGTGATGATGATTTGCTTTCTTTGGGCCACCATCGCCTCAAACGCATAGAAAAACTCTTCTTGCGTTCGGCTTTTGCCGGAAAAGAACTGGATATCGTCAATCAGAAGAAGATCGAGCGAGTGGTAGTAACGCTTAAAGTCGTCGAAAGCCTTTCTTTGATAGGCCTTCACGACATCGGATACATACTGATCGGCGTGCACATACCGTACGCGCGCATTGGGATTGGCATCCACCATGGCATTGCCAATGGCATGAATCAGGTGTGTCTTGCCAAGGCCAACCCCGCCATACAAGAACAAGGGGTTATAGGATGTTCCTGGGTTTTCTGCCACTTGGATAGCGGCGGCGCGAGCAAGCTGGTTTGCCTTTCCTGTCACAAAGTTTTCAAATGTCAGCTCGGTGTTCAGGCGCGACTTGTTGTCGATTGCACTCGGCACCGGCGCCTCCATCGCGGCTTCAGTTTTGGCGTCTTCGTTCAAGCCGACAACCTGCGAGGCGATCCTCTGCTGACCGGTAAGCGAATTGGCTTGCGCAACAGCCAAAGGCGTCGGGCTCTTTCTGGGTGGCTCCGCTGATGCAGCAGAGAGCTCCAGCTGTAACACCACCGGACGCTTGAACCATTCGGAGGCCAGGGTTTCTATCTGATGGGAAAAATTTTTGCGGACCCAGTCCAGCTTGAAGCGGTTTGGTGCGGACAGGCGCAAGACAGCCCCCGCCTCATCAAATGCAAGGGGGACTAGCGGCCTGATCCAGGCACTGATTTGTTGCGGGGGTAGCTCCTGCTCCAGACGGTGGACACAGGACTGCCAGAAATCATTCATAGTCAACACGGTCTAAACCCCGATTCTACCTTGTCGGCAAATCAGTTATCCACAGGGCAGGCCCCCCGTTTACCCGAGGTTGCCTGCTAACTATTTGACTAAACACGTATTTTTTGATGAAATGGAGGGCTTTCCGGAATCAATCCGGAAAATCCGCCTGTCGCCAGAGATGGAAACGCTCGCCCGACACCGGATTTCACCTTTGATTATCTATCGCTCTTTGAACGGGCCAAACCATCATGAAACGTACCTACCAGCCTTCCGTTACTCGTCGCAAACGCACCCATGGTTTCCGCGTGCGCATGAAAACCCGTGGTGGTCGCGCCGTGATCAATGCCCGCCGTGCCAAGGGCCGCAAGCGCCTGGCCGTCTGATTTACCTGTTCCGGCGTCGGGGGGGTCACCTCCCCCACTAAGCCAAACACGGAATGTCTCGCGCCACCTTTCCTGCGGCGGCGCGGCTGCACCGCCCCGAAGAGTTCTCCGCCGCCCTTTCCGGGCGGCGAATTGCGCGCGGAAACCTTCTGGTCCTCTCTGCCCTGAGACACCCGGCAAGCACTGCTCAAGCAACGGCTCGCCTGGGATTGGTGATTGGCAAGCGACATGCCCAGCGTGCCACCACCAGAAACGCCATCAAAAGAGTTCTCAGAGAGTCTTTTCGATCCTTGCGGATGGATTTGCCTGCCGGTGACTACGTAATGCGCTTGCAGCGAGCCGTCGGTCAGGTGTCTCTCACCGCCCTCAAGCTTGAGGTACGAGCAGAGGCCGATGCGCATTTTTCCAAGGCACGACGATGATCAAAACCTTGGTGAAATCCCCCATCCTGGCATATCGATTTTTCCTGAGTCCCTGGCTGGGTCAATCCTGCCGTTTTACCCCAACGTGTTCCGTGTATGCGCTAGAAGCAATCGATACCCACGGTGCCATGGGAGGGAGTTGGCTGGCGTTCAAGCGGATCTGCCGATGTCACCCATGGTGTGAGGGTGGACATGATCCTGTACCAGGTCAAACGTCTTTTTCACTGCACATAACTGAATCCCGCTCTTCCAAGCAGGATTCCCATGAATGAAGCTAAACTTCCAGCCTTTCCCGCTGGATTCAATGATTAGGCAAGAATGGACATCCGTCGAACCATCCTGTTAATGATTTTTTCGTTTTCACTGCTTTTGCTTTGGAACAATTGGCAAGTCCATCAGGGCAGCGCTTCCATGTTTGGCCCCACGACGGCGTCAAACAAGCAAGCTGGCACGGCGGATACCAAGCCAAGTGATCAGGCCGCTGGGGTTCCAAGCGCCGCCCCCTCTGCCGCCACTCCCGCACAGGCCTCTGTTCCCAGCAGCGCTGCAGCCAACCAGAAAAGCGAGCTTGTCACCATCAGCACGGATGTGTTGAGGCTGACCTTTGATGAGATGGGTGCTCAGCTTGTCCGCGCAGATCTCCTTGCCTACCCATCCACCAATGATCGTGCCCAACCCACGGTGTTGCTCGAGCGAGGTGCCGGGCGCACCTACATCGTGCAGACTGGCGTGGTTGGTGCACCAGCAGGGCAGCAGTTCCCCACTCACTTGACTGCATTCAAGATGGCAAGTGATGCACGCGAAATGAAAAACGGCGTGTTGCCTGTCAAATTTGTTGCTGAGTCTGATGGCGTGCGTGTCACGAAAACATTCACGCTGCGTCAGGGCAGCTATGTCATCGACGTTGATCACCAGATTGAAAACATCGGTTCGGCTCCTGTCACGCCATCGCTCTATCTGCAGATCACCCGTGATGGTTCAGACCCTGCAGATACCTCCAGTTTCTATCACACCTTCACAGGACCGGCCGTTTATTCTGACCAGGACAAGTTTCAGAAAATCAGCTTCTCCGATATTGAAAAACGTAAAGCGACCTATATCAAGCAGGCTGACAATGGCTGGTTCGCCATGGTTCAACACTACTTTGTGACCGCTTGGGTGCCGCCCCAGGGAAAGCAAAGAACCTATGATGCTGCCGAGGTAGAAAAAAATATTTTTGCCTTCCGCAGCATTGAATCTGGTGGTTCGATTGCACCCGGGTCAAGCATCACCATGCCCGCCAAACTATGGGTCGGTCCCCAGGATCAGTCTCAGCTCGAGGCCCTCGCTCCCGGCCTTGAGCTTGTTGTCGACTATGGTTGGCTCACCATCATTGCCAAGCCCCTTTTCATCCTGATGACCTGGCTGCATTCGCTGCTGGGCAACTGGGGCTGGACCATTGTGGCGTTGACCGTGCTGATCAAGGCAGCCTTTTATCCGCTGTCGGCCGCCAGCTATCGGTCGATGGCCAAGATGAAACTGGTTGCACCACGCCTTCAGATCCTGAAAGAAAAGTATGGCGATGATCGCACCAAGCTCAATCAAGCCATGATGGAGATGTATCGCACAGAAAAAATCAACCCTCTTGGCGGTTGCTTACCCATCGCTGTTCAGATTCCGGTCTTCATCTCTCTTTATTGGGTATTGCTGGCTAGTGTCGAGATGCGTGGTGCACCATGGATCCTGTGGGTGCATGACCTGGCAGCCCGCGACCCTTATTACATCTTGCCAGCCATCATGATGGGAACCATGTTCCTGCAGATCAAGCTCAACCCCACGCCGCCCGATCCCATGCAGGCCCGTGTGATGATGATCATGCCTCTTGTGTTTGGTGGAATGATGTTCTTCTTTGCTGCGGGATTGGTACTCTACTGGTGCGTCAACAACATCTTGTCGATTGCGCAACAGTGGTATATCACTCGCAAGATGGACCAAGCTGCCCACGCACCACACCGCTGATGCTCGCCACTCAGGAACCCATCGCTGCCATTGCGACCGCCCCAGGCCGGGGCGGAATCGGCGTGGTACGTGTTTCTGGCCCCAATCTGGGGCCTTTTATTTTGGCCCTGCTTGGGCAGACACTCGAACCAAGGCGCGCTTGCTACCTTCCCTTCAAGGATGCCGCAGGCTTCACGATCGACCAAGGGATTGCCTTGTTTTTCAAAGGACCACAATCCTACACCGGTGAAGATGTGTTGGAGCTGCAAGGCCATGGAGGCCCGGCTGTCATGCGACAACTGCTCAATCGTTGTCTTGAAGCGGGCAAGCCCTTTCAGCTTCGACTGGCAAATCCTGGCGAATTTACCCTGAGGGCATTTTTAAATGACAAGATCGATCTGACCCAAGCTGAAGCCATTTCCGACTTGATTGATGCGTCCTCAGAGGCTGCTGCCAGAGCTGCCGTATCCTCCCTCTCCGGTGAGTTTTCACGTCAGGTGGACACATTATGTGACGACATTACACACTTGCGCCTGCTGGTTGAAGCCACTCTGGATTTTCCCGAAGAGGAAATCGAGTTTTTGGAAAAATATCAGGCCAAAGAACAGCTCACAGACATCCTGGAACAACTGGAAACCGTCATCCATCAATCCAGGCAAGGCATGGTTCTGCGAGATGGGATCCGCGTTGTCTTAGCTGGTGAACCCAATGTGGGAAAGTCCAGTCTGCTGAATGCCTTGAGTGGGGAAGATCTTGCGATCGTGACCGATATTGCAGGCACGACCCGAGACAAGGTGGTGCACCTGATCCATCTGGATGGCGTTCCAATCACCATCATCGATACTGCAGGCCTTAGAGAAACCAGCGACCAGATCGAGTCGATCGGCATTGCCAGAACATGGGAAGAAATTTCCAAGGCTGACGTGGTGTTGCATCTGATAGATGCCGTTGCACCAGCCAAACATCTTGACGATGACATCGAAGCGAAACGTCCAAGACACAGCATCGTACTGCCTGTTTTCAACAAGATTGACTTGGCACAGGCCTGTCGCGTTCCCGAAGGTGCCATCGGCATTTCTGTCAAACAAAACATCGGTTTGGACGTTCTCAAGACACGCTTGTTGGCACTCGCGGGCTGGAATCCTGGCCTGGAGTCACCATGGATGGCAAGACAGCGTCATGTCGATGCCCTGAATACTGCCAAAACGCATTTGGATACCGCAAAGGGTTATGCGAACCAACATGATGCTGTGCTTGACCTTTTTGCGGAAGAACTCAGGCTTGCACATGACGCCCTTGGGGAGATCACAGGCAAGCTCAGTCCGGATGACATGCTTGGAAAAATTTTTTCAACGTTTTGCATAGGCAAATAATGGCTGTGGATAAGTCAGCCCCGTCATGTGGCCAAGGTGTGGATGATCATTGAATAACACCGTCTTTTTCGATAGCCATCCAGGTTGTTCAACCTGATCCCCAACTGCAAACAGAGGTTAAGCACAAAAAAAATCTTGTCTAACACGATGTTCTGAATGGAAAAATCCAACTTGTTCCACTTATCCCCAAGCTGTCTTATCCATTAGTCTTTATATATAAAGATAAAAGATAAGAAATACATCATTGAATACTTTCCCCTATTCCTTCTGAACAAATGCGTATCCTGTTGGTTGAAGATGAACCTGAACTTGCTTTGTGGCTTTCAAAATCATTGGCTCGTCACGGTGGGTTTTTGGTAGACTGGGCCAATGATGGGCTTGTTGCTGAACGACGTCTTCTGATAGAAAGTTTTGATGCTATCGTCCTTGACTTGGGATTGCCGGGCATGGATGGCTATACATTGCTCAAGACCTTACGCAACAGAGATGACCGTACCCCTGTCATCATTCTGACAGCGAGGGATTCACTGACAGAACGAGTGGATACCTTGTTGCAAGGCGCAGATGACTTCTTGCCCAAGCCATTTCGTGTTGAGGAGCTAGAGGCCCGGCTGGTTGCCCTCATCAGACGCAGCAGAGGCAAGCAGCATTCCAGGCTAGTTTGTGCTGGTTTGGCACTGAATACAGTGACACAACGCTTTTCCCTTGATGGACAGACATTGACGCTGACACCTCGTGAGTATGCCGTCTTGCGCGTCTTGATATTGAAAACCGGTGAGCCAGTGTCAAAACAGCAAATCATTGAGCGCATCCTGCCTGAGGATGCAGACATGAACCTTGAGGCGGTTGAAGTTATTGTTCATCGTTTGCGAAAAAAATTAGCCGGCCATACAGCTCACATCGTCACGCTTAGAGGCTTGGGATACAGTCTTGAACCTCAAGCAGCAGAGCATCCACCTTCCGCCCAATGAAACAATTATTTGCGCGAGGCATTCATCGTAGTCTGATGGTGACCTTGTTTTGGCTGTTGATACCAGCGCTTGTTGTCATGATGGTGTTGACGTTATGGTTTTCAAACAATGCGCTCAAAAGCCAAGTTAACATCGCATACGATCGCTTTCTTGCTGGTGCTCTCAAGCTTGTTGATCTGAATCTCTCGACCCAGGCAGGTGCCTTGTCAATGGAACAGCCTTTCATCATGCTTGAGTTTTTTCAGCTCACGGCCGATGGCAGGATTCACTACAGAATTTCCACTGAAGATGGAAAAACAGAGATTGGACAGTCAAGTATCCCGATGCCCTCGGTGCCATTAGTGACTGGCCAACCAGTCTTTTATGAAACAGAAGTTCTCGGTGAAAAAGTACGTGTGGCTGCTCTTGCAAAAAAAATACAGCCTCTTGATTCCAATCATCCTGATCAGAGAATCATCATTCAAGTAGCTGAAAATATTGATCCTCGGGATGCTTTTATCAAAGTTGTTGTCCTGAATGCGATCGGCCGTGATGCAGCAGCGTTTCTGATTGGTATTTTTCTTGTTGTCTTGTCGGTTTACATTGCGCTACGGCCATTGGAAAAACTCCATGAGCAGATTGAAAAGAGAGATGCCGATGACTTGAGTCCTATTGGTGACGAAGATCTGCCGACTGAAATACTACCGATTGTCAAAGCTACCAATTTGCACATGCAGCGCTATGCAGAGCAAGCAAAATTGCAACGGCAATTTTTGGATGATGCTTCACATCAATTGCGCACACCACTTGCCATACTCAAGACACAGGTGTCATACGCGTTGCGCGAACATGACATTCACGAGATGCGTAGTGCCTTGCTGGCCATGCAGGAAAGGATTGATCAAGCTACCCGCATGACAAACCAGATGTTGTCACTTGCGAAAACACAAGATGTGATAAGTGCTCAATCGCATCCAAGCCAGGATGTTATCCACGTAAATGAAATGGTTGAGCAAGTCGTGCGCCACATATATCCGATGGCAAGGCTCAAGCATATCGATCTTGGTGCCGAGTTATCAGAAATCGACCTGGTTGTACTTGGCCATGACTGGATGATTCGAGAGGCTATCACCAACCTGTTGGATAATGCGCTTTGCTATTCACCCGAATTTAGCTTTGTCACGATCCTGACAGGAGAACGTGATGGACAGGTGTTTATCCGTGTGCAGGACTCCGGTGCAGGGATCCCTCCTAAAGACCTACCCATGGCTGGAAAGCGTTTTTGGCGTGGAGCGGAAACAAAACAACACAAAGGTGCAGGATTGGGCCTGGCGATCGTGCAAAGCATCATGAAGTGGCACCAAGGACGCATGGAAATCACTTCTGGTGGTGAAACAAGTGGTTTGAGCGTCACACTTTGGTTTATTCCCTTGGTTAGGGAAAACCCGACATCTGATAAAAAATTGTCAAATTGAAAGCGTTTGGAAAGGACTGCTCATTTATCCTCTTGCGATGATTGGAGCGCACCTTATGTTCACTAGCTTTTTTCGCCAGATTGCTCTTCGTCTTACGACAGCAAGCCTATTGGCTTTTTCTGCCATTGCCGTTGCACAACCGGCTAAGCCAGAGTGCATTGCGCCTGCCAAGCCAGGCGGTGGATTTGATCTGACCTGTCGTCTTGCTCAAACAGCACTGAAAGAGACAGGCCAATTGCAGAGTCCGTTGCGTATTTCCTATATGCCAGGAGGTATTGGTGCCGTTGCCTACAACACGATCGTGACACAACGCCCGGGCGAGCCCGGCACGATCGTTGCTTTTTCTGGTGGTTCGCTTCTCAATCTTGCGCAAGGCAAGTTTGGCAAATACAACGTCAATGATGTGAAATGGTTGGCTGCAATCGGTGCGGACTTTGGCGTGATCATTGTGCGCAATGATTCACCTTTCACAGATCTCAAGTCTCTGCTCGCAGCGCTCAAAAAAGACCCTACCAAAATTGTGTTTGGTGCGGGTGGTTCTGTTGGCAGCCAGGATTGGATGAAAGCCGCCCTCACGGCAAAGGCTGCCGGTATTGATTACAAGAAAATGCGTTTTGTGGCGTTTGAAGGTGGTGGCGAAACGGTCACTGCCTTGAGAGGTGGACACATCCAGGTTTACATGGGCGATGCTGCAGAGGCTGCCACCATGCTGGATGGAGGTGCACCCATCCGTGTTCTTGCCGTTTATCATGACAAGCGTTTGCCTGGCAGGCTGTCTGATGTCCCAACAGCGATTGAGCAAGGCTACAACATTCAGTGGCCGATCATTCGTGGTTTTTACATGGGCCCAAAGGTATCGGAGTCTGATTTCACTTGGTGGACGCGAGCATTTGAAAACATGATGACAGCCCCAGATTTTGCAAAGCTTAGGGAACAACAAGGTCTTTTCCCCTTTAGTCTGACAGGCGCTCAGCTGGACCAGTATGTCAAGGCGCGTGTTAAAGAGTATGCAGAGCTGGCGGATACCTTTGGCTTGATCAAAAAGTAAAGGCAAGAGGCTGTTTGTGTTGAGTGATCGATTGCTGGGTGTGATGGCCCTGCTGTTTTCGGCCTTTCTTGCCTGGCACGGCGTAGGACTTCAAGCCGCCTTTTCTTACGAGCCTGTTGGCCCGCGAGCATTTCCGCTTCTCTTGTCTGCCTTGATCGGTCTGTGTGGACTGGTATTGACTTGGAAGGGTGGCAACAAGGTAGAACCCAACCTGCCCGGTGTGAATCGTCGAATCCTGATGATGGTTGGTCTCTTAGCCTTTTATGCCGCAAGCTTTGTTTGGCTTGGTTTTATGTTGTCCACGGCGATCATGACGGCCATGATCGGCCGCCTCTTTGGGGGCTCTTGGATAAAAAGCGCTGCAGGTGGACTCATCATGTCTGTGCTGTTTTACATATTGTTTGATCGGGTGCTGGATGTGGTGTTACCTGTCGGCCTGTTGGGAGCTTGGTTGTGACAGGTGTACTGGATTCGTTATGGATGGGGTTCGGGGTGGCGTTGACCCCAACCAATTTGTTGGTTGCCCTGCTTGGTGCTTTCTTTGGAACCATTGTGGGGGTCCTGCCTGGCCTGGGACCGATCAATGGCGTGGCAATGTTGATTCCCATCGCGTTTGCGATGAATCTGCCGCCGGAGAGTGCGCTCATCATGCTGGCGGCTGTGTATGTGGGAGCAGAGTATGGCGGCCGAATCACGTCGATCCTCCTCAACGTCCCTGGTGAAGCCGCTGCTGTCATGACGACATTGGATGGCTATCCCCTTGCGAGGCAAGGCCTAGCGAATGTTGCGCTTTCCTTGTCAGCATGGTCTTCATTTGTGGGCTCATTGGTCGGCGTGATGGGAATCATTTTTTTTGCACCCGTTCTCGCGTCATGGGCCCTTGCGTTTGGCCCAGCAGAGTATTTTGTCTTGATGGTCTTTGCGTTTTGTGCATTGACTAGCCTGCTTGGCGAGCAGCCCGTTAAGGGAGCGTTGGCAGCATTGATTGGTCTGGCGATTTCTACTGTGGGCGTAGATGCCAACTCTGGAGTGTATCGATACACCTTTGATGTGCCAAACCTATCGGACGGCATTCAATTTGTGGTGGTGGTGATCGGCCTTTTTGCCGTTGCCGAGATGATGCAAATGCTTGAGAACAGCCTGTCTGGGTTATCCATCGACATTCCACCGAGCAAGCGCAAGCTGTTCAACCTCAAGGAGTTGGCATTTACCTGGTGGTCGACCTTACGCGCCAGCGTGGTGGGCTTTTTTATCGGTGTCTTGCCTGGCGCGGGTGCGAGCGTAGCGTCTGCCGTCACGTATGCTCAGGAAAAAAGACATTACGAGGCGCGTGATCCAGAGGCCAAGTTTGGCAAGGGTGACCTCAGGGGCTTGGCCGCACCGGAGGCGGCCAACAATAGCGCGGCGACAGGCTCCTTTATTCCTATGCTGACACTTGGTGTGCCAGGCTCTGGCACCACGGCCGTCATGATGGGCGCCCTCACGCTCTACAACATTACGCCCGGGCCAGTTCTGTTTGAGCAAAAGCCCGATCTGGTTTGGGGGCTGATCGCGTCATTGTTTGTTGCGAATCTAATCTTGTTTTTGATGAATGTGCCGATGGTCCGTGTGTTTGCATCCATGCTCAAGATGCCTGCGTGGCTGCTGGTGCCAGCTATTTTGACTATCAGCATGATTGGCGTGTTTGCCTTGCACTCTGCCACGTTTGACCTGGGCTTGGTCGTTGCAGTCGGTGTCTTGGGATATTTTTTGCGAAAGATGGGGATGCCCATGCCGCCGCTCGTCCTGGGTGTCGTACTCGGGGAAATGATGGAACAGAATCTGCGGCGAGCACTATCCATCACCAATGGTGAGCTGTCTATCCTTTGGGAAAGTCCCATCAGCATGGGCTTGTGGGTGGCGGCAATCATCACGGTGACGATTCCACCATTGATGCGTCGTTACCGCAACACCAAAACATAAAATAACTTAGCCGGCTAAATGTTTTTCAGCCGCTTGATGGCAGCTTGTAGCGTTTCCTCTTTTTTAGCAAAACAGAACCTGACAATTTGATTGTTTGCCTTGTCACCGTTCAGTTCTGCATAAAAGGCGGATACCGGGATCACGACGACACCGTGCTCCTTGGCCATCCAGATGGAAAACTCCGACTCAGGCAGATCAGATATCTGGCTGTAGTCAGCCAGCATGAAAAACGTGCCTGGGCATGGCAACGCGCGAAATCGAGTCTGTGCAAGCCCCTCTGCCAGCAAGTCTCTTTTTTTCTGATAAAAAGCGGGAAGACCCAGATAGGTTTCGGGGTTTCGGGTATATGTTGCCAACGCGTGCTGAAAGGGTGACGGGACAGTAAACACCATGAACTGGTGAATCTTGCGCAGCTCCGTGGTCATGCTTTTGGGAGCACAGCAATATCCCACCTTCCAACCTGTGGTGTGTGTTGTTTTGCCAAAAGAAGAGATCACGAATGAACGTGCAGCCAGTTCAGGTCTTGAAGCCAGGCTGAGATGCGGCCGATCATCAAACACGATATGTTCATAAACCTCATCAGACAACACCATGATGTCGGTGTCCTTGACAATGTTCACTAATGCATCGAGGTCAGCGTTGCTCAATACGGAGCCGGTTGGATTGTGCGGTGTATTGAGCATGATGAGGCGAGTCTTGGGCGAAACAGCGTCTCTCACTTTCTGCCAATCTACCCAAAACGCAGCACGCTGTTCAGATGGGGGCTCCATTTGAATCCTGATGGGTATGGCACCAGCTAGGCGAACGGAAGGCAGATAGGAGTCGTAACAAGGCTCGATCACGATGACTTCATCGCCCGTACCTACCGAGGCAATGACACAGGCCATGATGGCCTCGGTTGCACCACTGGTGATGGTGATTTCTGTGTCTGCGTCGTACGCATGGTGATAAAGTCGACGAACCTTGTCGGCGACCACTTCCCTCAGCGGTCCGATACCGGGCATGTAAGGATACTGGTTGTGCCCATCTGACATGGCCTTCGTCACGAGATCCAGCAGAACAGGATCGGCATTGAAGTCTGGAAAACCCTGTCCAAGATTGATGGCTTTGTAATCTTGAGCCATTTTGCTCATGACAGTAAAGATTGTGGTTCCGACTTCTGGCAGCTTGGAGTGAAGTTGCATGTGAGATGAGTTGTGATGTTAAAGGTATGCTCGGATAATACGCATTTTTAAAGGATTCGGCGTGACCTCGCTGTTTCGAAGAAGAGTCTTGGGTGGCGTCGTGGCTTTGTTGGGCGCTCAACTTGCCGTCTGGATCAATACCCCTCTTCCCTGGTTGCTTGGACCCTTGCTTGCTGTCGCCACGGTCAGGCTGGCGTCCTTGCCTGTTTCGTGCTCGTTACCCATCAGGTGCATCGGGCAGTGGGCAATCGGTGCCTCGCTCGGCCTTTATTTCACCCAACCAATTGTCAGCATGATTTCCTCACAATGGGGATTGGTCTTGATTGGCATGGTGTTCGCCTTGTTGCTTGGTGCCATGGGAGCCTACCTGTTGCACCGCTTGGGTGGCGTTGACATCCGAACGGCCTGGTTTTCATCCGCCATTGGTAGCGCTAGTGAGATGACGGTGTTGTCTGAACGGTATGGAGGCCGTGCTGACTTGGTGGCCAGTGCTCATAGTCTGCGAATTTTGATGGTCGTTGTCATGATCCCGTTCGGATTTCAAGCGTGGGGCGTGTCAGGTCTCGACATGTCTATTGTTGGACCCAGGGAAATCCATTTTGCAGGACTGTCCTTGTTGATTGTGTTGACCGCGGCAGGCGGGTTCTTGTTTCAATATTTGGGCATGTCCAACAGCTGGGTGCTCGGGCCGTTGCTGGTCTCGATGCTGTTGACGTTGTTTGGAGCAGAGCTTTCTGCTTTGCCAGAT
>QXGG01214418.1_pt1 | contig 12753 bp, 11 predicted proteins | sample 1982491 | NCBI WGS metagenome assembly QXGG01 (sample SAMN09924614, study PRJNA488089) | Wastewater metagenome, whole genome shotgun sequencing project. | isolation source: South African research farm wastewater | place: South Africa: Irene, Agricultural Research Council, Animal Production... | reverse complement strand
TTCGGCGGCGCTAGGATCCGCGCCCTCAAATGGCATCACGAGCGCGAAAGGCGCGCGGCAGGTCACGCCGCGCATGGAGATCCGCACGCACGAGCGACCGGCACGAGCTCTACGAGAAGTCCGTGCAGGACCCGCAGAGCGAGTGCTCGTACATCGAGCGGATCTACCGCGGGCTGCGGGGACGGGCACCCGCCGTGCTGCGCGAGGACTTCTGCGGCACAGCGCTGGTCAGCCGCATGTGGGCGCGCAAGAGGGGCAGGCATGCCTTCGGCGTGGACCTGGACTCCGAGGTGCTTGCGTGGGCGAAGGCGCGCGCAGCCAGCGACCTTGGCGATGACGCCCGGGCGCGGCTCTCGCTTCTCAAGGGCGACGTGCGCACGGTGCGCACCCCACCCGTGGATGTGCTCGTGGCGATGAACTTCAGCACCTTCGTGTTCCACACGCGCGACGCCCTGCTCGAGTACTACCGCGCCGCGCGCACACGGCTCAAGCGCGACGGCGTGATCATCGTCGATGCGTACGGCGGGTCCGGGTCGTGGACCGAGCAGGAGGAGGAGCGCAACCTCGACGGCTTCACCTACGTGTGGGACCAGGCGATGGTGAATCCGGTCACGGGCCGCGTGCGCAACCACATCCACTACCGGTTTCCTGATGGCACGAGCCTGCGCCGCGCCTTCACCTACGACTGGCGGCTGTGGACCTTGCCCGAGATCCAGGAGGTGATGGTCGAGGCTGGGTTCCGCCGGCCTGTCGTCTACTGGGAAGGGACCACCAAGGATGGCGAGGGCAACGGCGTGTTCCGCCCGAGTGTCCGCGGCGAGGCGTGCGAGGCGTGGGTCGCCTACATCGCAGCCGAGGCGTGAGGCCCAGGCAGGCGCCGGATGCTGCGCGCCGCTCGGCGGCCTTCGCTGAGATCGCGCAATCCGGCGACGGGATCGCCCGCCCCACCTACGATCGCGCAGTGCCGTCCGCAGCAATGACAGACCATCCGCTTGCGCCGCTCCTCGCGGAGCGGCTCGAGTCGGTGGGGCGCATCTTCGAGCGCGCGCTCGTGAGCGATGTGCCCGTCGTGAACTCGCTGTGCCGTCACGTGGAGCGCTACCGGGGGAAGATGCTGAGGCCCACGCTGGTGATCGTGTCGGGCCTAGCCGCGCGAGGCGCGGGCGGCGGTCCCGACGCAGAGGCGCCGATGGAGCGACATGACACGCTCGCGGCGGTTGTGGAGATGATCCACATGGCGACGCTCGTGCACGACGATGTGCTCGACGAGGCGGACCTGCGCCGCGGTGGAGCCACCATCAACAGCCTCCGCGGCAACGAGACCGCCGTGATGCTCGGCGACTACCTGATCTCGAGCGCGTTCAGGCTCTGCTCGACGCTCGGGGACTCGGACCTCAACCTGGCGCTCGGCGAGACCACCAACGCGCTCTGCGCGGGAGAGATCCTGCAGCTGTCGCACCGCGGCGACATGGCGCTCGGCGAGTCCACCTACTTCGACATCGTGCGCGGGAAGACGGCGGTGCTCGTGGGGTCCTCGTGCAGGCTTGGCGCTCGGCTCGCGGGCGCGCCCGACCGGGTGTGCGGCTCGCTCGGCGCCTTCGGCGAGGAGCTCGGCATCGCGTTCCAGATCCAGGACGACGTGCTCGATCTCGTGGGCAACCAGCAGGTGGTCGGAAAGACGCTCGGGATCGACCTCCGCAAGGGCAAGCTGACGCTGCCGATGGTGATGCACCTGGCCGACTGCGATGCGGTGACGCGCACTCGCACGCTTGAGCTGATCCGTCACGTGGATGCGATCGCCGTACGCGACCTCATGGAGAGGTCCGGGGCGATCGAGCGAGCACGGCAGCGTGCGATGCAGATGGTGGCCTCGGCGAAGGCGCGGCTTGACGGGCTGCCCGGCTCTGCGGCACGTGACCTGCTGCACCTGATGGCGGACGCCGTCGTTGACCGCAGCAGTTGAGCAGGATCCCCCGCGTGTTCCGGCCGCGGCACGCGCGGCACACATGCGGCGCAGTGCGCCTCAGCCCGCGGTCGACCATCCGCGCGTTGAGGCCGCGGCCGACTTGGGCTTGGCGGCGGCCTGGGTACCGCTGCGCAGGCCCGAAGACCGGTTTGCGGCGATGAGCGCGTCCACCACGGCGCTGTTGAGCTGCATGGGATGGCCCTGCCAGCGCACGATGCCGTCCGAGGACACCACCGCGACATGTGGGATCGCGGTCACGCCGAATCCCTTCTTCATGCGCGCGTTCGGGTCGACCCCGATCGGGTACTTGAAGGAGTTGACCGGATAGCCCGCACGCCCGAGCCCAGTTCGCAGCGTGCCCGCCTGCTCGTCGGAGATTCCCACGACGACGAGGTCCTGCTCGTGCCGCGTGGCCATCTCGTTCATGTGCGGGACCGCGTTCATGCACGGTCCGCACCAGGACGCGAAGAAGTCGACCACCACGAGTCGCCCGTCGAGTCGCGGGGGACCGTTGAGCCACTGCGCGACATTCATCGAGGGAGCGGACTTGCCACGGAGGTCGCGCGCCTTCTTGGGGTCGATCGCGTTCGCGTAGGGGGGCCAGTCGGCCTTCGGCTCGGAAGTTGCCGCATCTGCAGCGGCGGTTGCGGCTGGCTGCTGCGATGGCTTCGCCGGGCTGCGGTCCGCGAGCGCCTCCTTGACTGCGTCCGCGAGGCCCTTGCGGTTCAGTCCGGCGGCGCGCACGGTGCCGGCACGGTCGACCACCATGTTGACGGGCTTTTTCCACATGCCGAGCGCATCGCACCAGGCGCCGCCTGCATCGACAGCGAGGATCGAGCTCATGTTGCTTGTGTTCACGCGCTTCTGGGCGTCTGCGGCCCCGTCGGGCGTGTGCAGCGCCACGACGACGAGGTCGGGATCCTTGAGCAGCTGCGCGAGCGCCTGCTCCGTCGAGCGCACAGCCTGCATGCCGTTGCGCGAGGTGAATGACTGGATGACGACGACCTTGCCGGGAAGCACAGGCTCGCCATCCTTGAATGGGGTGACACCCGTCGGCAACGGGAGCGCCCATCCGATGCGGGCGTCAAGCGCCTCGCGGTCCGCGGCGTCAAGGCGCTCGAGGCTGCCCGCGGGTGTCGGCGCCACATCGAGGCGCTTCGGTGGAGGGGGAGTTGCAGGCGCGGCCGGCGCTCCCGACGATCCGCCGGGCGTTGCGCCCGCTGGCGGCGCGGCAATCGGAGGCCTCTTCGGCTTCGCTGCCGGATCCGGCTCAGGATCAGGGCCCTCCGGGATCGCCGGCGGAGCTGGTGCGGCGGGCGGTGCAGGTGCAGCCGGCGGTGCGGGGTCAGATGGTGGCGCGGATTGCCAACCCGCTGACGCGATCGAGGAGACCGCTGCGGCCGACACGAGTGCAGCGATCCGTATCACGAGCCCGCATCCGGCCTGTTCGCGCATCATGGCTTCAGTCTATGTGGGGAGTCTGCGCGTCCTGTCACCCAAAAAGGCACAGAGCACACTGCCCGCTAGCGCCAGATCGGGAACGCCATGTTGTCGATGAGCCGCACCGAACCGAGGCGGGCCGCGACCAGCGCACGCGTGGGCTCGTGGAAGTCGGTCGCCGGCATCAGGTCGCTGGCGCGGCGCACGGTGGCGTACTCGACTTCCAGCCCATGCTCCTCGAGCGTGCCGCGCATCAGGAGCTCGGCGGTAGCGATGCGCTGGGCGGCCATGCATGACTGGAGCGCCCGGTAGAGGCCAAGGGCCTGGTCGCGCTGTTCTGGGGCGAGGTAGCGGTTGCGGCTGCTCATCGCGAGGCCGTCGTGCTCGCGCACCGTGGGGCAGCGCACAATCTCAATCCCGCCGGGACACTCGGGTGCGATCTCAGGGTGCGCTACCAGCTCCTCAATCAGCCTCAGCTGCTGGAAGTCCTTTTCGCCGAAGCAGGCGGCGCGCGGTCGTGCCAGCCCGAAGAGCCGGGCAACGACCTGGCAGACCCCGCCAAAGTGACCTGGTCTGGAGGCATCCTCGAGTCCTGGGGTGCGCGCGATGGCAGGCAGGGCGAGCGCGGCTGATTCGGTCCGGGCTGCCTCGATGCCCCTCGGGTAGATCTCCTCCGGGGCTGGGGCGAACACGGCACGGGCGCCGGAGGCCTCGGCCAGGTTGAGGTCGGCGTCGAATGTCCTCGGGTAGCGGTCGAGGTCCTCGCCCGCCCCGAACTGGGTCGGGTTCACGAATATGGTCACGATCACCGGGCCGCCCAGTGCAGCGGCACGCCGGATCAGCGAGGCGTGGCCGGCGTGGAGGGCGCCCATCGTGGGCACAAGGATGCCGCCGTGGAGGGGGGTGCACTCGCTCCCTGATCGCAGGACCTGCATCCGGGAAAAGGTAGCTACGGGCGGAAACGCCCGACCGAAGGGGCAATCGCTGAATCCAGATCGGGATTCGTTGCGATAGTGACTTTCGGCATTCAGGCGGCTACACTCGCCTGACTTGAGACTCAGTCTCAACTAGGCCAAGAGGGGGCTCCTGCAGGTGTCGGGGGCTCTCGGTCGGCCTGAGGCCAGAGTCCCAGCAGCACGTCGATTGTGGCACAGGCCACCAAAGGATTCCGAACCATGCCACCCACCCTCCCGATCTACCTCGACAACGCAGCCACCACCCGATGCGACCCTCGGGTAGTCGAGGCGATGCTTCCCTACTTCACGGAGAAGTACGGCAACGCAGGCAGCCGCAACCACCGCTTCGGATGGGAGGCGGAGGAAGGGATTGAGGAGGCGCGCGAGCAATCCGCGAAGCTGATCGGCGCGCAGCCCAAGGAGATCGTGTTTACCTCGGGTGCGACGGAGTCCAACAACCTCGCGATCCGAGGCGCGGCGCACATGTACGCGCGCGCGCCTGAGGGTTCCACGGGCCGCGGCCACATCATCACCTGCTCGATCGAGCACAAGGCTGTGCTTGACCCGTGCAAGCGTCTCGCGCAGGAGGGCTTCGACGTCACCTTCCTGAGCCCTCCAAAGGACGGCATCATCACCGCATCCATGATCGAGGCGGCGATGCGCCCCGACACGATCCTCGTGTCGATCATGTGGGCCAACAACGAGATCGGCACGATCAACGAGGTTCCCGAGATCGGCCGCCTCTGCCACTCGCGCGAGGTCGTGTTCCATACTGACGCGACGCAGTGGGTCGGCAAGATGCCCACTGACGTCGAGCGCGACCACATCGACCTGCTCTCCTGGAGCGGTCACAAGATCTACGGGCCCAAGGGCGTTGGTGCGCTCTACGTGCGCCGCCGCAAGCCGCGCATCCGAATCGAGTCGCAGATCGACGGCGGCGGGCAGGAGCGCGGCATGCGCTCGGGCACCCAGAACGTCACTGGCATCGTCGGATTCGGCAAGGCGTGCGAGCTGATGGCGCTCGAGGGTGCCGCAGAGCGTGACCGTCTCCTCGCGCTGCGCAAGCGGCTCGAGAAGGGCCTGCTTGAGTCAATGGAGGTTGTGCAGCTCAACGGCCACGCGGAGCGCCGTCTCCCGCACATCGCCAACATCTCCTTCGGTTTCGTCGAGGGCGAGAGCCTGATGATGGGCATCAAGGACATTGCGTGCTCGAGCGGCTCCGCCTGCACGAGCGCAAGCCTCGAGCCCTCGTACGTGCTCAAGGGCCTTGGTGTCGGCGACGATCTCGCGCACAGCTCGCTGCGCCTCTCGCTGGGTCGATGGACGACCGAGGCCGAGGTCGACTACGCGATCTCGGCGATCTCGAAGGCTGTCCTTCACCTGCGCAAGATGAGTCCCCTGTACGACCTGTACAAGGAGGGCATCGACCTCTCGACCATCCAGTGGCAGGCGCACTGAACCTCGTGCAGCGCCGCTGATCTCCATTCGCCCGAACACGCACCCCCACACGGACACGAACCCATGGCATACTCGGACAAGGTCGTCGATCACTACCAGAACCCCCGCAACGTCGGCGCTTTCGGCACGTCCAAGGACGTGAAGGACCGAAAGGATGTCGGCGTCGGCATCGTCGGCGCGCCGGAGTGCGGCGACGTGATGCAGCTGCAGATCAAGGTGCGCGAGGACGGCGTCATCGAGGACGCCAAGTTCAAGTGCTTCGGCTGCGGCTCCGCGATCGCGAGCAGCTCGCTGGCCACCGAGTGGATCAAGGGCCGCACCGTCGATGATGCGCTGAACATCAAGAACACACAGATCGTCGAGGAGCTCGCGCTGCCGCCGGTGAAGATCCACTGCTCGGTGCTCGCCGAGGACTCGATCCGTTCGGCGATCGCCGACTGGAAGCGCAAGAACGGCGTGGCTGACGCGGCCACCGAGGCGGCCGCCGCAGGACACCACTGAGCCGCCTATCCTTCCACGCCTCACCCGCAGACCCACTTCGACAGGAACGACCCATGCCAGTGCACGTGACCGAGACGGCAGCCCGCGAGATCGACACCATCATCCGCCAGCAGGGCCTGGATGCGGAGAAGATCCGCCTCCGCGTCGGCGTGAAGGGCGGCGGATGCTCAGGCTTCTCCTACCTGCTCGACCTGACGGAGGTCCAGAAGGAGACCGACGAGTGCTGGGCCTTCAGTTACACGCGGCGACCGGTGGCGGCAGCTGCGGCGTCGGGCGCGGCAGTCGACGGCGGCGGCACCGCTGTGGCGACCGGACCCGAGGGGGGCGAGTCGTTCACGGTGCACGTGATCTGCGATCCCAAGTCCTACCTCTACCTGAACGGGACCACGATCGACTTCAAGGACGAGATCATGGGTCGCGGGTTTGTCTTCAACAATCCCAACGCGACGAGCTCCTGCGGGTGCGGATCGAGCTTCTCCGCCTGACCTGATCGGTTATTGGGCGTTATGCGCGCGATCGGCCCCCCGCCAAGTGCCTCGAAGGCGGCCGGGCAGGGGCTGGGGGTCACGGCTGTCGTTATCGAACCGGTTCGACTGCTTTGGCCGCAGTTCGAGACATTGCAGGACTTTCTGTGCTCCGCGATTTGCGTCCCGGACGCTGTGTCTTACTTTCCTACTGCCGAGTCGCGTCAATTCGGACTGATTTCGAGAGGAGCGGACACATATGACTCATCTTCGTCACGCTGGTACTGCGATCGCCGTTGCATGCGCGGCGGCAAGCGCCGGATCGGCTGCCTTCGCGAACGACCTGATCGGGATTGACCTGCGCTCGACGACGTCGCCCGTTGCGGTCGGCGATGTGATCGGTGTCCAGATCGTCGCGGTCCGCGAGCCATCAGGCGGCTCCAGTTTCGTCGGCCTCGGCGAGGCGTTCACGGTGCTGGACCTGTTCTTCTCTTGGAATCCCCAGGACATTCGGCTGATCGGGGTCGCGAGCACTGGCGGGGCTCCGGAGCTGATCTCGTCGGGCTTCATCTCGCCTGGCGCGGACTACACGGGCACCAACGAGGCGCTTCCGCCCGCGGATGGCAATGCGTACTACTCCGCGCTCGCGCTCGGAATCAACCCGGTGTACGCCACGGCAGAGGGAACGCTGGTGGCGACGCTCAGGTTCCAGGTCCTTCGCGAGTTCGCCTCGACCGAGATCACTCCGATCGAGGGCGTGGCCATTCCAGGATCGCCGCTGATGGAGAACACGAAGGTGCTCGATGCGGCTTTGGCCGGCTACGACTCGACTGGATCGCTCAGCGGCGTCATCATTACGCAGGGTTCCGGGAGCACGTGTCCTGCGGACCTCAACGGCGATGGTGCGGTGGAGTCCTACGACCTGAGCGAGGTGCTTGCGGCGTGGGGAACGGTGGAGTCTCCCGCGAACCTCGTCCGTGACCAGGGAAGCCCGGCCGTTGACGGCGCGGATCTTGCCTACCTCCTCGCTGCGTGGGGTCCCTGCGGGGGCTGAGCCATGGACATCACATCACCCGAATCCTCAGCGCCCGCGGGGGGCACAGTTGTCCTTCGCTCGCGCAGTGCGGCGGCCATCATCGCAGCCATCGCGAGCGTCATGGCCTGCGGTCTCGCGAACGGCGCCGATGTCCGGCTGGCGGGTCCTGCGTGCGCATTGCCTGGGTCCACGATCGAAGTGGAGCTTGTGGTGGACCCTGAGGGCGCCACGGTGGTGGGGCTTCAGGCGCTGCTGCAGTACGACCAGAGCGTGCTGCGGTTCGTGTCGTTTGACGATGGCGATGCGCCGTATGTGGTGCCGATCTGGGCATCCGTGGACGAGGCCATCGCAGGCATCGATGTCGCAGTGGGGTTCGATCCGGAGAATGCGCAGGCAGGATCGCCGGCCGCGGTGGCCAAGCGAATTCGCTTCGAGGTGCTTGCGACGGCGGCCGAGTGCGCAACTGCAGGCCTGATCACCTTCCGTGAGGAGCCTCCGTTCAAGACTCTCCTCACAGTCTTCGGTGGCGCCGGTATCGACCCCGACCTGGTCACGCTGAATCCGCTCACGGTGTCTGCTGCGCCGGTCATGGGGCAGGTGGCTGACATCTCGGTGACCCCGCTGCTGAAGATGGACTGCGCTGTGCCCCCGATCGAGCCGCCGCAGGTCTCGTCGTCGTGTGGTGCGGAGGCCGTCGTAACGTTCGTCCGTTCGGATGGCGCGACGACCCTTGATGCGCCGGTGTGCCGGCTCAACTCGCCGGTGTCGATCGCCTGGACCGCGACGGATGCATGCGGGCGCGCAGTCACTGCCACTCAGGTGGTCACCGTGCCCGGGCTGGCTGCGGACCTGAACATGGACGGGATGGTGGACGCCTACGACCTGGCGGTGATCCTCGGGGCATGGGGATCGACGTCTGGAGTGGGCGACATCAATGGCGACATGGTGGCGGACGGATTTGACCTGTCCGCGCTGCTGAGCCGCTGGACTGACAGCATCCCGTGACATGGCCTACCGGGGGCCGTCGGGAAATGATCTGCGCTGCGCACGGAGGAACTGGCATGAATCGAATTGCGAATCGCATGGGACTTGGTGCACTGCTGGCGTCGGTGGCCCTCATGGCCCCGCCAGCGCTCGCGCAGGCGGACGCGCCGCAAGCCGAGCCCCCCAAGGCCGTCAAGGCCGCGCCGCCGCGGCCGACCGCGTTCGCTGTCCGCTACATGATGCGCGACATGGAGACGATCGGCACGGTGCTGGAGCTTGACTCCATGCAGGTGTCGATCGTGGAGGCGATGCTCGGCGACTACCTGGCCGCATCGTCCAAGTCGCGGCCTGTGAACGAGTATCCGGCGCTGGCCGAGGAGTTCCGCTCGAACGTGCAGGCCGTGCTCTCGGAGGAGCAGTTCGCCCGGTGGCCCGAGGTCGACGCTGCGATCCGTCGCAGCCGCCTGTCGATCGGCGCCACCCTTCCAGGCGAGGGCATTGACGTCGTGGGCCTATCGAACGGTGTGCTCGAGCAGCACGAGCGGAGCGCGCGCGAGTTCGTTGCGGCGTCTCAGGAGTACTCCACTGCGCTCGATCCGCTGCTCGCCCGCCGCGGCGAGCTCCTTGATGCGATCCGCATCGGGGCATCGTCGGGCGCCGGTGACGCCACGCTGCGCTCGCGCATGGATGAGGTCGGTCCGCTGCGTGTCGCGATCCGCGACCTCAACGAGCGGACGCTCGAGCACATCGCCACGCTTGTCAGTGCGGAGCGGGGTGCGCTCCTGCGCGACAAGCTGCTTCGCGCCGCGTACCCAAGCGTCTACAGCGCCGGAGAGGCTGAGTCCCTCGTGCGAAAGGCCCGAGAGCAGGTGGGCGACGATGCCGAGGCGAGGGGCCGCATCGAGTCGATCGCCGAGGCGATGGAGTCGCGGGTGTCCGATGCGCGTGCCAGGGCGATCCAGGCGGTACGGATGCGGAGCGAGTTCGCGGCGGGCGTGCGCGGATCGATGTCGCCTGAGCAGGTGGACGAGGCGATCAAGCGCAGCGAGAAGGAGCTGATGGACGTCGACGACTGGGTCATCGACACGCTGCTCGTCGAGATGCCTGAGCGTTCGGCGCTCGCGATCGAGCTGAGGACGATGATGGAGAACCGTGACCGGTACCGTCGGCTGCGAGAGGGCAACGGGTGGGGCAACCAGGAGGCCACGGTGCGCGAGTTCGACGCGAACGGCGACGGGGTACTCGATGCGGCGGAGGCGGACGAGGTCTTCCGCACCTACACGCGCAACGTGAGCCGCTTCGCGAAGTACCGCCTGTGAGCGTGCTCGGGCCACTTGCGTGTGCGGGCGCTCTCGCGCTCGGCGGTGCTGCATACGACGGCGGCAGTGCGGTGCCGGTGGCGCGTGGCGCCGCTGCGCCGGCGGAAGCGGCAGCAGCTTCTGATGCGCCCGCTCCAGCTGCGCTGAGCGTGGTCTCGGGAGGCGTGGAGCGCGACGCGATCTGGATGCGAAAGCCTGGCTCGGTGCGGAGCGTGGATGGCGCGATCGTGGTGGAGGGCGCACGGACAGTGCTTTGGGCGCCTGTCGAGCCTGGCCGGCGCGACTTCACGGCGACCTTCGAGCTGCTGCTTCCTGAGCTTGCTGCATCGGGCGCCGGGATCCGGATGGACAGCAGCGTGTTCGGCATCGATGGGCCAGGCGGGGAGCTCTACACGTCGGGTCCGCTGTTCTCTGGGGGCGCCACGGCGATTCCGGACTCGGCGGGCAAGGTCCGTTCGGGTGTGCCGTTCGAGGTGAGGGTGAGCCGTGAGGGCGAGTGGCTCGAATGCCTCGTCAATGGCGAGCGCGTGATGCGGACGCAGGTCGGTACCGCGCCTGTGGGCCGGATCGGGATCTGGGCAGGGCGGGGCGCGATCGCCGTCGGTTCCTTCGTCGTCTCAGGGGTCGATCAGCGTGCGGCGGCGGCGGACGCCGTATGGAGCGCGGGCGGCGAGGCGTGGGACGAGGTTTCGCTCCCGGCGATTGCCGCGCTCGCGGATGGCACGCTGCTGGTGAGCGGGAGCGCGGTACGCAGCGATGAGCAGGGCAAGGATGTGCGCAGGATCGTCGTGCGCGCGCGGAACGCTGCGGGCCAGTGGGGCGATTCGCGCGTGGCCGGACTGGAGGATCTCGCGGGCAGCGACTCCACGCTCATTGCGGACGGGGGCGCTGCGCACCTGATCGTGCAGTCGGGTGGCGCGATCAAGTGCATGCGGTCGACTGATGGTGGCGCGAGCTGGAGCGCGCCCACGGATCTGCAGCTCCCGTCTTCGCGGAGCCGCCTCGCGGGTCATGGGATTCGTGTGCCCGTGGAGGGCGGTGCGGCGCTCTGCGTTCCGGTGACCGTGCCGGTCGAGGGTGGCGGCCGCTCGGTGGCGCTGCTGCGATCGACCGATGGCGGGTCGACCTGGGTCGCTGGCGCTCCTCTTGTGGAGGCATCTGATGCGCCCGCACTGGTTGACCTTGGCAAGGGGAAGGTCGCCGTCATCGGGGTGCGCCCGCAGATGGAGGGACGCTGGATCTGGACATCGGACGATGCGGGCATGACGTGGGGTGCGCCGCTTGCGTGCGGCGGACTCGATCCCGGCACGATGCGCGCGTGCGCGTGGCGGCAGCCGGATGGAGCGCTCATGCTCGTGGAGAGCGCGCGGCGGGTGCCGAACTCGCTGCGCAGGTGGCGAAGCGACGACGGTGGCACCACGTGGATCGAGCAGCTTCCGGTGCAGATGACGCCGGCGGGCGCATGTGCGGTCGCGGTGGCGGCCGACGGTGCGGCGTGGATGGCCCACGAGGGCGGCGACTTCGCTCGGCGCGAGCATGTGCTGGTGCGCAAGGCGCCCTGAGGCTGCAGCCACATTCGGTTGGTCGGCCGCCGTCGCGGCCGCACGGTCGGCCAGTGCGTGACGTGGCGGCGCTAGCCGAGCAGCGCGAGTCCCGCCGCCGCATCGCGAGCGAGCGGCTCTGCGGTGAGCGGCGCTCCTGTGGCTCGGCGCATCCACAGGTCGGGAGTGAGCCGGCCGATGGACGTGATGCGGATCGTCTCGGCGGCAATGTCTCGGCCAGCGATGTAGTCGCGGATCTGGTGGCTCATCACATGTCCGATCGCGTAGTCCGCGAGGTACAGCGGATGCCCGATCATGTGCTGGTAGGCGGCGAGCAGCCGGTACGGGTCCGGCCCGTAGTGGCGCTCGTAGTGGCGCGCCCAGAGGCGATCTGCGGTGGCGAGGACCTCAGCGCGCAGCGCAGGCGCGTCGGCATCGGGGTTGGCGTAGAGCCAGCGCCATGTGTGCAGCTCGAGCAGGCTGGGGCCTGCGATCTGGCATGTGGCGAGCATGGTGGCTACTGCGTCGGCGGCTCGTGCGCGCGCGGCACCGCCCGGCGGCTCGATGCCAAGGACGCGGCGTCCGAGCGACTGGTAGAGGAACGCGAATGCCTCCGTGCATGCGGTGTTCGGCACGTTGCGCAGCGCGGGTCGCGCAACGCGCAGCGTGGAGCAGAGCTGCTCGAGGTTGTGGCCGAGCTCGTGCATCGCGGTGTCGAAGCCGTCCCAACCGAGCTCGCCAGCGAGCCGGCTTGTGCGCAGCCATGCGTCAAACTGCGGCAGCGCGGGCCGCATCGCGTGACCTGATCCGCGCGCGATCTCCACCCGGATGCGCGAGCCGAGGTCGTCCGCGTCCTTCGCGGAGAAACCCAGGCCGCGTAGCACTTCGGGGAGCGCGCGCTCGAATGCGCCCTCGTCGGGAAACTTGGCGCGCACCGCCGCGTTGAGCGCGTCGGCATCGGTGGAGTCGCCCACATCCTCGAAGTAGATGTCGAATGCCTCGAGCGGGCGGCCGAGCCTCTTCGAGAGCCATGCGCTGAGCGCATCGCGCGCGGGGTGGTCGAGCAAGTCGGTGAGCAGCCTCTCGAT
>QXGG01004292.1_pt1 | contig 12779 bp, 10 predicted proteins | sample 1982491 | NCBI WGS metagenome assembly QXGG01 (sample SAMN09924614, study PRJNA488089) | Wastewater metagenome, whole genome shotgun sequencing project. | isolation source: South African research farm wastewater | place: South Africa: Irene, Agricultural Research Council, Animal Production... | reverse complement strand
TTTATACGTCCTGCTGCTTCATAGCCTTTTCGCGCTCCGCACGGCGCTTGGCCGCACGCTGGCGCCTTAGCTTTTCTTCCCGCTTATGGCTTATGATAATAAACAGCAGCGCCGCAAGCAGAAGCACCGCAACGGCAACGACTATATAGAATACCACGCTGCTTATCCCGCCGTCAGCCTTTTCAACAGGAGAGGGAGTCGCCTCAGGTTCGGCAGGCGCGGGCGTCTCGGTCACAGTTTGCGGAAGCTCAGGCGCTATAGGCGGCGCAGGGAGCACGCTGTAACGCTGCATTGAGGCATCCTCCACGCTGTATGCATAGAAGCCGACCTCTCCGGCAGGGTTCCTTGCATAGAGAAGGTATATCGACTGCGCGTCGTCGCTCCTCCATGCCCTGTACTCGCGTTCGTCTATGGTAAGCGTGGTCTCGCTGAATCCTTCGGGCGCTTTTACGTTTGCGGCCGGCTCAAGTATTATATAGGACTTGGAGGTCGAGGATACCGTCATATAGGGATAAAGCTTGTCCTGCGCCTCATCGTATATGTGGTAGCCGCCTGTCGCGCCCGTGTCGTCCGTAACGTAAAGCAGCAACGGCGCGTCGCTGTCGTTAACTATTGCGGCGGCAACGGTTTCGTTATGATACTGATAGGTCGATTCGCTGTATCTTGAAGGTATGGTCACGTTTTCTATGCTGCGCCAAACGTACATATCCGTCGTTGCGCCTTCGACGTTAACGGCCTTAACGCCTTCCTTGGCATAGCTTATAGGCTCGGGCGTGGGCGTGGGCTCGGGGCCTTTTGCTATGTTAAGGCTCAGCTTGGTCTCAGCCTTGCCTATATCGTCGCTCTTGTAGTTCATTATCCTGCTTATAGTAAAGCTTATCTCGGCCTTTCCCTCGGCAAGCGCCTTGAACTTTATCCTGGCGCTCAGGCTGCCAGACCCGCCTTTTTCCATAGAGATAAGGCTGATATAGCCGTCCCCTGCTCCGCCTTCGCCCTCTTCAAAGCTCAAAAGCCCGGCATCGTATGTGAAGCTGCCCTCCGCTGCGGAAAGCGCCTCGCCCTTAAGCGTAAGCACGACCTCAACCGTGTCTCCTGCGGCAACGTCCGTTTTGTCGGCAGTTGCGCTCAGGTCGTTTGCCGCAAGGGCGGTTGCGCATATAAGCATTGCAGCCGCAAGTATGGCGGCAAGCAGTGCGCGCCTGTTTTTATTAAGCAAAGCAAATCTCATGCTCATTTAACCTCCTGAGTTATCTTAGCGTCGCCGTTAATGCAGCGGATAAGCCTTATCACGTCCGCAATATCAAGCTTGTTGTTGTGGTCCGCATCGGCAGCCTTAAGGTACGCGCCCCCAAGCAGCTTGGAATAAAGCATATGCTTTTGCAGGGCCTCTATATCGTCCTTGTCTATTTTGCCGCTGCCGTCAACATCGCCGAATATTACTATGGGGATATCGCAATACTTCCTGTTATCGTCAAAGCTTATCCTTACAAAATTGCCCGTGGCGACCTCGCCTGTCTTTTCGTTGCCCTTGGCGCTCATTATGGTTATGGAGCCTGACTCGCAGGATATGTTTTTCAGCATATCCTCGGCCGTGGCGCCAACGCTTACCCCTGTTATGGCGCCGGCAGTTATCTTATACTTGTCGCTCTTGAGCTTAGGCGCCTGCTCATACGGCGTAAGCGTGGACATACCCGTGCCAACATAATAGAAGGAGAGTATATCGGCGTATTTTTGCCCAAGCCTTGCCCTTACCTGCGCGCTCCTCTGGCTCAGGCCCACGCCGTGGCCATAGCGCCTTACGGTAAGGTTCCAGCCGCCAAAGCCGGCATTCTCTGCCCTCTCCGCGCCGTACATCCTCAGCCTTGTGCTCTTTGCGCCTATCGCGCCGAGGGTGTTGTTCGCGCTCGCAAACGCCACCTCGTTCAGCGTTAGCGGCACGCTGAGCTGCCCTTCCTCGCCCGCCTCGTTCCTTACGTTCAGCGTGACTATAGCCTTTGTGTAGCAGCGGCTGCCCTCCTCATGCTCGGGCTCGTCGGGAACAACGCTTATGGTGGACACAAGCTCCACGTTCTGGCCGCTAAGGTCTATCGCCGCCTGCTCCAGCTTGTACAGCACTTCCCTGTCCATAAGCTTTACGGTTTCTTCTGTAAACCGCTCCGGTATAAAGGAAAGCCTCTCCATGCTCGATGCGTTTTCAAGGTCGAACGGGTCGTCCGTTACAACGTAGTACGGTATATCCTCATCCCAAACGTTCCTGGTGCTGTCCGTCTGCCCTCCGTTTGACGATGAATAGAAGGCCTCGATTATCCCCGTGCCGTAGGTAAGCACCTGGCCGGCGGTAGCGTCCACCGCGGCTATCGCGCGCTGGTTCTTGCTTGCGTAGCCATGATAGACCTGATCCTTTGACGTATCAACAAGGTCGTAGGAGCGGTTCTGATATCTGTAGCAGCGGCTCAGCGCATAGCTCCTTGCGCACACGGCCTGCGCCTTTAGCGCCTCTATCGGGAAGGAGTTGCTCATTTCGTGCGGCACGACGCCATAAAGGTATCTTTCAAGCGGCAGCGTGTTTATCAGTCTGAGATAACCGTCCACAACGTCAAAGGTCAAATTGCCAAGGTATGTGCAGGTGCCATGCTCCTTATTCCTCAGCCTGATATAGTCGCTTAGCCCGTTATAATCCGCGCTTTCAAGCGTAAGCGACGATGCGGTCACCGTTTTATCCGCAAACGCTATCGATACCCTTCCGCCGGTTATGCTCACCGTAAGCTCGTCCGTGCCTACGTTGACGCTTTTATCCTCCTTCAGCGTAAACTTGCCCACAGGCGTAAACTTAAAGCTGCGCCTGTCGCCAATGGATATCTTGATCCTTACGCTTTCGCCAAAGCCTTCCGCACGTGCCTGCACGGCAGGCAGAAGAAATACGGCAGCCAGCATAAGCGCAATCAGTGCTTTTAGTCTTGCTTTCAATGCTTCGCCCCCTTTATGAACGCTTCTGTTAAGCCATATAGTATTTTTATGATAGCGCATATCCTCTGCCCGCGCAACGGCTATATGCTTTTTTCAGCTATATATAGATGAACAAAGTGTAAATTTGGCCCCATGCCGGCAACGCTGTTCAAGCGGCGCCAAGGTGAATATAATTGATTCGGTCTTTGCGGCGCTATCCCTTAATTTCAGCCTTTTTCGTCAGCAAATTACAGCTATTGCGCGGCCAGAACTTGACATTTCAGCCTCAAGCGTTGATAATTAAGAATCATATAATTATATGTTGCCGCTTGTCCGATGCCATATGATGCTATTCTATATATTTTGTATTATCGGGATACCGGCCGGCGGCGACAGTATTTCATTTTTGGAGGAATCATATGCCGCTGTTCAAAAAATGCGAGGAATATGTTTTTATCCGCGATCTTGTGGCTAAAGGCATATACCCCTATTTCCATGAGCTTGAATCCAAGCAGGATATAGAGGTGATGATGGAGGGTAAGCGCAGGATAATGCTTGGCAGCAACAACTATCTTGGGCTTACGGTGAACAAGGAGGTTATTGCAGCAGGCGTGGCCGCAATGGAGAAATACGGCACGGGCTGCTCCGGCTCCCGCTTCCTTAACGGAACGCTGGATCTGCATAACAAGCTTGAAAAGGAGCTTGCCGAGTTTATCGGCACGGAGGATTGCGTAACATTCTCCACAGGCTTTCAATCAAATCTTGGCATAATAAGCGCCATCTGCGGCCGCAAGGATTTTATATTCAACGACAGGGAGAACCACGCCAGCATATACGACGGCTGCAAGCTGAGCTATGCGCAGACGGTGCGTTACCGCCACAACGACATGGCCGACCTTGAAAAAAAGCTTGCGGAGGCCCCCATCGATGCCGGAAAGCTGATAGTTACCGACGGTGTGTTCAGCATGAGCGGTGATATATGCAAGCTGCCCGACATAGTTGAGCTTGCCGAAAAATACAAGGCAAGGGTGATGATAGACGATGCTCACGGCCTTGGCGTCATAGGCAAGGGCGGAAGAGGCACCGCTAGCCACTTCGGCCTTGAAAAGCACGTTGACATAACCATGGGAACGTTTTCAAAATCGCTTGCCAGCCTTGGCGGGTACATGGTAGCCTCGGCACAGGTATGCGAATACGTGAGGCACAATTCAAGGCCGTTCATATTCAGCGCCTCGCTTACCCCCGCAAGCTGCGCAACGGCAATAGCCGCATTAGATGTGATAAAGAGGGAGCCTGAAAGGGTGACGCGGCTTGGCGACCTTGCCGAGTATTACAGAAAAGGCCTTGACGCAAGAGGCGTGCCAACAGTAAAGACCGAGAACCCGCGGATACCCATAATACCCATATACACCTACGACGCCGAGCGCACGCTCATTATAAGCAAAACGCTGTTTGAGGAAGGCGTATATGTAAATCCCGTGCTGCCGCCGGCGACCGCGCCGTCGGAGTGCCTGCTGCGCACCAGCCTTATGGCTACGCATACCGAAGAGGTGCTCGATGAGGCTATGGATATAATAGCGAGGGTCGTATTGAATGGCTGACAATGCAAACATAGCAAGGATAGTCGTAATAACCGGCGCAAGCAGCGGAATAGGGCTTGCGGCCGCAAGGCTTTTCAGGGACAGGGGGGACAGGGTATATTGCCTCAGCCGCCGCGACCCTGAGGAGAGGGACGTAACATTTATAAGAGCAGACGTTACGGACGAAGATAGCGTACGGCATGCCTTCGCCGAAATAGGTGAAAGGGAAGGCCGTATAGACGTGCTTTTGAGCAACGCCGGAATGGGCGTTTCAGGCGCGGCGGAATGTACGTCCATGCAGGACGCTAAAAGGCAGCTTGACGTTAACTTTTTCGGCCTGCATGCCTGCGTGCGCGCCGCAGTTCCGCTCATGCGCGAGCATGGCGGCATAATACTTGCAACAAGCAGCGTTGCCGCGGTGTTCGCAATACCGTTCCAGGCGTTTTATTCCGCAAGCAAGTTCGCGCTAAACGCGCTCATACTCGCCCTTGCAAACGAGCTTAAGCCGTTCAATATAAAGGTCGCCGCGATAATGCCCGGCGATGTAAGGACGGGCTTTACCGACGCAAGGATAAAAGAAAGCGCGGGCGCCGAGCATTACGGCAGCAGCATAGATAAAAGCGTGGCCGTTATGGAGCATGACGAAAGGGGCGGCATGGGGCCGGAGATGATAGCGAAAAGGTTCGTTGCGCTCTCGCTTAAAAAGCACCCCAAGGTGCTTTCGACGGTCGGCTTACAATATAAGCTTTTCTGCTTTTTAGGCAAGGCGCTGCCGATAAGGCTTCAGAACTGGATAGTAGGAAAGATGTACATAAAATAGTTTTAATGCATACCATAGGGCTTTTTGCAAGGCCCTGCGGTATGCTTGAATTAAACATGGGCATAGCGGCAGTTTTGCCATGCCGATATATCATTATACCAGATTATTAAGTAATCATTCGAAGGAGAAACAGTAATGGAACAGGTCAAAAAGCCATGGCTCAAATTCTGTGGCTGCGTGCCGGAATCGCTTAAATATCCGGATTGCACCATGGCGGAGGCCGTGGAGAAGATAGCGCGGGAATATCCCAACAATATCGCCTATGACTTCATGGGCAAAAAGACGAGCTATCCCGACGCGGTAAAGGATATTATAAAGGCTGCAAAGGCGCTCAAGGCGCTTGGCGTAAAGGAAGAGGACAGGGTCACCATATGCATGCCCAACGCCCCGCAGACGGTGTCCATGTTCTACGCCGCGAACATGGTGGGCGCTATAGCCAACATGATACACCCGCTTTCAAGTGAAAACGAGATAGCCTTCTACCTTAACGATTCAAACAGCAAGGTAGCCATAACCCTGGATCAGTTTTATCCAAAGTTTGCCGCCATCAAGCAGAAGACCGGGCTTGAAAAGCTTATAATAGCCTCCGTTGCAGATGCGCTTTCGCCAATCATGAAGCTTGGCTACACGCTTACCGAAGGCAAAAAGATAGCCAAGGTGCCTGATGTTGACTGGGTAATAAGCTGGAAGGACTTTATAAAGCAGGGCGAAAGCGTACAGGATTACCGCGTACCAAGGCGGGCGGAGCAGGGAGCTGCCATACTCTATTCCGGCGGCACCACCGGCACGACAAAGGGAATACTGCTTTCAAACCTCAACTTCAACGCGCTCGGCGCCCAGATAATCGCCACCAACCCAATGTTTGCGCCAGGGGACAAGATGCTTGCCATAATGCCCATGTTCCACGGCTTCGGCCTTGGCGTGAGCATACATTCCATGCTTGTAAACGGCGGCCGCTGCATACTTGTGCCGCGCTTTACGCCAAAGACGTATGCCGAGCTTTTGATGAAGCACAAGCCGAACTTCATAGCCGGCGTGCCTACGCTTTATGAGGCGCTGCTGAGGCTGGACGGCATAGACAAGATGGATCTGTCCTGCCTCAAGGGCATGTTCTCCGGAGGAGACAGCCTCAGCGTTGAGCTTAAAAAGCGCATAGACAAGTTCCTAAAGGCGCACAACGCATCCATAGAGGTGCGCGAAGGCTACGGCACAACGGAATGTGTTACCGCAAGCTGCCTTACGCCATACAACATGAGCAGGGAAGGCAGCATAGGCATACCTTTCCCCGACACGTTCTACAAAATAGTCAAGGTCGGCACCACTGAGGAGCTGCCCTACGGCGAGGAAGGCGAGATTTGCCTTACCGGACCCACGATGATGCTTGAATACTGCAACCACCCCCAAGAGACCGCGGACACGATGCGTACGCATGCGGACGGGCTCACCTGGGTACACACGGGCGACCTTGGCGTGATGGACGAGGACGGCTTCGTCTACTTCCGCCAGAGGATAAAGCGCATGATAGTGACGAGCGGCTACAACGTGTATCCTTCCCAGATGGAGAATATATTCGATGCGCACGAGGCGGTGCATATGAGCTGCGTCATAGGCGTGCCGGATCCTTACAAGATACAGAAGATAAAGGCGTTTATAGTGCTTAAGCCCGGCTTCGCCGCAAACGACGGCACAAAGAAGCAGCTGCTTGAATACTGCTCCAAGCACGTTGCGAAGTATGCCATGCCATACGATATAGAGTTCCGCGACGACCTGCCGAAGACGCTGGTCGGCAAGGTGGCCTACAGGGTGCTTGAGGAAGAGGAGCTTGCCAAGATAAAGAGCGAAAGCGCCAAAGCCGCCGAAAAAAAGGCGGAAGCCATCGAAGAAACGGCGAAGGAAATGGTTGAAGCAGGCGTTGTCAGCATAAACGCATAAACGTAAATCAGCTTATCAATGGGGGCGGCGTTTGCCGCCCCATTTTGGTGCCCATCAGTTGACAAAACAAAAAGCGGCGTACCGAGAATCAAACTACAGCACACCGCAATGTAAAACTGATCTATATTATTATTTATGCAGCATGTCCTTAAGGCTCATCTGCTGGGCAAAGCTTATTTCAAGCATCTTCTTGGGCGTATGCTCGAAAAGATTGCTTACCGGCTCGCGCTCGTGTATGGCCTTCACGGCTTCGGCAAACAGGGGAGCTGCGGATATTATGCGTATCTTCCTGCTGTTCGCTACCGCAGGGCAATCCACGGTATCCGTTGAAACGAGCAGCTCTATCGGGCTTTCATCTATGCGCTTCACGCCCTTTTCCTGAAGCACAACGTGCGAAAGGAATGCGTATATCTTGTTGGCGCCCTTGTCCTTAAGCCCGTGAGCTACGTCTATAAGCGTGCCGCCGGATATGGTAAAATCGTCCACAACTATGCAGTCCTTGCCCTTAACATCGCCTATTATCTCAAGCACCTTGGCGTTTTCGTCGTGGCCCACGCGCATCTTGTCGCCTATAGCCACCGCGCAGCCAAGCTCGTCCGCCATGGCGCGCGCCCTTTTGGCGCTGCCGGCGTCCGGAGAAACAACGACTACATCGTCCATCCTTTCGGGAGTAACTATGCCGGCATACCTTGCATATGCGGCAAGCAAGGGCTGTGCGTAAAGATGGTCAACAGGCTTTGAGAAGAAGCCCTGCACCTGCGCCGCATGAAGGTCCATGGTCAGCACACGGTCGGCTCCCGCCTGCTCCAGCATGTCCGCACATACGCGGCCGCGTATGGACACCCTTGGTTCGTCCTTTTTGTCGCCCTTAGCGTAGCTGAAATACGGCATTATTACCGACACGCTGTTGGCACTTGCGCGCTTCAAAGCATCTATGTAGAACACAAGCTCCATAAACTCGTTGTTGGGGTTGAGTCCTATGGTCTGCACAAGGTAAACATCCTTGTCCCTGATGCTTTCATTTATGCGCACGAATGTGTTGCCTTCGGAGAAGATAAGCGTGGTATTGTCGCCAACGGGGCAGCCAAGATAGTCGCACATCTTCTTCACGAATTTGGTGCTGGCGCTGCCGCCGAATATCCTTATCTGATCACCGCGTCCAAGACCAAGCATAGAGCCTTGTCCCCCTTATATGGATTTCAACAGCTATTATAGCAAAAACCTTAGCCCTGAACAAGATTGAGATTAGCTTTTTTACATTCACGAATCTTTTCCATAAGTTAATCTTATATATAGTGAATATAAACACGCCCTCTTGTGCATTGTCCGGCCTTATAAAAATAGGCCTGTTTCCTAAGAATATGTTGGATTTCAGGCGATTTATGTAAATTGATATTTTATAAACATACATTGCTTTTGCAGGAGAGCGCCATCCCGGCTGCGAGGGTATAAGAAAATTAACTTCTTTTGCCCAAAAGCGCCTATTATTGCCGAATGTGATGCAAAAAATCCTGATATGGCGCATTATTGTGGCCAAGGGGGTATGTAGAGATGAAAAAGCTTATCCTGACATGCCTGTGCGTATTGCTGGCGCTGTTCATAGTCGCCCCCGCCAATGCCGTCACAGGCTCTACAGACGAATGTAAGTATTACGTTATAGTGCTTGATGCTGCGGGCAGCCCGCCCGGCCATGAGGACGAGCCGTGGCTGATGTGGCCATGCATCAATCCGGAGCATTATTATTTCAAGCCTATTGCAGCAAATATAGCTGCCGGGAACGGCATGGAGCCTGACACCGGCGTGAGCTACCGCTTTGAGCGCAGGTTCATAGCCGAAAAGCATGCGCTTGGCTGGAAGCCGTGGCAGAACCATTATCGCTATAAGGCTTCGGCCTATTGGCGCATCGAGCAATCCGTGCAGAACGGCTGCTATTATCCGGACAGGCTCGCGCGCAGCAAGGCCAAAGCAATGGTGCATGAGCTTTGCGGCTTAAAGAATTGCTTTATAGCAATAGTCGTCATCGGCCCGACAGGCGACGAGCGCTACGATACCCGCCTTTTGACCAGCGAAGCCGAGCTGATAGACGCCATAGATACCGCCCCCTGCCCCACCGTGCGCGACAGGGCGGACGCCCTTATGCGTGCGGCGATAAAGCTGAACGATTCAGGCGCAGGCGAGGGGAACTGTGAAATAATAGTGTTAAGCTCGCACCCAAGCGACCCGGGCCCGTACGAAAGGCGGCTTAAGGAAGCAAGGCTGCTGCTTTCGGGCTGTGCCGAGGGCCGCTACATAAGCCCCATATTGCGCGTACGTGAGGATATGCGCTTTAATGTCATATTCAAGGGCATTGAAGGCGGTTAAGCGATCCCCCGTTTACAGTTTGCTAACAATTTGTTGATTCTTTGTTAAAATATGCCTCCTGCGTAAGCTGTTATAATTTAATCGTGCCTTTATCCGGCTTTTGTCTCGCTTTGATAAGGCTTTCCGCTGCTTTTTACTTCGCATCAGTTTACAAGGGGGGTATCTTTATTATGGAAAAAATAAAAAGGCTGCTTATTGCCGTGCTGTGCCTGGCCGTGCTGCTCAGCGCCTGCCAGCCCACGCCGGAGCAGGAGATAGTTATACAAAAAGACATGGACAAGCTGATAGAAAGCGCCTCGGCCGGAGCTGATACGACAACAACGCCGGCTGACGCCTCAGAAGCCGCGCCCGACCTTTATGCAAGGCTCGGCGCGCCGGCAAGCTTCTCCGCGGAGGTAGTGAGCGGCGGCGGCAAGCTGTATGTATATGCAGATGCGGACGTGCTGCTGCCCAATGCCGAGCTGCCCATAGTGCGCGTAAGGCCCGCCGCGGGCTTCACCAGGGAGCAGGCCGTGCGCATGGCTGAGGTCCTTATGGGCAAAGACGCGAGCTATGTTCAATACGATTATGATAACATGACAAAAGCCGAATGTGAGCGCGAGATGGAGCGGCTGCGCTACGCCATCACAACTGGGAGGATAAGGGCCGGCATATTTACGACATGCGCTACGATACCCGCGCGGAGGCCGAAGCGGCGCTTGCTCAGCTTACGGCAAAGGCGGCCTCGGCTCCGCAGAGCCATCCGGCTTATAGCGGCAATTTTGAATTTGAGCCCACGGAGGTGTATAGGGACGGCAAGCGCATATACAACGGCAACACCCGTCTCGACCTGTTTGCCGATAATGGCAACGGCATATACTCATACCTTGGCATACAGAATTACCGCGAGGATTTCGGCATGGTAGATGCTAAATACATACGCGACTATTCCCAGCCCATGGATACGCTCTTCGGCGCCGGCTTTACCCATTATGACGCTGGCGGCGGCCTGTCCATAACCGAGGGCGAAGCCGTTGCGGCTGCCGAAGCGGCGCTTGCCGGCATGGGTATAGAGGGCTTTGCCGTTGCGGCCTGCGCAAGGGAGAACGTGCGCACGGACCGCTGGGATTTCCTCACGGCATATCATGTCATATTCAAGCGCTGCGCAAACGGCGTTATTGAGACCTGTACCGACAAAAGGGCGTTTTCGAACGAATACAGCGAGCCCTGGGAATACGAAAGGATAGATTTTATAATAGACGATGCAGGCGTGTTCCGCTTTGAGTATAACGCGCCCTATGAGGTAGTTGAGAACGTGCTTGACAAAACGGAGGTTTTGCCTTTTGAGAGGATAAGGGAGGTATTTGAAAGAATGATAGTCATAGTCAACAACGGCTATGATGAAAACGAGCGCATAAAAGAGGGCGATGGATTTGAACACCACATATATCATATAAGGCTTGGGCTTGCAAGCGTGCCCGAGGAGGGGCGCGAGACCGGCCTGCTCGTTCCCGCATGGGACTTCATAGGCTCCGCCTGCGCGCGCAGTGACGGCAAGGGCGACCTGTCGCAGCTTGATGAAAACGAACGCTGCTCCTTCCTTACAATAAACGCCGTAGACGGGAGCATAATCGACAGAAGCGGCTACTGAGCGCCTTAAAAGGGCTAAGCGCAAAGCCCCTCAGCTATCGCGCATTTGCGTCGAGAGCCGTTGCTTCAGCGAAAAAATTACATTTTGCTTACAACCCGATAATGTTTTGATAACATGTCTATGCGATAATGCTTAAATAAAAGCGGCGTGAGGGGAGCGCGGCCATGCGCGGCAGCCTTATCCGTTAAACCCCTTCAGGCACTTGGAAAGGAGTCCCCATGCACTCGATACGCTCAAACATTCGTCAGGCGGTCACAAGCCGCGGCTTTATGCTCTCTTGCTTTGGCACCATGGCGATACTGCTCCTCTCGTGCATGGAGGGCTTTGTTTCGGCCTTCCGTATGCTTAAGTATACAGAGTATGGCGCGCCGCTCATGTTCGGGTATCATAACGACCTCATCGTATCCGCGTTGTCGGGCGAGGCTATGACGATAACCCTGCCCATACTCGCAGCGCTGCCGTATACCACCTCTGTCACGGATGACGTCAAGTCCGGCTTTATAAAGGAGTATCTGCCCCGGACCACAATCCCGCGCTACATTTTCGGCAAGGTAATAGGCTGCGCACTTTCCGGCGCGCTGGCGCTTATGCTCGGGCTTGCGATGGCGTTCGCCGTGGCCTCGCTCATGCTTCTGCCGCTTGAAGCTGCGCCCGCAATAACCGCCGGTGAGGCGGCGCAGGGCATACGCCTCACCATATCGCCGGTATGGGGCAAGCTTATACTGATGTTCGCGTCCGGCGCGTTTTGGGCGAGCGTCGGTATGCTCTTCTCAAACCTTACCATGAGCCGCTACATGGCCTACGCTTCGCCGTTCGTCATCTATTATGTGCTGATAATCCTGTATGAGCGTTATTTCCCGGTTGTGTATGTGCTCTACCCGAAGGAGTGGCTCGCGCCCTCCTCGCTGTGGCTGTACGGCAACGCGGGCGTGCTTATGATAGTGGCGGAGCTTACGGCGCTTGCCGGGCTTGGGGCCGGGCTTTCGGCCGGAAGGAGGCTTAGCAATGTTTAGGAAGGCATTGGCCGTTGCAAGATACGATTTCAGGCTTTGGCATAAGAACCCGCGGATAATAATCAGCTTCTGCCTTGCGTTCGTGCTGTGCTTTCTGCTCTCGGACAAGGCGGTGAAGTTTGCAAAGGAGTACGACACCTCCATGCAGATAGTCGAGGCGTTCGTATGGACGTTTGGAGACAGCAACTCCATATTGCTCTCCTCTCTGCTGCTCCTGCTGCTTTTTGCCGATATGCCGTTCATAACCCCCGGCACTCCGTTTTATCTTATGCGCACAGACAGAAAAACGTGGCTTTTAGGCCAGACCTTCTATATAGGCGCATCGACAGCGATATATCTAATGTTCATACTCGCCGCAACCAGCCTTGTCTGTATGCGGCAGAGCTTCACCGGCAATATGTGGTCAGAGACTGCCGCGATATTGGGTTATTCCGGCGCCGGAAAGAAGGTCGCGCTGCCTGCGCTTGTAAAAACGCTTGAGATGAGCCGCCCTTATC
>QXGG01337396.1_pt1 | contig 12780 bp, 12 predicted proteins | sample 1982491 | NCBI WGS metagenome assembly QXGG01 (sample SAMN09924614, study PRJNA488089) | Wastewater metagenome, whole genome shotgun sequencing project. | isolation source: South African research farm wastewater | place: South Africa: Irene, Agricultural Research Council, Animal Production... | reverse complement strand
GTTCGAGGCCGTTCGCTTGGGAGAGGCACCACCAGGAGTTCCTCGACATCTCATGATTCGCTGGCCTGCCCAGGTTTCAAAAGATAGCTCGGTCGCCAACACGCAGCTGGTGATGCCGGGACAGGTTTGGCGAGCGGCTCTGGTGCTTAAGCGTCCACGCTCCAACATCAATCCGCACATGTTCGACAGTGAGGCCCATCAGTTTGCAAGGGGAATTCGGGCTGTGGGGACGGTGCGCGGTGTGCCTCAACGCATGCAAGACGAACATTGGTCAAGTGCCCATGCCTTGGTGCAACGGGTGAGGCATCACATCAGAGCGGCGATGCAGCTGGCAATCGGTGACAAGCGCTATGGGCCCGTCCTGATCGCGCTGGCGGTGGGTGACCAACAAGGCGTGCGTGCCGATGACTGGAAGGTCTTCAATCTCGCAGGCATCACTCATCTGGTGTCAATCAGTGGCTCACACGTCACGCTGATGGCTGCGCTCGTGGCCCGGATATTGTTAGCCTGTTGGAAACGAGCCCACTGGCGCCACGTTTCGCTATGTTCTCGTATCCCCGCCAAAACAGCAGCAGGTGGCGTGGCGATGGTGATAGCCTTTCTGTATTGTTTGCTGGCTGGCTGGGGCGTCCCGGCTCAGCGTACGTTTTTCATGCTGCTGGTTGCCTGGCTGGCATGGACATCCAGGTTGAGGCTTTCCGCTCATCAAGTGCTGTCCATGGCGGGCTTTGTGGTTTGCATGCTGGATCCCTGGTCCGTGACTTCAACCGGATTCTGGCTGTCGTTTGGTGCGGTGTGGGTCCTGTGGATGGCGAGCCAGACGACAGGACGATTCAGGCCAATAAAAAAATCACGCTGGGCTCACCATCGGCAGGCCTTGGCCTCAGCGACCCGTTTGCAGTGGATGATCTCTCTGTCTTTGGTGCCTATACTGAGTTGGTTGTTTCAACAGGTCTCAGTCGCCTCGCCGCTCGCCAATGCACTGGCGATACCGGTGGTGACCCTGGTCGTGACACCAGCGTCACTCCTCTTGGCTGGCCTGTCCATGGTGAACTCGCTGTCGTTTGCTGCAACAGGACTGGCCTGGGTCGCGCACGGTGCATTCGAGTGGATGATGGTGCCAGTGAGTGTTCTGGCAACAGCACGCTGGGCTCTCATTGATCTTCCTGCATTTCCGTTTGTTTTGATGGTCGCATCCGTGATTGGGCTGGCCTGGTCACTGCAGCCCATGGGTGTACCCGCTCGGTGGGCAGGATGGCTCTGGATGTCAGTCGCATTGTGCTGGTCTCCAGGCAGGCCTCGACCCGGTCAATGGCATATGTTGGCGCTGGATGTCGGCCAGGCCTCTTCGGTGCTGATCCTCACGCATCAGCATGCGGTCTTGTTTGATGCGGGAGGGCGCACAGCCAATTCGGACGACGGAGAGCGAATCGTCAAGCCTGTCCTTCGTGCGCTTGGTGTCAAACAGCTTGATCTTGTCATGATTTCTCACGATGACCGGGATCACGTCGGGGGCCTTGACGCCATCCTCCAGGAAGTCCCAGTCAAAAGGCTGGTGCGCTCGACTTGTCATCGTGGGATGAGGTGGGAAATGGACAAAGTGCAATTGGAAGTCTTGCATCCAGACCGCCCCGTGGAGCCAGCCCTTGCCGACAAAAAGACTGGCAAACGCAACCATCGGAGTTGCGTGCTCAAGGTATCGGGCGCGCATCATTCTGTGCTGCTGCCAGGGGATATCACCTCCCGCGAGGAGGTGAAGCTGTTGTCAGCTGGCATGTCGCCTGTCAATGTGGTGCTGGCACCTCATCATGGGTCGGATACCTCTTCATCAATGGCCTGGGTGCAAGCGACAGGTGCACGGCATGTCATTTTTCAGTCTGGATGGCTCAATCGTTTCGGCCATCCATCCAGGCAAGTGATGGCGCGGTGGCAGGCCATTGGTGCCCAGCCATGGAGAACAGATCGACATGGTGGAGTGTGGGTCCGTTCTCAAGACAATCGTCTGATTGTCGAGTCCACGCGCGAGCAGAGAAAACGCTACTGGCATTTTGACGACTAAAATACCGGGAAGGAGATCCTGAATGACTGAGCCCCGCATCCATGCCGTTTCTTGCACCAGCCCGGGTGGGTTGCATCGCATGGCCTATTACGAGTGGGGCGATGCCGACAATCCTGACGTGGTGGTCTGCGTGCACGGACTGACGCGTTCAGGCAGGGACTTTGATCGTTTGGCACGTGAGCTGGCTGGGCGTTACCGGGTCATTTGTCCCGATGTGGTGGGCAGGGGGTTGTCCGACTGGTTGTCGTTGCCCATGCTGTATGCCGTCCCACAGTACGTGGCAGACATGGTGACACTGATCGCCCGCATCCATCCCACCACGTTGAGATGGGTGGGAACATCGATGGGTGGCTTGATCGGGTTGGGCTTGGCGGGTGCAATTGCCCAATCCAGGTTGCGGCAAGAGCGCCATCCACCTGCCCAGCAACACCAGTCCTTGCCTGCGACAGGCATGCGCATTCATCGCATGGTGGTCAATGATGTCGGTCCCCGTATCGAGCCGCTTTCCTTGTTGAGGATTGGTCAGTACCTGGCTGAACCGGTGGCGTTTGATTCGTTTGACCAGGCTGTTGCTTACGTCAAGTCAGTCTCATCGTCTTTCGGCCAGTTATCGGAGGATCTGTGGCAAGAATTTACGCGCCACGTCTATGTCAACATCAATGGAAAGTGGGTGAAACATTACGACCCGGCGATTTCGATTCCTTTTGCTTCCATGTCGGCTGAAGCCTCCAAGCAGGGAGAGCAGATATTGTGGCAGGCTTGGGATACTTTGGATTGTCCGGTGATGGTGTTGCGTGGCCAGGACTCTGACTTGTTGTCACAGGCGACCCTCGATGAGATGTTGAGGCGCCAGCCTCTGGCACGGTTCAGAAGCTTTGCCGCTGTGGGGCATGCGCCCAGCCTGATGGTCCCCGACCAGATTGGTGTTGTCACGGAGTTTTTGAATGAAGCTTGACCACGCGATTTGTGCTGACCTGCACTGTCACTCAACGGTGTCTGACGGTGTGCTGTCACCCGATGCCGTGGCGCGTCGAGCTGCCGATCGGGGCGTGCAGTTGTGGTCACTGACTGACCATGATGAGGTATCAGGCCAGCAGATCGCACGCAAGACTGCCGAGGATCTTGGCATGCAATATGTGTCTGGTGTCGAGATCTCTGTGACCTGGGCTGGCCAGACCGTTCACATCGTTGGCCTGGGGATGGATGTGGACAACCCAGACTTGATGAAAGGCCTGAGCCAGACGCGTCAGGGCCGTGCCATGCGTGCCAGGCGCATGGGGGAAAAACTCGAAGCGCTTGGCATGCCGGGCGCATTTGAGGGTGCTTTGCCGTTTGCCGGCAACCCCGAGCTCATCAGCCGCACGCACTTTGCACGCTACCTCGTTCAGGCAGGATATTGTCCTGATGTGCAGACCGTTTTCAATCGTTATCTCTCCGATGAGGGGCCAGCCTATGAGCCAATGCAGTGGGCTAGCCTCACGAGTGCGGTGGGCTGGATTCGAGGCGCAGGCGGCGTGGCCGTGATTGCACACCCGGGTCGCTACCACTACACGCAGTTGCAGTTCGACGCCATGGTGGATGAATTCAAGTCTCTGGGGGGCGAGGGCATTGAAGTCGTGACGGGCAGCCATACTCCTGCCCAATATCGCCAGTATGCCCAGGTGGCGCGCAACCATGGCTTGTTGGCCTCATGCGGTTCGGACTTTCATAGTCCGGATGAGAGCAAGCATGACTTGGGAAGCCTGCCAGCCTTGCCGGATGACCTTGAGCCTGTCTGGGCGCGCTTGATGGCATGATCGCAACATGAACAAAGCATTTGTCAAAGAACAGGATCAAGACGCTGACGACGATCTTCCCGAGTCCGCCGCGATCCCGCCCGGCACGCGCAATTACATGACCCCAGCCGGTTATGCGGCATTGAGACAGGAGCTGATCCATCTCATGAACGAGGAGCGTCCAGCGATGGTGCAAATTGTCTCCTGGGCTGCCTCCAATGGCGATCGATCTGAGAACGGCGATTATCTCTATGGCAAAAAACGCTTGCGTGAAATCGATCGACGGATGCGGTTTTTAACCAAGCGCCTGGATATTGCCGAAGTGGTGGATCCATCACTCCAGCCGAATCGTGACCAAGTGTTTTTTGGCGCAACAGTGGTGTACAGCGACAAAAGCGGCGAGGAGCACACCATCACCATTGTTGGCATGGACGAGGCAGATCCCCTGAATGGAAAAATCAGCTGGATTTCTCCTGTGGCTCGGGCACTGATCAAGGCAAGGGAGGGTGATACGATCACGCTCCAAACACCTGCAGGGCCCGATGAACTCGATGTGCTCGAGGTTCGTTACCCAGAGGCTTGATCAAACCAGTCGGTCGAATGCTTGGGGCTGATCTACCTCTTTCACATCAAGCATGAATGCGTGGCGTCAATGCATGATGGCGTCAACGCGATGACGGCTCCATCAACGCAGCATAGCCTTCCAGGGCGTCTGGCCAATTCAGCTTGAAACCCGTTGCCAGCAATCGCTTGTTGGACAGTTTTTTGCTGCCAATCATCATCGGTGCGGACCCCTCAGTTGGACGCGTCACGCCAAGCAGATCGGCCAATCGGTCGTAAAGCTCATCCATCAGATACGGATGGCCATCGGTGATGAGATAGGTCGTGTCCGGATGGGGCAGTGTCATGAGGTGAAACAAGGCTCTTGCAGCATCCTCAACATGAATCCGGTTGGACCAGTGTTTGTCATGCCTTGGTACGCTGGCCTGTCCATGACGAATCCGATCCAGCAACTGGTCACGCCCAGGGCCATAGATGCCGGAAAGCCTGAGCACCACAGACTGAAATGGCTGGGACAGGAGCCATTGTTCGGCCTCCACCAGGATGCGCCCATTGAATCCTTGAGGATCCGTTGGCGTCAACTCATCCACCCACTGATCAGCATGCTCGCCGTACACCGCTGAGGAGGAGACAAACATGAAGCGTTGCAGGGATGGAGCGCTCGCTGACGCTCGTTGGCGGCTGGCCTGATCCAATGCTTTGACCAGATGTTGCACGCCGTCCAGGAAAATGGCGCGGTAGGCACTTTCTAGCCGTTGATCCGGGGTGGCGGCGTAGATCACGTGGGTGATGTCGCTTGGCAGCGAGGTCATGCTGGAGGGGTCACGCAGGTCACCAGTTAACCAGGTGAACCCGCGGGGGGAATCAACTTGCCCCATGACCTTTGATGCTGTTTTTGCTATGAGCTTGGCTGAGTGATCGGTTGCGTGATTGGCGGTGTTCTTATCCGATTGCAGGGCAGGGCGCCGCCGCAGTCCGATCACTTCGTGTCCAGCTTGGCACAGCAGTGCCGCCGTGCGCATGCCCAAGTCGCCACATCCTGCAATCAGGACTTTCATGATGTGACCTCAGCTTGACTGGCCTCGTGCTGTGTCTGCATGAACTGAGCCGGAACATAAAACCGTTCGCGAAGGCCATCCAGTCCCAAGCGATCGAGGATCTCCTGCAGGCGTAGTGCTGCCCGCCTCTGTGGGGAACCCTTGCGTGTGGCCAGGATGAGTTCGTTTTTCATGGAGTGCTCCCAGCCCACGAGCTCCGTGACCGTGACCTGATAACCGTGCGCTTCGAGTTGCAGGCACCGCAGCGCATTGGTGAGCTGGCTACCAAACTCACGCGTGTGCAAAGGATGTCGCCAAAGCTCAGAGAGAGGATCTTGTTTGTGGCGAGATTTCAGCTGTCGCAGGCTCGCAGCCACCTCAGCCTGGCAGCAGGGCACCAGCACCATGTACTGGGCTTGCCTGGCCAGGCCAAAACGAATGGCGTCATCTGTTGCCGTATTGCAGGCATGCAGCGCGCACACCATGTCGACTTGAGCAGGCAGCTTGTCTGAGACAAGTGCCTCAGCAGCGCTGAGATTGAGAAACTGCATGCCCTTGACCTGCATGTCGCGGGCCAGGGATTCGCTGCGGTCAATCAGGTCCTGACGGGTATCAATGCCAATGACTTGGGCAAGCGGTGCTTGATGGCGCAAAAATTGGTCCATCAGGATGAAGCCAAGATAGGACTTGCCAGCTCCCATGTCCACCACATGAAAGTCAGGGTGGTGCGTGGCGAGGTCCTGGAGCATGGGCTCAATAAAACGAAACAGGTGGGTGACCTGTTTCAGTTTTCGGCGACTGTCCTGGTTGATCTTGCCATCACGGGTCAGGATATGAAGCGCCTTGAGCAGCTCGATCGAGTGCCCTTGTATCAAATCATCCTTTGTCATGCGAGGGGTGCTTCATGCAGATAAAAGGCAACATGTTGAAGGTAATTGTCATGGGGATAACCCCTAAAAATGCATTGTAGATGCCTGGAGCGTGAGGTCAAACCTGTATTGGCTCGCTAATATCAAGCAACGCAAGACATAGGAAAGACATTGAGACATACCTATCAAAACCTACAACAGGCTGCCGGAAAACTTGGAAAACCTGGTGTTTGGTTGCTCTGCGAACATCAGGATGCGGTGCAAGTGGACCTTGCCAGATTACGTGAATGGCTGGCGACACTGGGCGCGCTACCTTTCCTGAGCATCCATCCTCAAGATGCAAAAGGCATTCATTTCTTGCATGTTCAGGCTAACAGGTCAGTGCCTGTTCTTTCAGATCTGGTCGACCGTGTTGACACCCTTGGGATTGCTGCAGCGCTAGAACTGGACTCATTGCACCGCGATGACCATCTGGCGCTCGAGATCGTGGTGTCATTGGCGATGTCTCCGATCGTCTTTCCCTTTCCCTGTTTGAGTGAGTTGCAATCCAGCGTAAACATGCGCACCCGCATTGCGAGGGCAGCGAATCAAGCTGAACTGGCATTCGATACGGAGGGAGCCGAGAGACCACCTCAATATTGGCAATATCATGAGAGCACCGGTTTCATTTTGTTGCCAGGGCAGGATCTTGTTGAGGCCTTGATCCACACGACGCAGCCTGAAGTCAGCGGCAAGCTGTTCTCTTTCTCATGCTACCGGGCGACCGAGTATGTGATGTTGCTGGGCTTGACGCAGACAGCCAAAGAGGTCAATCGAACCCTTCATGACCTTATTCAGGCGCGTTGGCACCGCCAAGCCATCATGTCTGGTGAGTTCCATGACGTGTTTTTGCGTGAGTATGGATCCATGGCGCAGCCATTGCCAGCCACCTACTACGTGCCGGGTGACCGCTTGTGGTTCCGCAATCCTGACTCACACTCATCGGATGTCGAGGGTTTTGAGGGATCCTGGGTGTTTTACATCGGTGGTGGATATTTCAACAACTTCTGGAAACATCGCCAGCCGTTTACCTTTGTTACCAAGTGCATCGAGATATACCACTGGCGACACGGTGCTTACTACGATCAGCAGGGTGTGCTCCGGATGAATGAGGACATCGTGGAGAAGCGTGTGCGTGAAACCCTCGCCAATCCAGTCGAGAAGGCTCGCATCCTCGAGAGAATGATGCGCATGCGGGACCCCCAGGGGGTCTATGCCGAGGGGGGGTGCATCGACTCGACCAGAGAGTGTGTGCGTTGGATTTGTTCGGGCACCACGGATATCGAGATTCCTTATCAAAAAATCGACAAGGGCTGAATCACCCAAGGCTTGTTTTTATCCCCGGTCAATTTCAGCCAAACCCCTTCACCGCTGCCCGGATATACGCCGGTCAAGGTGGTGATTACCACTTGGTGGGTCACCATCACGTAAGGGCCCTGACTTGGGTCAAGACCCGCCAGGAAACGCTCGAGTTCTTGCATCTGTGCAGGTCCGCGCTGTGGCGAGGAGAAAAAGGAGTTCAAGGCAGGCAGTGGCGTGACAGGGCCCAGTCCAAGGTTGTTGGCCGTATCCATGGCCCTGCACCATTGGCTGGACCAGATGGACGTTGGTATCACGCCATTGGATTTCAGGCGCCTGCCAAGCTCCTGGGCCTGGCGAACGCCATCCTGGCTCAGATTGCGTTGCGTGGAGCAGTCCCCCACGCGGAATCCGGGAGGATCGCCGGTCCCCGGGGCAATGGCGTGTCGCACGACGAACACAAGATTCGAGCGGCCATGCAACCTCTCTTGGGAAGGGGGGGCAATCGTTGAGCTGGTGACGGAGGCTTGGCCAGTGGAGCTCGTGGTGTTGGATGGTGCCTGCGCCTGTGCAACCAGCGTCCATGAAGACATGGCTATCCACAAAGCTGCCTTGGCAAAAGAGAGTAAGGATTTCATGTTTTCATGCTCAGGCTGGTATCAAGCGATACATGACAATGTTGATGACTTGTCAATACGTGAATCTATGACCAAAATCCCCGATAAAGAACTGGATTTCAACGCAGACAAGTCAATGACCCATCCATTTTCAGTCGGTCAATTTCTCGCCATCGGATGGATGGCTATTGCTGTGCCAGCGAGCACCCTGATGGCTAGTGTGGCATAAGCCAAGGATATTTACCCCAATAAACCCATCAAGTTTGTGGTGCCTTACCCGCCTGGTGACATGAGTGACAACTCCAGCCCTGCGATCGCCGATCAGCTGGACAAAGCTCTCGGCGCCGACGGCGATACCCTCTATCTCGATCTGAACCTCAAGCAATCGCTACAATGCGTGAATCATTCACCTTCGGTTTCTGAGCATGTCCGATGTTATCGCGCTCATCTTTGATTTTGACGATACCCTGGCGCCCGACAGCACCTCGGGTTTCCTGGAAAGTATCGGTGTGGATACGCGCCGATTTTGGTCCGAGTGCGTGGATCCACTACTGGCCCAGGACTGGGACCCCGTCCCTGCCTATCTGCATGAAATGATTCGGCACTCGGGTCAACGTCCCGAGGGTCCGATTACGCAATCCATGCTCCAGGAGTGGGGGCAACGATTGCCCTTGCATCCTGGGGTGGAGACCGTGTTTGGCCGCCTGAGGGAGCAAGTCAGGCAGGTTCATCCCCAAGTACAGCTTGAGTTTTATCTGATTTCAAGTGGCATCGGTGATGTGGTGCGACATACGCGTATTGCCCACGAGTTCACGGCCATCTGGGCATCCGAATTCACCTATGGTCAGGATGGTGGGATACATTTTCCGCGACGGATTGTGAGCTTTACCGACAAGACACGCTATCTGTTTCATGTACAAAAGGGAATTGTGGGTCCCGCCTACGTCGGCAAGCCGTTTGAGGTGAACCGAAAGATCCCTGAGGACCGCTTGCGTGTCCCATTTGACCAGATGGTGTTTGTTGGGGATGGCTACACCGATATCCCTTGTTTTTCCCTGATTCGTCAATCTGGCGGCTTTGCGTTTGGTGTGTGGGATCCCAAGCATCGTGACAAGCGTCGCCGTGCATGGGGATTCATTGAGGATGGACGCGTCTCCAACCTCAACCAGGCTCGTTATGACGACGAGGCTGAACTCTATCAATGGCTCGAAGAGGCGGTCACTAGCCTGGCAGGCCGCATTGCGCTGAAGTCCCGTGTCTACCGCGGATGAAAGCTGGATGCAGCTTGCGCTGGAGCAGGCCATGCTCGCAGAGCAGGCTGGGGAGGTGCCTGTTGGCGCCATTGTCGTGGACGCATCGGGACAGCTGATCGGGGCGGGCTACAACCTCACCATTACTCAACACGATGCCACGGCGCATGCCGAGGTGATGGCACTCAGGGCGGCTGGCCAGCAGGTAGGCAACTACCGGCTCCCGGGGGCAACGCTCTATGTCACGCTGGAGCCTTGTGCAATGTGCATGGGAGCCATCCTGCATGCCAGGCTGTCCCGCGTGGTCTATGGGGCATTTGACCCCAAGACCGGCGCTTGCGGGAGCGTGATTGACCTGCCGGCAGTGTCACGCCTGAACCACCAAACCGTGGTCGAGGGTGGCGTGCTGGCCGAGTCGTGTGGCGATGTGTTAAGAGATTTTTTTCGGCGAAAACGCCGTCGGGATTCGACTGATGAGTAAAGACAAACACATGTTTCCTGATGCGAAAGGCATCTATGTCATTTCCCCCTCTGGAGCCGTGCAGGACACACTGGCAGCGCAACGAGGGCGGGAACGCCTGGAGGCCATGGGATTCAAGGTGTCGATGGACCGTGCAGCACTGAACGTTCACCAGCGCTTCGCCGGCACCGATTCACAGAGGCTTGCTGGATTTGAGCGCGCGATCAAGCAAAAGCTGCCCATCGTCATGGCGTCGCGAGGTGGTTATGGCGTGACCAGGCTGTTGCCCCATCTGGATTGGGAGGCCATCGCCCAATCTGGCAAGCGATTCATTGGCCAAAGTGATTTCACGGCGTTCAACTTGGCCTTGTTGGCCAAGACGGGAATGGTCAGCTATGCCGGTCCCACCCTGGGCTATGACTTTGGTGCACGCAAGCCCGATGAGCTCACGCTGGATATTTTTGCCGAGGTGATGCGTGGTGAGCTGGAGATCCTGAGCTTTGAGTCCGCCGACGCTGATGCCGTCGATTGCCGCGGGGTCCTGTGGGGAGGGAATCTGGCCATGGTGACTGCCCTGATCGGTACACCATTTATGCCGAAAATCAGAGGTGGCATCTTGTTTCTCGAGGATGTCGGTGAGCATCCCTACCGCATCGAGAGAATGTTGATCCAGCTCGCCCAGGCCGGCATCCTGCAGCGTCAAAAGGCATTACTACTGGGCAAGTTCACGGAGTACAAGCTTGGTCCGCACGATGCCGGATACGACTTGCCAGCAGTCATCCAGTTCATCCGCAAGGAGTACAAGATCCCTGTCTTGACTGGACTGCCCTATGGTCATGTCCCCACCAAGGTGACCTTGCCGATTGGTGCTCGCGTGGGATTGGCCCAAGAGGATGGAATGGTCTATCTGGTCGTTGATGCGCACGAGCACTGATAAATCGACACACCCGTGCGACGTGTCTCCCGGCGGTGACATGGCAAGTCACTAGGGCGTGTCGTCACCGTCCGGCTTGGGTGCCCAGGAAGGCCAGCGTTTTTCGAGAAAAGCATTGATCCCCTCGGCATAGTGGGGCTCCTTGCTTTGGGCATAGGACTTGGCTGGCGCCGACTCCAGATGCGGACGATGCGTGGCGGGGTCATGCAGATGGCCAATCAACTCCTTGGTGGCCCTAACAGCCTGAGGGTTGGCCATCACCAGGCTACCCAACAGAATGTTGATGCGGGCATCCAGTTCCTCGTCGTTGCAGACATCCTGCAGCAAGCCCAAGCGCCACGCCTCTGAGGCACTAAAGGTCTCTCCTGACATGGCCCACCGCTTAGCGGCACGCTCACCCATGGCGCGAACCAGATAGGGGGCGCTAAGATTGGGTACCATGCCCAGCCGGGTTTCCGGTAAACAGAATGAGGCGCTATGGCTGGCGATTGCCATGTCAGCCGCCGCCACGATGCCAAGGCCGAGTCCCAAGCAATTGCCGTGAACACGCGCAATCACGGGAGCGGGGCACTGGTGGATCGCATCCAGCATGCCCTGGATCGCTGAAACCAAATAGGGAACCTGTCCCTGAGCGGCTGCCTGACGCAGCCAAGCCACGTCAATGCCAGCACAAAACGAGTCACCACGTCCAGCCAGCACAATCGACTGATACTGCGGGTCCTCTCCGAGTTGCCTGAAGGCCTGTGTCAATGCCGAGACCATCTCGGCATCCAGGGCATTGTGTGCCTGCTCTCTACCCAGCCACACCACTGCAACACCACGACCACTCGCAACCTCAACGTGCTGAGACATCTTTTATACAACCTATTTAACGATACAAAACTGTGGGCAGCCACATCCCGATGCCAGGGAAAATGTAAAGCAGTGCAATCGCGACGAGTTGGATACCCATAAACGGCAACATGCCGACAAAGATTTGGTTGAGTGTGACGTGAGGGGGCGAGACACCCTTCAAATAAAATGCTGCCATGGCGACGGGTGGCGAGAGGAACGCGGTCTGCAAGTTCAGCGCAACCAGCAAGCCAAAAAAGAGCGGGTCAATGTTGAATTGCGCCAGCAGCGGCACAAAAATCGGCATGAAAATCACAATGATCTCGGTCCACTCCAGCGGCCAGCCGAGCAAGAAGATCAGAATCTGGGCCAGGAGCATGAACTCAATTGGCGTCAGGCCAAGCGACAGCACCCACTGCTCGATGATTTGTTGACCGCCCAGCAAGGCAAAGGCCGCAGAGAAAATCGATGAACCCACAAACAGCCAGCACACCATCGCACTGGTTTTGGCCGTGAGAAAGGTGGACTCCTTGAGCACCGTCATGTTGAACCGGCCATAGGCCAGCGCCAGCAAGGCACCTCCGAGTGCGCCCATGGCCGCAGCCTCGCTGGGTGTGGCCAAGCCAAACCCGATCGACCCAAGCACGGCAGCAATCAACACCGTCAGCGGGAAAAACGACCCCAGCAGCATGTGAAAGATTTCAAGCCTGGTCCACGTCAAGGTCAGGTAAAACACCGCCATGATAAGAAGCCCGATGCCCACATATATCCAGAAGCCGTTCGGCACGGGTAGTCGCTCTGCTGTTTTGCTTTCACCCGGAGAGGATGCCGTGCTCGCATCACTGCTGGCAGGCGCTGGCGCAGCAGGTGCCACCTTTTCTGTGCCAGGGGGCTCTGCCACTCCCAGTGGTTGAGGATCCGTGGACTCGCTGCCCGGAGGCTCTGCAAGCCCTGTACTGCTGGATCCCATGTCGTTGGAGAGACGCAGCTCGGCAGGGATCTCGAACACCTCGGCAGGCGTCGTGACACTGCGGAAAATCACTAGGGAC
>QXGG01376308.1_pt1 | contig 12810 bp, 15 predicted proteins | sample 1982491 | NCBI WGS metagenome assembly QXGG01 (sample SAMN09924614, study PRJNA488089) | Wastewater metagenome, whole genome shotgun sequencing project. | isolation source: South African research farm wastewater | place: South Africa: Irene, Agricultural Research Council, Animal Production... | reverse complement strand
TGAGCCTCAAGCGCTTGCAAGATGACATTCTGTGCCTCAAGTTGCTTGCCGGATTCGACAAGAACCTTGATGTTCTCGCGCTCTTGTTCGGTGAAAGTAACACCGGCACGACCTAGCGCTGTTATTCCCTTAATAGGGTCTTGCAAAGCCTTACCAAGTTGCACCGCGTTAGTCTCGGCAGAACCAAACCCTGCGGCTGCTAGGTCAAGTGCAGCTATCGTTGCGCGATCAAATGCACCGCCAGCTTCGTCAGCGGTCTTGCCTAGTTCCCTAAAGGTTAGAAGCTTTGCCTGTGTTGCTTTGATGACCTCTGCGTCAACTGCAACATTCAGCTCATTAGCCTCGGCGAATTTGATAAGCCGTTGAGTGACTGCTCCGGTTTCAGTTCCGAACAGCCCCATTGACTTGTTGATTTGTTCAAGCCTGGCGTTTGCCTGAGCTACGCCCTCGGCGGCTTTGATTGAGTCACTAGCAAAGCTGAGAGCGATAGCACTTGCCCCTGCGATGGCAGCACCTACAGCGGCAAAAGCAATACCGACAGTCTTGCCTATCTTGCCAAACTCATCCTGTGCCTGCTTGATACCCTTATCGTCAAAGACGGATTTCAGGACAACGCGAACATTACCCGCCATCAGTTACCTCTATTCGCTATGCGGTAATACTTTTCTATTACCTTGTCAATCTCATTCTCGACCTGTGACATCTTTGCTTCTAGTGCAGGCCATCCGTAGCGTGAAGCCCGTGAGCCTAAGTTTCTAATCATTGTTTCACCCTGGCTGGTTACCCTATGCCTGCGCCTCTGCAACTCTCCGTTGCGTAGCCTGACTGTGTATTCCCTAGTGACAGGTCGAGACTTGTTCACGCGACCTGCCATATCAGCCATTGAGACCGCTGGCGAGTTCAACTGAATTGCCACTAGAGGAGTCGTAAGGCTACGGCCCGAAGCCTTGATTCTATTAGAGATTGTTGTTGAGTTAGGCTTCTTGTCACCGAACCAACGCAACCTGCCGTTGCCGATAGTCATACCGGACATGGGTGCTTGAGCTGGTATGTTCTGCTTTATTTGTTGGTTTATAGGCTTGGCAATCTCGCGGATTTCCTTGCGCATTTCCTTGAGCAAGTCAGGCTCGATGTTCCTGAGTGCGCGGTTCATGTCTCGAATGTCTTTCGAGTTCAGTTCAAAAACGGATTTCAGCAACGCGCACCTCTGCATCTATTCTATCTAAAAGAAAACCGACCCCGAAGGGTCGGCTTCTATCGTTGCGATCTCCAAACAAGATACCTGCCCATTGTCCAAAGCATCCGGTCTGATTCCTGCATTAGCAGACTTGGTGCGATCCCGGTTTCACAAGCGAGTGTTGCTATGTACCAGTGAGCCGATGAATCGCCCAAGCCTACTATTTTGGGTTACTAGAGCTGACTCCAATGCCCTCGATTGTTTCCAACCAGGCATCGAACTCAAGGTCTGTCTGACCCTGACGCTTTAGGGCTGAGTAAGCCAAGAAGAAAAGGTGAGTCAACTTCATCTCTTTTTCCAGTTTGGAAATCGAGATGTTGAACTTCTCCTCAAACTTCACGATGTCAGGTGCAGAAGCGGTGACCTCTTGAGTCTTGCCGTCTTGCATCTCAATAGCGAGATTCATTCTCATGTGTAGGTTGTCCTTCTGTTATTAGGCTGTTGCGCGAGCTACTGCACCCGAGATTGGCCAGGTGACATTCTGAGTAGCAAGGTCACCAACAGCACCCGCGATTGGGGTCAGGTTGTTGATGTTTGCTAGGAAGGTGTAGCTTGGGTTTGCGGTTCCGGTAACGGTTCCAGCAGGCCTTACAACAACGGTAGCTAGGGTGCCGAATAGCGCCCATAGTGAACCGTCAATCGCTGCTGCTGCATAGTCGTTGTGGAATGAAACGGTGAAGGTTCCGGACTTTAGGCCCGATACCTCTGAGCGCCACTGTGACCCGAAGGCAGTGGTTTCTACTGAGTCGGCTGAGACATTGATCTCAACCTGGTTGATGTTCGCAGAGTAGTCAACGCCACCAATGGTGGTCACTACATCTGTGAGAACTAGCTTTGCCATGTTTTCTCCTAGTTAGCTTGCAAGCACTCTGACAGCGAACTCCGCTGCCAGATAGGTTGTGTCGTTTATGAGAACACTCCCATAATTTGACATTTCGGTCACTACGCAGTCAAACGCGTTTCCGCTTAGTGTCCTATTAGATTCTATCGCCTTCTTGACACTCGTCACAGAATCGCTAGAACAGTAGCCATCTAGGTTGCGCTGTGCCGTTCGCTCGTCTGCCCTACCGACAACGACCTGAACAGCGAAAGTGTATTCAGTCATTCCGTTACGGAAGTCTTGGTGATACTCGGCGCGAACGAATTGCACGATGGCGATGGGTGGGTTTGGGTTGTCAGAGATGTCGAGCGATGTCCGAAGCCCTGTGATAGTTCCCAGGTTGGTTGCTAGTCCGGTGCGGAGTAGTTGGATGTCAGCCACTAGCCAACCCTTACTCTGCGGTAGCGCGTGATCATGTGTTCGACATCTGGGTCGAGGCGAACGCCTACGCGCATTGAGCCTAGCTCGCCCGAGATGATTCCGAGCGGACTGTCGTTTCTCTTGTAAATCCGGCTAGCAAGAATGATGGCTGCCTGAGACACCGAAGCGGGGACAGCGTTCCAGCCAAAGATACCTGTAACCCTAACTGTTGCCTCGCCCCCGAGCGTTTGGAAAGTGTAGTCACCGATTGCGCGGATACGGGTTGCTGGCGAATAGGCTCCGTCAACATAACCGTTTAGTGGCTCAAGCTGATAGTCGCTTGCAGTCCATGTCAGGTTGTAGGTCTGAGTGTCATCCTGAGTTGTAGTCAGGGAAGTTAGCGTGACAAGATCGTCAATGTCGGTGACGAAAGAATCTCGCGGTGAATAGTAGCGAGTCTGTGATGTGGTCTTGCCAAAGCTTCTCGCGCAGTAAGCGTCAATAGTTTCCTCGGCGGCCAGAATCGCCTTGGTGATGAGCGAGTCATCTATGTTGTCTGTGATGCGTAGGCTGGACTTTACCTCAGCTAGTGTGCAATAAGTTGACATGTTCCTATTCTACTCAGTCACAGTTCGAGTCTTTGGCGGATTTCTGCAAGCTGATTGTCTGCTGCTGCCCTGATGCTGTTGTCGAGCATAGGCCCTGAGATAGTCGCGTGTGTATGTCCCAGGTCGTGAATCATCCTGTGGTTATTTGTGCGATGCACTTTGACTCCGGCTTTTAGCAATAGCAAGTAGAACAGATAATCGTTCCAATGAAAGTCGTTCGGTATCTGATTCCAGATTGGAAGAAGATTTCTGTGAAATGGTGCTAGTCCGGCAGGTGCGAATTGCCTAGACCCCTTTTGTTCTGGATTCCAATTAGCTCCCCACTCGCCACCTTGCAGGAATGTAACTCTGTCAATGATAAGGTCACCGTCTGCATCTGCTATTGAATCAAGCGCTGTCGGTGCGAACTGATCGTCAATAGGCATACCCACTAGCCAGTCCATAGTGCAAGCATTGAATCCTACAGTTCCCCATTCCTGCATGAAGTTGCATTGAGTTTGTATCTTGACAACAGGAAAATCTACCCAGTCAGGAACGCTAGACATTAGCCCAGGTAAGTCCTCATGTGTTCCCACCAAGACAATCTCATCAGGCTTGCGATTAAGGTTTCTGACGCTCTCCCACCATCTAGGGATGAATTGTCCGTATTGCTCGCCCCAAACCTGAGTGGTTATTGAGACAGTATTTCTTCCCACAGTTTGCTCCCTGAGTTTGTGACAAGTTCTGCCATGACTTCTTTTTTATTCCAGTTAGGTATCGAAGTAATACCTGCCAGCTCGTTAGTGTGGATTACGCAACCGGAAAGAACGGCCTCAATTAGAGTTCTTGGTTCTGCATCAAAGCCTGTAGGTAGAAATACAAAGTGCTTTGCTCTGCTCATAGCCTCTAGGACTTGCTCTCGTGGCTTGTCGGTCATTAGCAGTATTGGGATGTTGTTTAGCATTGACCAGGCAAGCGCTTGATCAGGGCCTTTTTGCGGGTGCATCCTCGCTGCCCATAGCGCAAAGTTTTCCTTCTCGGCAATCTTGAACTGTGAGACATCGTGAGATGAAAGAACCCAAGTGCTTGAATCAGGTTGTGTCCACTCAAGTTCTAACTCGAGATGTCTAGGCGTGTGGCAGATTAGCTTGCAAGCTGACGAGATTAGCTTCTGACGGGCTATCGTGCGTGTCTGTAGGTGATGCACTAGCACAGTTGGTTTCTTACCTGCTAAAGCCAACATAGCCTCATCTGACAGCAAGTCTGTGCCAGCGATAACTACCTTGTCACACTCCATCGCCTCGCGCCAGCTATCAGGATGAAATACCTTGACCTCAATCGGTGCGTTCTGTAGTGCTGTGACATCGCTCATCTCAGCACCGCCGACTAAAGTGCCGTCAGCTAGGGGAAGGTGATGAGATACCCAGGCAATCACTTGAACCTAGTCTTTAGGAACGGAACCCAATACTTCTCCCAGACAATCTCGATGTCAAACTGCTTAGCGAACTCGATAGAGTCAGGTGAATCCCCGCGCTCGCAGTAAGCCCTTTCAAAAGCAGCGATGATGCTAGGGATAAGCGGTATCTGGAAGAAGGACTTCTGCGCCTCATCCCAGAAAGGCTGACCCTCGACCATGTAGCAATCCTCGCTCAGTAGATCAGGGGTTGCAGTCCAGCTTGAGCCGATGACCTTTGTGCCACACGCCTGAGCTTCGATTGCGGGAACACCAAAGCCCTCGCCGTAGCTGGCGTGAAGTAGAACATCCATGCCCGTATAGAGTGCCGCCATTTCCTCATCGCTGTAACCAAAGCGCAGTCGCTCAGGGTCAGGGAACAGGATTGACTCTTTAGGGATACCGCAACCGCGAGCTAGGTCTAGCAGATTGAATCCGCCATAAGCGCCCGTTACCTCGCTGTGAACATAGAGCTTTGCATCAGGTCGAGACTTTAGGAATACGCCGAACGCCATGAACGCCTCACCGTAGGCCTTGCGGTGCAGTGAACCGTTTGCTTTGTTGGCGGCCACCATGCCGATTAGGAAGTCATCGCCCACACCAAAGTATTCTCTGATGTCCATGCCCTCGATTGTGTGCGTTGGCTTGTAGACCTTTGTGTCAACAGCGTGTGGAATGTAAGTTGTTTCTATTCCGGCTCGCTCGAAAGTGCGCTGACCAAACGGGGACATGGCGAGCGTGTGAACATTCTTTTGGCTTGCCCACGCTAGGACTTTTGGTGGGAGCGTTAGGTGATCAACCGGAGTCCAAGAAACAATATCAGTCTTGATGTCTAGCCCGAGATACACCCACGCGTCATAGAGTGTCAGGATGAAGTTAGGCAGGTCGCGCCCTGCTAGATGGTGCTTGTGATATGGCTCAAGAACATCGCCGGAGTAAAGGGTGAGACCTCGGGGGTAATGCGGGATGTCACCGAACTTAGTCTTGAACTTTGTGGGACTACCCTCTAGCCCATAGTTAGACAATGCTGCTACGTCTATTCCGGCTCGCTTCATGCGCTCGACAATCATCAGCCCTTGAACGCCATAGCCGGTTGGTGTGCCTGGAGTGTTGGATGCTAGGGACACTACCCCTTTAGTTTTGTAGGTCATGTGAAAACAATAGCAAAAAAAGAGGGGCTAGTCACCAACCTACAAGTGACTAGCCCCTCGGCTTTATTCAGTCAGAAACTATGCTGCGTTCCCGATGAAGTACTTGACATGGCTGGCGTGAGTTAGCGCACCATCCAGGCGGATCATGAATCTCCAAGTGGTCAAGTCCTGGTTGAATGCATAGTCCTGAGACGATGCAACCTGGATTCCACCTGCAACGCGAACCTTGTAAGAAGCAAGGTCACCGAACAGAACTGACTTTGCGCCGGTTCCGATAGCTGCGACATGTGGGTTCTCGACTACGCGGAAGCCAGCGAAGGTGTCAGGGTATCCAACGCCAACCTGGTAAAGGTAGTTTCCGGCGGTGTCCTTGAGCTTGCGCATAGAACCGATGGTCTGACCGTTAGCCATGAAGCCTGCACCTGGTAGGCGGCGAACTGCACCGTCAACCGAGTAAGCAAGGTCAATCAGGTTGTCAGCGGTGAAGCCACCTGCAACAGAGGTTCCGCCAGTTACGCCGGAGCCAGCGGAAACGCTAAGTCCTAGAGGCTGTAGGGTTCCGGTTCCAACGGTAAGCAGGTTGTTCAAGGTGTAGCCAAGTGCGTTACCTGCCTGGCGAGCCAAGTGGCTTGCTAGGTCAAAGCCTGCATCGGTTACTAGCTCATTCGCGGCCTGTGCGATGAAAGCTATTTTCTTCGCTCCGAGAGTGATGCTTGAGTAGGTAGGCTCTGACGCGCTGATTGCAGAACCAGCAGCGGTTAGAGCTGCGGTGCTGTAAGCGGTTAGGGTTGGGATGGTCAAGTCCTCGCCCGAAGTGGTGTTGATAACTTCGGATGTCTCTAGCATTGGGCCAGACAGACGAGCTACATCGAACACCTCGTCATAGAAGGACTTAGGAACGGTGTTGGTGCTTGGCACTAGTGCAGCGCGCTTGGTGAACTCGTGGCCACCGCGAACCTCACCTAGAGCGATTCCGCGAAGGATGTCCCCTGCGCCACGCTCCTCGGATACAGATGGGATGAATCCCTTGGCAGCAACCGAAGCCTCTACCTTGCGCTCCTCGACGCGGTTTGCGACCTCGATGGACTGGTCAGCCTTGCGGATGTCAGCCTCGATACGGTCAATTTTCTCTAGTTCAGCAGCGTCTAGTCCACGACCCTCGGCCTCTGCAGAGTCAATTACATCTCTAATCTGCATGGTCAAGTTTGCGCGGAGTTCCTGCTGAGCCTTGATGAACTCAGACATTATGTCTCCTTATAGTTTCGTTTAGGGATAACAGTGGCGTTGACGCTCAACTGAAACGGCAGAGCTAACTCACTTCCGTTATGTAAAAGTTTACAGTATGTGTGCAGGGTAAAAGAAACCCCGCCGGCGAAAGGAATAAACTCCGGCGGGGAAGAAGCGCTCAGCTTGGCAGTGAGTGGCTAGAAAGGGGGAACTAGCGAATCTCAGCTGGCTTGGTTACGCGCGTTTCTTTTTCCGACCTCTCCGATGAGGTGGTCGAGTCCAGGTCAACAACAGCCTGTGCCATTTCGTCAGCTAGGTCTTTGATGACTCCGGAAACTGGGTCTCCTGCAATCTTTAGGATTGCAGCTTTGATTGCGTCTTTACTTGCCATTAGATAAGTCCTTTTGTTAGTAGGGCTAGTTTAGCCTTCTTGAGTGCGAGCATGTTGAGATCGCCCTTTGGTTCTTCTGATTCCGGCTTCGGTGCTAGTTCGCTAATTACGCGTGAGAGCATCTCTGATTCCTCGGCGGTGATGGACTGACCATCCTCGACCTTGAGTAGTGCGTCAGCTAGTGCGTCAACATCTACGCCTGAACGCTTTGCAACTGCATCAAGAGCGCGAACTGCAACAGTGCCACTTGTTGCGGTATATGCAGGCCAGGCAACCAATGAGACTTCGTGCAAGCGAACATCCTTTAGAGTTCGCTGTGAGCCGTCACTTGACCAGTCATCTCGCACGACTGAGAACCCAAACGACATAGAGTCAATGTCACCGCGCCTAAGCAACTCGGCAACATCGCGCCCGCGTGAAGTGTTAGGCAAGACACCCTCGACTCTCAAGCCACGCTCATCCTCGTAAAGCTTTAGGGTCTTGGCGCGGGTTGAACCTAGAATCTCCCCTGCATCGTGGTTCCATAGGAACTTGATGTCATTACGAGCACGAAGTGTTTTCTTGAACGCACCGCGCTGAATGGTCTCAATGAAAGGTAGTGGCTCGCTAGGGCTGTCGAATACAGCAGCGTAGCCTGTGAAGCTCATACCTTCGGCTTCCTCGCGCACCTCTATCTGTGTGACATTAGTGCGTGTTTCCATCTTGCTCAAAGCTTCGCCTTTCGCTCTGCCTTCGTTTTCTTCTTCAATCCTAGCAACTACGCCTTGTGCATACTCCATCGCCCTACGAGCAGAAGCCTTGCTTGGCCCCGAACCCCAGAGCAAGTGTGCGACTACGCCAGCACTAGGATAATCAGGGGAATCAGGGTTAGCGGCGGGTGCATCCAGATCACCCATGTGACGAGCAATCCAAGCAGCAATCCGAACCCACTTGTCGGCGGTAACATTTCCAGCAGCCATCGCACGAGCTTCACGAATAGTTGCGTCAACAACTCCATCACCTGCCTTGCCTTCTTCGTAGTAGCGCAGTCCTTGGCGGGCTGCTGCTCTCATGTAGGCTGGCGGGGTTAGGTTTACTTGTCTTTTTTCATTCCGGCAAACTTTACAGTCACCATCGCAATCCTCGCAGATTTCGCGCATTTCAAGTTCATCTTCGAGTTCGTCATCATCATCGTCAGGGTCGTAGCTTCCGCCTGGCTCAATGCCCTCGGCAGCGGAGATACCAACCATCGCCTCGATAGCTTCTTGCTTGTTAGAGTGGCAGGACATTTCCTCGCCATCTTCCTTGACTACTGCCCAACCGGAACAGCTAGGTGATTCATCCCAAATAAAGTAAGGCATTAGTGACTCTGTTTCATCCAAGAAATAACATGACCGGCTTTGCTACTGACTGCGTAAATCTGCTCAAGTGGCATTAGGTTGAACTGATAGGACTGCTCTTTGAGTAGTAGCAGTCCGTTTGAGCTAGTGACATTCGGCCCACCTATCCAGATGTCGGTTGCGTTGTCGTTGTTGTGAATAGTGATGCGGCTCTCCGTTGTAGATACGCCGTCAATCGCTGTGGCTACCGTTCCAATGGCGGCTTGTCCGGTGCTTATCATTTAGACCTCGTAAGCGCTCTGTGGATCTTCTGGGTCTATCTGAGCGATACCCTGCAACATAACTGGCGGAACTCCGGTGTGTTCGATTGGTGGGAGTCCCATAGCTGCCAAAACTTCGGCTGGGTTGTAGCCAGCGTTGACTAGCCTCTGAGCCATTAGAACCTTCTTGTCCTCGGCAACCAAGTCTGCTGCTGTGATGTTGATGTTCTGTAGTGGAACGCGAGTAACCTCTCCACCCTCGACAGGTGGCAAGTCCTCTAGTCGACGAACATCGTTGATTGTCATCCAGCCGGAAGTCAAGCCCTGTGAGTAAGCGCTAAAGCGTGAGTTCGCGTCACCGCGTAGCAGTCCGTCAATCGAGAACTTGATAAACGCGTTCTCACCGCCTGGCTCTGCTGATAGCAAGGTTGAGAACCCAGACTCTAGGATGCTGATGATGGGTCTCAAGCAGTGGACAACAAAGGAAATGTTGTTCTGTTCCACGCTACTGAAAGTGTTTGTGCCTGGTAGTCCTAGCAGGTGAGTAGGGACTTTGAACGCTCGAGCGACATCCTCGACAGCCATCCTGCGAGAGTCGATGAACTGCGCCTTGTCGTTCTCAATGTTTGTGCTGACGAACTTAGCGCCTGCCGATAGAACGCCGATTTTGTGCGACTTCCTGAATCCGCCATGACGAGCGGAGAACCCGTCTGAGAGATCGCGGGCTTGCTCAGGGGTTAGGTTGCCTGGGAACTCAATGTGTCCAGCCATAGAGACACCCTGACCAAAGAAGCGGGCAGCGTAGGACTCTAGCGCGATGGCTAGACCGAAGTTGTCCTTTAGAGCCTCGACTCGGCTAGTGCCTCGTATGTGGCCTGGCTTTAGCGTGTCAATTAGGTGCAGGATTTCTTCTGAGTCCAGCAGGGTATCGCTTGACTGTAGGCGATACATCACGCGCCCGATACCGTTGCGGGTGACCTCGACATCTAGCGGGTTGAGAACAACTAGGTTGATTGGCCTGCCCTGAGCGTTGCGGAACACGCGAACAAAAGCGTTGCCATCTAGCAAGAGTGAAATAATCACAGAGTTGTAAAAAGGCTCTTTGCTAATTAGGTCAATGTCAGGTCTAGTCACCCAGGCTGGCTTTGGTCTAAACGCCCTACGCTCACCGTCAAGGCGAATGTAAGAATCTACTGGCAGGGATGCAATAGTGTCAGCAATTAGCGAGACTGCTGAAAAGATGGCGTTGACTTTGAACACAGAGTCTTGCGAGACATAAGTGCCGGACTGATTAGCAAACTCAATGTCTGCTCCCTGACCCCATAGAGTCTGAAAGCTGATTGACCTGCGGCTAAACCTATCGAAAATACCCATGACCGCCTACACGAAAAATTGAGGAACTAGTGGTTCTTCTTCTATTCTACTGACAGTTGCCCTATCGAACGCTAGAACTACTGCAACCGCCGCGTCAATCCTGCGCTGTGATGCGCGATTTTCCTTGACGATACGCGGGCCGAGTTGGTCAATCTTGACTACAGCGTTAGACAAGTGACGAGCCAGAAGCGGGTTGCCATCGTGAACTAGCTTCTGATCAACTACAGCTGAATAGAACTTAAAGCAAGCCGGAACCATACGGCGAGCGTTGGTGCTGGGATACTCGACTATGGGATAGCCTTCCTCGGCTAAGACTTGCATTGTGCGAGTCCAGCGATAAGGGTCACAAGCTATTTCCTTGACACCTGGGTTTTCACGCACGAACTGTCTGATGCGTTCCTCGACCTCTAAGACATCTACGCGCCAAGTATCGTCATGGATGTTCGGGTCTTTCTCCCACGCGCCGACAATTCCGACCTGTGGGATTTCCTCGATTGTCGCATAGGTCACAACAGTTGCGTCACCGCTAAACGACCCGTCAAGGCCAAGAATGTAGTCTTTGCCTTCTAGTGTGGTCTCGCCTGTGCAAGTGTCCCAGGAGCCGGTTGGTAGCCAACTGAGCTGTGATGAGACCCACTGGTTACAGCGCTTAGTGCGGAACTCGGCTTCGGGTGTGCGCCTAACCGCTGATTCAAAATCCTCGGCAGAACAGATGTCACCGAACCCAGGGTTAGCGTCAAGCCATGTCTGCGGGTCGCGGTGATCTGCTTCGGGTGCGGCTTCCCACCATGCCATAAAGAAGGTAGGGTCATCTATCTCGCCTCTTGCTACCTTCTGCCCGTATTGGTAGAGGTTGTAAGCGATTGAGTCTTGTCCGGTTGTGTCTGCTTTGACTCCGGCTGTGGTGATGGCGATAAGGGTTGCAAGCCGACCTCTTGCACCCATAGCTAGCGACATGACATCGAACAGCTCTCGGTTTGGCTGTGCGTGCAGCTCGTCAAAGATAGTGGCCGAAGGATTTAGACCTTCCTTAGAAAAGGCTTCGGCAGATAGCACTCTGTAGACCGAACCTGCCTTTGGCAGTTCGATTGCATCACGATAGAGCTTTGTGATTGCGGTCAGTTCTGGCGATGCCTCGACCATGCGCTTAGCATCTGCAAATGTTATTCGCGCTTGCTCCTTCTCCGCGGCCACTGAGTAGACTTCTGCACCTCTCGCGCCAAGTATTAGCGAGTAAAGACCAAACACAGAACCTAGGGCTGATTTGCCGTTCTTGCGTGGCATGCCGATGAGCGAAATACGGTGACGATAGCCTTCGCTGTCACCTGCGAAAACATGACTCATTAGTTCGCGTTGCCAGTCGCGTAAGTGCAAAGGTGAACCCGCCTTGCCAGCCATCGAGTCTTTGGTGACTATTCCAAAGGACTCTGCAAAGTTAGCAACAACTTCTCCCTCGCCATTAGTAATCGCTTCCTCGGGAACAGGAGTCAACCATCGAGGGGGCCAGTTAGTTACCACGCGCTTCCTTCATCGCCATGAGTTGCTCAAGCTTGCTGGCAGTCTTGACTTCCTGAACCCCTAGCTTCTGCCTAGCCGTAGGCGTAAACCCTAGCTGAGTTAGGTTGGACTGAATGTCACGCTCTAGGACTCTGAGCGCTGCCCTCTCATGCCATGCTTCCATGTTCTCAAGAACGAAAATTCTGAGAGAGTCTCGCTCATCCATCTGTTCGCAGGTTATCTGCAACAGGTCTAGGTCAGTTGGCTTTAGCCAAGTCTGCGCCATAGACCAAGCCTTATTCCATAGCTCAAGACCCGAGTGTTCTAGCCTTCTGAGTGGCTCAGGTGCTTCTATGACTTCGCTTAGCCCGAGTGTGACTTCTTTGCCAGCGAGCCTTGATCCCACGAGTCTCTTTTGCTCAGGTGTCTTACCAGGGTTAGGCATTGTCAGTCTCCGGCATCTTGTCTGATTTCTTGATATTGCAAATCCAATGAGCAGGTCGCAGGTTGGTCATGTCATCCGTTCCACCCTTGTTGACTGGGATGTGATGGTCAACTGTAAGCCCGAAGCGGTGAGTGCGTGGCAACTCTAGGTCAATCGGCTCGGTGCAGATGTTGCAGTTAGACCCATACTCTCTGACCACTTGCTCAGGTGAAATGCGCTGTGGATTCGTTTTCTTCTGGCGCTTGACAGTCTTTATTCGGTAACGAGCTGCTTGGGCTTCCTTAGAGCAGTCCTCGTGATAGAGCCTGCCTGCGTAAGACTTCTTAGCGCTCACCTGCATGGGCTCATTACACCAACGACAGATTTTTGTTTTGACTCCATTTGGGTAAAGCTCGGCATAACGCTCTTTCGCCTTTTCGTTGTTTTGCTTTGACAGCGCACTTACCCGACACTTCTTAGAACAAAAGCGTTGACTGGCTCTGGCTGTTTGGAAAATGTTTTTGCACTCATCGCAGGCCTTGTCAACTTTGCGTTTGTGTCCCCTGCGCTTTAGGTGCAGATTAAAACACGACTCAGAACAGAACTCGCCATAGTCATTACCTAGCTCAAACTCCTCGGCGGATTTCGTA
>QXGG01080402.1_pt1 | contig 12859 bp, 3 predicted proteins | sample 1982491 | NCBI WGS metagenome assembly QXGG01 (sample SAMN09924614, study PRJNA488089) | Wastewater metagenome, whole genome shotgun sequencing project. | isolation source: South African research farm wastewater | place: South Africa: Irene, Agricultural Research Council, Animal Production Institute... | reverse complement strand
TTAGAGTACCTTGCAGCCACATCGCTTTTCGATTGAGCTACTTTTTCTTTTTTAGAGTTTTTAACCTTAGTTTTCTCTGTTTCTGTTGCTTTTATCTCTCCAGAGTAATTAGCTAACATGATGCTCATATCCATTTTAACTTTTGGAGAGTGAACCGGATTACTTACATCTACATTTATGAGTGCTTGCTGAGTAAGTATTTCAGAAACAGATAAATCATTTTTGACCCACTCTTCCATTGGGTAAAGATAATCAATATTTTCTAATTTGGAAATAACTTCGTTTACATTACCATCTGTTAGATTAGTCATCTGACCAATTACATAGAAAGAGTTTCCTGGTTGTTTTGTGTCAAGGCCTCTTTCTGCTAAAAGATTGTTGATCGTCTCTACTTTTGTCTTTACGTCCACAGTTGATTCAAAAATAGCTCTAATGTCACTATTATCTGGTCTTTGCATCTCAGTGATTCTAACTGGAAAAGCAATACTCTTGTTACCTCTTTTAATAACTACAAACGGAATCTTTTGCCCTTTAGAAGCTTTTCTTTTTGCAACTTCTAAGAAAGTTGTATTGATCCCCTTGTTACCAGATCTTGTTTTAATGCGACCATCTTGAATGTAACCTATGTCTGAAATGTTTTTAGCACTTTCCTCTGTAAATGGTTTGAATGTAATTGCATCCTTTCCATTTTCATCCTTTGTAAAAATGAAGTTTGGCATCCCTATAAGCACTTTTTTAACTGTAAGTTTATCATGCTTTACAGAAATAACACCTTCAAAATCTAGTATATCATTAAAAGTCTTTTCATCCTCTATTACAGAGTCTCTAAACACTTGGTATTTTGCATCCTCTTCTTTCTGAATTGCTTGATAAGCTTTACCTCTCATTGTGTGGATCATTTTCCCACCGACTGTTGCGGTTATTCTCAACTTAGCTTTAAGAATGTCTTTCTGCTTATCAACAGCCTCTTGAAGTTTGGAGAGCTTTTTGTCTGACTTTAAAGTCAAATCTTTGCTTGTCTGCTCTTTTAAAACTCTAAGTCTCTCACTCACATCTGCAAGTCTTGCTACTTCTGCTTTAGTGGCGGATTTATCTGCTACTTTAGCTCTAATTATTAAAGACTCTCTTTTTAGTTTTTGATTCTCTGTATTTTTTTCTAAGGCTTTCTCAGTTTCTTTGTTAAGATCGGTTTTACTTCTAGCATCTTCTAATTTTTTCAACGCTTCCTTATAATCCGCAACCAATCCTTTGTTGTATGCATCTCGCATATCTACAACTAACTGTATTTCTGAGCCTGCCTCTCCTTCTTCTAACTCGTATATTACATCTACATCTTGAGGTTGTTCATAGTCATCAGCCTTTCTTGATGGAAGATAAGTACCTACTTCCTCACCAGAGGTATTTGTTCTGTATGCTATCGCTGGGGAGTAGTTTCTTGCAGTCGCTTCTCCTATGTTTGCGATAGAGTGTATTCTAGTGGGTCTTTCGTTGAAATTATCCACCTGCTCTTTCGAAACAAGTATATTACCTGTATTCTCATCCATCTCAAAATCTACTTCATTGTCTTGAACAACAACTCCATCTTGGTCTGTATAAGAGAAGAAACTTCCTGGATTCTCCTTGTCTATACCAGATATTTCGTAAAATGTTTGCCCATCTCTTACTACAGTTGAAACAATAACCGAATCAAAGGTATATCCTAAATTAGAATTTACCGCTCTTTTCTTGTCTTTTATATTGTCTCCATCTTCAATAGAAGTTGATTCGATTACATCTATTTCAGAGACAGGAGATATACTTTCTTGGAAGTTAACTCTCGTTTCTTTAAGATTTGCTAATTGCTCAATTAAATCTGAGAGCCTTACTCCATCTATTATTGAACCAGTTGCAATCATCCATTGGTCAATATCTTCTTGTAAAGCATCTTTCTCTTCTTGCTCCTCTTGTGTAAGTCCTTGTTTCTTACTTTTTGTTATAAGTTCTTTAAACCTTACATACTCAGGTGTTGTAACAATACGAAGTCCTTTCTCTTGTGCAGCTAACTCTTCTTTAATTCGCTCTATCTCTGCATCTATTTCCGCTTCGCTTGTGAGATTGCTATAGCGATTATTTGTTTCCGACTGCGTGGCTTCCCGTTGGCTCCCTTCTGTTTGCCGGTCCGTTTGTTGTCCAACATCAGTTCTCTGATATTGGCTGTTACCGCTTTGTTCTGTGCTGCTTTCTTGCTGGTCTTCGCTTTCTTTAGTGGCATCCTCTTGTAGTTTATCTATGTATTTCTCAACTTGCTCATCTCGTTCTTGAGTCTCTGTACTAATTTCTGAAACTCCTTCGTTGGCAGTGTCATAAATTGTCTCATAAACCGTTCCCTCTGGCGAAATGTTAACTGTTGGTAGAACATCTCCATATCTGAGTGCTTTTTCATATTCTGCTATAAAATTAAGTGTTTGTTCTAAATTTTTCTGTGTTTGTAATAAGTACTCAGAGGATATACCGGCTTCTTTATAAGCCTTTGCAACAGACTTCCCTTTAGCTTCTTCGCTAAGTACAAATCGTTTCCACTCTAGTAATCTCTTGTATTCTTGGTATAAGAAATCATTAAGCTCTTTTAAAGCTGTCGGAGATACGGTAACCCCAGATTCAACTCGATTAAGTGTTATCTCCATTCCCTTTGTCATACCTTCAAATAGATTGAAAGTGCCTTCCGGCTGTGGAATTTCTTGCATTACATTGTCAAATGCTTGCTGTACTAAAGATAGTTCTTCTTCTGTTTTTTGAACACTGTTCTCGTGCTGAGAAGCTATCTTTTCTTCAAGAAGTGTTATCTGCCCTTTAAGCTGGGAAACTATTTCTGTACTCCCAAATTCAGAAGATTCCTCTCTTGCAAGATTTTCTTTTAGTCGCCCAAGAACTTGCTCTTCGATTGAAGTTTGTGCTTGGGCAGGAGTAGACATAGTGGTCTGCTCAGATGACCGAGGCTGATTTTTTAGTTGCTCTCTTCTTACTTCTAGTTCTTTTAAATTGTCTTGTAATTCCTGAATTAGAGAATTGTCTGTTACTGTTTTTCGTATGGAGTCAATTTGGCTTGTTATTTGTTCTATAGCTTTTTCAAGCAACTCTACCGAACCAAGTTTTTCATCTTTTATGTTTAATTTTCTTCTTGTTTCTAACGAGTCTCCTTCTTCATTATTTGTTTCCAGCATTTCTATATCCTTTGTGTACTGCTGGATATCTTCAGCTACTCTGTCAAACGCTTGCTGATTTAACGTTAGTCTTAATAAAGATTCTAATCTAAACTTCTCTCTTTCGGAAAGGTCTGGATTTTTTTCGATAATATCTTTCAACTGTGTTGCGAGATCCTCCCCTCTCTCAATACCTAGTCGTTCTAATGACTCATCAATTAATTTATCATTCTCCCTTATTAATTTTACTAAATCCTCAGACATTTCATACTTTCTACCTATAAGTTTAGAAAGTAACCCTTTCCCCTCTTGAGAGGAAAAAAAGTTTGTCTGCATCATTCTACTGTGAGCGTTCATGAACTCTCTGTGCATGTCCATGAATTGAACTGCTTCTAAACGCATTTGTTTTAGAGCATTCATTTCATTTACTTTACCAGTCTTTTTTAACGCTTCTTCAAAAGAGTCTAAGTTATCTAATGAATTTATTAAAGACTCAAGCGATAGGTATTGAGCATCTAAAACTTCACCTCTTAGATCAAAAGCACTCACTTTCATTCTATCCTCTAGAAGTTTTTTAGATGTCTCTATTTCATTGGAGAGTCTATTCTGCTCTTGTACTGCAATAGCATATTTTTCAGAGGTTCTCTGTATTTTTGACTGTAAATCTTTTTTTGTTGGATTTGCTTTAGCTTCTTGTTGGAGAGAAGCTATTTGATTTTGGATCTCTACTACTGTATTTCTATAAGAAGCTAACTGTTGCTGCTTCTTTCTAAGTTCCTCTACGTTATTTCTTTCTGTCTGTTCTAAATTATTGTAAAAAGACATAGCATCTATGATACCAGAATCTCCTACCATAGTTGCAATTTCATCTGATACTTGTAAGCTGTTTCTTAACGCATTTTTACCAACCATCAGGTTCCAGATCATTGCATCTCTAACATTTACAGTTTCTCCTGGTGGTACGATGCTACTAATACCTACTGAATCTACGGCTTTCTGAGCAAAATTATAATCTTTTACAGTTTGCTTAAATTCATTTTTTATATCCTGTTTGTATCTAGCTACAGCTTGTTCTTGTATTTCTTGAGCTGTATCCGCTTCGATATTATAAACTTTAGCTAATTTGTCAGCCTCTTGTGTAGGTATTTCCATGTTATCAACGACTGTATTGTAGTCATCGATAATATGAGACTCTGTTCTTAACGCTTCTTGACTCTGAATAAAATCAAGGTTAACTCTTGTGGAGTCCAAACTTGTAAAACCAGATTCTACGTTGTTTCTAGTTGCTCTGGCAGAATTAGCTTTCGCCATAGAACGAATAGTGTTGCCAGAAGCTCCTCTTTGTACTAAACTTTCTTGAAGACTTGTCAAACCTTTATTCATTGAAGCTACTTGATTCTTCTTCGCCTCTAGCTTTGCTTTATAAGATAAACTTCCAAAACCTGGTAATGATCTTTTTGCTACTCCATCCGGGCCTACTGTTTTCTGAAAAGCTCCTCCGGCATAACCAATAATCATCCCAATACCTATCTCTTTCCACCCCTCTTTAGTACCATACTGCTCTTTAAAAGCTTCCGCTAAACTGGCTGTAAAATTCTCAGCGTATTTCAAATTTGGATTGTATGTAGATTCCAGATAATTCTGCATTGTATTTCCAGCAACACCTTGTAAACCTTCTTCATAGATACCTTCAATAGCTGGTTTCTCTAAGATATTTAATGTTCTACCAAGTATTTTTTGCGCTCTGTTTGGAGTTGCCATCTCCGCTAATCCTCCTGCTACTTTATTGTAATTCAAGCCTACAGCCCTACTAAGATAATTTGAGAAATTAGCTCTGGCAGTTGGTAAGATATTTATATCTAACGTCTTACCAAACATCGCTGCATTTGATACAGAAAGAATAGCTAAGTTTGTTGCATATACAGTGTTAGCTGCCGATCTTGCTTTATCTGAAAATTTACTGAACTCTTCTAGTGAAGGGTCTTTACCGTTAAGTTCTTTGAAGTTAGCTACATAATTAGAAATAGCCTCTTTATAATTATGTCTTGCCTCCATACCAGCTTCGAAATTGGCACTATTAAGCAAGAATCCCGTAGTTTGTACGAAATCTCCTGATTTTTTAAGATAATTAGCTTTGTTGTATGCCTTTAAAAACTCCTTTCCTTGGTTCTTTAAAAGAAGGTCTTCTGTAGCAGACAACCCTTCCTTTGATATCTTTTTTGCTGACGCTTCAAGAACATCATCTCCAAAACCTTTTAAAGTAAATTTAAGAGCTGTTTTACCCAAAGTTGCTCCTAAAGATCCACCCCCTGTGAAAGTGCCTAAAGCTAAACTTGGCAATAACGCTCCCCCTACAAATGCAAACCCATTAGCTACATCATTAAACCAGAAATTGGCTGTACCCATACTCTCTAGAAGGCCCATGGATTTTTCCTCCTCTGTATAATAATTTGCTAACTTATTATCTAACTTTTTATTCCAATCATCAAGCATGTTTGAGAAATCATTATCCCAAACAGCATCCCATGACCCCTCCTTTATTCCGTTAGCTACTCCTGCTACTGTGCCTAAAGTACCGTCTAAAGCATAATTAAGAGTTTTCAAGGCGTTTTTAGAAATACCTGTTGTGAATTGATCCCACCCAGATTGTTCTCTGGCAAGTCTGTCCTCGTTACCTGTTGCCCCTAAATAATTGTCATATTTAGCAATATAGCTTCCATCCAACATTCTATCGTAAACAGCACTGATAGGTACTGCATTGTACTCAATTTTACCTAATGTTTCTTGTCTGTTTAGGAAGTCGCTTGCGTTTAAAGCTTTTGGAAGGGTTTCTTGCCCTTTAATGTTAAACTTCTTTCTAAACTCTTTGTATAAATCATCTTTGGGCATTGTAGTATGTTTTTACGTTTTCTTTTGCTTTGTTTATTGTGCTTATATTTTGCTGTCTTTGTATCTCATTATTAAGATATCCAACCATAATTGCTGAGGCTACTTTATCTCCATTCTTTTGGAGGTTTATCGCTTCATCTATTTCAAATCTCTCTGTATCTACCGGCCCTGATTTACCTATAATATTTCCAGATAAATCTCTGATCACACCTTCATAAACAAGAAAGTCTGGATTTCTTTCATAGCTGAATTTAAGCTTCTGATCAAAATACATATTCATAAGATTACCTATTTGATCTCTGTTAGGAAGTTCTGCTATCGCTTCTGCGTATACACCAATATTGGCTTGTACCATGTCTACATCATTACCTCTAAAATCAGGTGTCCCAAATACAATTGGTTTAGCGCCTGATGTTCTAGCATTGTAAGGTGTGTCTGTCTTGACCGCAAATTTTTGTCCAAATAGCTTTTCTATCTCTGTTCTAGAGACCGATGTAACATCTCTTACAACAGATGGTTCTCCTTTTCCTCCCTTCCTTGAGAATTTTACAGTTAATGTTTCACTATTATCAGCTCCACCTACAATTTCATAAGGCTGCTTATTATCAATCATTACGTTAGCATCTTTTGATTGTAATAAAGATGTTAATTCTTTAAACTTTGGGTGATTACTTTGTATTACTGGATTAAAAAATTGAGACAGTCCTTGCTCACTTTCTAATTCAGCCACTAAAGTTTCGTTGGCAAAGTTTACAGCATCTTTAAAAAAGGATTTTGTCCCTTTTAAAGACACCTCTTTACCTTTATCGTTATAGAACTCAGCATCGCTTGAAGTTATAGCACTGAGATTATATTCTGTATAAGAACCTTCGATCATAGGCATTGATCTTACAAAATTAAAATCCCTCCCTTTAGCTCTTTTAAGAATCCTTGCTTTGTCATAAATTTCTTGGTAATCACCACCAATCTTTTTAAACTCTGACGAGGACATTCCATACTCGAAGATAGCTTTCTTTCTTTGAGCTTCAAAAATAATTCTTGTCTGTGTAGGGTTTAATCCAAGATTTTGTGCGTCAGCCACAATGGCTACTGTTTGATATGTTTGTAATGTAGCTTTCTCTGCTTTTGTCATCCCATTCCATCCGTTTTTACCTAGTTTAGCTAAAAGAATGGCGTGATAATGAGAACCTTCTTTAGTAGAAACAACTTTCATGTTTTCATCTATCTTCCAACCAAAGTTCATTAGCCTGAACGGGTTGATATCCGCACCTTTACCCCCAAATTCTTTTGAGTTAGCTACTAATTTTGATAGTCTGTGTGCACCATCTCTTACTAAATCATTTGCCCAACCATCCAATTTTTTATCGTTAACGCTTTCCTCTAAAACAGTGTTTTGAAAGTTTTGCAGAATTTTAATATTTTGATCGGTCAATTCTACATCTTTACCATTATATCTAAAAGTAACTTTCTCTCCTCTCGCTTTTCTTTTAATCAGGCTAGGTAGCTCATTGAACTTAGAAGTGAGTTCAGAATACTGATCTGTAGCCGGCAACCCTCCAAATAATTGTGAAAATTGTTTCTTAGCTTCATCTTCTACTTTTAGCTTTTGAAGCATTACTGATTCCATTGCATCAGGATATGACTGCTTATCCATAGTATAGAGGACACTATTAGCTTGATCTTCTTCACCCTTTTTCTCTTTTAAAGCTAATTTTCTTTCTTCTCTATCATTTTTCAAAACATCTTGAGCCATTTTATATTGAAACTCTACATCTCTAGCTTTAGTCTCATCTATTTTTCTGTCCACGTGGCTTACTGTGCTATAAGCTTCTGCTACATCATCAATAAAAGACTCTTTAAATATGCTTGTATAAAATAACCTTTTACTTTGATCTGTTAAAGGTTGAGACATTTTAGTATTACTAAAATCGATGTTTTGTTCTGTAACTGCTATTTGTTGCTGTAAAATACTTTTTTCTTTCTCATCTGTCGTAACTTTTAGCCTGTCTTGCAACCCTTTAAGTGTTGAACTTAAATCGTCGGATACGTTCTGGTAATAGTTTTGATACTGAGTTGATAATTCTTCTGTTGGTAAGGAGTCATATTTATTCCAAGCATCAATTTCCATTTGCTTTAACTCTTTCTCTCCAAGCATTGTACTTAAAACAGTTTTAAGCTTGTCTTTAGAAACACCTTCATAAGTGTCAATTGACTCAAAATACCCAGAACTTGGTCCTGTTTGTATCCACTTTACTTTCAATTTGTCAGCTATCTGAGGCATCTTTTCTGTGATCATCTTTCGATAGTCTGTATATTCTATAAAGTTTGCACCTCCTAAGTATTTATCTCCTGTTGCTTCAGATGTTAAATATCTCTTTCTATCTGACATAGCGAGAGCATATCTATGGTTTACTTCTGCATAGTTTGCTTTTGGATCATTTCTTTTTTCTTCCCAGACCTTATCTTCCGCAGCTATCTTATTTGTGGAGTAAACAGCGTTTTTAACTTTATCGTCTAGAAATTGAGATACATTACCCAAAACTGCTGTGGCAAAATTTTCATCCGATAAGTCCATATTATGATATGGAGAGTTTATATCTGCAATACTTCTAAGTCTATTATCAATATACTCTTTATCTACATCTTTTACTACTTGTAAAGAATTAAACTGATCATATAAGCTATTTAATTTTTGTCTGTTTGTATTCAGTGCCTGTTGCTTTGAAGCCAGCGCTGTATTGATCAGATTAAAGTCTGGTGAGTATGTTGGCTCTCCGTAATTATGTATAATTGAATATGCATTCATATCGCAAAGATAATATTTTGTGTGGTATATTTAGTGATTTATGCCAGATAATCTAAAGCTGTTAAAGATCCAAGGATGTCTTTTCTTCTTTCTTGCTCGTATTCTTGTTCTGTCATTTGTCTTGTAACCTCTCTCTCATTACCAAATTGATCGGTCATTGTGTATGTTATGTTTGGTCTGAACTCTGTTTTTGGATTGTAAGTTACTCCAGTTCCGAAATAATCAATATCAAAATCCGAATAAAGGCTATCTAGCAAATTTAACTTTTGGTTATTTTGAAAGTTCTTAACGTTTAATCTTCTATTATAGTCATAATACTGTTGGATACTTTCCTCTGCTTTCGCTTGTGCTGTTAATTGTCTTTGTTCGTAATTAAGTGCATTATTCACACCATAGAGTTCTTCTTGTCCTGCTTGTTGTATGTTAAATAATTCTGCCTGTGAAAGGTTTTGTGCGTTTATTGTATTTGCCTGTGTCTCTGCTTGGCTAATAGTTTTTTGACTATTTGCTGCTAAATTTGCGATAACAGCAGCTCTTTGAGATGCTGGTAAGTTTTGCACTTGCTCTGCAACAAAATCTCTTTGCTCTCCGATACCTTGTAATGTTTGGTCTATACCTATTTTTACAGGATCAATTCTCTGTAACCGGACATCTGCTTTTAAATGTGCTTGCATTGGACTAGGTGCCAAAACACGTTCGCTTGGGGAGAAAAACATCTTAGGCATTTCTTTTCTAGGAATAACTCCCTTTGTAACCATATCCCTTAATGGTCCTTCCTTACCCTCATAAGTTTTTGTGGTAGCTTCGTCTTTTGGTTTTGCTACTTCCCCTGTGACAATGTCGTTTGGCGTTATTTCAATGTACTTTACAGCAGCATTTTGATAGTCTTTGATATCATCGTAAGTTAAATTATAAGGTTTTAACTCATTGTTGATTTCTTCTGGTGTCTTACCGTATAAAGCATCTACGTCTATGATACCTTCTTTCGCTCCTTTTACAACTTCTTTTTTTCTGATGTAGGAAGATGTTCTATTACCAAAAGCATTGTCACTGACCTCTGTATCTCCTTTTACTCCGGAATAGTAATTTAAGCCTCCTTTTGAAAGAGCTTCGTTGTACTCTTTCTGTAATTGACCTACCTCTTCTTTTGAGATATTTTCAAACTTCTTACCTGGATTCTTTCTTTCGTAATAGTCTTTTAACAAGAAGCCGGAAACTCTTTCATTAGAAAGTCCTCCGTACGTCCCTGCTGCTGAAAGTCCCTGTGCATTTTGATCACGATTTTGATAACCTGTTGGGATATCTTCTGGCTTTCTCGTCTTTAAATCTTGGACTAAACCAGGATTAAATACGTGGTCTTCCCATTTCAGTTTTCCTGTCTTTAAGGCTTCTGCTAAGTTTTTATTATACTTAGAATAATAAGCTAGTAAGGAGTTTTTTTCTTCTTGTGAAAGAGAGGCTCCTGTTGGTGCCATTTTATCTTTTGAAATAATAATACCTCCTCCATCAAATTTAGGGGTATTACCATTTCTTTTGTCTTTTAATTCTTGGATGGTTTTTTCAGGGTCAAGTCCCATTCTTTTACACATAGCTTCAAAGTTTTTCTTTGAAACACCTCCGTATTTAAACTCTTGATCTTTATCCTTTTCTAGCTTCATTGTTTTCTTAGACTGTTCTTGCATTTCAAAAACAGTATTAAAGAATTTTGCTCTATCCTCTTCTAGTGGTTTTTTCTGTTGTTCTAATTTACTTATTTTTTCAGAAATATAAGCTCTATTGATACTAGCTGTTTTTTGATCTACATTCTTTTTACTTAGTTCTTTTTCTAATGTTTCGAAGATGTCTTCTTCCTCTTCGTTTAGTTTTTTCAAACCAATTTTTTTAGAATATTTATCTATTACGTCGGCATAGGTGTCTTGTTTTCCTATCTTTAAATCGAAGTCTTTTTCTAGTGTATTAATTTGACTTTTTGTCGGGTAAAGAGACTTTGAAATTACTTTTGTTCCATCTGGTAAATACATCTTTACACCACCTTTTTCATGATCTTTTCCGACAACTTTTTGAGTGATACCGTCTGGGAACTGAACGTACTCCTTTTGTTCTAACTCAGAGTTAGGTTCTATATTTGAATTTGGAGGTAATCCTTGGATATAATTACCAGTAAGCATTTCACTTTTATCTTTTCCAGACTCATCTTCAAATGAAACTTTGTTTATATCGTAACCAGTCATGTCTTTATTATTAAATGTAAAATTTACCTCCTTCAATCTTCTTGATAGTTCCTGTCAACTTCTTTCCCCCGTATTTAAAAGAAACTTCGTCACCAACATTTTTATTAAATGCTTGTTGTGACTCTTGTGCTTGGTACTGTGATAATACTGCCTGTACTAACTGCGTTGCTTGCTCCTGTGGTAGTCCTTGTTGGACTAATGCTTGAACAACCTCCTCTGGTGGCGTTCCTTCTTGTAGCATCTGCGCTACAGCTTGCTGCAACATAACCATCTGGTCTTGCGGTTGCTCTTGCTGGTTTTGTGCTTCACCTTCTGGTGCAAATCCGCCATCCTCAAATATACCTCCATACTCTCCTCTCCCTAAGATATTTGTATTACGAGTCTGAGGGTTTGGTGTATAATTGTTGTTACTTTGTTGGTCTTGATACCAGTCTGTTATGTATGAGTTTATTTTCTCATACCCAAGCCCAGAGATTAAATCACTAGCAATGCCTAACGTGGCTGCACCGGCACTTCCTACAATAGTTGCACCTCTCCCTCTTTCTCCTTTTGGAGCCCCTAAAGCTCGTCCTAGGCTATAAACTTCTTGATTTACATCTATTGCTCCTGGGTAAATCAAAGGGAAAGCTGGCATATTTTTTCTTGCTGTACCTGTTGTTTTTTCAGGTTCTTTCTTACCAAAGTTAGTGTCTTGTAGATAGTCTGGTATCCCATCATTATTGTAGTCAGCGGAAAAGAAATCTTGCGGGAAATTTTGCTGCATGTTTGCACCAGAAGATTTATTTTTCCCAAGAGGTACGTTTGAGTACATTATTTCAGGAACTCCTGTAGAAGATCTTCCTCCGGATATTCCTATTGGTACTGATACTGTCCCTACTGGCGGAGCTACATCTAAATAATTAGACGGCTCTGTAGGCACTGTACTAATACTCTGTGCTCCATTGTTTTGCAACGTTTGCCCCTCTTGGTATTGCTTCATAATGTCTGGGTTGCTTTGCAACCAAGTCAGTAATCGTTTTAATTCTTCTGGATTCATATTACAATATTAATTAAAAAAAAGTGGTTAGAAAAATTAGTTTTGTTGCATCAAACTAGGAGTTTGATCCTCTGGAGTTTCGAATATGTTAGGAAGTGTTGGTAATTGTGTTTGCAATTGAGGTATTTCATAGCCAGCCCAAAGATTATCCTGTATCTGATGCACGGGAGGCTCATCCTCTTGAGGTGCATAGTCTACTATATTTGCCTCTGCCCCCATATCCGATAATGTTTTAGACATCTCTTTTTTGCTATCTTCTATTGCTTGCCTTTCTGGAGATTCTGCTACTTGTTTTTCAATGTGTTTTAACTTACTTATCTCTTCTTCTATTTGATCTTTTGTGACTATAGCTAGGGGTTCCTGTTCTGATAATGTTGGATCTTGAAGTAAATAAGTATTGTCACCTTCCATTAGAGGTTCACTTATATTTGTTGCAGGCTCTTGTGCTGTAGCACTATTAGTTAGATTTTGACTTGTCTCCCAACCAAACATTTCTATATTTTTCAGTCTTTGCTTTGCTTTATTATATTTATCCGTTGGTACTTCCCAGTTAATTGTAAACCATTCAGACGCTTGTTCTGGTGTTTCAAAAGATTTACTTAAATAGTTTTTTGTAGCTTTCTCTGATAGAGCATAATCTACCTGTTTTTTCCAATCAGTCCAATCGCCTTTCGAGTGTTCTTTTAGAGCTTTGAACCTACTATCATGGTGTTGGAAT
>QXGG01280761.1_pt1 | contig 12864 bp, 9 predicted proteins | sample 1982491 | NCBI WGS metagenome assembly QXGG01 (sample SAMN09924614, study PRJNA488089) | Wastewater metagenome, whole genome shotgun sequencing project. | isolation source: South African research farm wastewater | place: South Africa: Irene, Agricultural Research Council, Animal Production Institute... | reverse complement strand
TTTGTTGAAAATGCTTTGTTTGGCGAGCGAGTCGATGTTGAGCTCACGCGCAGCAAGGCCAGCTATGCAAAAGGCCGCGCGGTGCAATGGCACTGCCAGAGCTCGCAGCGCGTATCGCCCAAGTGCCCCCACTTTGGCGTGTGCGGTGGCTGTGCCATGCAGCACATTGATGCTCTAGCGCAACTCGCAATCAAGCAGCGTGTGTTGGAAGACAACTTTTGGCACATTGGAAAGCTGAAGGCCGAACAATGGTTGCCGCCACTGGATGGTCCGCGGTGGGGTTATCGAACCCGTGCGCGTTTGACTGCGCGATGGGTCGATAAAAAAGGCGGCATGTTGCTGGGCTTTCACGAGCGCAAAAGCAGCTATGTCGCGGTCATGCATTCCTGCGAAATTCTGCCGCCGCGTGTTTCACACATGCTTCCCGCTTTGAAAGCGCTTCTTGGGTCGCTCTCTATTGCACGGCGCATTCCCCAGGCCGAGTTGGCTGTGGGCGAGCCGCAGGTGTCAGGCACCGCAAGCGCGGTGCCTGACACCATTGTTTGGGTGCTTCGAATCCTTGAGCCTTTAACGGATCAAGACGAGGAAAAACTAAAAGCCTTTGCCGATCATTGGCAGGTACAGTTTTGGCTACAGCCGGGCGGCCCGCAAACCGCGGCCTTATTTTACCCGCGCAATGCGCCAGCGCTGGCTTACTTTCTTCCCGAGTTTGAGCTGCGCATGCCGTTTTCACCGGTGGATTTCACCCAGGTGAACCCTGCCATTAACCGGATCATGGTCAAGCGCGCAATTGATTTTTTAGCCCCGCAGGCCAATGAACGCATTGCGGATTTTTTCTGTGGCTTGGGCAATTTCACCTTGGCTCTCGCACGCCGTGCAGGCCAAGTGGTTGGTTTTGAGGGCTCTAAAGCGTTAACCGATCGGGCAATGAACAACGCAAGCCTGCATGGCCTGCAAGAGCGAGTCTCGTTTGAGACATGTAACTTGTTTGACATGACGCCTGAGTGGCTCAGAACTTTGGGAAGATTCGATCGCATGCTCGTCGACCCGCCACGGGAGGGGGCCCAGGCCTTGTGTCAGTCATTGGCCGCATTGCATCAGTCTGAAAACCTTGGCGATCACAGCCTATTGCCCAAACGAATTGTGGTTGTATCGTGCAACCCCGCAACGCTTGCGCGCGATGCGGCAATTCTGGTGCACGAGGGTGGCTGGTGTTTACGGCAGGCGGGAATTATTAATATGTTTCCACATACGGCCCATGTCGAGTCGATGGCAGTATTCGAGCGGGCCTAACCCCGCACCTTCCAGCCGACTGACACCAAGCGTAGTGTTAGCAACGCCAACGCGAGCGTCGCAAATGCCGATACGCCCAAGCTCACCCACGGCGAGGTATCCGACACCCCGTAAATGCCATAGCGAAAGCCATCAATCAAAAAGAAAAATGGGTTCATATGGCTAATGGCGTACCAAATCGAGGGCAGCTGCGATACCGAATAAAACACGCCCGCCAGCATGGTGAGCGGGTTAATCACAAAGTTTTGAAACACCGACACGTGATCCCATTTCTCGGCCCACAAGCCTGCAATAAAGCCAAGCAATCCCAGCATCACACACGAGATCATGGCAAAGGCCAGGGCCCACAACACCGAATACACGGTAAGTGGCACAAATAGCAACGCCACGACCCAAACCCCAAGCCCGCAGGCGAGTCCGCGAAACACCGCACCGCCGATATAGCCCACCAGCCATTCCCATGGACGCATGGGCGCAAGCAATAAAAACACCAGGTTGCCGGTCATCTTGCTTTGGGTGATGCTCGAAGAAGTATTCGCAAACGCGTTTTGCTGCAAGGTCATCATGACCAAGCCTGGCACTAAAAACATGGTGTAGCTAATGCCTGGCTGCGGCTCTAGCCGGCCTTCCAGCAAAAACCCAAAGATCAGCAAAAACAACAGGCTTGACACAACGGGAGCAAGAATGGTCTGCGCCGAGACCTTGACAAAGCGCATGGTCTCTTTGTGCAGCAGCGCCCAGGCGCCATAACCTTCAGAATGCCGCGTTAATGTCATCTTTGGTTTTGCGTGCAACCTGGGCTGCTGCTTGCAGCCAGTCATCGCCTTGGCTTGCGTAAATAATGGCCCGTGACGAGTTGATCAAAATGCCGCCGTTAGCAGTTTTTCCGGCATGCACAGTGGCTTGCAAATCGCCGCCTTGCGCGCCGATTCCGGGAATGAGCAGGGGCAGTGTTTTGGCCATGTGTCGCACGGCTTCAATTTCTTTGGGGTAGGTGGCACCCACAACCAAGCCCACTTGTTGGTGTTGGTTCCAACGCTCGGAGGCATGTTTCGCCACTTCTAAATACAAGGGGTGCTTATTGGTGGAGAGCATTTGAAAATCATCGCCACCTGCATTGGAAGTTCTGCACAACACGAAAACGCCGCGGGCTTCGTAAGTTAAATACGGCGCCAGGCTATCGGTGCCCATGTAGGGGTTCACGGTGACTGCATCGGCCAGGTAACGATCGTAGGCCTCTTTTGCGTAATGTTCGGCGGTTGACCCAATGTCGCCACGCTTGGCATCGAGCAGCCAGATGTGGTGGGGGTAGTGATCCCGTGCAAGTTGTGAGAGCTTTTCTAAAACGCTCTCTGCACGGTTCGAAGCGAAATACGCAATCTGGGGCTTAAACGCTGCGCAATACGGGGCGGTGGCCTGCATGATGCCTGTGCAAAACGCTTCAATGGCTTTTAGCGGATCAGCGTGCGCGAGGGCTTTTAATGGCGCCGGGAATTTTGAAGGATCGGGGTCAAGCCCCACGCAGAGCATGGATTGTTGCGTGTTCCATGCATGTTCGAGCCGGTTTAAAAAATTCATCTCGACATAATAAAGAAAAAGCCTCGCGGTGTTTTGCGAGGCTTTCAAGGAGGAGACAACGAGTGTAAGAGTGGACTTTCTTTCGAAAGTTCCACTCTCGGCCAGGGAAATTACATGCCCATATCGCCCATGCCACCCATGCCGCCCATTCCGGGGGGCATGCCACCGCCGGCTTTTTCATCTGCCGGGGCTTCGGCCACCATACAGTCGGTGGTGAGCATCAGGCCAGCAACCGAGGCTGCGTTTTGCAAGGCGGTGCGGGTCACTTTGGTGGGGTCCACCACACCCATTTCCAACATGTCGCCGTATTCGCCGCTTGCGGCGTTGTAGCCGTTGTTGCCTTTGCCTTCGAGCACCTTGTTCACCACTACGCTGGGCTCTTCGCCGCAGTTGGCCACGATCTGGCGCAGGGGCTCTTCAACAGCGCGCATCACAATCTTCACGCCAGCTTCCTGGTCAGGATTGGCGCCGGTGACTTTCGCGGTTGCACGAGCGCGCAACAGAGCCACGCCACCGCCTGCCACAATGCCTTCTTCCACGGCAGCGCGGGTTGCGTGCAATGCGTCTTCGACGCGGGCTTTCTTTTCTTTCATTTCCACTTCGGTGGCAGCACCGACGCGGATCACGGCAACACCGCCAGCGAGCTTGGCAACGCGCTCTTGCAGCTTTTCGCGGTCGTAGTCGCTGGTAGCTTCTTCGATCTGAACACGAATCTGCTTAACACGTGCCTCGATGTTTTTCGCATCGCCTGCGCCATCAATAATCGTGGTGTTCTCTTTGCCGATTTCAACACGCTTGGCACGGCCAAGCTCTTGCAGGCCAGCTTTCTCCAGGGTCATGCCGGTCTCTTCCGAGATCACGGTGCCGCCGGTCAGAATGGCCATGTCTTCGAGCATTGCCTTGCGACGATCGCCAAAGCCAGGGGCTTTCACGGCAACGGTCTTCAAAATGCCGCGCATGTTGTTTACGACCAAAGTGGCCAGGGCTTCGCCTTCCACTTCTTCTGCCACGATCAACAGCGGGCGGCCGCTCTTGGCCACTTGCTCCAATACGGGCAGCAGGTCGCGAATGTTGGAGATCTTTTTGTCATGCAACAGCACGAACGGATCTTCCAAAACAGCGATTTGCTTTTCGGGGTTGTTAATGAAGTAGGGCGAGAGATAGCCGCGATCAAACTGCATGCCCTCAACCACATCAAGCTCGTTGTTCAGCGACTTGCCGTCTTCGACGGTAATCACGCCTTCCTTGCCAACTTTTTCCATGGCTTGCGAAATGATGTCGCCGATTTCTTGATCGGAGTTGGCGGAAATCGCGCCCACTTGGGCGATTTCTTTGGAAGTGGTGCATGGCTTGCTGATCTTTTTGAGTTCTTCGGTAATCGCAATCACGGCCTTGTCGATGCCGCGCTTGAGATCCATGGGGTTCATGCCGGCGGCAACATACTTCATGCCTTCACGAACGATCGCTTGTGCCAACACGGTTGCGGTGGTGGTGCCATCGCCTGCCGAGTCGGAAGTTTTTGAAGCAACTTCTTTCACCATCTGTGCGCCCATGTTTTCGAACTTGTCTTTGAGTTCGATTTCTTTGGCCACCGACACACCGTCTTTGGTTACGGTGGGAGCGCCAAACGAACGCTCAAGCACCACGTTGCGGCCTTTGGGGCCCAGGGTCACTTTGACTGCATTGGCCAGGATGTTGACGCCGGCCACCATTTTGTGACGTGCGTCATCGCCGAAAAATACTTGCTTTGCTGCCATTTAATTTTCTCCGTTAAAAAATGTTCGTTAGGTGGATTGCTTCGCTGCGCTCGCAATGACGGCGGGGGCTCGTCACCCCGAGGGCCTGCGGCCCGTGGGGGTCGCAATGACGGAAAGGGAACCCGTCACCCCGAGGTTGCGCAGCAACCGTGGGGGTCCATCAAGCAATCACTGCCATCACATCGTCTTCGCGAAGCACCAACAGCTCTTCGCCGTCAACTTTCACGCTCTGGCCGGAATATTTGCCGAACAGCACTTTGTCGCCGACTTTCACATCGAGTGCGCGGACTTTGCCGTCTTCCAGGATCTTGCCGTTGCCCACAGCCAGCACTTCACCCTGGTCGGGCTTTTCGGCGGCGTTGTCGGGGATCACGATGCCGGAGGCGGTTTTGCGCTCGTTATCGAGGCGTTTGACCACGAGGCGGTCGTGTAGGGGACGCAATTTCATTGTTTTTCGCTCCATTCCAAAAGACAGTTAAAGGGATTCGGAGGGCAAGCCATTAGCACTCACCGCTCTTGAGTGCTAATAATAGGGGCGGCGAGGCCGCTTTTCAAGTTAAGGGTAAACCCTAGGTGTCAGACACCGAGGCACCGAGGCCGGTGCCTGACACCTGTTCGAGGGTGGGTGGGGCGACTAGCCCCCGAAAAACTTGGTTTTCTGTTCCCGAAGGCTTTGGCACTCAATGCAGCGGATCTTGCCCAGCTTTAGGCGGGCAGTGGGGATTTTTTCCCCGCACTCAATGCAATGCTTGCCATCAAAGTCGGGGCTAACCTCGGGAGCGATCTTGCGACGCGCCTCTTCGAGGGCATCTTCATTAAACTGCGCCTCAATAGCAGAAGCTCGATCGTTGTCGTCGGTGAGCTCAAAATAGTTTTCGTTTTTCTCAAGTCCCATACGGGTTGTCTCCGTGTTTTAGGCCACTATAGCCCACAAAGTGAAAAGAATTGCACCTTATCTGTTTGCGCTAGCCTGCGGCCTTTGGCCTTGGATGAGCCTGAAGGCCCAACAGCTCCCACCGCTTAAGCTTGCGCCGGTCGATCCGCAGGTCCGAGAGATCATCTCCCAATCCGGGCTGCCGGATTATGCATGGGGTGTGGTGATGCTGCCTATTCCTCCAAGCGAAAAATTGCCAGCGCAACTAAAAGGCGTTGGGCTCAATGCCCAGCTGCCCATGAATCCGGCCTCGCTCATGAAGCTCGTGACCACGCGCGCCGCGCTGGGCCTTTTGGGGCCGCAATATCGCCATCGAACCCGAATCGCTACGACGGGCCGCCTGGAGGCGGGCGTGTTGAAGGGGGATTTATTTTTTCAAGGCGGGGGAGACCCCAAGCTGGTGGTTGAAGATCTGGCGCAAATCGCACAGCAGCTTCGGGCCATTGGCATTCATCGCATTGAAGGCGCGGTGGTGATCGACGGCACGCGTTTTGCTGAGCCCGAAGTGGATCCTGGCCAGTTCGATGGCAAGCCCTTTTCGGCCTATAACGTCGGCGCTCACGCGGCCATGGTGAATTTCAAAGCGGTGAAGGTCTCGGTCTGGCCGCAAGCAGGCGGTGAGATCGCAGTGTTTACCGAGCCGCGCATTCCTGAAACTGAAATTGCGAGCCGGGTTCAACTGGTCGAAGGCGGCTGCAAGGCCACCAGTGTGCAGGCCCGCATGGATGATCGCGCAAGGCTTTCGGTGACCGGCACCATGGGCAAGCGTTGTGATGGGGTGGATTTTTATGTGGCGGTGTTAGATCACGCGCGTTTTGCTTTCAAGGCATTTATTGCGGCTTGGGAAGATGCGGGCGGTTCGATTCAAGCCCGGTTGGCCACAGGCCCAACGCCAAGCCATGCTAGAACTCTGATTGACTGGCGCTCGCCCAGGTCACTGATCGAACTGGTCTCGGATATCAACAAAATGAGCAACAACCCCATGACCCGCAACTTGTTTCTGAATCTGTCGGCAGAGCAAAGCGGTTCAGGCACGCGGGCAGCTTCCTATCAGGCGGTGCGCGACTATTTGCGGTCTCAGGGCTTGGACTTTCCCGAGCTGGTCATGGAAAACGGTTCGGGATTGAGCCGGCAAGAGCGCATTGCCCCACAAAATCTCGCAAGGCTTTTGGCCCAGGCGCTTTACGCTCCCGATGCCGAATCGTGGATGCTCACCTTGCCGACGGCGGGCGCCGAGGGAACGGTGCGACATCGGTTTCGGCAGACTGAACTTCAAGGAAGGGCATGGCTCAAAACGGGGGCGCTCGAAGATGTCAGGGGTCTGGCGGGCTACCTTTTCTCGGCCTCGGGTCAATGGGTTGTCCTTGTTTTGCTGGTGAATCACCCTGAAGCTTCAAAGGCCCGCTCCAGCCTAGACGCTCTGGTTAAGTGGGCGCATACAAATAACTAAGTACTTGATTTAAAAAGGGTTTTAAAGCATTGCAGCGCTGTGTACCCTGTGTTCCAATCTGGCCATGACCGATCCAAACCAAACCAATTCCACCGTCATGCAGGGGTGGGAGTCACTCAAGCAGCGCACGACCGCCTTTGTGGTGATTGGCTTGTTAGCCCTTTCCACTTTGCTCACTGCATCGGGTCGGGATCGTCTTGGCGCTTGGGGAGTTCTTGCGGTGGAGGCGCTTGCGCCCGCCGAGAAATCTTTGTACTCGCCGGTGCCGACCGTGCTTACGATCGAGCAAAGCCGGGTCGCCCGCTGGATTGCCAACCGTCACCGGGTCTCGGTGGCCTCGGTCGAGCAGCTTGTGGCGGCTGCCTATGACAGTGCTTCCCGATATCGAATCGACCCTTACCTGATCTTGGCTGTGATTTCGGTCGAGTCCGGGTTTAATCCCATGGCGGAAAGTCAGGTCGGGGCGATTGGCCTGATGCAAATCATGCCCAAGGCGCATGCCGACAAGCTGAAAGAATTCGGCGGAATGGATAAGGCCGCTGACCCTTGGGTGAACCTTCAGGTGGGCGCCGCCATTCTTCGCGAATACATTGACCGTTTTGGCTCAGAGGATGGCGCGCTTAAGGCCTATGTCGGGGTTGATCCTTCGGCCACAACCACCTACCCCGAACGGGTGTTCCGCGTTCGCGAGCGTATGCAAGCGGCCGCAGTGGGAAGGGCCCTAGCCTGACCCAAGGTTCATGACTGAGCTTGCCCAAAGTCGTCGTGCGTTCCTTACGGGCGGTTTGGAAAAATCCGCCGGACGATCTGCTTTGGTCTCGCGCCTGCGCAAAGAAATTCAGGGCGAGATCTATTCCGATGCGGCATCGCGCGGCCGTTACGCAACCGATGCGTCGATCTACCAGATCATGCCCATTGCGGTGGCCGTACCGCGCACCGAGCTTGATGCGCGCATTGCGATTGAGATTGCCCGCGACTTGAAGGTGCCACTGTTGCCACGCGGTGCTGGCACCTCGCAGTGCGGCCAGACCGTGGGCGAAGCCTTGGTCATTGATCACAGCAAATACCTTCGAAATATTCTCGAGATTGATCTTAAGGCCATGACTGCTGTGGTGCAGCCTGGCGTGGTGTTGGATCATTTGAATGCTGCGCTAAAGCCCCACGGCGTCTGGTTTCCAGTGGATGTGTCCACGGCTGCACAGTGCACGATTGGCGGCATGGCGGGCAATAATTCCTGCGGCTCGCGTTCGCTCTTTTACGGCAACATGGTGCACAATGTGGAAGGCATTCACGCCTTGCTTGCCGACGGCACGCGCGCCTATTTCGGCCGTTTTGGTGACTCGGGTGACATGGCGTTGGTTGGCGCCCGCATGAATCAGCTTATTCCCAAGCTCTTTCAAATTGCGGGTTCAGTGGAAGACGAGATTAAAGCGGTCTGGCCCAAAGTCATGCGTCGCTTGGGCGGCTATAACCTGGATATTTTTTTTCCGCAAAGCGAGCGGCCTTATCTTCCCAACGATCCAAGCGAGCTGGTGAACTTTGCCCACCTTCTGGTGGGCTCCGAAGGAACGCTCGCTTATTTTGAGTCGATCAAGCTTAAGCTTGCGCCCCTTCCAAAAGTAAAAGTGTTGGGGGTGGTGAACTTTCCCACTTTTCACCAGGCCATGGCGTTCACACAACATATTGTGAAGCTTGGGCCCGTAGCGGTGGAGCTGGTTGATCGCACCATGATTGAGCTTTCGCGCGCTAATCCGCTATTTGCGCCAGTGATTGAAACGGCATTAACGCGTGTACAAGGCCAAGAGACTGACGCGTTATTGTTGGTGGAGTTTGCGGGCGATATGCAAGCACCTTTGCTTGAAAAGTTGCGTGCACTTGATGAACTGATGGGTGATCTGGGCCTGCCAGGCTCGGTGGTGCAAATGACCGATGCGAAATCGCAATCCGCCTTATGGGAAGTGCGCAAATACAAAGGCGCATTTTCTGGCGAACACGGTGATGGTTTGGTGCGCAGCGAATGGGTGCAGTGGCAGTTTGGCGATCGCATTACCCAGGCCTTTGAGCAGGTCAAAGACGCCTTTGACCCGGATAACTTAATGAACCCCGGAAAGATCGTTCGCTGCACAAAAATAGAGGGCACCCGTTTATTTCGAGACAAGTCGGGCGTTTTCAAAGCCATTGAAAAGTGCAACAACAATGGCCATTGCAGAAAATTCGATGCGGGCACCATGTGCCCCAGTTATCGGGTTACGCGTGACGAACAGCACTCTGTGCGCGGAAGGGCCAATACTCTGCGTCTTGCGCTAAGCGGCCAGCTCGGTGCCGATGCCTGGTCAACGAATGCAGTGCGCGATGCGTTGGATCTGTGCGTGGGTTGCAAGGGCTGTAAGCGCGAGTGCCCCACCGGGGTTGATATGGCCCGCATGAAAATTGAAGCGCTGGTTCAATACGGCAAGCGTGTTGGCTTTTCGCGTAAAGATCAAATGGTGGCAATGCTGCCGCAGTTCGCTTTGCGTGTCGCAGCGATTCCCGGCCTTGGGGCGCTGCTGAATTTGCGCAATCGGTTCGCCTGGCTGCGGGCATTGCAACAGAGATTCATGGGGATTTCTGCGAGGCGCATGCTGCCGAAGTGGCGGCGGGATACTTTTGTTTCGTCATCGCGAGCGCAGCGTCGCGATCCAAGTTCGCAGATTGCCACGTCGGCTTTGCCTCCTCGCAATGACGGTGACTATTCGTCATTGCGAGCTCGTCATGATGGTGACTACTCGTCATCGCGAGGCCTGCAAGGCCGTGGCGATCCATCGCTCCACGACTGCGATGTCGTCCTCTGGGCCGACACCTTTAACAACGCCTTCGAGCCCGAGCACTTGCGTGCGGCTTTGGCGGTGATGCAAGCCCTGGGAGTGCGGGTTGCCATTTCCGGCGCTGCCGCGAAAGAGCCTTTGTGTTGTGGCCGAACAGCCCTATCGGTTGGCATGATCAATGAAGCAAAGCTGCACGCGAGAAAAACGCTTGCCGCTTTAAAGCCCGCCATTGATCGTGGCGTGCCTGTGGTGGGCCTAGAACCCTCTTGCATTTTGAGTCTTCGCGATGAATGGCTTTCAATGGGCCTAGGGCCCGATGCCGAACGCTTGAGCAAGCGGGCCTTGCTGTTTGAAGAATGGTGGCTGGAGTGGGCTCGCAACAACCCCGTGCCACCCGTAAAACACGCGTTGCCTGAAGTTTTGGTGCACGGCCATTGCCACCAAAAGGCCATGGGTGCGATCTCCCCAACCCTCGACGCCTTGCGCAGCCTTGGGGCACTGCCCAGGCTCATTGAAACCAGCTGCTGCGGCATGGCGGGAAGCTTTGGCTACGACGCCCAGCATTACGAGCTCTCAATGAAAATGGCCGAGGCAAATTTATTGCCCGCGGTGCGGCAAGCAAGCCCCCAGGCGATTATCGTGGCCGACGGGTTTTCATGCCGTCATCAAATTGCCGATGGTGCGCAGCGTGGCGCGGTTCACGTTTCCCAGGTGATTGCTAAGGCTTTGGGCGTGGGATAATTTGCCCTTTTTAGGCCGCCCCCATGGATCCGCACTTTCGCAAGCAAGCCCTTGACTATCACGAAAAGGGCAGTCCCGGAAAAATTTCGGTCACGCCCACCAAGCAGCTCACAAACCAGCGTGACTTAGCCCTGGCTTATTCACCCGGGGTGGCGGCGGCATGTGAAGAAATCGTGGCGGATCCCGTGAATGCCTTTCGCTACACCGCCCGGGGGAATCTGGTTGGCGTGATCACCAACGGCACCGCGGTGCTGGGGCTTGGCAATATCGGCCCGCTGGCCTCCAAGCCAGTCATGGAAGGCAAGGCGGTGCTCTTTAAAAAGTTTGCGGGCATTGATGTGTTTGACATTGAAGTCAACGAGCTTGATCCGGATCGATTGGTCGAGATCATTGCGGCGCTTGAGCCGACCTTTGGCGGCATTAACCTGGAAGACATTAAAGCGCCCGATTGTTTTTATGTTGAGCGCAAGCTGCGTGAACGCATGAAAATCCCAGTCTTTCACGATGACCAACATGGCACCGCCATTGTGGTGGGCGCAGCCCTGGTCAACGGATTGAAAGTGGTGGGTAAAGACATTAAAAAAGTAAAGCTCGTGGTTTCCGGCGCTGGCGCTGCGGCCTTGGCCTGCCTTGATTTGTTGTTAGATCTTGGCCTGCCCAAAGAAAATATTTGGGTTAGCGACATTGTTGGGGTGGTCTACGAAGGCCGCACTGAACTTATGGACCCCGAAAAGGAGCGGTTTGCGCAAAAAACCGATGCACGCACACTTGCGGATGTCATTCCCAACGCGGATATTTTTCTGGGGCTTTCAGCCGGTGGCGTGCTGAAACAAGACATGGTTGCGAAAATGGCCGCCAAGCCTTTAATTTTCGCGTTGGCAAATCCCAATCCAGAAATTCTGCCCGACGATGTCAAAGCGGTACGTGACGATGCGATTATTGCAACGGGCCGCACCGACTATCCCAATCAAGTCAACAATGTCTTGTGCTTCCCGTTTATTTTTCGGGGCGCCCTGGATTCAGGTGCTACAACGATCACACGCGAGATGGAGCTTGCCGCCGTGCATGCAGTGGCCGAGCTCGCGCGGGCCGAGCAAAGCGAAGTGGTGTCGGCTGCCTATGGCACGGGCAATTTGTCCTTCGGGCCCGAGTACCTGATTCCCAAGCCTTTTGATCCGCGCTTGATCGTCACCATTGCGCCCGCAGTGGCCAAAGCCGCAATGGCAAGTGGCGTGGCGACCCGGCCGATTCAAGACTTCGATGCGTATATTGCGGGCTTGCAAGACTTTGTGTACCACTCGGGCAACTTCATGAAGCCCATTGTTCAGGCGGCCAAGCGTGCGAGCAAGCGACGCATTGTCTATGCCGAGGGCGAGGAAGAGCGCGTGCTTCGGGCGGTGCAAGTGGTGGTCGATGAAAAACTGGCCACACCGATTTTGATCGGCCGCCCCGCGGTGCTTGAAAAACGCATTGAACGCTTTGGCCTGCGCATTCGCCCAGGCGTCGATTTCGAAGTGGTGAATCCTGAGTTCGATTCCCGCTATCGAGAGTATTGGGAAACCTTTCACCGCATGACTGAGCGTAAAGGCGTGACCGAACAGTACGCCAAGCTCGAAATGCGCCGTCGCCACACCCTGATCGGGTCCATGATGATTCACAAAGGCGAGGCCGATGGCCTGATCTGCGGCACATTCGGCACGCATGCCTTGCACTTGCATTACGTTGACCAAGTGCTGGGTCACCAGCCAGGCCGACAGGTGTATGCGGCCATGAATGTCTTGATTCTTCCCAACCGCTCATTGGCGGTGGTCGACACCCATGTGAATGCAGATCCCACTGCTGAGCAGGTCGCCGAGATCACCATGATGGCGGTGGAAAAAATGCGCCGTATCGGCTTAGAGCCGCGTGTGGCGTTGCTGTCGCATTCCAATTTCGGCAGCAGCAAAGAGCCCTCGGCTGCAAAGATGCAGCGCGCCCTTGAAATTGTGCGCGCTCAGCAGCCTGACTTGAATATCGATGGGGAAATGCATGGCGATGTGGCGCTCGATTCGGCGTTGAGAAAGGCCATCATGCCCAGATCGACCCTGCAAGGCGAGGCGAATCTTTTGGTGATGCCCACCATTGATGCGGCCAACATTTCCTACAACCTGCTCAAAACGGCTGCGGGAAGTGGCGTTGCGATCGGGCCGATTCTGTTGGGCTGTGCAGGTCCTGCCACGATTCTCACATCTTCAGCGACCGTGCGACGCATTGTGAACATGACGGCACTCACGGTGCTCGACGCCAACAGCTAGAGGTGTCAGGCAC
>QXGG01285435.1_pt1 | contig 12877 bp, 11 predicted proteins | sample 1982491 | NCBI WGS metagenome assembly QXGG01 (sample SAMN09924614, study PRJNA488089) | Wastewater metagenome, whole genome shotgun sequencing project. | isolation source: South African research farm wastewater | place: South Africa: Irene, Agricultural Research Council, Animal Production... | reverse complement strand
GTGATAGCCCGAGATCGAGATCGTGTTCCATTTCGGCACGTTCTCGGCGCAGTACCCGAAGATGTCCGTGATGATCCGCATACTCGGACGCGGCGGGTACACGTACGTCCCGCGGGCGATGTACTCCTTGAGCAGATCGTTCTGGATCGTGCCGCTGATCGAAGTCGCCGGGACTCCCTGTTCTTCGGCCACCAACTGATACATCAGGAGAAGAATGGCCGCGGTCGAGTTGATCGTCATCGACGTCGTGACCTTGTCGAGGGGCAGGTCCTTCAACAACAGTCGCATGTCCGCCATCGAGTCGATCGCCACGCCGACCTTGCCGACTTCACCCTCGGCGCGTGGATGATCCGAGTCGTATCCCATCTGCGTCGGAAGATCGAATGCACAGGACAGACCGGTCTGGCCGGCGGCGAGAAGGAACTTGAATCGCTCGTTCGTCGACTCGGGGGTGCCGAAGCCGGCGTACTGCCGCATCGTCCACAACTTGCCGCGATACATCGTCGGGTAGACACCGCGCGTGTAAGGGGGAGATCCGGGCACTCCGAGGCTCGCGGCTGCATCCCAGCCTGCAAGGTCGTCAGCCGTGTAGAGCGGTCTGACTTCGATTCCAGAATCGGTGAACTTGCCGTCGCTCGCATCCATTTCGACGAGCGTACGTGTCTCGAGCGGAACTCGCCGAATTGCCTCGATCGATGACGCCACGACGCCTCGGCGTCAGGAAGCAGCGACCAGTGCGATCTCCATCCGCCATTCGGGCCGAGCCAGGGCAGGAACGGTGACCAGAGTGCTCGCAGCAAGATGGCCGTCCAGCGCCCGATCCCGTGCTGCCATCACGACGGAAAGTTCCTCGCCATGGACGACATAGGTCGTGACGGAGACGATGTCACCGACGTCCATTCGGGCCTCACCCAGGATCGCAAGAAGGTTTCCCCACACGACATCGGCCTGATCCGCAAGTTCCTTCGGGACGGAGCCATCGGGAGCGACCGGCACGATCCCCGAGGTGTGCAGCAGCCTCTGGGGGCCGACGCTCGACACAGCATGTGCGTAGCGAGCAGCTGTGGGGGCGAGAGACGGCGGCACGACGATCCGATTCACCTGCCGATTGTGACACGTCATTCACGGGACATCACGGACGATCGCTGGAGATCATGAACGATCGGGACCACCGACCGTGCTCTTGGGACTTTCGTCCCTCACGAAGTAGCGGCACCGTGCCATATGGTCGCATCGTGATTCGAACGCCGCGCCCCTTCCATTCCGCCGATCCCCGTGCCATGAGCTCTCGCTCCACGGATTCCCGTGTCAGCCGAGTTGCTCTGGCAATCGCTGGAGCGGCTCTCCTCGCTGGAACGACAGTCGCATGCGGTGACGACGAAGCCGATGTGGCCCCGACAACGACCGTTTCCACCGAAGAGACGGTGCCCGTCGAGACGACGACCACGACTCTTCCCCCATATGTAGCTCCGATCGGCGACATCGTCGGCGAAGCCCTTGTCGCCGGCGTGTTCTCCACACTCGCAGGCTTGCTCCTCGAGGCAGGTCTGGTCGATGCGCTGCGCGACCCAGGCCCGTTCACGGTGTTCGCCCCCGTCGATGACGCCTTCTTGGCTCTTCCAGCCGGCACTCTCGACGCCGTCTACGCCGACCCAGCTCTCCTCACTGCAGTTCTCACCTATCACGTGGTGGCAGGGGAAGCGCTGAACATCGCCGATATCGAATCGGGCACCGAACTCACGACCTTGCAGGGTTCCAGCCTGATCATCACCAAAGAGGGCGACAAGGCGTTCGTCAACGGCATCGAGATCGTGTCCACCGATGTTCCCGCAACCAACGGCGTCATCCACGTGATCAGCGGCGTGCTCGTCCCGAACTCCTGATCGGATCCGTTCGTTGTCGGCCCCCGTCGGGTCTAATCTGACGACGTGACGACAACAGACACCACCAACACGGCAGGTTCTGCCGAATCCGCTTCGACTCATGCCGCCCTGGGCAATGCCGATCTCTTGGCCATGCCGACGTTCAACTCGGTGGAGGAAGAGCGTGCGTACCGCAAAGCACGCCTTGCCGGAGCGTTGCGCATTTTCGGTCGCGTCGGCTTCGGCGAAGGCGTTGCCGGACACATCACGGTGCGCGATCCCGAACTGACCGATCACTTCTGGGTCAACCCGTTCGGATTGAGTTTCCGCCACATGCGCGTCAGCGACCTTCTTCTCGTCAATCACCACGGTGAAGTCGTTCACGGCAACATGCCGGTCAACCGAGCTGCATTCGTCATCCATTCAGCGATCCATCAGGCCCGTCCCGATGTGATCGCCGCAGCACATGCCCACTCGGTTCACGGCAAAGCATTCAGCTCGCTCGGCATTCCTCTCGACCCGATCACCCAGGATGCCTGCGTCTTCTATGACGACCATGTGGTCATCTCCGAACAAGGCGGTGCAGTCGTGTTCGAGGTCGAGGCCGGCCGCGAGTTGGCGTCGATGTTCCCCAAGGGCAAAGCGGCCATCCATCAGAACCACGGTCTGTTCACCGTGGGTTCGACGGTCGAGGAAGCCGCGTACTGGTTCTTGTCGATGGATCGTTCCTGTCAGGCCCAGCTGCTTGCGATGGCCGCCGGCACTCCGAAGAAGATCCCCCACGACTACGCGGTCTACACACGCGAGCAGACCGGACACAGCCTTGCGGGATGGTTCCAGTTCCAGCCGCTGTGGCAGGAGATCTGCCGGACCGATCCGGAACTTTTCGACTGAACTCTCCAGACGTACAACGCCGCGGCCGCTCTCTTGCCGGCGCGCCTCCAGAAGCACTGTTTCTCTTCAGTGCAATCGCGCAGTATCTCGGCGCAGTCATCGCGGTCGATCTCTTCGACGAGGTCGCGCCGCGCACCGTGGCCTGGCTGCGAGTCATCGGCGCCTCTCTCGTTCTCCTCATCGTCGCTGGCCCGCGTCTGCGCCAGCACTGGACGAAACGAGACTTCGCCGCCATGGCGATCTTCGGCATCGCAACATCACTCATGAACACGTTCTTCTACATAGCGATCGACCGACTGCCTCTTGGCAAGGGTGTTGCGATCGAGTTCATCGGGCCGATCACCGTTGCTGCTCTTCGCACCCGCACTCGAAGGAACGCCGTTGCTCTCATGTGTGCTGCAGTTGGTGTGGCCGTTCTGTCCGGAATCGAGTTGGGCAACGAGCCGCTCGGGCTGCTGTTCATCTTCCTGGCATCTGCAATGTGGGCTCTGTACATCGTCATCGGGTCACGTGTCGCACAGCAGAATCGCGGCTCAGCCGCCTTGGCGATCGGTCTCGTCATCGGCTCGATCGCCATCAGCCCGATCGGCGCACCAGGGAGCGGCCACGTGTGGGTCTCCCCCACTTTGCTCTTGGCATGCCTGGCGGTCGGCGTCTTGTCCAATGCCATCGGCTACGGCATCGACCAGAGCATCCTGCGTCGCATTCCCATTCGGCGCTTCAGCGTTCTGCTCGCGCTCTTGCCGGTGACAGCCATGGTCATCGGGTTCCTCGCCCTCGATCAGACGCCGTCGACCATCGATCTGATCGGAATGGCACTCGTCCTCGTCGGCGTCGCCGTTCAAGAACGCGAGGTTCTGCCTCCGAGAACGTGAGAGTCCAGGACGCTCGTCAGTGTGACAGCCAGGGAGCGCAGACTCCGTCGAGTTCGCGGATCTCGATCTTGTCGCGATTCGCCCACGTGACCGGGTTCGAGGGATCGGCTTGCAGCTTGAACGTGCGGAAGGTCATCTCCGTCGTGTCGACGGCGAGAATGCGTCCGATCAGCGCATCGCCGAGACCCAGAAGGATCTTGATCGTTTCGAGAGCCTGGATGGATCCGATGATTCCTGGAAGCACACCGAGCACGCCTGCCTCTGCGCATGACGGTGCAAGCTCTGCCGGAGGCGGCTCGGGAACCATGTCGCGATACGTCGGGCCCTCGGTCGGATGGAACACGGACACCATTCCTTCGAAGCGGAAGATCGAGCCGTGCACGACAGGGATGCCGAGTTTGACGCTCGCGTCATTGAGGAGATAGCGCGACGGGAAGTTGTCGGCTCCGTCCACGATCACGTCGTAGCCCGAAATGATGTCGATGATGTTGTCCGCGTCGAGTCGCGTGTCGTAGGTGACGACATTGACATCAGGATTCAGCGATGTCAGCGTCTTCTTGGCCGAGTCGACCTTGCGGTCGCCGATGCGATCGATGTTGTGCAGGATCTGTCGCTGAAGATTGCTCGCATCGACCTCGTCCATGTCGACGATGCCGAGAGTTCCGACACCTGCCGCAGCCAAATACAAGGCAGCCGGAGAACCGAGACCACCCGCTCCGAGAAGAAGAACTTTGCTGTCGAGAAGCTTGGCCTGACCCTCCACGCCGACTTCTGGAAGAAGCAAATGCCGCTTGTAGCGATTCATCTGTTCCGCAGTCAGAGCAGCCGGCGCCTTCCACGAGCGCCCTTCGTCCTTCCACTTGCCGTACCCGCCGGCCATCGACACCACGTCGGTGTAGCCGAGTTCGCCGAGGGTCTTGGCTGCGAATGCGCTGCGTACTCCCCCTGCGCAATACACGATGACCGGCGTGGCTTTGTCGAGGATCCGACCTTCGATCTGCGCTTCGAGGTGTCCGCGTGGAATGTGCAAGGCCCCGATCAGCGCACCTTCGGCGTATTCATCCGGTTCGCGCACGTCGAGCACGGTCACTCGACCGGCTTCGATGCGCTGCTGTGCGGTTGCAGTGTCGACTTCGGTGATCGCCGATTTCGCAGCGGCGAGCAGATCTCGGAACGTAGCCATGCCGAAATCCTACTGATCTTGTCGGGATTCGCCTCACCCTGCAACGAAACGGCAGGCGATATCGATCACCTCTGAACGAGGTACGGGAGGAAGTCTCCGATCGGGCCGCGCATGATCGCATGTGCGTACCGATCGCGGTCGGTCGGCTCGTCGTTCACGATCACGACCACGGCACCATTGGCTCTCGCTCGAGGAACGACATTCGCTGCCGGAGTGACACTCAACTTCGTGCCAAGAGCCAACAGCACGTCGCACTCGTCTGCTGCGGCCATCGCCGCCCCGATCACCTCGGGCACGAGCGACTCTTCGAAGAGGATCGTGTCGCTCTTCAGGATCCCTCCACACTCGAGACAGTGCGGGTCGGGATCGCCTGCGATGACCCTCTCCAAGGTCACAGACATCGGACGCCGATCGCCGCACGTCCAACATCGCGAATACGCCCATGTGCCGTGGACGGGAATCACGATTCCTTCCGAGTGCCCTGCGGCCTCGTGCAGACCGTCCACGTTCTGAGTCACGACTGCGCGCAGACGTCCTTGGCGTTCGAAGTCGACGAGGGCTCGATGGTTGGCGTTCGGCTCGAACGACGTCTCCATCAGATTGCGAACGCGAGCCTGCCACGATGCCTGACGCACCTCCTCGTCTCGGAGATACACCGACAGAGTCGAGGCCTTCTCAGCGGCAGGATTGCGCGTCCACAGGCCGTTCTTCCCGCGAAAGTCGGGAATGCCGGAGTCCGTGGAGATCCCGGCTCCTGTGATGACTGTGATGCGCTCCGCCCGCGCCACGAGATCGTGAATTGCCGAGAAATCGGAGTCGGACCGGCTTCGAGCGAACAAGGCGCTTTCGGGACCCACGGAAGCATTCTGCCGGATATGCCGGACATGCCGGATACGCCGGATACGCCGGACAAATTCTCGGGTGCCGTCCCTGATGGTCACTTCCGCCGAGTCGCCATGTGCGCCCACAGACACCGGGAACGCACATTCGATCGGGAGGACCCATGCACACGACCTTCGAGGACGTCATCGAGATACACCTGTGGAGGGATGCCGTCGTCGAGCGCGTCGGCTTCGACGCATGTGGCGATTACGTCGAGCTCTTCTGGCTGCCGATCATCGGACCCACGTCGACATTGCTCCTGCGACGGCTCGCCACGCACGCAGTGTTGCATCCGGATGGCTGCACACTCGACACATCGGCTCTCGCGTCGTCACTCGGACTCGGATCGGACTTCGGGCCGCGCAGCTCCCTTTCTCGGACCCTTCAGCGTCTCGTGATCTTCGGCCTCGTCCGAGCATGTTCCGAACGACTGACAGTGCGAGCCGTCGTTCCACCGCTCACACTGAAGAACCTTGCGCGGCTTCCCGAGCATCTGCAGACCGCGCATGCGCTGTGGTCCGAGTCCGATCCATCGGATGCCTACGCAACTGCGTTTCGAGATTGGAACCGCGAATCACGCCCGAGTTCGGCCGTAATGCCGGCCGAACTCGCGCTCACTTCTTCGGCTTCGTGAAACCGAGTGCGAGGTCGATCAGCAGTCTTGCTCCGAACCCGGTCGCCCCTCGGCTCAGCCAACCTTCGTCCACATCGACGTTCATCGGCCCGGCAATGTCGAGATGCGCCCATGGCACGGCTCCGACGAACTCGGACAAGAACAAAGCGGCCGTGATCGCACCGCCGTACGGACCGCCGATGTTCTTCATGTCGGCGACGTTCGAATCCAGGAACTTGCGATACTCGGGAACGAGCGGCAACTGCCAGACCGGCTCGCCGGAAGAATCACTCGCTCCTCGCACTTGATCGATCAGGGATTGATTCGTTCCGAGGACGCCGGCGATCTTCGGACCGAGCGCCGCGAGACAGGCCCCCGTCAGGGTCGCGATGTCCACGATCGCATCCGGCCGCTGTTCGGCAGCAAGGCACAGACCGTCGGCCAGGATCAACCGACCCTCGGCATCGGTGTTGTGGATCTCCGACGTCTTGCCATTGCGGAAAGTCAGGACGTCTCCCATGGCCAGAGCACTGCCGGAAGGGCGGTTGTCGGTGCACATCAGATAGCCGGTGACTTTTGCCTTGCACTTCAGTGCAGGAAGAGCACTCATCGCCGACAGCACCGATGCCGCTCCCGTCATGTCCATCTTCATGTTCGCGTGCATCGCATCGCTGGGCTTGAGGCTGATGCCACCCGAGTCGTACGTGACGCCTTTGCCCACCATGACGAGATGTCCTGTTGCGTTGCGCGGAGAGTACGTGAGGCGAACCATCCGAGGCGGCTCCGTCGAGCCCCTGTTCACACCCAGAAGTCCTCCGAGGCCCATCACTTCCAACTTGTCCCGATCGAACACCTCGATCTCGAGACCGGCACTTTCGGCGATCGCAACTGCACGGTCGGCCAACAATCGCGCGGTCAGGTGTGCTGGCGGGGTGTTGGCGAGATCGCGCGCCAGGTACGCGGCTTTCGAAGTTGCCGTTCCGATCTGCACTCCCGCATCGGCCGCAAAGGCGCGTTGAGCCGACGTCACGAGCGACAGCATCTCAGTGGCGCTCTTGCCATTCTTCGAAACGGTCTTGAGTTCCGTGTAGCGATACGACGCGAGCGTGAACCCTTCGACGATGCTGCGAGCAGCCAGTCGGGCATCGACACGTGTGGCATCGACGAGTGAAGTGGCGACGTGCGAGAACCTTGCAGTCGACCTCGCGAGTGCCGCAGCTGCATCGCGAAGATGCGACGCGCGGGCCTTGCCCACTTCGCCGATCCCGACTGCGACGATCGTCGGCCCGGATGAACGCGGGATCAGAAGTGTCTGGCCGACCTTCCCCTCGAAACCGTGAGCAGCGAGTTCGCTGCGAGACAGACCGATCTGGCGATCGACGACACCTGAAGTTGCGACTGGGACGCCGACGGCACCGACTCCCCGGGGCAGCGATCTGACGGTCTGGATCGAGATGTTCATGCGGTCAGTTTCGCACACCGCCCGCTGTGCTCAGTGTTCTGGAACGCTGCGAACCGCGAGGCTCGTCCCTTCTTGCCAGCGCGCCATCGTCCACAGCAAGTCCGACAGGCGATTCAGATAGGGCACGACATGGGATGGAGGCGGAGCGGCAGCGAGCGACTGCACCTCTGCTCGACGCACCACCGTGCGCGCAACATCGAGCCAGGCTGCCACCAGGTTTCCCCCCGGAACGACGAATTCAGTCGGGGGCTCGAAACGCGCCGACAGATCGTCGATGACATGTTCGAGGCGAGTCACCATCGGCGGCTCGACACACGTCTTGCCAGGTTCCAATTTCGATCGGTTCTCGGGCAATGTGGCCAATTCGGTCATCAGGACCCACAGGTCGCGCATCAGCGGAATCAGTAGGTCCTCGACCTCTGAGCCCGGACCGGCCTCTGCTCGGACGACCCCCAGGATTGCCTGCGCCTCGTCCACCATGCCGTATGCCCGCGGCAGGACGCTGTCCTTCGCGACGCGTCCCCCATAGAACAGACCGGTCGTGCCATCGTCGCCATCACGTGTGTAGATCGGTCCTCGAGCCATGCTCGTGACGCTAGTGGCACCGTTTCGGCACACATGTCATCGGTTCCGCACACATGTCACGATGGTTGTCCCATCCGGCAGAGGAAGCGCTCACGACGGACAGAGGTAGCGTTGAAAACGATGAGTCGGCAGCACTACCTCGACGCTCTCAAAGAACGCGTCATCGTCTTCGACGGAGCGTTCGGAACATTCGTCCAAGACCTCGACCTCGGTCCGGACGATTTCGGCGGCGCACGTCTCGAAGGATGCAACGAGATGCTGTGCGCCACGCGACCTGATGTGATCGAGAGCATGCACGCGGCATTCCTCGACGCCGGAGTCGATGCTCTCGAGACTGCGAGCTTCGGCAGCTTTTCGACTGTGCTTGCCGAGTATCAGATTCCTGAAAAAGCTCACGAACTGAATGTGGCTGCAGCGCGCATCGCCCGCAGCGTCGCTGCCGACTACGAAACGGACGGCAGAACCCGATACGTCGCCGGATCGATCGGGCCCGGAACCAAATTGCCGAGTCTCGGCCACATCGGATTCGTCGAGTTGCGAGATGCCTATGTCGAGCAGGCCCGAGGACTGCTCGTAGGCGGCGTCGATCTCTTCTTGATCGAGACGTGCATGGATCTCCTGCAGATCAAGGCTGCGATGATCGCATGTCGGCAGGCGATGAGAGCCGAAGGACGCGAGGTGCCGATTCAGGTCCAAGTGACCATGGAGACGACAGGGCGCATGCTCGTCGGAAGCGAGATCGGCGCTGCATTGACATCGATCTCGGCAATGCGACCCGACGTCTTCGGAATCAACTGCGCAACCGGGCCCGCCGAGATGCAGGAGCACATCCGGTTCCTCAGTCGACATTCCCCCGTTCCGATCAGCGTTCTCCCCAATGCCGGACTGCCGAGCGTCGTCGACGGCCGCACGCACTACGACCTCACTCCGGAAGAATTGGCGCGCTTTCACAGGCATCATGTGACCGATCTCGGCGTCGGCGTCGTCGGAGGTTGCTGCGGAACGACACCGGCGCACCTCGCAGCCGTCGTCGAGGCGGTCGGCTCGATGTCGGCCCCGATCCGACGTCCAGAGATCGAGCCGAGCGTCTCGTCGATCTATTCGTCGGTTCCGATCCAACAGGAGAACTCCTTTTTGATCATCGGAGAGCGGACGAACACGAACGGCTCCAAGGCGTTCCGTGACGCAATGCTGGCCGCCGACTGGGACTCGTGCTCCAAGATCGCAACCGAACAGATCCGCGAGGGAGCCCATGTCCTCGACGTCTGCGTCGATTTCGTCGGACGCGACGGCACCGAAGACATGGATTCGATCGCGTCACGCTTTGCCACGCAAGCAAGCGCCCCCTTGGTGATCGACTCGACGGAGCCTCCGGTCATGGAAGCTGCATTGCAACACACCGGCGGCCGTTCGATCCTGAACTCTGCGAATCTCGAGGACGGCGATGCTCCGGGGAGCCGACTCGATTCGGTGATGCGACTCGCGAAGCAATACGGAACTGCCGTGATCTGTCTGCTCATCGACGAACGCGGCCAGGCTCGCGACGTCGAATGGAAGTTGGAGATCGCTCACCGCATTCACCGTCTCGCTGTCGACAGATACGGTTTGGAGTCGAGCGACCTGATCTTCGACGCGCTGACTTTTCCTCTGTCCACCGGGGAGTCGGATCTGCGACTCGACGCCAAGCACACGATCGACGCGATCAGACGCGTCAAAGCCGAGATTCCCGGTGCGTTCACCACGCTCGGCATCTCGAACGTGAGCTTCGGATTGAACCCCGCTGCGCGCCATGCCCTGAACAGCGTCTTTCTGCACGAGTGCGTCCAAGCCGGGTTGGATTCGGCGATCGTGCATGCCGGAAAGATCATGCCGCTCGCGCGAATTCCCGAAGAGCACAAAAAGGTGTGCCTCGATCTCATCTACGACCGTCGGTCGGAAGAGTACGACCCGCTTACGACTCTGCTCGAGATCTTCGCTGATGTGAAGACGGCTGCAGTCGAGCGCGAAGACCGATCCGATTGGACGATCGAACAGATTCTCAAACAGCGAATCATCGACGGAGACCGAGAAGGTTTGACGGACGATCTCCAGCGTGCAGTCGACCAAGGACATGCACCCCTCGCGGTCGTCAACGACATTCTCCTCGACGGCATGAAAGTCGTGGGAGAACTCTTCGGTTCGGGTCAGATGCAGTTGCCCTTCGTCCTGCAGTCGGCCGAAACGATGAAGACTGCCGTTGCCTACCTCGAGCCGATGATGGAAAAAGAAGAGTCCGGATCCTCCAAAGGAGTTCTGGTCCTCGCCACGGTCAAAGGCGACGTCCACGACATCGGGAAGAACTTGGTCGACATCATCTGCACGAACAACGGCTACCAGGTGCACAATCTCGGCATCAAGATTCCGATTTCAGAGATGCTCGACAAGGTCAAGGAGGTCGGAGCCGACGCCCTCGGCATGAGCGGTCTGCTGGTCAAGAGCACATTGATCATGCGCGAGAACCTCCTCGAGATGAACCAGACAGGGATGTCCGATGTTCCGGTTCTGCTGGGTGGCGCGGCTCTGACGCGTTCCTACGTCGAAAAGGATCTGCGCGAGGTCTACGACGGCCGGGTCTTCTACGGCAGGGACGCATTCGAGGGTCTGCGCACACTCGACAAGTTGATGGAGATCAAAAAGACCGGTGTCGACGATCCCGAATTCGGCCGCGTGCCCACCGGACGCGTCCTTCCCGAGCGCAGCAAGTCCGCTGCGCCAACTGCCGACCGTCCTCGCCGATCCCCCGATGTGGCCGATGACAATCCGATATTCACGCCGCCATTCCTCGGCTCGCGCATCATCAAGGGAATTGGCATCGATGAGATCGCCCGCTATGTGAACGAGACTGCTCTGTTTCGAAATCAATGGCAGTTCCGCCCGAACCCCGGCGAGAGCGATGAAGAGTTTCGAGAGCGGATGCGCCCGCTGTTGCGAGACGAACTCGCTCAGGCCAAGGCTGGCGACTACCTCATCCCTCAAGTCGTCTATGGCTACTTCTGCGTGAACGCAGACGGTGACGACCTCATCATCTGGTCCGATGCCACTCGCACGTCGGAAACGACCCGGTTCACATTTCCCCGCCAGGATGCTGCTCCATATCTGTGCATCTCGGACTTCTTTCGCGATCGCAACAGCGATCCCGATTACGCCGCGTTCCACATCGTGACGATGGGGTCGGCCGTGTCGGAAAAGGCTGCCGAGTATTTCGCTGCGAACGAGTATCAGAAGTATCTGATGGTGCACGGTCTCGGAGTCGAGATGGCTGAAGCTCTTGCCGAGTTGTGGCACCGGCGCATTCGCGAGGAGTGGGGCTTCGCCGCCGACGATGGACCCACCATCGGCGGGCTCTTCCGCCAGCAGTATCGCGGCGGCCGTTATTCGTGGGGTTATTCGGCCTGCCCGAATCTCGAGGACAATGCCCGCGTCGCCGACCTCCTCGAAGCAGGCCGGCTCGGTATCGAAGTCACAGAAGAGACGGGCTGGCAGTACCAGCCTGAACAAACCACGTCGGCCATCATCTGCCATCATCCCCAAGCCAAGTACTTCAACGCCCGCTGATCGGAGATCCCATGTCCAAGTTCCTCATTCGCGTCGTGCTCGCATTGGCTCTCCTCGCTGGCATCGTCTACGGCGGCATCTTGCTGTGGACCAAAGTGATCAACAAGCCCGAGGATCGGTTGAGCGAAGCCGACCTCGGAGCTGCGCTCGTCACGGACAGTTCGTCCCCGTCGGATTCCATCGCAGTCGAGACCGGGGATGTTTCCGGCCGTTGGAGTGCAACTGAAGGCTCGACACTCGGATATCGGGTCAAAGAAGTTCTCGGCGGCGTCGACACCGAAGGTGTCGGCCGAACGAATCAGCTCGAGGGAGAAATCGTCCTCGATGGAACGATGCTGACTTCGGCAACGTTCACCGTGGATGTCGCATCGATCACGAGCGACAGTTCACGTCGCGACAGCCAGTTCACCGGACGCATCATGGACACCGCTGCCTATCCGCAGGCCACGTTCTCGCTCTCGGCGCCCGTCGACCTCGAGCGAATTCCTGATGTCGGCGAGCGCGTCACGGTCGAAGTCACCGGAGATCTGACTCTGCGCGGCACGACCCTTTCCGTGACCTTTCCGTTGACGGCAGAGTATTCCGGATCTCAGATCGCAGTACTCGGGAACATTCCGGTCGTCTTCGCCGACTACGGCATCCCGAATCCGTCGAACAATTTCGTCAAGACCGGCGACGATGGTCTTCTCGAATTCGTTCTGGTCTTTGCTCGAGAAGGCTGAGGCGGATCTTCAATTCGGTGTCAGGGCGCTTCGCCCTCGAAGACTGGCTGACTCTGCTGCCACGCCTCGGCAAGCGCGAAGTACCTGCCTTTCAACGCGACGAGTTCGTCGTGAGAGCCGAGTTCCACCAGCCGGCCGCCGTCGATCACGCCGATTCGATCGGCCCGTTGAATCGTCGACAGACGATGGGCCACGACGATCACTG
>QXGG01085965.1_pt1 | contig 12885 bp, 10 predicted proteins | sample 1982491 | NCBI WGS metagenome assembly QXGG01 (sample SAMN09924614, study PRJNA488089) | Wastewater metagenome, whole genome shotgun sequencing project. | isolation source: South African research farm wastewater | place: South Africa: Irene, Agricultural Research Council, Animal Production... | reverse complement strand
TAAGCCGTGCTGCATGCGCACCCACTCAATACCGAGCAAAGTCATAATGGGCACTAACATCCAAATATCTAAACGCTAAAGCGGGTGCTTATGATGATCAGTGCTGTGCTACATAAGCGCTCGCTAACAACATAAAATCCCCAGCACTGTAACCAACGCTGGGGATTGCACACTCAATTACAGAGGTGTGAGGGTGTAATTACAGCTGCTTAGTGCAGTAGTAGAAATCAACACACTCATACTCACCTGACTTGACGCGCTCATCGGCACCGGCTGCAGTTGCTGAAGGGGGCACGATCACGCGGTCACCCGGTCTCCAACCTTCTGGCGTTGCAACTTTGTGCTCATCGCTGGTTTGCAGCGCATCCAGCAAGCGGATGAACTCATCAATTAAGCGGCCGTTGCTCATGGGGTAGTAGACCATCGCACGCAAAATACCATTGGGGTCAATGATAAAAGTTGCACGTACGGCTGATGTATCTGCAGCGCCTGGGTGAATCATACCGTAGGCACGGGCGACATCCATTTTCAGGTCAGCAATGATTGGGAAAGGAATGGTCACACCAAACTTTTCTTCAATATTGCGCATCCAAGCAATGTGCGAGTGGTGGCTATCAATAGATAAACCTAATAACTCACAGTTACGCTTGGTGAATTCTGGCTCTGCTTTAGCGAAAGCAATAAACTCAGTGGTGCATACAGGGGTAAAGTCAGCAGGGTGAGAGAACAACACCAACCACTTACCTTTATAGTCATCTAAGCACTTGTTGCCGTCAGTCGTTGGGGCATTGAACTCAGGTGCACGCTCGTTGAGACGGGGTAGGCCGTATACAGCAGTATCAGTTGTTTGCATGGTATTGCTCCTTGGTTGTTTGATTAACTTGGGAATAATATAGCATGCAAAAATATATAATAAATATGTATATATTAATTATATTGATAGATTATGACTATCGATGGGTTGCTTGATCTAGGTCTATGTTTATCAAGCACCGAGCTGCGATGGCAGGGAGTTGGACACTCAAAGTCATCGCAGTGTGCGCAAGGCGAGGGCGGGTTACTTCATTATTAAAATGGATCGGTCACTGCTTTCTAACATTTTAATGGTGTTGCTACCGATGAAAAACTGGCGCAAACGCGGGCTGGCAAAAGCGCCCATGACCATCAAATCAATGGCATGTTCTTGCTGATAGCTTAAAAGCTGATTAAAAATATTGCCTTCCAAGTAGGTTGCCTGAACGGTGAAGCCATGAGCTCTTAAACGTTGGGCTGCAGCGGTAAACTTTTCTTGCTGCTCTGGGTGCTTGTTCTTAATGGTGACCAGATGGCAATCCAAACCGCGCAATAAGTCGCTGGTGACAATGCGCTCTAATGCCGCTTCGGTGGTGGCGCGTCCGTCAAACGCCAGCATAAAGTTGTTGGGTGTACTGAAGTCGTGGGGCGTCATTAAGACAGGGGTATGGATCTGTCTGAGTAAACTTTCCACATTACTGCCCAAAATGCTGAGCTTTTTATCAGTGCGCGTGCCGCTATGACCCAAAACAATCAGGCGTGCTGTGCTTTCGAGTGCCAGTAAGTTATCGCTAAATTCACCGTGGCGCTGCAGGGTTGTGACTTCGGTACAACCTGCCGCTTGGGCTTTATCTTGCGCTGCAGCTAAAAGCTCGGCACCCAATTGCAAAGCCACTTTGGCGCGCAGTTCATCCAATGTCGCAATTTCACTGAGCAGCTTAGAGCGAGCGCCTAAGCCAATCGCTCCAGAGAGATCATTGCTATCGGGCAGGTGCTGCTTTTCAATACTGTGTAAGAAGGTCAGCGGGTGCTTCAGCTGCTGAGCCGCCCAAATGGCCGCGTCTTGTACGCTAGTTGACCAAGTTGATTCATCGATGCAGGCTAAAATGTGTTGCATAGTTTCATCCTCAGAGCGAGTCCGTTAGGGTGCTGGCGATCTGCGCATCGCTGTGCAAACCGAACTTATCGATCACGGTTTTACTGGCTTGGTTGACACCGACGAGGCTCACTTGAGCGCCTAAGCGTTGGTACTTCACCACGATTTGATCCAAAGCTGCGACGGCAGTGATATCCCAAAAATGTGCACGCGTTAAATCAATCACAACCTTATCGACTGCATAGGAGAAGTCAAAGGCGGCAAAGAGCTTTTCCGATGAAGCGAAAAAGACTTGCCCAATCACCTGATAGTGCAGCTCAGTGGCACTGTGCTCGTGCTGTACCACCATCAAACGGCTGATTTTATTGACAAAAAACAGTGCTGATAACACCACGCCGGCCAATACACCCAGCGCCAAGTTGTGAGTGGATAGCACCACCGCGACAGTGGTGAGCATGACAATATTGGTCGAGATTGGATGCTTTTTAAAATCCCGTACTGAGGTCCATGAGAAGGAACCGATGGACACCATAATCATCACTGCAACCAACGCAGCCATAGGGATTTGACCAATCCAGTCGCTCAAAAATACCACCATAATCAGCAAGAAAAAACCGGCACAAAAGGTGGATAAACGGCCACGACCACCGGATTTAATATTAATCACCGACTGACCAATCATCGCACAACCGGCCATACCGCCCAGCAAACCTGCACCAATATTAGCGATGCCTTGGCCTTTACATTCTTGGTCGCGGTTGCTTTTAGTGTCGGTCAGTTCGTCCAGAATATTGGCCGTCATCAAAGACTCCAGCAAACCTACAATCGCCAGCGCCAACGAATAGGGCAGAATAATCCAGAGCGTCTCTAGCGTCAGCGGCACTTCAGGCCATAAAAAGATCGGCAGCGTATCCGGCAGTTGGCCCATATCACCTACAGTGCGCACATCTAAACCTAAATAAATTGCTGCGGCTGTGAGTGTCACAATACAGATCAAAGTGGAAGGCACGGCCTTGCCGATTTTTGGAATCAGCGGAAACAGATAAATAATACCCAAGCCTGCAGCGGTCACGGCGTAGACATGCCACGTCACATCGGTCAGCTGCGGCAGTTGGGCGATAAAAATCAAAATCGCTAACGCATTCACAAAGCCTGTGACCACTGACTTGGAGACAAAACGCATCAGCGTCCCCAGTTTTAAATAGCCAATAGCAATCTGCAAGACACCGGTTAATAACGTGGCGGCTAATAAGTACTCCAATCCATACTCTTTAACCAAAGTCACCATTAACAGCGCCATGGCACCGGTGGCCGCGGAAATCATCCCCGGTCGACCGCCGACAAAAGCAATAATCACTGCGATACAAAAAGATGCGTAGAGCCCCACTTTGGGGTCAACGCCGGCAATAATGGAGAAGGCAATCGCTTCGGGAATCAGCGCTAAAGCCACCACCAAACCTGACAGCATGTCACCGCGTATATTAAAGAACCATTCTTGTTGCATCTGTTTAAGCATAGTTTATCCAAGTCGCTGGGCGCAGTGAGTCATCAGACGAGCATGACGGTCTGGCGTTGTATAAATTGAGTGGGCGCATAGTTTAGCAGCAAAGCGTGCAGGCTAGCCGTTGAGTGTTGGATGGTTGCTAGGATTGCCTGCTTATAGCCGTGTCATCATTTTGTCATCTAGAAGCGTTGTAATATAGCTGACATATTTCAGAGTGGATGGCACAGAGCAATGATGAACAGTAAAACTGTACTTATTGTCGATGATGAAGCGTCAATTCGGGAGATGCTTGCAGTGGCTTTGCAGTTGGCCGGCTATCAATGTTTAGAGGCAGAAAATGCACAGACTGCGCATGCTCTGATTATTGATCATCAGCCGGATATTATTGTATTGGACTGGATGATGCCGGATGTCAGCGGCATTGAGCTGGCGCGTAGGTTAAAGCGCGAGCCTGTGTGCGCGGATATTCCAATTATTATGCTAACGGCGCGCAGTGAAGAAGATAATAAAGTTCAGGGGCTGGAAGCGGGTGCGGATGACTATATGACCAAACCTTTTTCACCGCGCGAACTGGTCGCACGCTTGAAAGCGGTGTTGCGTCGCACTGCCACTTTAGGGGTTGATGAACCCATCGAAGTTGAAGGCTTACGTTTAGATCCGAGCAGTCACCGTGTGAGCTCAGGTGATAGTGCATTAGATATAGGTCCGACGGAGTTTCGTTTGTTGCAGTTTTTTATGACGCACCCAGAGCGCGCTTACAGCCGCAGTCAGTTATTGGATCAAGTCTGGGGTGGCAATGTGTATATTGAAGAACGTACCGTGGATGTCCATATTCGCCGTTTACGTTTAGCGCTGGGGCCGCAACACCAACACTTAGTGCAAACAGTGCGCGGTATGGGCTATCGATTTTCAACTCAGGTGTAAGCCACCTAAGGTGTGCCATTATTTATGAAGCGCTTATTGCACAAAGAACTCCTGCGCCTGCTGGTGTATGTGCTGCTGGGCAGTGCATTCGGGTCTTATTGGGAGCAGGCTGCATTGGGTGCTGCGCTGATTTTGGGGCTGTTATTGGCTCAGCATATATGGCAGTTACAACGCTTAGCTCAGTGGTTGCTGCAGCCTGAGACTGAGCCTCCGCAAGCGCACCGATTGTGGGGGGAAGTGTTTGATGGTATTTACCGTTATCAGCGTCGACAAACTGCAGATCAACAGCAGTTAGCACGCTTACTGGAGCGCATCCAAAATTCCAGTCAAGCCTTGCGCGATGGCGTGGTGATGATTGATCAGCAGGGTGATTTAGAGTGGTGGAACCGCGCTGCAGAACAGCTGCTGGGTTTATCAGAGTCGAGTGATCGTGGGCAGCCGATAACTTATTTGCTGCGCCATCCGCAATTTGTCGATTACTATGAAAGCCAAAATTATCTTGAACCGCTCGTACTACCGTCGCATCTCGATGAAACCCGATTTTTGGAGTATCAACTCACGCTATTTGGTGAGAATGATCGTTTATTGCTGGTACGCGATTGCAGTAAAATTAAACGCCTAGAGCGGATGCGCCAGGATTTTATTGCCAATGTCTCACATGAATTACGCACACCGCTGACAGTGCTGTCGGGTTATTTAGAAACCTTGAGTGATTATGTGCATGATTTACCAGCGCAATGGCAGCGCGCTTTAGTATTGATGACTCAGCAGACTGCGCGTATGGAGCATTTAGTGGCTGATTTGCTGACGTTGTCACGTTTAGAAACCAGTGACTTTAAAGCTGAAGTTGAGCCGATCCATGTGGCTGCAGTACTAGAGGCGATTCGTGTGGATGCTATCGCTTTATCAGAGCATCAGCACGATATTATCTTAGATGTGGATGCCCACTTGTATTTGCGTGGTGCCGCGCAAGAGTTACGCAGTGCATTTTCTAACTTAGTCTTTAACGCTGTGAAATATACGCCCCAAGGCAGTTGTATTCGTGTGCAGTGGTATCACGATCAAGACGGTGCCTATCTTGCGGTGAGCGACAATGGTCCAGGCATCGATAATCAGCACTTAGGTGCACTGACTCAGCGTTTTTATCGTATGGATAGCAGCCGCTCCAGTCAAACCGGTGGTACAGGCTTGGGTCTAGCTATCGTTAAACACGTGCTCTTGCGTCATCAAGGGCATTTACATATCAGCAGTGTGGTCGGGCAGGGGAGTTGCTTTACCTGTCACTTTCCACTGAGCCAAACTTTGTTAGGGCATAGGGCATAGGGCATAGGGCATAGGGCATAAGCAGCGGTGGCTTGATGACCCTATGCTTTCCAAGTTCGTGGTTAGTTAGCCTGCGGATCTGTACCGCGGCGTTGGGCAATGGCCGCTTCAATATGGTCTATATCAGCATAGCGAACATCTTGGCCTTCGACTAAGTAGATGACATATTCCGCTAAGTTACTGGCATGATCGCCCACGCGCTCTAAAGAACGTAATACCGACATAATGCTGATGACCTGTGAGATTGAGCGTGGGTCTTCCATCATAAAAGTGATCAAGGCACGTGTGGCTGAACGGTATTCTAAGTTCACGTTATCGTCTTCACGTAATACGGCCAGCGCCTGCTGACTGTCAAAACGCGCAAAAGCATTCAGCGCTTCTTGCACCATATGGCGCACTTGATGGCCTAAATGACGCACTTCAATATAACCGCGTGGTGAAGCACCTTCTTCAGCAAGACTTAAGGTGGCGCGTGCCACTTTACTGGCCTCATCGCCGATGCGTTCTAAATCAGCTGTGGCACGAATAACCGCCAGCACTAAGCGCAAATCGGACGCTGCCGGTTGGCGTCGCGCCAGAATCTGTGTGCAGTACTCATCGATATCTAGCTGCAGTTGATTAACAAGTTGATCTTTAGTGCGTACTTGCGTTGCGAGTTGTGTATCAGCGTCGAGCAGTGACTGCACAGCGTCTTTAACTTGCTGCTCAACCAGCCCGCCCATCTCAAGGAGCTGGCTGCGGATTTCTTCCAGCTCTTGATTAAATTTTTGAGAAATATGTGTACTGTGCCCATCTGGGGTGATCTTCATCGTATTGCTCCACTTGTGGATAACTATGCTATGGCTCAAGGGTGGTCGGCTTAGCCATAACGCCCAGTGATGTAATCTTCCGTTTGTTTATGCGCGGGGTTGGTAAATAAGGTATCGGTGTTATCAAACTCGAGCAGCTGGCCTAGATACATAAAGGCTGTGTAATCAGATACACGAGCTGCTTGTTGCATATTGTGGGTGACGATGACGATGGTAAAACGGTCTTTTAAATCATTGAGTAACTCTTCGATTTTTAAAGTGGAAATCGGGTCAAGTGCCGAGGCCGGCTCATCTAGCAGCAACACCTCAGGCTTAACCGCGATAGTGCGCGCAATGACTAAACGCTGTTGTTGGCCGCCCGACATGCCTAGAGCTGATTCATGTAAGCGGTCTTTGGTTTCATCCCATAAGGCGGCTGAGCGCAATGCCCACTCGACTGTTTCATCCAATAAACGTTTATTTTTAATGCCTTGAATACGTAAACCATAGGCGACGTTTTCATAAATAGTCTTGGGGAATGGATTAGGTTTTTGAAACACCATGCCCACACGCCGGCGTAAGTCAGCTACATCCACACCTTTAGCATAAATATCATGACCATCAATGGTGACTTGGCCCTCAATCCGCACACCGTCAACTAAGTCATTCATGCGATTAAATGAGCGCAATAAAGTCGATTTGCCACAGCCTGATGGGCCAATAAAAGCAGTAATACGCTGTTTGGGAATCTGCATGCTAATGCCATTTAAAGCTTGGCTCGTTCCGTAATAGAGGTGCATATCTTGCACTTCGATGCAGGGTGTCTCGTCGGCTAAGCTGAGTTGCTGCGCAGTGCGTCCGAGCGCAGTAAATTTCATCGCATGAGGAGTGGCTGTAGTTGAGCTCATAAGGGCGGCCTTTGTATAAAATAAATCATCCATTACATATCCAATGCGCGAAACTTTTCACGCAGACGGTTACGAATACTAATAGCGGTTAGGTTCAGCACGGCAATGACCACCACCAACATTAAAGCTGTGGCGTATACCAGAGGGCGTGCTGCTTCAACATTGGGGCTTTGAAAGCCCACATCATAAATATGAAAGCCCAGGTGCATAAACTTACGCTCCAAGTGTAAAAACGGTGCGTTCATATCTAGGGGTAAGTTGGGTGCAAGCTTAACCACACCCACCAGCATTAAAGGCGCCACTTCACCGGCGGCGCGTGCCACAGCCAAAATGACGCCGGTCATCATGGCTGGGCTGGCGATGGGAATCACCACGCGCATAAGCGTCTCAAATTTTGTCGCACCTAAAGCTAAGGAGCCTTCTCGAACGGAGCGAGGAATGCGCGATAAACCTTCCTCAGTCGCCACAATCACAACAGGTAGCGTCAGTAACGCTAAGGTTAAGGAAGCCCAGAGCAAGCCAGGCGTGCCAAATGTAGGGGATGGCAGTGCGGGCGCGTAAAATAACTGATCGATATTTGCGCCTAAAAAATAGACGAAAAATCCTAAGCCAAACACGCCATACACAATCGAAGGTACGCCAGCGAGGTTGTTGACAGCAATACGGATGATGCGTGTGATGACGCCTTGGCTGGCGTACTCGCGTAGATAGACGGCTGCAATCACTCCAAAGGGCGTGACGATCAACGACATCATCATAACCATCAGTACCGTGCCAAAAATGGCTGGAAAAATACCACCTTCCGTATTCGCTTCACGCGGATCATCACTGACAAACTCCACGAGCTTGAGAATATAGTGTTGGATTTTTTGCCAGAGGCTCAGCGTATTGGGCTGATATAGGCGCACGATGTCGCTAAAGTTAACTTCTTTGTGCTGGCCGTCAGCAGTTTGCAGCAGTAAAGAGTCACGCTTAAACGGCGTATACAGCGCCATAAGCTCGGCTTCTTGGCTGGCGTACTCAGCTTGCAGTACAGATTTTTGCGCCTTGAGTTCGGCAAGGTTGTGCGTTGTAGCATCCCCTTTGAGTTGCAAGCTGCGTTCGGCTAAACGTAATTGTTCCAGCTCGTAGTTGATCGCACCAATGGCACCGCTCTCTAAGCTTTTAATCTGGCGATAAATAGCTGTGGCGCGAGCGGTGCGTTGTAGAACTTCATGCCATAGATCGTTATCTGCTGGGGTTTGCTGCGCAATGAGCTGGCCGTTTTCTTTAATCCCCACAATATAACCATAGAAATTACCCCATTCGCGCCGCTCAAGTGCCACAGCGTTTTTAGGGTATTGTAATTCGCTCAACTGGTGCTCTAAGACCCAGCGAAAATCAGAGCCATAGACTTCACGGTTACCAACTTTGATAAGCTGGCGATCGAGGATATCTACGCCTGCAGGGACAGCTAAACCGGCGTTACGAATCTGTTCAGCAGTGACTTGCTCGCGTTCGACTTGCTCGCCCAATACGGCTATTTTCAAGCCTTCGCTATCGGTGTATTGATACTCTTGTAAACTGGCAGGCCAAAAATGCACTAAGCCGCGTGAAGCGATAATGCCAAGCAAGCCTAGAACTAAGACCACGCTGATTGCGACCGCACCGGCATTTAACCACACCCACGGACTGCCACTGGCCACCCATTTTTTTAGTGAAATCTGCATATTCTAAACTCCTAAATCGATGCCAAGGCCGTATTAAAGCGTGCTGTATTTTTTACGCAGTCGCTGGCGCACGACATCCGCTAAGGTGTTGACCACAAAGGTAAATAAGAACAGCACTAAGGCTGCCAAGAATAAAATACGGTAATGGCTGCTACCTAAGGCCGACTCACCCATTTCCACTGCAATATTGGCGGCGAGAGTGCGCATACCTTCAAAAATATTGGCATTCATAATGGGGGTGTTGCCGGTGGCCATTAACACAATCATCGTCTCGCCCACGGCACGGCCCATACCAATCATCACTGCAGAAAAAATACCGGGACTTGCGGTGGGTAACACCACGCGCACTAAGGTTTGCCAAGGTGTTGCGCCAAGAGCCAAGGAGCCGTGACTCAGTGATTTTGGCACGCCAAATAAAGCATCTTCAGCTATAGAATAAATGGTTGGAATCACCGCAAAACCCATAGCAAAACCGACCACCATGGCATTACGTTGATCGAAATTAATCCCCAGATCATTGCTGAGCCAGCTGCGCATATCACCATTGAACCACCAAAGCTCCAGAGGTTGGCTGAGGCTAAAAGATAACCAGCCCAGCAATGCAACCAGTGGAATTAAAATCACAACATGCCAGCCATCAGGTATCTGTTCACGTACAGAGTCTGGAAACTGTGCCCAAGTGAAAGCAAAGGTGAGAATCCCTAAGGGCAGAATCAGTAGTACTGCAAACACACCGGGGAGGTGGGTTTCCATAAAGGGTGCGAGAAACAAACCGGCGAAAAAGCCAAGAATAACAGTGGGTAAGGCTTCCATTAATTCAATAACGGGTTTGATTTTTCGTCGTACTGCAGGGGCCATAAAATAGGCAGTATAGATGGCGCCGCACACCGCTAAAGGCACCGAGAGCAACATGGCGTAAAAAGCGGCTTTGAGCGTGCCAAATGCCAGTGGCGTCAAGCTGAATTTAGGTTCGAACTCAGTGGATGCAGAGGAGGACTGCCAGGTGTATTGCGGCTCGCTATAACCCTCGTACCACACTTTGCCCCAAAGTGACTTTAATGAGGTTTCGGGGTGTGGGTTATCAACCTCATAACGATGGAAGACGCCCTGCGTATCTTGCAGCAAGAGCATTGATGCCCGAGGTGATAAGGCAGCTAATGCAGGAGGGTTTTGCAATAGCGGCTGATCAATGGCCTTCTTTTCTGCTGTGGTATTAAAAATCCCTACGCGTCCTGTGCTATCCATGGCCACAAAACCTTTGCGTCGCTGCTCGGCCTCCAGCACTTTAATGGGCGCGTCACCCAGTTTTAGAGTGCGAATCTGAGTCAGTTGCTGCTCATTGTGTTCGTTGCGCACCATGAAAAACTGAGTAATTTGTCCTTGTGAATCACCCACTAACACAGATTGCTGAGCCAGCTGAAACACCATCTGCGTCACCTGCTGACCTTTTTCAACAAGGGGCAGAGTCTGCAACAGTTGGATGTTATTGAGATTGCGCGTGTCATACACATCCAAGCGGCCACTGTGATGTAAAGCAAACACATAGTGATGGTCTGGAGCAATTAATAAGCGTTGATAGCCGGTCGTGCTTGGAAATACAACAGGCTCCACCTCTTCTTTTACCGTTCCGGTAAGAAAGTCTGTGTGTTGACGTATCAGTGTCATCACCACTGAGCCATTATCAACGAGGCCGGCTAAGAGCATGCCATCAGGAGACGTTTGCTGAGTAATATGCGTTAAGGCGCGTTGCTGAGTATCCAGCGTAATAGCTTGGCCGTTAAACAGTTGTGTTACTTGAGGTTTGATCCCTAAACGCTCGCCTTGCGCGTCAAACTCCACTTTAAAACGAGTATCAACCGCCACTGCCTGACCGTTACTTAAACCCAGTAAAAGAGTGTCGTCGCCCGGTGTTTTAACTTTGAGGCTGGTGATCGATGCATCGTGTAAAGGCAGTTGCTGCTCAGACAGTTGCTGCCCATTGTGCGCGTTGATAAAGAGCAGTTGGCCACTGTCCGTTACAAGTGCGGCCAGTTCATTTTGCTCTTCAGTAAACAGAGTTAACAGAGTGCTCGAACGTGCCGGCTCCTGCAGGGTAAAGCTGCTGCTATGCTCGATAGTGGCGCTCTTAAACAGCGGCATCACTTCATATAACAGGTAAAAGAAAATCAGCGTGATGGCGGCAATAACACTCAGCCCTCCCAGCGCAATGGTGTGCCGCGCCAACCGATCTTGCCACGCGCGTATTTTACGCCGCGTACGAATGCGTGGGCTGTTAAGTTCCTGCTCCAGTAACGATGATATGTCCTGCATGGCCTAGCCCTTAAATGAAACAATGCACGTACTTTAAGACGTTTATGTGACAGTAAAATGACAAATAGAAAAGGGGCCTAAGCCCCTGTTTTTTATTAGCCAGTACTGCAGTCGCTTATAAATCGAGCTCTGTGTATAGACGTGTGACAACCGCCGCAGGAAGGGGTACATAGCCATCACGGTTGACCACTTCTTGGCCTTGCTTGGAGAGCATCAGCTTGACAAATTCTCGGTCAAGTGGCGCTAAAGCTTGGTTAGGACGCTTGTTCACATACACATATAGGTAGCGAGATAATGGAAAATCACCCGATGCTGCTTGCTCGGGGGTTGCCTCAATAAAAGGGCCACCGTCTTTTTTAGCTAAGGGGACAGCGCGCACAGATGAAGTGCGGTAGCCAATACCTGAGTAACCTATGGCATTGAGTGATGATGATACGGACTGCACTACAGAGGCTGAGCCAGGTTGCTCGTTCACGCTGTTTTTAAAGTCGCCTTTGCACAAAGCATTATCTTTAAAATAGCCATAAGTGCCCGAGACTGAGTTGCGTCCATAGAGTTGAATAGGGCGTTGCGTCCAAGCATCGCTCAAACCCAGATCACCCCAGCGCGTGATGTCTGTACCTGTGCTACAGCGGCGCGTGGAGGAAAAAATTGCATCCACTTGCGCTACAGTCAGGCCTTCAATGGGGTTGTCTTTGTGTACATATACCGCTAAGGCATCAATGGCGACAGGCACTGCAGTAGGGCGATAGCCGTGGCGGGCTTCAAAGGCTTGGATTTCACTGTCTTTCATCATACGAGACATCGGCCCCATATTGGCTGTGCCTTCAGTTAATGCTGGAGGAGCAGTTGAAGAACCAGCCGCTTGAATCTGAATATTCACATTGGGGTAGTTTTTTTTGTATTCCTGAGCCCACAGAGTCATCAGATTTGCCAGTGTATCCGAACCCATACTGGTTAAATTGCCTGAAATACCACTGGCCCGCTCATAGTTGGGCAGCTCAGCATCCACTGCAGCGTTAGCAGAAAACGTTGCTAGAACTGTGCACAGGCTTAAGGCCGTTGTAAGAACTGTTATTTTTGCGGTCATAGATATCTCCGATCAATTCACCCAGCTGAACTGACACTGCGGTGCCAGCACGGAAGCCGATGCCATCCGATGAGTTGAATACTAAGCGGGTTAGATGACAGTTTAGTGAAAACAAGCGCAGTCTAGATTGTTTTCTCAGTAGTCTTGGTTTAGGGCATAAAAAGCTGTGTCCTAAAACGACTTACGGTCAAACCTCGCCAGATCAAAAAACTTGGAATTTCAAAAAAGGCACGCACAGGGCACGGTTTTGGCGCAGAAGATTTTTAGCAGAGTTTTCAGAAGGAAATTACAGGCATAAAAAAAGCCCTAACTCTTTGAAAGTTAAGGCTTTTAAAATTGGTTGCGGGAGCAGGATTTGAACCTACGACCTTCGGGTTATGAGCCCGACGAGCTACCAAACTGCTCCATCCCGCGCCGATAAGTATACGCACTTTTCGAGAT
>QXGG01036733.1_pt1 | contig 12885 bp, 12 predicted proteins | sample 1982491 | NCBI WGS metagenome assembly QXGG01 (sample SAMN09924614, study PRJNA488089) | Wastewater metagenome, whole genome shotgun sequencing project. | isolation source: South African research farm wastewater | place: South Africa: Irene, Agricultural Research Council, Animal Production... | reverse complement strand
AGCAGGTTGAGCGCGAAGTTCTGCTCGCGGTTGCGTGCGGTGATGCCCCACACGTTGTTCTTCTGGTGGCTGAAGTCGGTCAGCGTCTCCAGCACCACGCTGCGGCCTTCCTTCTCCTTCACCCAGGCCTGCAGCGGGTTGTCGCCGTCCTGGAAGACGAATTCGTTCACCAGCATTTCGGGGGCGAGCGGCCCGCTCAGGCGGTAGTAGGTGTGGCCTTCCTCTTTCCACGACTGCATGCCGCGCCCGTGCGAGTCCCAGAAGTCGGCGGGCAGCTCGCGGGTGCCGGTGTACAGCAGGTCGCTGTCCTCGAGCACCTTGTCGTTGAAGTAGTCCTGCGCGGCTAGGCCGAGCGCACGCGCCTTGATGCGCATGTTGATGTCTTTCGACACCAGGATGACCTCGCGCCCGGGGTGCTTCTCGGCGAGGTACATCACCACCGCGAGGATCTGGTTGTCGCCGCGCGCGGTGGGCAGTGCGGGCGGCAGCTTGATGTCGATCGCTTCGGTCTGCAGATGCAGCCGGCCGGTGGCCTGTCCGCGCGACGGGCCTTCGAGGGCGATGCCGGTCTCGATGCCGTTGTCGGACGAGGACACGATCTCGTCGAGCATGCGGCTGGCCTGGCGGGTGTTGCGCGCGACCTCGGTGGTGCCCTTCTTGTTGTTGTCCAGTTCCTCGAGCGTCATGATCGGCACGTAGAGATCGTGCTCCTCGAAGCGGTAGAGGCTGGTGGGGTCGTGCATCAGCACGTTGGTGTCGAGCACGAAGAGCTTGGTGGCAGTCGCCGTGGTGCTCGCCCTGGCGGCGCGGCGGGGGCGCGCGGTGCTACGGCTGCGCGGGGCGGCGCGCTCTTCGGTGGCGGTCGGGGGACTGGCGGTTTTGCGGGTCGCGGGCATGAGGGGCGTGGATCCGGTCGATCGGCGGGGATGGGCGCGCAGGCGCACGCCCGATCGGGATGGCGGCTCGGAGCGGCGATGATGGCTCGGAGCGATGAAAGAGGCTCAGAGCGCGCGTGCGGCGGCGAGCACTTCCTCGGCATGTCCGGGCACCTTGACGCCGCGCCATTCGCGCGCGATCCGGCCCTGGGCGTCGATCAGGAAGGTGCTGCGCTCGATGCCACGCACCTGCTTGCCGTACATGTTCTTCAGCTTCATGACCCCGAAAGCTTCGCAGGCCTGCTCGTCCGGGTCGGAGATCAGCTCGAAGGGCAGTTCGAGCTTGGTCTTGAAGTTCTCGTGGCTCTTCAGGCTGTCGCGGCTCAGGCCATACACGTCGCAACCGCAGGCGGCGAAGTCGGCGTGAAGCGTGCCGAAATCACGCGTCTCGTTGGTGCAGCCGGGGGTGTTGTCCTTGGGGTAGAAGTAGAGGACGACCTTGCGCCCGTGCAACGCGGACAGGGTGACGGTGTTGCCGCCGGTGGCCGGCAGGCTGAAATCTGGGGCGGGGGTGGCGCTCATTGTGTCTCCTGCTGTTGGGGCGTTGGATGCGGGCCCGGCGCCGGGTGGCGCTGCGACCCCGGCCGGTCTCGATTGGCATTCGAGGTTAGCCGATGGCGACAAACGCGTGAACATAATCTTGCATGGGCGTTACCGCCGCATGTCGGCGCGCAGCGCGGGCCTCAGCGTTCGTAGAGCAGGCCGAGGACCACTGCGCGCCCCTCGGCGACGAGGATGTTGTAGGTGCGGCAGGCCGCCGGGAAGTCCATGAACTCGAAGCCGATGCGGGATTCGATCAGGGGCCGCAGCAACTGCGGTTGCGGAAAGCGCTGGCGGCGACCGGTACCGACGATGAGGATCTCCGCACCGAGCTCGCGCGCGACGGCCAGGTCTTCGGCCTGCAGTCCGCTCAGGTCGCCCGCTGCCTGTGGTGCCCAGTCGGTGATGACGCGGCTGGCGCTTACGAGCACGTTGCCGTCGTGGCGCACCCTGCTGATCATGACGTGATCGTCACCGTAGCCGGTCACGACGTTGGTGTTGGCGTTGTTGTCCTGGTAGAGCTTCATGGTCAGGTCGTCGGCGAGGAGCGCGTGCAAGGAAGTGGGTCGGGCGCGATGGCAAAATTGCCGCAGTGCGGGAGCGGGGCTAAGATAACAACCTTTTGCAGCATCGGAAAATGGTGCTGCGGTTTTCCACCTATCAGGAAGGACTGGCATGAAAGCGGTGAAGACACTCGAGCTCGCGACGGCATCCCCGGAACCGGTGATCAAGGCCGAGGCGGGCGCAGCGGCACCGCGCCCGATCCGCAAGTCCGCCAAGCTCGCCGAGGTCTGCTACGACATCCGCGGCCCGGTGCTGGTTCGCGCCAAGCAGATGGAAGACGAAGGTCACAAGATCATCAAGCTCAACATCGGCAACCTCGCCGCGTTCGGCTTCGATTCGCCCGAAGAGATCCAGATGGACATGATCCGCAACCTGCCCAACGCGGCCGGTTACTCGGACTCCAAGGGCATCTTCGCCGCGCGCAAGGCGGTGATGCACTACACCCAGCAGAAGGGCATCAAGGGCGTCACCATCGAGGACATCTACATCGGCAACGGGGTGTCCGAACTCATCGTGATGGCGATGAATGCGCTGCTCGACGCCGGCGACGAGGTGCTGGTGCCGGCGCCTGACTACCCGCTGTGGACCGCGGCGGTGAGCCTGTCGGGCGGCAGGCCGGTGCATTACCTGTGCGACGAGTCCAAGGGCTGGCTGCCGGATATCGAGGACATGCGCGCGAAGATCAACGCCAACACGCGCGCGATCGTGGTCATCAACCCGAACAACCCGACCGGTGCGGTATATCCGGACGAGACCCTCAGGCAGATCGTCGAACTCGCCCGCGAGCACGACCTGATCATCTACGCCGACGAGGTCTACGACAAGGTGCTGTACGACGGCATCAAGCACACCTCGATGGCGGCACTGTCCGAGGACGTGCTCACCATCATCTTCAACGGCCTGTCCAAGAACTACCGCTCCTGCGGCTACCGCGCGGGCTGGATGGTGGTGTGTGGCGACAAGCGCCGCGCCAACGACTACATCGAGGGCCTCAACATGCTGGCCTCGATGCGCCTGTGCGCCAACGTGCCCGGCCAGTACGCGATCCAGACTGCGCTCGGCGGCTACCAGAGCATCGACGACCTGGTCGCCGAGGGCGGGCGCATGCGCCGCCAGCGCGACCTGGCGTGGGAGCTGATCACGAAGATCCCGGGCGTCACCTGTGTGAAGCCGGAGGCCACGCTGTACATGTTCCCGAAGCTGGACCCGAAGATGTATCCGATCGAGGACGACCAGGCCTTCATCGCCGAGTTGCTGGAAGAAGAGCGCGTGTTGCTGGTGCAGGGCTCGGGCTTCAACTGGCCGCATCCGGACCACTTCCGCCTGGTCTTCCTGCCGCACGAGGATGACCTGCGCGACGCGATCGGCCGCGTGGCGCGCTTCCTCGAGAACTACCGCAAGCGCCACGGCACCTGAGCCTTCACCGGAAGGCGGCTGCGCCGCCTGCTCCTCACCCCTGACATCTCACACCTCACGGACAAAATGAAACCTATCAACGTTGGCCTCCTTGGCATCGGTACCGTCGGCGGCGGCACCTTCACCGTTCTGAAGCGCAACGCCGAGGAAATCACCCGTCGCGCCGGTCGTCCGATCGTCATCACCACCGTGGCCGACAAGAATCTGGAGCTCGCGCGCAAGGTCACCGGCGGTGACGTCAAGCTCACCGACGACGCGTTCGCGGTGGTGGCCGACCCCGAGATCGATATCGTGGTCGAGTTGATCGGCGGCTACGGCGTGGCCAAGGAGCTGGTGCTGAAGGCGATCGAGAACGGCAAGCACGTGGTCACCGCCAACAAGGCGCTGCTCGCCGTGCACGGCAACGAGATCTTCGCTGCCGCGCAAGCGCGCGGCGTGATGGTGGCCTTCGAGGCCGCGGTCGCCGGCGGCATCCCGATCATCAAGGCGCTGCGCGAAGGCCTCACCGCCAACCGCATCGAGTGGCTGGCCGGCATCATCAATGGCACGACCAACTTCATCCTGTCCGAGATGCGCGACAAGGGCCTGCCGTTCGCGGACGTGCTCAAGGAAGCGCAGGCGCTCGGATATGCCGAAGCCGATCCGACCTTCGACATCGAGGGCGTGGACGCCGCGCACAAGGCGACGATCATGAGCGCGATCGCCTTCGGCATCCCGATGCAGTTCGACAAGGCCTACATCGAGGGCATCAGCAAGCTCGACTCGGTCGACATCACCTACGCCGAGCAACTCGGCTATCGCATCAAGCTGCTCGGCATCGCCCGTCGCCGCGACAACGGCGTCGAGCTGCGCGTGCATCCGACGCTGATCCCGTCCAAGCGCCTGATCGCCAACGTCGAAGGCGCGATGAATGCGGTGCTGGTGCAGGGCGACGCCGTCGGCGCGACGCTGTATTACGGCAAGGGGGCCGGTGCCGAACCGACCGCCTCGGCCGTCATCGCCGACCTGGTCGACGTCACCCGCCTGCACACCTCCGACCCCGAGCACCGTGTGCCGCACCTCGCTTTCCAGCCCGATCAGGTGCGCGACGTGCCGGTGCTGCCGATCGAGGACGTGGTCACGTCCTACTACCTGCGCATGCGGGTCGAGGACAAGCCGGGCGTGCTCGCCGACGTCACCCGCATCCTCGCCGACAGCGACATCTCGATCGAGGCGCTGAGCCAGAAGGAAGCCGCAGAGGGCGAGTCGCACACCGACATCATCCTGCTCACCCACCAGACGATGGAGCGCAAGGCCAACGCCGCCATCGCGCGGATCGAGGCGCTGCCGGTCGTGCAGGGCAAGGTGACGAAGTTGCGGATGGAAAGCCTGTGATCGCAGGCTGATGCGCCGTGGAGGAGGTCGGCCCCCGAGGTGCGGCCTCTTTTTCGTTAACGGGCCGCGTCGCGTCGGGCGCGCGCGCGGCGATCCGGGGTCAAGGGGAGGGACGCGATGGAAGGCAGGCTCGAAAGCAGGGTGGATCAGGTCTTCATCGGGCGCGTGCGCCTGATGCTTCCCGACGGTGAGTCGACCGGCATCTTCAAGTCTGCGGCGGGCGCTCCCGTGCGCCTGACCGCGACGGGCCTGGAGGGCGACGAGCAGGCCGATCTGCGCCATCACGGCGGTGTCGACAAGGCGCTGCATCACTACCCGGTCGAGCATTACGCGGTGATGGCGCAGGCGTGGCCGCAATGCGCGGCCATACTGGGCGCAGGCGTGCTCGGTGAGAACATCAGCACGTCCGGGATGACCGAGCACGAGGTCTGCATCGGCGACATCTTTCGGCTCGGCGGGGCGCGGGTACAGGTGAGTCAGCCGCGCTCGCCGTGCTGGAAGATCGACCGCCGGCTGAAGGTGGACGACGCCTCGCGCTTCGTCGAGGCGGCCGGCATCACCGGCTGGTATTACCGGGTGCTCGCGCCCGGCATGGTTGGCGCGGGTGATGAGATCGCGTTGCTGGAGCGACCCAACCCCTGGCTCAGTCTCGCGCACTACTGGGACGAGGTGATGGCGCATCGCCCGGACCCGCAGTCGCTGCGGCGCATCGCTGCAGCGACCGGGCTGGCGGCCGACAAGGCGCAGCGCTGGGCCGACCGCGCCGACTGGCTCGATGCCCACGCTGGATGATCCCGGCCTGCGCGTGGCGGCGGATTCGCGGCTACACTGAAATCAGCCGAACGCCGCAGTCTGGCGTCGGTTGACCGATCAAGCGCGCTGCAAGGAGCGGTTCTGCATGGCCTTCAAGCTCATCGTTTTCATCGCCATCCTGGTGGCCGTCGCCGTGCTTGGCATGCGCGGCTATCGCGCCTCGGTGCAAGGTTTCGAGCGCGAGCATGCGGCCTTGTCCGGTGGCGACGACGCGCCTGCGGGCTGAGCGCTTTGCTACCCCGCGTGGAACAGTCCTGTCCGAATTCATCGAGGAGACCGTAATGTCCGATCACACCTACAAGCTCGTGGAAATCGTCGGTTCGTCGAGCGAGGGCACGGATGCCGCCATCCGCAACGCGATCGAAACCGCGTCGAAGTCGATCCGCCATATCGACTGGTTCGAGGTGGTGGAGACCCGCGGACACATCGTCGACGGCAAGGTCGGCCACTTCCAGGTCACGCTGAAGATCGGCTTCCGGCTCGAATCCGAATGAAAACGCCTGCGGCCGGGGAGGCCGGCCGCAGGCGTCGCGTCAGTTGCTCGGATGATGACCACGGCACGCCTGCCGGCGTGCGTGGCGGCCGTCACACCGGCGTTGCGCCGGTGATCTGGTGCAGACGTGCCACCGTGGCGCCGTCCAGACGCAGCGCCTGCGCGAGCTGGCGCAGGTAGGCCACTTCTTCCTGCGTATCGAGGTCGATCGCGAGCAGGGACGCCGCATAGACTTCGGCCGCGACCATCTCGTTCGGCACATCGGCCACCAGCGCGGCCAGGTCGAGCGGCGCGCGCAGTTCGCTGATCAGGAACTGCTTTTCCTCCTCGCTCAGCCCATCGGCGCCTACCTTGCCGACGATGCGCTGCACCTCGTCCTCCTCGATCCGGCCATCGGCTTTCGCAGCGGACGCCATCGCGCGCACGATCAGCGCCTCGGTGTCGGGCGCGGTCATCGTTTCGAGGTCCTCGGGCGCAAAGCCGGCTGCAGCGCCGGCCATCGACGCCTGCTCGCGGCGATTGTCGGTCCAGTTCTTCAGCGCGGCCATGGCGATGGTGGCGAGAATGGCCATGCCGGCCGTGCTGCCGCCACTGCTCGTACCGCCGCTTGCGCCGCCCGTGCGGCCTCCGCCCAACACGCTGCCGAGCAGGTCGCCGAGTCCGCCGCCTGCCGCGGGTCGGCCACCGCCCGTAGCGCCGCCGAGCGCGCCGCCAAGCAGATCCCCCAGGCCGCCGGCCCCTGCGCCCGCATTGGTACGCCCGCCGCCGAGCGCCGCACCGAGCAGGTCGCCAAGACCACCGCCGGCTGCGCCACCACCGCCGCCCTGGCCGCCGAGCAGTCCGCCGAGCAGGTCGCCGATACCGCCGGCGCCGACTGCGTGGTCCAGTCGCGACCGGCCCTGGCCGGACATGCCCTGCTGCAGGATCTGGCCGAGAATGTTTCCGAGGCTCATCGCTGACTCCAATTCGTTGTGTGGAAATGCCATTGTATCGGCGCGGCCACGTTGTGGTGTGCATGAATGGCGCATGCCTGCGCGCCGTGGATGTCGCGACCGGTTGCCGCGCGCAGCCGGGGCCAGAACGCACGCGATGCATCAGCCCGGAGTAAACGGCCGATGCGGGGGCTGAATTCGTTAGAATTCCGCCTTTGCGCCCTTGCTGTGCGCCCTTGTCCCGGGCCGGCCTGGGTGCGCCGATTACGCCATCCTGAAGGACTGCTCCGTGAAGTACATCTCGACCCGTGGCCATGCCGGCCAGCCCGCCAATCCCGAGTTCTGCGACATCCTCCTCGGTGGCCTCGCGCCGGACGGCGGCCTCTACCTGCCCGAGCACTATCCGCAGGTCACCCGTGCCGAGCTCGACGCCTGGCGCGGCCTGTCCTACGCCGAGCTCGCCTTCGCGATCCTGTCGAAGTTCATCACCGACATACCGCCCGCCGACCTCAAGGCGATCTGCGACAAGACCTACACCGCCGACGTCTATCGCCATGTGCGCGCGGGCGACAAGGCGAGCGACATCACGCCGGTGCATTGGCTGGAGGCGGGGCGTCTGGGCCTGCTCGAGCTGTCCAACGGCCCCACGCTCGCCTTCAAGGACATGGCGATGCAGTTGCTCGGCAACCTGTTCGAGTACGTGCTCGCGAAGCGCGGCGAGACCATCAACATCCTCGGCGCCACCTCGGGCGACACCGGCTCGGCGGCCGAGTACGCGATGCGCGGCAAGGCGGGCGTGCGCGTGTTCATGCTGTCGCCGCACGGCAAGATGAGCGCCTTCCAGCGTGCGCAGATGTATTCGCTGCAAGACGACAACATCTTCAACATCGCCGTCACCGGCATGTTCGATGACGCCCAGGACATCGTGAAGGCGGTCTCCAACGACCACGCCTTCAAGGCCCGGCACAAGATCGGCGCGGTCAATTCGATCAACTGGGCGCGTGTGGCGGCGCAGATCGTGTATTACTTCAAGGGCTACTTCGCGGCCACGACGAGCAACGACGAGCAGGTCGCCTTCTGCGTGCCCTCGGGCAACTTCGGCAACATCTGCGCCGGTCACATCGCGCGCCAGATGGGCCTGCCGGTGGCGAAGCTGATCCTCGCCACCAACGAGAACGACGTGCTCGACGAGTTCTTCCGTAGCGGCGTGTATCGCCCGCGCAAGGCCGCCGAGACCCACGTCACCTCCAGCCCGTCGATGGACATCTCCAAGGCCTCGAACTTCGAGCGCTTCGTGTTCGACCTGGTCGGGCGCGATCCGAAGAAGGTTGCCGCGCTGTGGGCCGAGGTCGATGCCGGGCGGGCCTTCGATCTGTCGGGTTCGGACGAATTCGCGCGCATCGCCGAGTTCGGTTTCGTGTCGGGGGCGAGCAGCCACGCCGACCGCCTGGCGACGATCCGCAGGGTGTTCGAGCAGTACGGGGTGATGATCGACACCCACACCGCGGATGGCGTGAAGGTGGCCTGGGAGCGCGCCGCGGATCTGCCCGCAGGGGTGCCGCTGCTGGTGCTGGAGACCGCGCTGCCGGTGAAGTTCGCCGAGACCATCGTCGAGGCGCTGGGTCGCGAACCGGAGCGGCCGGCGGATCTCGATGGCATCGAGAAGTTGCCGCAGCGCGTCGAGGTGATGGCGCCCGATGTGGAGGCGGTGAAGCGATTCGTCGCTGAGCGCACCTGATCATCGCGTTCCCGTCGGCGGTCGGCCGACGGGAGCGAAGACATGCAAACGAAAAAAAGCCCGCGAATCGCTCGCGGGCTTTTTTGTTGCGCCTTGCCGTTGCCGGGCTTTGCGCGGGTCCCGCCAGTGTCGGCGGCGACCGGAATCTGGTGCCTTGGGCGAGACTCGAACTCGCACGGCTTTCGCCACTACCCCCTCAAGATAGCGTGTCTACCAATTTCACCACCAAGGCATTCTTGTTGTCGGGCGCCGCATGTCTGCAGCGCTCGGTACGACAAGGGCGCGGATTATAGCCTTGGGACGCGGGGGGCGGTCAAGGGACTTCTTGCCTTCTTTTTCGGGGGCTGCCGGCACGCGCCGCCACTGTGATCCGTTCGCGTCGCGTGGCGCGCTGTGGACGGCAGGATACCGGGCCGCGGCGGCCCCTGGCCGGGCGCTCAGGTGCCCGGCGCGGGCTGACGTCGAAATCCCAGCAGGACAGGGATGTCGCCGCTGTGTGCGAACCGTACCGGCAGGCCGCGCCATTGAAGCGCTGGGGTGGGGCGACCTGCGAGCAGGGCGAACAGGGCGGCCTCATCGACCCCGCGGCCATGTTCGTCCTTCACTTCGGCCAGAAAAAGTGCCAGATCGCGGTCGTCGATCGCCGCCGGGCCGAGATCGGTCAGCAGGCTCACGCGCCCGGCCTCGTCCACCAGCACCGGCGCGGCTACCTTCGTGCGGCGTCCGGTGTGGGTCTGCAGCGCTTCGTCGGGCAGCAGGCGCAGGATCCAGGGCGCCGCCTCCAGCTCGACGAACACGCGCTGTGGACCGTTATGGACGAGCCAGTTGCCGGCATCGTCGTGCGCGTAGTTGGCGTTGAGGAAGGCGAACAGCCCGCCGTGCTCGACGCGCTCGCCCTTGAGCCGCCAGCAACCGCGCGCATCGAGTGACAGCCAGCCATGGCATGCGGGGACGTTCGGCCAGTCGGGCAGCCGGGCGGGCGTCGTGTCGCTCATGGCAAGGGAGGCGGCGCTCGCAGGTTCAGTCTTCGACGTGGCGCAGCGACAGGTCGAGCGCGCGCACGTCCTTGGTCAGGGTGCCGATCGAGATGCGATCGACGCCGGTCTCGGCGATCGCCCGCACGCGCTCGAGGTTCACCCCGCCCGAGGCTTCGAGTTCCGCACGTCCGGCCGTGATCGCGACCGCCTCGCGCATCTGCTCCAGGCTCATGTTGTCGAGCAGGACCATCTTGACGCCGGCGTCGAGGGCATCACGCAACTGGTCCAGGGTCTCGACCTCGACCTCGATGAAGACATTGTTCGGGGCGATGGTGCGCGCCTCCTCGACCACTTCGCGGATGCCGCCGGCGGCGATGATGTGGTTTTCCTTGATCAGGATGCCGTCGTAGAGCCCGACGCGATGGTTGGTGCCGCCGCCGACCGCGACCGCGTATTTCTGCGCCAGACGCAAGCCCGGGAGCGTCTTGCGGGTGTCGACGATCTTCGCGCGCGTGCCGGCTACGGCATCGACGAAGCGCCGGGTCACGGTGGCGGTGCCCGACAGCAACTGCAGGAAGTTGAGCGCCGTGCGCTCGGCCGTGAGCAGCACGCGCGCGCGCGCGATGATCTCGCACAGCAGTTGCCCGGCCTTGACCGTGTCGCCGTCCTTCACGTGCCAGTGCACCACCGCGGCGGGGCTCAGCGCGGCGAAGGCGGCGTCGAACCAGGCGGTGCCACAGATGACCGCGTCCTCGCGGGTGATGACGCGGCCGCGGGCCTCGGTGTCGGGGGCGATCAGGCGGGCGGTGAGGTCGCCGGTGCCGATGTCCTCGGCGAGCGAGGCTGCGATGTTGCGCTGGATTTCGACGCGAAGCTGTTCGGAGAGCATGGCGTTGGCCTGGAAAGTGATGGGGACTGGAGGGCGTGCTGCGAATGCCCGGATTCTATCACCGCGGCCATCAGCGCCCGCCGCGCAGCGGCGCGGCGCCGGCCAGGCGTGGGTCGCGCTGGGCCTCGATCAGCCAGCCGTTGAATACGCCGCGCGCGGCGTCGATGGTCTCGCTCGCGGTGAGCCCGATCGGGCCGATGCCTTCGCGGGCGAGACGGTCGGCTGCGGCGCCGTGCAGGTGCACACCCGCAATCAAGGCAGATTCGGCGGGCCAGCCCTGCGCGAGCAGGCCGACGATGAGGCCGGTGAGCACGTCGCCCATGCCCGCGCTGGCCATGCCCGGGTGGCCGGTGCCGTTGATGAACCAGCGTCCGTCCGGGCTTGCGACGATGCTGCCGCAACCCTTGAGCACCACCAGCGCCCTATACTGGGCGGCAATCTCGAGCGCCGCGTGCAGGCGGTCGGCCTGCACGCTGGCGGTGTCGGTGCCGAGCATGCGCGCGGCCTCGGCCGGGTGCGGGGTGAGCACGGTCGGCGCGGTGCGCGCGGCCAGGGCGCGCTTGAGCGTCGGGTCGGCGCCGCTCAGGTTGAGCGCGTCGGCGTCGAGCAGCAGCGGCACGTTGCGCTCGAGCGCGGCCGCGAGCAGGCTCGCCGAGGTGCTCTCCGTGCCGAGGCCGGGGCCCACGGCGAGTGCGCTCAAACGCCCGGGCAAGGCCTGTGCGGCGCGGATCATCAGCTCGGGGTGGGCAAAATCGACCGCCGGGCCCTTGGCGTCGAGCAGGCCCACGTAGACACGGCCGGTGCCGAGCCACAGGGCGGCACGTCCGGCGAGCAGGGCGGCGCCGACCATGCCGGCGTTGCCGCCGAGGATGCCGGCGTCGCCATAGATGCCCTTGTGGGTGTTGCGCGGGCGCGGCTGCAACTGGTCGCGGAACAGCGAGGGTGCGACCGCGTGGCCGCGCGCCGGCAGCCAGGCGGGGGCGTCGATGTCGATGCGTTGCACGCTGATCTCGCCGCAGTGGTCGGGGCCGTCGTTGGTGAGTAGCCCCGGCTTGAGCGCGATGAAGGTGGTGGTGTGGGTGGCGCGGAAGGTGGCGCCGAGTGGCTGGCCGGTGTCGGCGTCGAGCCCGCTCGGCACGTCGAGCGCCATGCGCGGGCCGGGCTGGGCGTTCAGGGTCTGGATCCAGCTCGCGTAGCGGCCTTCGATCGGGCGGCCGAGGCCGATGCCGAACAAGGCGTCCACCACCAGCGCCCAGCCATGCGCGGGCGCGGCCGGCAGGTCGGAGACGATGGTGCCGCCGGCGGCGAAGTAGTCGGCGTGGGCCTTGGCCGCTTCGGCCGGCAGTCGGTCGGCGGCGCCGGTGAATGCGACCACGACCTCGCGTCCGGCCTGGGCGAGCTGGCGCGCCATGACGAAGCCGTCGCCGCCGTTGTTACCCGGGCCGCAGGCGATGAGGATGGGGCCGGGGCGGTCCATGATCAGGCGCACCGCGTCCTGGGCCGCGGCGCGGCCGGCGCGCTCCATCAGGGGCGGGCGGGCGCTGGGGATCAGGGTGTTCTCGATCTCGCGGATGCCGGCGACGGGGTAGATGGGACGCAGGGGGCTGAACATGCTGGGCTCCAGGGGTAGAGCCCGGATTCTACGTCGTCACGGTCGCGACTGCGGGTTCCGCGGCCACGCTTGCACGGTCGGTGCGGGGTCCCGAGTCCTGGTCGCGAGCCTCGCCTACGGGATCATGGAGTGATTGCGCCGCTCGCCGCGGATCTCGTTCTGCAGCTCGACCTTGCCGTCCTCGCCGACGCTCTCCAGGCGCACGGTGAAGCCCCACAGGCGCGCGACGTGGCGCAGCACCTCGTCGGCGCTGGTGTCGAGCGGTCGGCGCAAATAGGGCGTGTGGCGCAGGGTGAGCGAGCGGTCGCCACGCAGGTCGACGTTCCAGACCTGGACGTTGGGTTCGCGCGCGCCCAGGTTGTACTGGTCGGAGAGGATGTCGCGCACCTTGCGAAAGCCGGAGTCGTCGTGGATGGCCGAGACCCGGAGCTTGTCCTCGCGGTCGTCGTCGAGCACCGCGAACATGCGGAAGTCGCGCATGACCTTGGGCGACAGGTACTGGGCGATGAAGCTCTCGTCCTTGAAGTTGCGCATCGCGAAGTCGAAGGTCTCCAGCCAGTCGCTGCCGGCGATCTCGGGGAACCAGCGCCGGTCCTCGTCGT
>QXGG01035919.1_pt1 | contig 12887 bp, 13 predicted proteins | sample 1982491 | NCBI WGS metagenome assembly QXGG01 (sample SAMN09924614, study PRJNA488089) | Wastewater metagenome, whole genome shotgun sequencing project. | isolation source: South African research farm wastewater | place: South Africa: Irene, Agricultural Research Council, Animal Production... | reverse complement strand
GGCAAAAATCAGCGCTTGGTATCAGCGAGACCCTGAGTATGCACGACAGGGCGGTGAGCCCATGCGTTGGGCATTTATGAGTTGGACACCGCCTAAGCATTAAAGGCAGTGCTCTCAATTGCACGGTACATTTTCAGTCTGGACTTGATCAGTCTATGCTGTGCAGGATGTGCTATAGGTTTTCTTGATAGCGAGTGCGATGACCACAACAATTCAGTGACCGAGAGGAGCACGATAAGTATGAGTGACGGCACAGCCTTTGGACTGCAAGGGCAGATCTGGATTACCGCCGGTGATGAAAGCATGGGCGGCCACGGGCGTATCTATTTGTTGTCGAAAATTGCTGAACTGGGCTCGATTTCGCAAGCGGCTAAGTCAATGAAAATGAGCTATAAAGCGGCGTGGGATGCGGTCAATCACATGAATAACCTCGCTGGTGAACCTTTATTGCATCGCACAACGGGTGGCAAAGGTGGTGGTTCGACCACCTTAACTGAGCGCGGTCAGCAATTAATCAGTAACTTTCAGCGCATTGAGCAGGTGCACCAACGCTTTCTTGTCGAACTGAGCCAAGATACGGGTAATATTATTAATGATTTATTTATTTTAAAGAGGCTATCAATGAAAACCAGTGCGCGTAATCAATTTTTTGGCACCGTAAAATCCATCCAAATTGGCGCAACCAATGATGCGGTGGAAATTGCTATAGCGGGTGGTCACACAGTAGTGGCAACTGTCACCCGCGACAGCACTCAAGAGCTTGGGCTAACAGTCGGTAGTGAAGTCTTCGCTCTGATCAAAGCCTCATCCATTATTTTGGTCGGTGAAGCTGAAGATGTACGTTTCTCTGCCCGCAATCAGTTTGCTGGCACTGTCGCGCGTGTGCAAACGGGTGCTGTGAATACTGAGGTTATCATCACTGTGGGCGATAGCACTTTGGCGGTGATCATTACCAATGGCAGCGCTGAAAACTTAGAGTTAAAAGAAGGCAGTGCAGTGACAGCGATCTTTAAGGCATCGAGCGTAATTGTTGGGTGTCCACTGTAATTAACTGAGATAGCGTAGGTGGCATGTCTGCAGTTGAATATGAAAATATCACTCAGCTTGCTGCAATAACGCAATCGCGGCAATGAGCTGCTTGTGCAATCCAGCTTGTTAGCTTAACAAGCTGGAATACCCCACAAACCCCACCAAATCACCTTTCTCCACCGTTTCCTGTGGCTTAATCTCAACGAGCCCATCCGCCCAGCTGGCAGCGCTAAGCATGGCTGAGCTTTGCTTGGGATGGATTTCGGCGTGCAGTTGGCCGTTGTCTTGGAGCACTAAGCGCGCATGCAGGTATTGCTGGCGGGGGCTGTTTTTGGTCCAAGCGAACGCTGCTGGAATATGCAGGGCTTGATGGCTGCAATGAGTTGCGCCCTGAGCGTGTAGCAGTGCAGGGCGGGCAATGATTAATGCGGTGATCAGCGCTGCGGCTGGGTTGCCGGGTAGGCCAATCCACGGGGTGTCGCCAATTGTGCCAAAGGCTAAGGGTTTACCCGGCTGAATGGCCACGCGCCATAGATTGAGTTGACCCAAGGCACTGACGGCATTTTTCAGGTGGTCTTCTTCACCCACGGAAACGCCACCACTGCTAATCAACACATCTTGTTCGCTGCTGGCTTTGTTTAAGCAGTCGATGTTGTGCTGCAGGTCATCGGGCATTTTAGGGTAGTGGGTGACAGTAAAACCTAAGCCGGTAAATAGGGCGCTGAGGCTATGGCTGTTGATGTCGTAAATTTGCCCAGGCTTAAGTGGTTGACCCAACTCGCAAAGTTCGTTGCCGCTACTGATTAAACCAATCCGCAGTGGCGTGTAGACCTCAACGTGCGCATAGCCTTGGCTGGCCAATAAACCGATTTCTTGAGCGCGCAGACGGGTGCCGGCTTCGAGCAGTAATTGTCCTTGTTGAATTTCTTCGCCACGACGACGAATATTGCCGCCCGCTTTACAATGATTAAACTGAATCTGCTCAGGGCTGATGCTGCAGTCTTCTTGCGCCACCACAGTATCTGCGCCCAGCGGCACGGGTGCGCCGGTGAGAATATGCATGCACTGGCCAGCGGGTAGACTTTGCTCAGGCCTATCACCGGCAGCAATACGACCGGCTAAGGGTAAGCTGTTATCAGTCTGCTGCAGATCATTAGCGCGCAGAGCATAGCCATCCATCGCACTGTTATCCCATTGCGGCACATCGACTTGTGCATACACAGACTCGGCCAGCACGCTGTTGTGAGCAGTTGGCAGTGCTTGCGTTTGCTGAGTTTTTTTGATCTTCAGCGTGGCGGTTAATGCGCTAATGGCTTGCTCAATGCTGTGCATGATGCCTTGTTCGCAGACTGACATTAACGATTTTCCTTCTCTGAGTTATGCCAACGAGCAGCGGCGTCTGTGTCGCTATCGCGACCATCGACCCAGTGTGAACCTGCGCTGGTCTGTTCTTTTTTCCAAAACGGCGCGCGGGTTTTCAGGTAATCCATAATAAATTCACAGGCCGCAAAAGCCGCTGCACGGTGCATGCTGGAAGTGGCAACAAAAACAATCGGCTCGGCCACATGCATTGCGCCAACGCGATGCAAAATATGCGCATCAATTAACGGCCAGCGCTGCAGCGCTTCAGCACGAATTTTCGCCAAGGCTTTTTCAGTCATGCCAGGGTAATGCTCAAGAAACAGCTCTTTAATGCTCTCATCTTGATTGATATCGCGCACATAACCGGTAAAGGTCACTACCGCGCCCACCCCAAGATCGCCGGCGTGCACAGCATTAAGCTCGACACCTGGGTCAAACGGCGCTGTTTGTACGCGAATACTCATGCGCTTAGCCTCCAGTGACCATTGGGAAAAACGCCAGTTCATCGCCAGCCTGCAGAGGCTCTTGCAGTGAGCAGACATCTTGATTGCGTGCACACATAATGCGTGGGTCGCTGAGCACTGTCCATGGCTCGCCGCGCGCGATTAAAAACTGGCGAACATCGTCAATGCTTTGCCAGGTTTCTTGCCATGCGAGCTGTTCAGATTCGCAGTTTAATGCTTCACGATAACGCGCTAGAAACTGTACGATGAGCATGATAATTGTTCTCCAAAATAAGCCATTAGCAGCTCTGCGTTGTTGGGTTGAGCTGGTAGTGACCGGACTTTCCGCCGAGCTTTTCGAGCAACTGAGTGCGTTCAATCACCATGCCGCGATCCACTGCTTTGCACATGTCGTAAAGGGTCAGCGCCGCAACACTGGCGGCGGTTAAGGCCTCCATTTCCACGCCGGTTTGTCCTGATAATTTGCAGGTGGCAGTGATCTGTACTTGATCGGGAGCGTGCGCAGTTAAATGCACTTTAATGCTGGTCAGCAATAACGGATGGCACAACGGAATCAGCTCATGAGTACGCTTGGCGGCTTGAATACCTGCAATGCGCGCCACCGCAAAGACATCACCTTTTGGGTGCTGGCCATCGTTAATCATCGCTAAAGTACTGGGTAGCATGCGTACCCACGCTTCGGCACTGGCTTCACGCTGGGTGTTGGCTTTATCGGTGACGTCGACCATATTGGCGCGCCCTTGCTCATCAAGATGAGTCAGCATGATGTCTCCTGCATAGATAATGGTTGCTGCAAAACACTCGGATCATTGAAGTTGGCCAGACGTTGCTCGTCATCGGCGCAGTGAATTGCCACAGGGTTTAATTGTAATAACGCATGCTTTGGACTGCGTTCGCCAGCGTCCCACAAGTCTTGTAAAACACTCAGCTGTGCTGTGGGGATGATGCTAAACAGCGGTTGCCAATGCGTTTGATGTTTGAACATGGCTGGACGCGCATCTGCGTGCTGATAGAGCTGGCTCAGTAGTTCCAAATCAATCCGTGGCGCATCGCAAGGCAGAACTAACAGGTATTGATGCCGAGCCACCTGCAAGGCGCTGAGGATGCCGACTAAAGGGCCGTGAAACTCAAGAGTTGGATCACTAACAATTTGATCGGCCAGCGCTTGGTAGCGGGCATGATTACGGTTACAAGAAATAATTAAATCATCGGTTAAAGGGCGCACCACGTGCTGCATATGCTCAATCAATGCTTGTCCTTGCCAAGTCACCCAGCCTTTATCATGGCCGCCCATACGTTGCCCGCGGCCACCCGCTAGCAGGGCGATGGAACAGTGAGGGAATAATGGCAAGTTCGGCATACAAAACTCAATTAATTGGATGATGTGTGGTATATCTTGGCGCAAATTTATTAACACAAGGTGATTTCATGAGCCACGCCAGCAGTCAATTTGTTCCTTTAAATGTAGCCGTATTAACCGTGAGTGATACGCGTACCGCAGAAACAGATACATCTGGAAATTATTTATGCGATCAGTTAACCGCTGCGGGGCATAACATCGTTGAACGCTTAATTCTGAAGGATAACCTATATCAAATCCGCGCGCAGGTCGCCAACTGGATTGCGAGCGATAATATTCAAGTTGTATTGACTACAGGCGGCACGGGCTTCACTGAGCGCGATAGCACACCGGAAGCCGTGAGTTGCTTATTTGATCGCCAAGTTGAAGGCTTTGGTGAGTTATTTCGCCAAATCTCTTATACAGAAATTGGCTCCTCAACCATTCAGTCCAGAGCTTTAGCGGGTTTATCAAATAACACGCTTATTTGTTGTATGCCGGGTTCAACCAATGCCTGTCGCACGGCTTGGGAAGGCATTTTGGTCGATCAATTGGATTCAACGCATACCCCATGCAATTTTGCTCCGCATGTGGGGCGAAAAACAGCTTGTGCAGGACGCGATTAAGATGAGTTTGTTAAACGTTGATGCAGCGCTGCAGATTTTGCTGGAACAGGCGCGCGCTGCAGAGGGTTTAGAAACGGTAACCGTCGCACTGGCTGACGCCGAAAATCGTGTTCTAGCTGAGCCGTTGCTGGCTCAATTCGCCATGCCACCCTGGGCCAATAGCTCGATGGATGGTTATGCCGTACGCAGTAGCGAGGTGCGGGCCGGGCACGCATTACCAGTCAGCCAGAAAATCTTTGCCGGTCACAGTCCTGAGCCTTTAGCGCAGGGTACTTGTGCGCGTATTTTCACCGGTGCACCTTTACCAGAAGGGGCTGATGCGGTGGAAATGCAGGAAAATACCGCCGAACTTGGCGATGGCACTGTGCGTTTTAGTCAAGTTGTTCCCAAAGATAAGTTTGTTCGCCCGAAAGGCCAGGAAGCCATGCCCGGTGATGAAATATTGCCAGCCGGTATTCGTCTGGGGCCCATTGAGTTAGCGATGGCGGCATCTTTGGGCTGTGCCAGCGTCACCGTTCGTCGTCAACTACGTGTTGCTGTGGTGTCTACGGGTGATGAGTTGGTCGAGCCCGGTCAGCCCTTAGCGCTAGGGCAGATCTATAACAGTAACCGCACCTTGCTTATGCAGTGCTTAAAGCGCCTGAATTGCAGCGTTGTTGATATGGGTATTTTGCCGGATGATGCGCAATTGACGCGTGAGCGTTTGGCGGCAATGCGCGATGTAGACTTGCTGATCAGTAGCGGCGGTGTGTCGGTAGGGGAAGCAGATTATTTGGGACAGGTGATCCGCGAAGAAGGTGAGTTGGATTTCTGGAAGTTGGCTTTAAAGCCGGGTAAACCCTTCACTTTAGGGCGCTATCAAGGTGTACCTGTGATTGGCTTACCGGGTAATCCAACCTCAAGCTTGGTGACATTCTTATTGCTAGCACGACCTTATATTTTAACGCGCATGGGTGTGGCGGAGCCCTTGGCTCAGTCTTTCACTGTGCCGGTTAATTTTGCCATTACCACCGCCGGTGTTCGCCGTGAATTTATTCGCGTTGCGCTAGTGGAAGGGCGTGCGGAGAAAATGGGCCATCAATGTTCAGGGATTCTGCGCAATGCTACGCAGGCGCATGGACTGCTGGAATTACCTGAGCACAGCACCTGTGCAGTGGGCGATTCATTACGGTTTTGGCCGTTTTCCAGTCTATTGAATTAGACGTGAGGCTGGCACAGTAGCGAGGCATAGGGCACCTTTTTTGCTTGATCTTGATCTATCTAAGCAGATGACAAAGCGTTATAGTCTGTTTTATATAACGGTCAAGATCAGTCAGGTGAACTATGCTCAAATCAAGTTTGAAAAATCTATTAGCAACAGCCATCATCGTCGCTTCAGGCAGTGCTTTCTCTGCTGAAGTGACGGTCTCAGCCGCCGCCAGCTTAACCAATGCCTTTAAAGACATTGCCGAGAATTTTGAAAAAGCACACCCTGAACATAAGGTGTTGCTCAACTTTGCCGGCTCAGGTGAGTTGCTGCAGCAAATTGCTAAAGGCGCGCCGGTTGATGTGTTTGCTTCTGCAGATCAAATCACTATGGATAAAGCGCAGGAGCAAAACCTGCTCGCACAAGGCAGTCGTAAAGACTTTGTGCAAAACACTGTGGTGGTGATCACCCCAACAGACAGCGCTTTGCAGTTGACACAGTTAACCGATTTGCAGCAAGACGCACTGCAGCGTTTAGCAGTGAGTAATCCAGAAAGCGTACCAGTGGGGCGCTACAGTAAGCAGGCACTGGTCACGCATAAGTTATGGGATGCGTTGGCTGATAAAATCATTAATACGCAGAATGTGCGTCAGTCCTTAGATTACGTTGCGCGTGATGAAGTGGATGCAGGTTTTGTTTACGCCACTGATGCAGCCATTATGGCGGACAAAGTGAAAGTGCAATTTACTGTGCCATTGGACACAGTGGTCAGTTACCCAATTGCTATCACCCAAGAAGGCAGCGCTAAAGAACTCAGTCAGCAATTTATTGATTACCTCTTCAATGAGGACAGTCAGGCCGTGCTGAGTCAGTACGGTTTTAGTAAGCCATAAGTTAGCCATTATGGATTCTGTTTGGGTCGCGCTGAGCCTGTCACTCAAAGTGGCAGGCTGGGCAACCGCATTGAATATTGTGTTGGGTATTGCTGTTGGTTTTTTCCTCGCGCGCACACGGTTTTTTGGCCGTGATCTACTCGATACCTTGCTGACGCTACCTATGGTGATGCCGCCGACTGTGTTGGGTTATTACTTGTTGGTACTGGTCGGACGCCGAAGTGCCTTTGGATCTTGGTTGTACGATACGTTTGGTATTAACCTGATCTTCACCTGGCAAGGTGCGGTGATTGCCGCCACTGTGGTAGCTTTCCCACTGGTGTTTAAGCCCGCACGTGCAGCCTTTGAAGCGGTCGATAGCGAACTGGAGCAAGCAGCACGTGTTTTAGGTGTATCAGAGCTGGCAATTTTCTTTCGTATTACCTTGCCACTGGCGTGGCGTGGTATTTTAGCCGGCGTATTACTGGCGTTTGCCCGTGCACTGGGCGAGTTTGGTGCCACCTTAATGGTGGCCGGTAGTATTCCAGGTAAAACGCAGACCTTATCTATTGCGGTTTATGAAGCGGTACAAGCCGGTAAAGACGATACGGCGAACCTGTTAGTGATCATCACTTCAATTGTCTGTGTGGGGGTGCTCTTGAGCGCCAGCCGCTTAGCACCGGGGCGTGTCAATGAGCGAGCGAGGTAGACCGATGTTTTTAGACTTAGCTCTGACTAAAACCATGCGTTCAGGTCAACGTGAGTTCAGCTTGGAATTGGAATACGCCTCAAGCAGTGATTGTTTAGTGGTGTTAGGGCCGTCGGGCTCGGGTAAAAGTTTGCTGCTGCAGATGATTGCGGGCTTATTAAAGCCTGATAGTGGTCATTTAAAATTAGCTGGGCGTACGTTGTTTGATGCGCAGCGCGGCATTAACTTGACACCGCAGCAGCGTGAAGTGGCATTTTTATTTCAAAGCTATGCGCTTTTTCCGCATCTGAGCGTACGGCAAAATGTGGCTTTTAGTTTACGCCGTGGCCTGTTGAATCCCAGTACACAAGTTGCCAGCAAGGCGGTTGATTACTGGTTGGATAATTTTGGCTTAGAACCTGTGCAGCACCAAAGACCCCATGAGCTATCTGGAGGTCAGCGCCAGCGTACCGCTTTAGCGCGTGCGTTAGTGACAGAGCCGCGTGCCTTACTTTTAGATGAGCCGTTTTCGGCGTTGGATCCTGATTTGCGCATTCATATGCGTAAAGAGTTGCGAGAATTGCAACAACGCTTAGCTGTGCCGCTGATTCTGATCACCCATGATGTGGAAGATGTCAAAGTCTTTGCCGAGCAAACCTTATGTTTAAAAAACGGTCAGGTTGATCACGAGCGCCAACAGTTGATGCAAACGTCTTAACACACAATCACAGGCTGTTTTATAGCTGTGCTATTGAGTTTTTAGCAGCAAGATCTGATCTATTTGTTGTCACTCATAAAAAAGCCAGAATCCTTATTGGAGTCTGGCTTTTTATTTTCGGCTGAGCTTAACCCGCAGTCAGTCGAGTTGTGGCTTAGAGCACTTGCACAATAGCGTCAGTCACGACATCAATATTGCTTAAGTTCAATGCCGCAACGCAAATCCGGCCACTGGATACAGCATAAATCGCAAACTCATCGCGCAAACGATCCACTTGCTCTTTAGTCAGTCCTGAGTACGAGAACATACCGCGTTGCTCTGTAACAAAACTAAAGTCACGTGTAGCGCCTTTGGCGGCCAGTTGCTCAACCATTAATTTGCGCATCAGTAAAATACGCTCGCGCATTTCACCCAGTTCTTGCTGCCATAAGGCATTCAGCTCTGGAGTATTGAGCACCAAACCGACAACGCTAGCACCGTGAGTAGGGGGGTTGGAGTAGTTGGTACGAATCACGCGTTTAAGTTGTGATAAAACACGTCCAGCTTGATCTTTAGATTCTGTCACAATCGATAACGCACCCACGCGCTCACCGTAGAGTGAGAATGATTTAGAGAACGAGCTGGATACAAAGAACGACATGCCCGAGTCTGCAAATAAGCGTACCGCTTCGGCGTCTTGGTAAATACCTTCAGCAAAGCCTTGGTAAGCAATATCCAAGAAAGGAATATGCTGGCGTTCACGCAGCACATCCAGTACTTGCAACCACTGCTCAGGGCTTAAATCCACACCGGTTGGGTTATGGCAGCAGGCATGCAAAATAACAATGGATTGCGCGGGTAAGTCACGCAAATCCGCGAGCATACCGTCTAGATCAATCCCTTGTTGCGCCGCATCGTAGTAACTGTAGTGCTGTACCGGAAAACCCGCCGCTTCAAACAGCGCACGATGGTTTTCCCAGCTCGGGTTACTGATAGCAACCACGGCATCGGGTAATAAACGCTTTAGGTAGTCTGCACCGATTTTTAGGGCGCCGGTGCCACCAATTGCTTGACTGGTAATAATGCGACCGGATTGCAACATCTCCGAATCAGCACCAAACAGCAGTTTTTGTACTGCGCTGTCGTATGTACCAATACCTTCAATGGGCAGATAACCGCGTGGGGCATGGGCCTCAGCGCGTGCTTTCTCAGCTAATTCAACCGCTTTAAGAAGGGGGATACGTCCAGCTTCATTGTAATAAACACCAACACCGAGGTTAACCTTATGTGGGCGAGTATCGGAGTTAAAAGCTTCGTTCAAACCCAAGATTGGGTCGCGTGGCGCCATTTCGACGGCAGAGAACAGGCTCATGTGTAGAGAACTCGATAATTATGGAATGGAGGCATTAGCTTAACAGACACTGCGCCGAGACGCAGCGCGATTCGACAGGTATTATAGCAAACTCGATAAGATTCTTACGCAACCAGTATATGTTGCGGTTTTTTGCGGTGTTTGCCGCGCTGCTATTAGAGGTTTGCATGTCGCGCTTTGAGCTTGTTACACAATTTCAGCCCGCTGGTGATCAGCCTGAAGCCATTCGCAAACTGGTTGCCGGTATAGAATCTGGACTCTCCCATCAAACGCTGCACGGGGTCACCGGCTCGGGTAAAACCTTCAGCATGGCCAACGTCATTCAGCAGGTACAGCGTCCAGCGATTATTTTAGCGCCCAATAAAACCCTTGCCGCGCAGCTCTATGGCGAGTTTAAAGAGTTTTTTCCCAATAATGCGGTGGAGTATTTCGTTTCCTATTACGATTACTATCAGCCGGAAGCCTATGTTGCCGCTTCAGACACTTTTATTGAAAAAGACGCCTCGATCAATGACCATATCGAGCAGATGCGTTTATCTGCGACCAAGGCTTTATTAGAGCGTCCCGACGTTATTATTGTGGCTACGGTGTCTTGTATTTATGGTTTGGGCAGCCCAGAAAGTTACTTGAAAATGGTCGTGCACTTGGATCGTGGTGATCAGATTAATCAGCGTGATTTATTAGCGCGTTTAGCTGACTTGCAGTACACCCGTAACGAGGTGGATTTCTCCCGAGCGACCTTTCGTGTGCGCGGTGATGTGATTGACGTGTATCCGGCCGAGTCTGATTTTGAAGCGATTCGCATTGAGCTGTTTGATGACGAAGTGGAAAGTATCAGCGCCTTTGATCCACTGACCGGTAAAGTGATTGGCAAGCTGCCGCGCTTTACTTTTTATCCTAAGTCGCACTATGTCACGCCTCGAGAAACGCTACTCGAAGCCGTTGAGCAGATTAAACTCGAGTTGGCTGAGCGCTTAGAATACTTTCGCAATAATGATCAGCTGGTTGAAGCGCAGCGCTTAGATCAGCGCACTCGTTTTGATATTGAGATGATTTTAGAGCTGGGCTACTGCAACGGTATTGAAAACTACTCGCGCTATTTGTCGGGGGGTAAGCCCGGTGCGCCGCCGCCCACTTTGTACAATTATCTGCCGGATAATGCGCTGCTGATTATTGATGAGTCGCACGTGTCCGTGCCGCAAATTGGCGCGATGTACAAAGGTGACCGTTCACGTAAAGAAAACTTGGTGAACTATGGTTTCCGTATGCCATCCGCGCTGGATAACCGTCCCATGCGTTTTGATGAATGGGAAGCGGTCAGCCCGCAAACGATTTTTGTCTCAGCCACCCCCGGTAACTATGAAGCCGAGCATGCTGGGCAAGTGGTGGAGCAGGTGGTGCGCCCAACAGGTTTAATTGACCCAGAGATTGAGGTACGTCCAGCTGTCACCCAAGTGGATGATTTACTCTCACAAATCAATGCACGAGTAGCAGTGGATGAGCGCGTGTTGGTTACCACGCTCACCAAACGTATGTCTGAAGACCTCACGGAATACTTAGGTGATCATGATATTCGTGCGCGTTATTTGCACTCCGATATTGATACTGTGGAGCGCGTAGAAATTATCCGTGATCTGCGCATGGGCGTATTTGATGTGTTGGTGGGGATTAACTTGCTGCGTGAAGGCTTGGATATGCCTGAGGTGTCATTGGTCGCTATTCTTGATGCGGATAAAGAAGGCTTTTTACGTTCCGAGCGCTCACTGATTCAAACCATTGGTCGCGCCGCACGTAACCTCAATGGTAAAGCTATTTTGTATGCCGATCGCATGACCGGCTCGATGGAGCGTGCGATTGATGAAACCAATCGCCGCCGTGAAAAACAAATTGCCTTTAACACTCAACACAATATTGTCCCGATCGGGGTAAAAAAGAGTGTCAAAGACATTATGGAAGGTGCGGTTGTACCCGGCTCGCGCAGCAATAAACGTAAAGCGCAAGAGCGTGCTGCTGAGCAAGCTGCAGAATACGATCAGCAGATGCGCACACCGAAAGACATTACCAAGCGCATTAAACAGCTGGAAGAGCAAATGTATCAGCTGGCACGTGACCTTGAATTTGAAGCAGCAGCGCAGATGCGCGATGAGGTACAGCGCCTACGCTTGCGCTTGCTGGATGTTTAATCGAGTCACTAGAGACGTTATAGAGCCTTGCATCTTGCGTTGATCGCTCTGCTGATTGGGGCGAGTCGCTGAAAATTTGCTAAGATGCGCGCTAGAAATTTTATATCTACATGTTGAGTACCCATAATGACCACTGTACGTACCCGTATTGCACCTTCTCCAACTGGTGATCCGCACGTTGGCACCGCGTATATCGCACTCTTTAATATGTGTTTTGCCCGTCAGCACGGTGGTCAATTTATTTTACGTATTGAAGATACTGATCAGGTGCGCTCCAGCCCTGAATCAGAACAGCAAATTTATGATGCGCTGCGCTGGTTAGGTATTGAATGGGATGAAGGCCCAGATGTAGGTGGCCCGCATGGTCCCTATCGTCAAAGTGAACGTGCCGATATTTATAAGAAATACGCGAACCAGTTGGTTGAGCAAGGCGATGCTTTTCCTTGTTTCTGCAGCACTGAGCGTCTGAATGAAGTGCGTGCGCAGCAAATGGCTGACAAGCAAACACCAGCCTACGATGGGCATTGCGCACACCTTGAGCCAGCTGAAGCACAACAACGAGTTGCAGCAGGCGAGTCGCATGTGATTCGTATGAAAGTGCCGACAGAAGGCATTTGCGTGGTTAAAGATATGCTGCGTGGCGACGTTGAGATCGGCTGGGATCGTATGGACATGCAGGTCTTGATGAAAGCCGACGGTTTGCCCACTTACTTTTTAGCCAACGTGGTGGATGACCATTTGATGGGTATCACCCACGTTCTGCGTGGTGAAGAGTGGCTGCCATCGGCACCTAAGCTGATTAAGCTGTATGAGTATTTTGGTTGGGAGCAACCGGTTTTATGCTACATGCCGTTGTTGCGTAACCCTGATAAAAGTAAGTTGTCGAAGCGTAAAAACCCGACTTCAATCAACTTCTACGAGCGCATGGGCTATTTGCCACAAGCCATGCTGAACTACTTAGGACGCATGGGCTGGTCAATGCCGGATGAGAGCGAAAAATTCTCTTTAGAAGATATGATTGAGCACTTTGATATCAATCGTGTGTCTTTGGGTGGTCCTATCTTTGATG
>QXGG01147427.1_pt1 | contig 12891 bp, 14 predicted proteins | sample 1982491 | NCBI WGS metagenome assembly QXGG01 (sample SAMN09924614, study PRJNA488089) | Wastewater metagenome, whole genome shotgun sequencing project. | isolation source: South African research farm wastewater | place: South Africa: Irene, Agricultural Research Council, Animal Production... | reverse complement strand
GTGTCCTTGATGACCAGCAGGTTGAGCTTCTCGTCGATGAACACGTCGCGCGACTTCACCACCTGCTTGATCAGGTTGAGCGCCTGCTTCACGTCGGCGTTGGCGAGGTAGAAGCTGCGCGACACCAGCTCCTGGTATTCGCGCTGCTTGGCCGGCGTGGCCGGGTAGATCAGCACCGAGTTGGCGTTGAGCAGCTTGCGGTCGATCTGCTGGGTGGCGGTGAGCAGCTTGATGACCTCGTCGACCGAGGTGTCGCGCACGAAGATGCTGACCAGCGCGTCGTCGCGCACGTCGCTGTCGAACACGAAGTTGAGCCCGGCGGCGCGCGACAAGGCCTCGAACACCACACGCAGCGGCGCGTCGCGGAACTGCAGGTTCACCTTCTTCGCCAGCGGCCCGGCAAGCGCGGCCACCGGCGGCTGCAGCAGGCGGCGCTCGTCGAGTTCGCGCAGCAGGCGGCGGGCGCGCGTATTGGCGGGGGCTTCGGCCAGCACCGAGCGCACCAAGCGTTCGGCGTTGGCGCTGTCGCCGCGCGTGTAGGCGGCCTCGGCCTCGTCCAGGCGCTGCAGCCGCCGGCGCTCGTCGACGAGCGTGTCCAGGCCGGTGCGCGCGCGCGCGTTGGTGGGCTCGATGCTGAGCACCTCGCGGTACAGGCGCTCGGCCTGCTCGAACTGCGCGAAGGCGCGCGCGCGCTCGGCCTCGTTGAGCCAGCCGGTGGCGAGGGCATCGCGGCGGGCGAGGTAGCGGGCGCGCAGGTCGGCATTGCGCGGTTCGGCGACGACGGCCTCGCCGAGTCGGCGCAGCTCGGCGATCGGGTCGGTGTCGACCGGCGGCGCGTCGTGCGGCATGCCTGTGAGCGGCGTGGCGCAGCCGGCGAGCAGCCCGGCGGCGGCAAGCGCGAGCACGACGAGCGCCGGACGCACGTGCAGTTTGCTGGTTCGGTCTTGTTTCATCTTGTCAGTCCTGCCCGGTCTCGAGCACCTGCCGTTGCTGCATCGGCAGGTAGGTGAATTCGATCTGTGTCGGCGTCACGCGCTCGACACGGTAGTGCTCGCCGATGCGCTCGCGCACACCCACCAGATGGAGCTGCTCGCCCTCCATCAGCATCACGGTGCGACGGCCGCCACGCTCGATGCTGCCGATGTAGGTGAACGGCAAGGGCGGCGCGGTCGGCGTCACCACCGTCGGTGCGGCGCGCAACTGCGCCTGCGCGGCGAGCGCCGGCTGCAGCAGGCTGGATGCAGCGGCGGGCCAGGGTTCGCGGATGATGGCGAGCTCGCCGGAGAACGCGGCGTCCGCCGCCGGCGCGCGTGGGCGCTGAGCGGCGGCGGGCGCACGCTGCGCGCGTGCGGCCGGTTCGACCACCCCGGCGACGTCGCCTTCCACGACAGGGTCGTCCTCGACCTGCGCGGCCCACCAGGTGGCGGCCAGCGTCAGCCCGAGTGCGCCCAGCAAGGTCCATTGCCGAGTGTTCATGCCGGTATCCTCCGCACGAACACCAGCAGGCGCAGTTCGCCCTCGACGAAGCCGCCGCGCGCATCGCCACGGCGCAGGGTCAGGGCCTCCAGGCCCACATGTGGCGTGGTGGCGACGAGCTCGGACAGCCAGCCGTAGAGCGCAGCGTACTCGGCCCGCACCGGCAGGCTCAGCACCACGCGCTGCAGCGGCGCGCCGGTCTCGTCGGCGACGCGGTAGTCACTGCGGTCGATGTCCACGCCATGGGTCTCGGCCTGCACCTGCAGCGCCGAGAGCAGCGCCGGCAGCGCGTCCCGCGTCGGAAAGCCGTCGTAGAAGGCGCGCAGCGTGTCGCGGTCGACGCCGGTGCGCACCGCCTGCGCCGCCTCGCCACCGCGCAGCAGGCTGGCGCGCTCTGCGGCCAGGGCGGTGCGCCGGGTCTCGACGGAGCTTGCCGCCTGCTGGTCGATCGCCACCGCCAGCGCGAGCAGCAAACCGCCCGCGGCGCCCGCCCAGCCTGCACCGCGCAGCGCACGGCGCAGCGATTCGCGAACACGCAACAAGGTGGTCATGACGCCGGCCTCCACTGCGCGGTGAGCACGAAACGCACCACCATTTGCGGCCCCTGGGTCACCCATTCGTGGCTGTCGATGCGCGCCTCGCGCAGCATGCCGGCGCGCTGCAACTGTTCGAGGTAAGCGAAGGCGGCTTCCACCGACTGCGCCTCGCCGACCATGCGCAGGCTGCCGCGCGCGGCGTCGCCCTGCAGTTCGAGCAGCGCGACCTCCGGGTGGCTGGCGCCGGCGAGGTCGGTGAAGAAGGCCGCCCAGTCGGCGTTGAGCGCGCTCGCGACACGGTCGGCGGGCTCGCGTTCTTCGGCGCTGACCGGCGCCGCGTTGCGCACCGCTTGTTGCGGGCGTTCCTGGCGCAGTTCGGTGCGCAGGCGCTCGACCAGGGCCTCGCGCTCGTCGAGTTCGCGCCCGGCCGTCCACATGTCGTAGCCCGCGAAGCCGGCAGCGAGCAAGCCGATCGCGAGCAGCACCCAGCCGAGCGCGCCCGGACGCCGCCGGCGCGCCGGGGCGAAGTCCAGATCGACTGCAGCGGGCGCATTGGGCAGCAGCTTCATAGAGCGTGTGGCTCCGTGGTGTTCATCCCGCCTTGCTTCATTGCCCCATCCTCCCTGCTTCCACCTGGCCGCGGCGCCAGCCCTCGGGCACCGCGCCCTCGTAGCCAGCAGCGTGGAGCACACCGCCGCGCGTGGCGCCTGCCGGCGAGGAGCCTGACTGCGAGAGCGCTGACTGCATCTGCCCCGACTTCACTGCCCCCGCCAGCGCCGGTTGCGTGGAGGCATGGACGAGATCAGCCTCCCGCCCCCAGGCCTCGAGCATCAGGCGCAAGGCGCTGGCCCCGTCGTCGCGCACAGGTTGGCTGCGCACGCCGCGCCATGCACCGCTGCGCCACAGGCCGACCGTGAGCCGCCCGTCGTGCACCACGGCGAGCGCCGCCGGCTCGCCGTCCGCCTCGCGAAAGCGCGCACGCAACCGGTTGTAGGTGGCGACGAAATCCGCCTCGATGCCCGCCAGCGCGTAGCCGTGGCGAGCCGCAAAGCCTTGCACCGCGGCGATCACCGCGGCGGGTGCGGCGCAACCCAGCGCCGGGAGGTCGTGAGCGTCGCGGTCGGCCTGCACCACCCATTCGGGCGCGCCCACGCCATGCACCTCGCCGAAGCGGTGCGCCAGAAAGGCGGCGCGCTCGCCGGAGGTGCGCAGTCCCTGCGGCCAGCTCACCACGAGATAGCGCAGCCAGGCATCGGCGAGCCGCACGTGCAAGGCTCGGCCGCGAGCGGGCGCCGGCGGCTGCAGCGCGTCGAGCGCCGAGGCGGGCGCACCGCCGTCGAGCGCGCAGCGGCGCATGCCGTCCGGGCCGTCGAGCACCCAGGCCTCGCGTTCGAGCCGCAGCAGGGTTTCAGCCGTGGAGCGTGACACGGTTCAGTTCCTCCAGCGTGGTCTCGCCCGCGGCCACCAGTTCGATCACCGCCGCGCGCAGGTTGCGGAAGCCGCGCCGCGATGCGGCTTCGCGCACGGCGCGCGCCGGCGCGCGGGCGAGGATCAGCTCGCGCACCTCGTCGTCGAGCAGCAGCACCTCGGCCACCGCGCGCCGGCCGCGATAGCCTGAGCCGCGGCAGTGGCCGCAGCCATGACCGGCGCGGAAACGGAAGGCCGACACGTCGCCGAGCCCGGAGTCGGCCACCAGCGCGGGATCGGGCTCCACGTCCTCGCTGCAGTGCGGACAGTTGATGCGCACTAGGCGCTGGGCGACCACGCCGTTCAAGGCCGCGACCAGGTTGTAGGGGTCGATGCCCATGTGCATGAAGCGGCCGATGACGTCGAACACGTTGTTGGCATGCACCGTGGTGTAGACCAGGTGGCCGGTGAGCGCGGCCTGGATGGCGATCTCGGCGGTCTCGCCGTCGCGGATCTCGCCGACCATGATGCGGTCGGGGTCGTGGCGCAGGATGGAGCGCAGGCCGCGGGCGAAGGTGAGGCCCTTCTTCTCGTTCACCGGGATCTGCAGCACGCCGGTGAGCTGGTATTCCACCGGGTCCTCGATGGTGATGACCTTGTCGGTGCCGCGGTTGGTCTCGCCCAGCACCGCGTACAGCGTGGTGGTCTTGCCGCTGCCGGTGGGGCCAGTGACGAGCAGCATGCCGTAGGGTTCGTTGGCCAGCCGGCGCAGCACGCGCCGCGACTCGGCATCGAAACCGAGCACCTCGAGGCTGAGCCCGCTCATCTCGCGGCTCAGGTGTTCCTTGTCGAGCACACGCAGCACCGCGTCCTCACCATGGATGCTGGGCATGATGGAGACACGGAAGTCGATCTCGCGCCCGCCGGCCTGGGCCTTGAAGCGGCCGTCCTGCGGCACGCGGCGCTCGGCGATGTCGAGCTCGGCCATTACCTTGAGGCGCGAGATCGCCTGCTCGGCGAGGTCCGCCGCCGACACCGTGCCGACGCGCGACAGCACGCCGTCGATGCGGTACTTGATGACCAGGCCGCCGGGCTGGGATTCGAGGTGGATGTCGCTCGCGCCCTGCTTGAGCGCGTCGTAGAGCGTGGAGTTGACCAGCTTGACCACCGGGCTGGCCCCGGCGGTGATGCGCTGCAGCGACAGGTCCTCGACCTCGCCGCCACCGCCCGTGCCCTGGCGCTCCTCGTCGAGGCCGGCGGCACGCCGCACCTGGTCCTCGTGACGGGCGAGGCAGGCGGAGAGGTCGTCGCGGTCGGCGATCGCCAGCTCGAAGGGTTCGATCAGGCGCGCGGCGAGGCCGTCGAGCAGGTCGTTGTCGAAGGGGTTGGCGAGCACCAGCACCAGGCCGCCGGCCTCGTCGCGCAGGGCGACGCAGTCGTGGCGCACCGCGGTCTCGAAGCCGAGCGCGGAAAAATCGGGCGCGCGCGCCATCAGCGTGGCGTGGCCGAGCACCGGCAGGCCGCAGGTGGCGGCGATGCGGGCGAGGCGCTCGGCGGCGTCGGGCACGCGCTCGGCGAGGGCGTCGAGCAGCCGGCTGCCGGCGGTGCGTGCGGCGGCGAGCTCGGCGGCAGAGAACGCTTGCGCCCGCAGTGCGCCCGTGCCGGCCGGCGGCAGCGCGCCGGCAAGCGCGCGCGTCGCCTTCGCCTGGTCGGGCGCGCTGGCGTCCGGGGCGAGCGAGGGCTCGTGACGGGTCTCGGGCGTGAGGCTCATCCGATGCTCTCCGCAAGCTGGAAGATGGGCAGGTACATCAGCACCACGATCAGGCCGATCGCGCCGCCGATCACCAGCATCAGCACCGGGCCGAACAGGCGGGTGAGCCACTCGATCTCGCGCGCGGTGTCTTCTTCGTGGAACTCCGCCGAACGGGTGAGCATCTCGCCGAGATTGCCGGCGCGCTCGCCCACCGCGAGCATGCGCTGCGCGACCGGCGTCGCCAGCCCGCAGGCAGCGAGCGTGGCGGTGAAGGGCTGGCCCTCGCGCACGCGCTCGATCGCCAGTTGCAGGCTGGCGCGCAGCGTCGGCGACAGCAGGCCCGACACCATGCGCAGCGCGCCCACCGCGGGGATGCCGCCCGACAGCAACATGCCCAGGGTGCGGTAAAAGCGCGCGAGCTCGAAGGCACGCAGGCGCTCGCCGATGCCGGGCGTGCGCCAGGCCTGGCGGCCTACCGCGGCCCACACCGCCTCGCTGCGCGCGGCCAGCACCAGCGCGGCAATCACGGCCAGCAGCACGCCACCCATCGCCAGCGCATGGGCCTCGACCAGCCGCCCCCAGTCGAGCAGCACTTGCGATAGCCAGGGCAGGTCGTTGCCGACGTCTTCATAGATGTGCGAGAAGCGCGGCACCACGTAGCCGAGCAGGAACATCACCACCAGCCCGCCAACGCCGACCAGCAGCGCGGGGTAAATGGCGGCGCTGACCAGCTTGTCGCGCAGGGTGTCGACCTGCTGCTGGTAGGCGACGTAGCGCTCGAGCGCGCGCTCGAGGTCGCTGGTGCGCTCGGCGGCGCGGATCATGGCGACGTAGAGGTCGGGGAAGGCCTGCGGCGCACGTTCCAGCGCACGCGACAGCGGCTGGCCCTCGCGCAGCGCGGCGACGATGTCGGACAGCACGCTGCGCACCGGCGCGCGCGCCTCCTTCTCGGACAGGGCGGTGACCGCCTCGGCGAGCGGGATGCCGGCACGCAGCAGGGCGAGCAGTTCCTGATTGAACAGCAGCAGCGGAAAGCGGGCGCGCCCACCACCCCGCCCCGCACGTGCGAGCGACAGCACGACCAGCCCGCGCCCGGCCGCAAGCGCGCGCGCCTCGGCCTCCGAGGGCGCGTCGAGTTCGGTGTCGACGACACGCGCGTCGGCCCCGACTGCTTTCACGCGATAGCGCATGTGCGACTCATGTCACCAGTTGGTGATGTCGGCGTTGGTGGCATCCCCGCCGGGCTGACCATCCGCGCCGTAGGAAAAGATGTCGTACTCGCCGTGCTCGCCGGGGTGGCGGTAGCGGTAGGCGTTGCCCCAGGGGTCGGCCGGCACCGCCTTGCGCAGGTAAGGGCCCTGCCAGCGCGATTCGCCCGCGGGGGCGGTCATCAGCGCCTGCAGCCCCTGCTCGGACGACGGGTAGCGGCCCACGTCGATGCGGTACTGGTCGAGGCCCTTCTCGAAGGCGTCGATCTGCGCCTTCGTGGTGCTCACCTCGGACTTGCCGATCTGGGAGAAGAAGCGCGGGCCGACATAGCCGGCCAGCAGGCCGATGATCACCATCACCACCAGCAGTTCGAGCAGGGTAAAGCCGCGTTGCTTCATTTTTCGGTTCTTCCTGACGGGGCCGCGGGCCGGCACCCGACCAAAATGGGTGCAAAGGAACGACCGTGGCCGCAAGACCGTTGAAGTCTGCCACAGGCTTTATGAATGTTTCGATCTCGAGACAGTCGTTTTTCCGTCATCCTGCGGAAATATGCGCATCCACGCGTCAGTCGAGCACCAGCGCGAGCGCAAGCGGCAGGAACACCACCGCCGCGAGGTTGCCGATCAGCACCATCGAGGCCACCTTGTCGGGCTCCTGGTTGTAGCGCTCGGCGAACATGTAGTTGAGCACCGCCGGCGGCAGCGCGCCGAACACCAGCACCAGCGCCTGCTCGCGCGGCGGCAGATCGAGCGTCTGCAGCAGCACCCAGGCCAGCGCCATGCCGACCACGGGACGCAGCACCGCGCCGAAGACGCCGAAGCCCACCGCGCTGATGCGCGAATCGGCCAGACGCACGCCGAGCGCGAACAGCATCAGCGGGATCGAGATGTCGCCAACCATCTTGATCGACATCAGCAGCGGCGGCCACACCTCGATGCCGAGGAAACCCACCGCGAGGCCGGCGATCGTTGCCAGGATCGAGGGCGAGCGCCACACCGTGGTCAGCTTGGTGTGGTGGTCCAGGAGCCACGCGCCGTAGGAGAAGTGGATCACGTTCGACACCACGAACATCACCACCGCCGGCGCCAGCGCGGATTCGCCAAAGGCGAGCACCGCCAGCGGCAGACCGAGGTTGCCGCAGTTGTTGAACATCATCGGCGGCACCAGGGTCTTGGTGGCAATGCCGGACGCGCGCGCGACCAGCCAGCCGGCGACGCCCGAGCCGACGATGATCACCACGGTCGCGAACAGCAGCGGCAGGTATTCGCCGAGACGGAAGTCCTTGCTGACCAGCGCGCCGAACACCAGCGCGGGCACGAAGACGTCCATGTTCAGCTTGTTGGCGTGGCTGAGGTCGGGCTTCATGCGCCGGCCGACGAAATAGCCGAGCGCGGTGATCGCGAACAGCGGGAACAGGATGGAGACGATACGGATCAGCATTCAGGACAAACCGGGTGCGAACTGCGAAGGGGGAAAACACGAAACTCGCGGGCAAACATACTGCCCCGGCAAGACCAGACGCTTTCGCCGGTGGGAGCAGGCTTGCCCGCAAACAGGGCCTGAGAGGCGATCAAAGCACGTAGCGCGCCAGATCCTCACGCTGCGCCAGCATGTCGAGGCGGACGTCGACATAGGCCGCATCGACCACCACGGTCTGCGTCGCGCTGCTGCAGCCGGCCGAGAACGAGACCTCCTCCAGCAGCTTCTCCATCACCGTATACAGGCGACGGGCGCCGATGTTCTCGGTCTTCTCATTCACCTGAAAAGCGATCTCGGCCAGGCGGCGGATGCCCTCGTCGGTGAACTCCACCGTCACCCCATCGGTCGCAAGCAGCGCCGCGTACTGGCGCGTCAGGCAGGCGTCGGTGCTGGTGAGGATGCGGGCGAAGTCCTCCACCGACAGCGACTCGAGTTCGACACGAATCGGGAAGCGCCCCTGCAGCTCGGGGATCAGGTCACTCGGCTTGGACAGATGGAAGGCGCCGCTGGCGATGAACAGGATGTGATCGGTCTTGATCATGCCGTACTTGGTCGAGATCGTCGTGCCTTCGACCAGCGGCAGCAGGTCGCGCTGCACGCCCTGGCGGGACACGTCGGCGCCCTGAACGTCGCTGCGCGCGGCGATCTTGTCCACCTCGTCGAGGAACACGATGCCGTTCTGCTCGACGGCGCGCACGGCCTCGAGCTTGACCTCTTCGTCGTTGATGAGGCGCGCGGCCTCCTCGTCGGCGAGCAGCTTCAGCGCCTCGCGGATCTGCAGCTTGCGCTGCTTCTTCTTGCCGCCGCCCAGGTTCTGGAACATGCCCTGGATCTGCTGGGTGAGCTCCTCCATGCCCGGCGGCGCGAAGATCTCGGCGCTCATCGACGGCGCGGCGACCTCGATCTCGATCTCCTTGTCGTCGAGCTCGCCCTCGCGCAGCTTCTTGCGGAACTTCTGCCGGGTGGCGGAATCCTGCGCCGGCTCGGGCTCGGCGTTGAAGCCGACCGCGCGCGCCGGCGGCAGCAGGGCGTCGAGCACGCGGTCCTCGGCAGCGTCGAGCGCGCGGTCGCGCACCGACTTCATCGCGCGTTCGCGGCCGTCCTTGATCGCGATCTCCATCAGGTCGCGGATGATGGTGTCCACATCGCGGCCGACATAGCCGACTTCGGTGAACTTGGTCGCCTCGATCTTGATGAAGGGCGCATTGGCCAGGCGCGCCAGGCGGCGCGCGATCTCGGTCTTGCCGACGCCGGTGGGGCCGATCATGAGGATGTTCTTGGGCGTGATCTCGCTACGCAGCGGCTCCTCGACCTGCGCGCGCCGCCAGCGGTTGCGCAGCGCGATGGCCACAGCCTTCTTGGCCTTGTCCTGGCCGACGATGTGCTTGTCGAGTTCGGAGACGATCTCCGGCGGGGTCATCTGGGTCATGCGTTCGCTCTCAGTCCAGCACTTCGATGGTGTGGTGGTGATTGGTGTAGATGCACAGGTCGGCGGCGATGCCGAGCGCCTTGGAGACGATTTCCCTGGGCTCGAGCTCGGTGTTCTCGATCAGCGCGCGCGCCGCCGCCTGGGCGTAGGCGCCGCCGCTACCGATGGCGACGATGCCCTGCTCGGGCTCGAGCACGTCGCCGTTGCCGGTGATCACCAGCGAGTGCTCGCGGTCTGCCACCGCCAGCATGGCCTCGAGCCGGCGCAGCATGCGGTCGGTACGCCAGTCCTTGGCGAGCTCGACCGCGCTGCGCAGCAGGTTGCCCTGGTGCTTGTCGAGCTTGGCCTCGAAGCGCTCGAAGAGCGTGAAGGCGTCGGCAGTGCCGCCGGCAAAACCGGCGAGGATCTGGCCGTTGTACAGCGTGCGCACCTTGCGCGCCGAGGCCTTGATGACGATGTTGCCGAGGGTGACCTGGCCGTCGCCGCCGAGGGCGACGCGATTGCCGCGCCGTACCGACAGGATGGTGGTGCCGCGATATTGTTCCATTGACGTTCTCCGCCCGCGGCAGCGCCGGGGCTGGTGCGTTGTTCAGGGACGCAGGGTGACGTGGGCGACCGTATCCACGCTCATGACGCGCAGCAGGCCCGCCACCATGGCGTTCACATTGACGAGGCTCACGAGTTTACCCTGAGCCTGCAGGGTGACGAGAATGTTGAACAGCGTGCCGGCGCACACGAAGTCGATGCGGCGCAGCCGGGCGCAGTCGATCCTGAGCTGCCGGCGATCGGACGCGAAGGCGGCGAGGCGCTTCAGGGTTTCGTTGCCGGCGCCGGTCAGCTCGCCTTCGAACACGAAGTCGTCCGGGTCCACCGCGGCGACTGGTGCGGAATCCGCAGGAGACGCCGGCACCGGCGCAAAGCCGACGCGACGCTCCCACGACGGCGGCGACTCCTCGAAGGTCACCGCGTAGGCGACCGCAAGATCCTCGAAACGCGACTGATCGTCCGCGTACTGCAGCAGTTCGAGCAGCATCAGCCAGGTATCACGTGCTTCGGCCCGCCCCTCCGCCACGCGCTGCCCGAGCACATCGGCGAGCGCCTTCACGTTGAGCAGGGTCACGGCGAGCCGCTCGGCGGCGAGCTCGGCCAGCAGCCGGCGCCATACCCCGCAGCCGGCGTCATCCACCCCACGCACCTTGCTCACGTCGATACGCACGCCGCCGCTGCGCCGGGCAATGGCGGCGATCTGCGCGAACTGCTTCTCGGCCGCGGCCGACAACTGGCCGTTGAGATTGACCAGCGGCACCGGGGTGGACTTCGCCTTGCCCGCCGCGGGCGACAGGTCCGCCCACGACGGCGGCGAACGCTCGAAGCGGGTGGCGTAGTCGAGCACCCTCGACTCGAAACGCTGCCGGTGGCCACCCAGCCGGTACAGGTCGAGCAGCATCAGCCAGGCGCCCTCGCCGACCGCGCCGCCTTCGCTGGGCACCGCGGCCTCGAGCAGCGCGAGAGCCTCGTCGTCGTTGCCATTGGCGTAGAGCACCGCGGCCTCCTCGAAGGCCGCGCCGATGCCGCTGCCGCATTCCTGGACCTCGACCAGACCGGCCGCGTGCGCCAGGCCCCTGCCGTGGTCCGACGCGCTGAAGTCCAGCCCCGACAACTCGGTCGGCGGCGGGCTCTCACCCTCGGCCACACGCCCCTCCGGCGCCGCCGCAGGCCGAGGCGAGGCAGGCTTCTTGCCAAAGAAAGGGAGCGCCACGTTCGTAGTCCCGCGTATCCACACAGAGCGCCGCACAAGGCCCCGACATCCGGGTCCGGAGGCGACGCCGACAAGAATAACATTTCAAGAAAACTGCTTTTGCAACAAGCGCTAAGCCACAAGCGCCCGGGTGGTCATCACCATTTGCAACAGACGTGCACCGCGCCCGAATGCTCGGCTAGAATGCTGCAATGCAACCGAGAATCGAACGCAACGATGCCCGCGAGTCCGACGCGCAGGCATCGCAGCAACCGTTCACCCTGCCGGTCCGAGTCTATTACGAAGATACCGACGCGGGGGGCGTGGTCTATTACGCAAACTATCTCAAATTCTGCGAGCGTGCGCGCACGGAGTGGCTGCGCACGCTCGGCGTCAGCCAGCAGGCGCTGATCGACGAGCAGGGACTGGGCTTCGTCGTGCGTTCGGTGCAGGCCGATTATCGTGCCTCGGCCCGCCTCGACGACGCCCTCGAAGTCATCACGCAAGTTGCCATGCTGCGCCGCGCCAGCATCCTGTTCGAGCAGCAGCTCGTGCGCGGACAAGAACTTCTCTTCACCGCCCGGGTCCTGCTTGCCAGCATCGACCTGCGCCGCCAAAAACCCGTCGCCATCCCGGCTTCCCTGCACGCCCTTCTCGAAAGCAAAGCATGACCGTCACCCACGACCTCTCCATCCTCAGCCTGATCTCCCAGGCGAGCGTCCTCGTCCAGCTCGTCATGGCGCTGCTGGCCACCCTGTCGCTGGTCTCGTGGTACTGGATCTTCCGCAAGTCCTTCCAGATCCGCCAGGCACGCACCGAGACCGACAACTTCGAGCGCGACTTCTGGAGCGGCGGCGATCTCAACACGCTGTATGAATCCGCCAGCCGCCACCAGGCCGACGGCATGGAGCGCATCTTCGAGGCCGGCTACCGCGAATTCACCAAGCTGCGCGCCAAGGGCCACGACCACGGCGCCACGCTCGACGGCGCCCGGCGCGCGATGCGCGCCACGCACCAGCGCGAGATCGACGACCTCGAGGCCCACCTCGCCTTCCTCGCCTCGGTCGGCTCGGTGTCGCCCTACATCGGCCTGCTCGGCACCGTGTGGGGGATCATGAACTCCTTCCGCGGCCTGTCCAGCGTCGGCGCCGCCACCCTCGCCCAGGTCGCGCCCGGCATCGCCGAGGCCCTGGTCGCCACCGCGATCGGCCTGTTCGCGGCGATCCCGGCGGTCGTCGCCTACAACCGCTTCGCGCACGACATCGACCGCCTCGGCATCCGCTTCGAGAGCTTCATGGAAGAGTTCTCCAACATCCTGCAGCGCAACCTGCGCTGAGTCGGACGGAGAGCGAACGATGCGCCAACGCCGTCTCATGAACCAGATCAACGTCGTGCCCTACATCGACGTGATGCTGGTGCTGCTGGTGATCTTCATGGTCACCGCGCCGATGATCCAGCAGGGCACCATCAACGTGCCGTCCGCCGGCGCGGGCACGCCGCCGCCGCAAGCCGAAGCGATCTTCATCGAGGTGAAGGCTGACGGCGCGCTCGCGTTGCGCCCGAGCAACAGCGGCAATTCGCGGGCAGTCCGCAAGGATCAGCTCGCGACGACCCTGCAGGACGCCCTGACCAAGAACCCGGAGCAAGCCTTCCTGGTCGCCGCCGACAGCAAGCTGGACTATCAGAAGGTCATCGACGTGCTCGAGGTTGCACGCAGCGTCGGGGTGCGCAAGATCAGCCTCGTCACCCAGAGCGCGACGACCCAGAAATGAGGGAACGCGCAGCGCCGCCCCGCCGCGAGGCGCCGGGCAAATGGCAGTCCATGGGCCTGGCGATCGCCGTGCACGTGGGGCTGTTCCTGTTC
>QXGG01310207.1_pt1 | contig 12892 bp, 9 predicted proteins | sample 1982491 | NCBI WGS metagenome assembly QXGG01 (sample SAMN09924614, study PRJNA488089) | Wastewater metagenome, whole genome shotgun sequencing project. | isolation source: South African research farm wastewater | place: South Africa: Irene, Agricultural Research Council, Animal Production Institute... | reverse complement strand
TTGATGACTTGCACGGTCAGGATAAGTGTGACTCGATCCCCTTTCGGGAAAGAGTCCATCTTGGCCATGGGAATCTTTTCCCTTGCCAAGATCTCGGCAATATCCTTGATCAGGTCTGATCGAGCCCTTGCCACAATCGCCGCATCAACGAGGTAACGAGAATCCAAGGGATCCTTCGGAGTTCCCCAGTCGGTTTCAATCACGCGCTCAGGGCTCTGCTCCAATAGACGCTTAAATGTTGGGCAGCTCTCTCGGTGAACGCTCACCCCTCGGCCCCGTGTCACAAACCCTTTGATTGCATCCGGCGGTGCGGGCTTGCAGCAGCGCGCAAGCGCAGTGAGCATGCGATCCACGCCCACGACCAACACTTGGCCTTTGGAAGCCGCCTTGGGCTTGGCAATTTTGGAAAGAATCAGCTCTTCAGCAGTAATCTCTGAGCGCTTCAGTTTCTCTGCGTCCGAGGTTTCTGCATCCGATTTTTCAGCCTGCTTTTCCTGCGGCTTGTCTTCACTGCGGCCTTCTGCCAAATCCAGCGCATGAAACCAGGTACGCACTTTCTGGCGGGCGCGCGGACTTTTTAGATAGCCTGAATCCGGGTTCATCCAGTCGCGGCTAGGGCTCCCTTGTTTCACGGTCATGAGCTCCACCGTTTGGCCAGTTTCCAGCGATGTGGTGAGCGGCACGATATGGCCATTGACCTTCGCGCCCCGGCAGCGATGGCCAAGATCGGTGTGCAGGTGATATGCAAAATCTAAGGGGGTTGCGCCTTTGGGCAACTCAATAATTCGTGCCATGGGCGTAAGCGCATAAATGCGATCGTCGGTTAAGCGCACCTTGGCAGACGACCGGCCCGCGTCATCGGCCGCCTGCCCCCAATCGAGCATTTGCCGCAGCCAGGCAATACGCGAGGCGTAGTCGCCACTGGCCGCATGGCTTGCGCCCGATTCCTTATATTTCCAGTGGGCCGCAACGCCCAGCTCGGCACGGTGATGCATGTCAAGCGTGCGAATCTGCACTTCAAACGGCCGGCCTTGTGAATCGAGCAGCACGGTATGCAAGGATTGATAGCCGTTGGCTTTGGGCCGGGTGATGTAATCATCGAACTCGGAATCCATGGGCTTAAAGTGATCGTGCAACACGCCCAGCACGTTGTAGCACTGCGACTCAGTCGCCACCAGTATTCGGAACGCCCGAAGATCCATAAGCTGCTCAAGCCTTAAGCCCTTTGCCCGCATTTTGTTGCGAATGCTAAACAAATGCTTCGGGCGCCCTGCGACTTGCGCTTCAATATCGGCCTTGCTTAAAAGGTCTTTGATTCGGGCAATGGTGGTGGCAACGAACGCCTCGCGCTCTTGCCGGCTTTCATCCATTTGCGCAGCGATTTCCCGATACGCTTGTGGCTCGGTCATGCGAAACGCAAGATCCTCAAGCGCCCATTTGATTTGCCAAATGCCCAAGCGATTGGCCAGAGGCGCTTGCACCCGCAAGGTTTCCACGCCAAGGGCGCGGCCTGTTACTTCAGCATCGGGCTCACCTTGGTCAATGGCTTTTGCACAGGCTTCCAGGTTAGCCAAGTGGGTGGCCAATAGCACTACCACTACACGAATATCATCAGCAAGCGCTAATAACAGACGACGAAGTTTTTCGACTTGGGCTGGGCCCTCTTCACCCGGCGTGTCAATGAGCCGCTCGCCCATGCGCGAGACACGCCGCATCGACATCAGCAAATCGGCGAGCTCATCGCCGTATTGTTTGCGTAGGCTCTCGGTCTGCTTTGCCGAGCCATCGAACTCGGGAAACAGGCGCGCGGCTTCGAGGCTCGTTGTATCGAGCCCCAAGCCTCGCAGAATTTCTACAGCCCGCTCTCCACCAAGCCGCATAGCAAATGGCCAAGTATCAAATGCCCTTCTTGAATTTGGGGCGTATGGGTCGAAGGCACCTTTAGCGCAATATCGGCCAAGGGCAGCATGTCACGCGGGTGCAGGCCGGTGAGTGAAATGGTGGTGATCTTCTTCTCGCGGGCAGCCTGCATCGCCGCCAGAATGTTTTTGCTACGGCCCGAGGTGGACATGGCAATCAATACATCGCCTTCGCGGCCCAACGCGTGGATCTGGCGGGAAAACACATGGTCATAGCCGTAATCGTTGCCGATCGCGGTCAACGCCGAGGTGTCGGTTGACAGCGCGATGGAAGGCAGGGCTTTGCGCTCTTTTAAATAACGGCCCACGAGCTCTGCAGAAAAATGCTGCGCTTCGGCCGCGCTGCCGCCATTGCCGGCAAACATAAGCTTGCCGCCTGAGTTGATTGCCTTGAGACAGGCGTCAACGGCTTGGCGCAGAGTGTGTTGAAGCTCTGCGTTGCCCAGCATGTCGTCCACCATTTGGCGGGTGGCGGTCAGTGAGATTCGAATTTCGTCTTGCATTGAAACTCCTTAGTCGATTGCCACGGCGCTTCGCGCCTCGCAATGACGGGTAAAAATTTTCGCCTCGCATTGATGGCACCAATGTCACTGCGAGGGCCCTGCGGGCCCGTGGCAGTCCATTATGCGGCCTGTTCGCGCTCAGCCTTCTTGCGTTCATGTTCCTTCAAATACCGTTTACGCAACCGAATGCTCGATGGCGTAATTTCAACCAGCTCATCGTCGGCAATGAACTCCACGGCCTTTTCCAAGGTGAGCTCAATGGGCGGCGTTAAATCAATATGCTCATCTTTGCCCGAGGCACGCACATTGGTGAGTTTCTTCTCTTTCACGGGGTTTACCACCAAGTCATTGTCGCGGCTGTGAATGCCAATAATCATGCCTTCATAGAGCGCATCGCCAGGCTTGACAAACATGCGGCCACGCTCCTGCAGTTTCCACAAGGCATACGCCACTGCATTGCCATCGTCTTGCGAGACCAGCACCCCATTGCGACGCTCGGCGAGCTCGCCTTTGTAGGGGCCGTAATCGTCAAAAATGTGGCTCATCAAGCCCGTACCCCGCGTGAGTGTCAAGAACTCACCCTGAAAGCCAATTAGCCCCCGCGCAGGAATGCGATATTCCAGGCGCACGCGGCCTTTGTCATCCGGAACCATGTCCAAGAGCTCACCCTTGCGCAGGCCCAGGTTTTCCATCACCGGGCCTTGGTGCTCCTGCTCTACATCGACGGTGAGCATTTCATAGGGCTCAAGCCGCTCGCCGCTTTCATTTTGCTTAAACACCACCCGGGGGCGCGAGACGGCAAGCTCATAGCCTTCTCGTCGCATGTTTTCCAACAGAATCGTCAGGTGGAGCTCGCCACGGCCTGACACCACAAAGGTGTCTGAGTCGGCACCAAAGTCCACACGCAGCGCCACATTGGCTTTGAGCTCACGCTCGAGCCGCTCACGAATCTGTCGGCTCGTGACAAACTTGCCCTCACGACCGGCCAATGGAGAACCGTTCACAATAAAGTTCATGGTCAGCGTGGGCTCATCGACCTGCAACATGGGCAAAGGCTCAACATGATCAGGATCACACAGGGTCGTGCCAATGTTCAGCTCTTCAATGCCGTTAATCAACACAATGTCGCCTGCCTCGGCAGTGGGCACCACCTCGCGTTCAAGGCCTTTGAATTTCAGAATCTGGTTAACGCGCGCTTTTCTGGGCGTGCCTTGCGGCCCATCCTGAATCACCACATCTTGCAAGGCTTTTAAACGGCCGCGGTTAATTCGGCCAATGCCAATTTTGCCCACATAACTCGAGTAATCGAGCGAGCAGATTTGAAACTGCAGCGGACCATCGCTGTCATCTGCCCGCTGGGGCACATATTTCAAAATCGCATCGAACAGCGGGCGCATATCGCCACCAAGATTTTTATGGTCCAGCGTGGCAAAGCCATTTAACGCCGAGGCGTACACCACCGGAAAATCAAGCTGCTCTTCAGTCGCCCCCAACTTGTCGAACAAATCAAACGTGGCGCTCACCACCCAATCGGGACGAGCCCCAGGCCGATCGATCTTGTTCACCACCACAATCGGCTTTAGGCCCTGTGCAAGGGCTTTACGCGTGACGAATCGGGTTTGCGGCATAGGGCCTTCGACTGCGTCGACCAAAAGCAACACGCCATCGACCATCGAGAGCACGCGCTCTACCTCGCCGCCAAAATCGGCGTGGCCTGGCGTATCCACGATATTAATGTGCGTGCCCTCGTAATCGACCGCACAGTTCTTGGCCAGAATCGTAATTCCCCGCTCTTTTTCAAGATCGTTGGAATCCATGACGCGTTCCGACACCTGCTGGTGTTTCGCAAAGGTACCAGCTTGCTGGAGCAGTTTATCAACCATGGTGGTTTTTCCGTGGTCGACGTGGGCGATGATGGCGATATTGCGCAAGGCGCGCATAGAAACTCCTAAGAAGACGAAACCCGAACGCGTTCGGGGCTAAGCCGGTGGGTGGAATCGAGAAAGCCCGTGCCGAGAAACACGCCCGATTGATTTTTAACGCGAACTCGAATGGTGTCAGGCACCTTGCTTGACATGGTGCCTGACACCTTGACGGTTTGCCCGTGGCGAAATTTTTCGACATCAGCACTGCACAGCTCAAGCTCGGGCAGCTCACGCAAGAGCCAATCTACGGGCTTGACACTTGCCATGCGTTGATCAAGGCTTGCTGACTCAAGCAAATCCAGTGCCACCATGTCGGCACCCACCAGCCTTCCCACGCCAACCCGACGAAGGGCCTGCAAGTGGGCAGGCACGCCGAGCGCAGCGCCAATATCTTCTGCCAGGGTGCGGACATAGGTGCCCTTGCTGCACGACACGCGCACGGTGAGCAAGGGCAGCGCGAGGCTTAACAGCGTGAGCTCGTAAATGGTGATGGTGCGGGGCGCTCGCTCAACATCTTTTCCAGCACGCGCATAGGCATAAAGCGGTTTGCCATCTTTTTTAAGGGCAGAAAAAAGTGGTGGTATTTGTTGTTGCTCGCCAATAAATTTCGCCAACACCGCTTCGATTCGCGATTGATCAAGTTGCGCAGGCACATCGGCGGTCTCAAGCACTTCGCCTTCCCCATCACCGCTACTGGTTTTGACACCCAAGCGAATCGTGGCTTCGTAAAGCTTGTCGGCATCCAGGCCATCGGCGGCGTATTTCGTGGCTTCGCCAAACATGATGGGCAGCAGGCCGCTGGCCATGGGATCTAAGGTTCCGCCGTGACCGGCTTTTTTGGCGTTGAAGAGTTTTTTAACGTGCGAAAGCACGCGGGTGGAGGATGGGCCGATGGGTTTGTCGAGGAGTAAGACGCCGTCGAGGTGGATTGCCATGTCGCCCTTGCGGGCTCCTCGCAATGACGGTTCTGGACCGCCACGGCCTTCGGCCTCGCGGTGACGGGTTAAGCCTTCGGCCTCGCGGTGACGGGTTAAGCCTTCGGCCTCGCGGTGACGGTGCAAGTCGTCATTGCGAGCCCGCGAAGCGGGCGTGGCAATCTGCGCAGAATCAGCCATTCGCTTTTCCTGAAACCGCCCGATCGATTAGCGCGCTGATTTCCATGGCCCTGGCCGTGGTGTCATCCAGCACAAAGTGAAGCTCTGGCGTTGCATGAATTTTCAGCATACGGCCAAGCTTGGAGCGCAAGAACCCACGACAAGCCGCCAGGCCTTCGGCCGTTTTCTTCAGCTGCTCTGCGTCATCCGGCAGGACGCTGTAAAAGACCTTGGCGTGTGCGTAATCAGGCGTGACTTCTACGCCCGTAATCGTGATCAGCCCAATGCGCGGATCTTTGACCTCAAGGCGCAAGAGCTCAGACAAATCCCGCTGGATTTGATCCGCAACTCGAGCGCCCCGATCACCCGGCTTCGACGATTGGCCACGCATTGCACTCACGCCTCGCATGCATTACAGCGTGCGGGCAATCTCCTGAATCTCAAACACTTCAAGCTGGTCACCCTCGTGAATGTCATCGTAGTTCTTAAGCGTCAATCCGCACTCAAAACCTTCTTTGACTTCTTTAGCATCGTCTTTAAAGCGCTTGAGGGAATCAAGCTCGCCAGTCCATACCACCACGTTATCGCGCAGCAATCGAACCTGGGCGCCTCGGCGAACAACACCTTCGAGCACCATACAGCCGGCGATATTGCCCAAACGAGACACCTTGAACACCTGCCGAATCTCAACCAAGCCAATCACATTTTCGCGACGCTCAGGCGCCAACATGCCCTGCATGGCGTTTTTCACATCATCGACAGCGTCGTAAATGATGGTGTAGTAGCGCAGGTCAATGCCATTGCCTTCAGCAAGCCGCTTGGCCTGCTGGTCTGCACGCACATTAAAGCCAATCACGACGGCCTTGGAAGCAATGGCCAAGTTAATGTCAGATTCGGTAATAGCCCCCACCGCAGCGTGAACGATGTTGACCTTCACCTCTTCAGTTGAGAGCTTCAACATGGCTGCAGCCAATGCTTCTTGAGAGCCTTGAACATCGGATTTGATAATGAGCGACAAAGTCTTGACGCCATCGCCCATGTTTTCAAAAATGTTTTCAAGCTTGGCAGCCTGCTGCTTGGCCAATCGCACATCACGGAATTTGCCCTGACGGAACAGCGCAATTTCACGGGCTTTGCGCTCATCGCCTAAGACCATCATGTCATCGCCCGCTTGCGGCACTTCGGTCATGCCTAGAATCTCAACCGGAATGGAAGGGCCTGCTTCATCCACTTGCCTGCCGTTTTCATCCAACATGGCGCGCACACGGCCAAAGGCTGCGCCGGCCAAGAGAATGTCGCCTTTTTTCAGCGTGCCCGACTGCACCAACACGGTCGCGACCGGGCCACGGCCTTTGTCAATGCGCGCCTCGACGATCAAGCCTTTCGCGGGAGCATCTTTTGGCGCCTTTAACTCGAGCACTTCGGCCTGGAGCAATACATTTTCTAAAAGATCATCAATGCCTTGGCCGGTTTTTGCCGACACCGCAATAAAGGGTGAATCACCACCGTATTCCTCGGGCACCACTTCCTCGGCCACGAGTTCGGTCTTGACCCGATCAGGGTTGGCCTCGGGCTTATCGATCTTGTTAATTGCCACCACGATAGGCACACCGGCGGCTTTGGCATGGTGCACCGCCTCTTTGGTTTGCGGCATGACACCGTCATCGGCAGCGACCACCAAAATCACAATATCCGTAGCGTTTGCACCGCGTGCACGCATGGCCGTAAACGCTTCGTGACCTGGCGTATCTAAAAAGGTGATCACACCGCGGGGCGTTTCCACATGATAGGCACCAATGTGCTGGGTGATGCCGCCCGCTTCACCCGCTGCGACTTTCGTGCGACGAATGTAATCGAGCAGCGAGGTTTTGCCGTGATCAACGTGACCCATGATGGTTACCACCGGCGGGCGCGTCACCGCCTGAGCCTGCGCAATTTTTTCGGCTTCGGTTTCCTCAAGGAATGCCTCGGGGTCATCGAGCTTAGCCGCAAAGGCTTTGTGGCCCATTTCTTCCACCACAATCATGGCGGTTTCCTGATCGAGCACCTGGTTAATGGTGACCATTTGGCCCATTTGCATCAGTGTCTTGACCACTTCAACGCCTTTGACTGACATTTTGTGGGCAAGGTCGGCCACCGAGATGGTTTCAGGAATGTGCACCTCGCGGATCTGCGGCTCAGTGGGCGCTACGAAATTGGAAGGCTCGCTGGCGCTCGACGATTTTGAACGCGCTTTCGGGCCAGCACGCCAGCCACCTGCTCCGCCCGACACATCGCCTCGGGTCTTGATCGCGCGTTTTTTGGCCGCGTCTTCTTGCCAAGTCGACGACAACTTAGCCGATTTGAGCTGCTTTTCTGATTTCTTCTCTTTCGGTTTTTCCTCTTCTTGCCCCTCGGGTTTTTTTGTCGTGGGCTTGTGCAAGGTCGTGGAGGCAGGCTCGGCCGGTTTTTCAGCAGCCTTCGCCGTTGCGGCAAGCTTGCCCGTGCGCGCGGCATTCATCAGCTTGTTGATCGCTGCCACTTCATCTTCAACCGCTCGGCGTGCCTGCTCAAGCTTTTTAGCTTCTTCCTGGGCGACACGTGCACGCTCTTTCAACTCTTTCGAGTCAGATTTCGATGCCGCCTCTTGCGCCTTACGGGCCACCTCTTGGGCCTGCTCTGCCGCTTCTTGCTCGCGTTTGCGCTCGAGCTCTAAACGCTCTTGCTTTTCACGAAGCTCAGCTTCTTGCCGCGCTAACAACTCGGATTGACGGCGGGCCTCGGCTTCTCGCTGGGCCAACTCTTGGGGTGAAACCACTGGCGCTACGGGCTCAGCGACCGCCTCCGCGTCGGCTCCCTCTGCTGCATCGCGCTTGACAAAGACACGCTTTTTGCGCACTTCCACCTGAATGGTACGCGACTTGCCTGAGCCATCGGCTTGCTTAATTTCCGATGTTTGACGCTTGGTGATCGTAATTTTTTTGCGAGGTGCATCGGCCGCGCCATGGGCTTTTCGCAAGGCGCTGAGCAGCTGCTCTTTATCGGCCTCGGTGAGTGAGTCCGATGCCGATCCTTTCTCGACACCCGCCGACTTGAGCTGCTCAAGCAGCGTGTCCACCGGAAGCTTTAGTTCTGCGGCAAATTTTTCAACATTATCAGCGGCCATCAGCATGTCCTCCCGCTTCGGTCTCTTCCGAAGCAAACCAGTGGGCACGGGCTTTCATAATCAGCTCTTTGGCTCGGCCCTCTTCAATGCCAGCGATCTCGACCAGCTCATCGACACCAAGGTCCGCCAGATCATCGCGGTTGTAAATCTTTGCATCGGCAAGCTTGACCGCCAAGTCACGATCCATGCCGTCAAGATCCAAAAGATCTTGCGCAGTGGTTTCCAGCTTTTCTTCCTGGGCAATCGCGGCGGTTAGCAACGCATTGCGTGCGCGGTTGCGCAGCTCGTTAACAGTATCTTCATCAAACGCTTCGATCTCCAGCATTTCGGCAACTGGCACATAGGCAACCTCTTCAAGCGTGGAGAAGCCTTCGTCAATCAAAATATCGGCAACTTCGCCATCGACATCAAGCTTTTCCATAAAGGTTTCACGCAAGGTCTGTCGCTCAGTCTCGCTCTTTTGTGCCGATTCATCGGCAGTCATGATGTTGATCTGCCAGCCGGTAAGGTCTGAGGCGAGGCGCACATTTTGTCCGCCACGGCCAATCGCCACTGCCAGCTCGGCCTCATCGACCACGACATCCATGGCATGGCGCTCTTCATCCACCACAATCGACGACACATTGGCGGGCGCCAATGCACCGATCACGAACTCGGCCGGATCTTCCGACCACAACACAATATCCACGCGCTCACCCGCAAGCTCGTGGGTCACCGCTTGCACGCGCGAGCCACGCACGCCCACACAGGTGCCAATCGGGTCAATGCGACGATCCGCCGTGAACACTGCGATCTTGGCGCGAACACCGGGGTCGCGAGCGGCTGATTTAATAATGAGCATGCCCTGCTCAATTTCAGGCACCTCGAGCTCAAAAAGCTTCATGATGAATTCAGGTGCCGTGCGCGAAAGAATAATTTGCGGGCCACGCTGGGTGCGCTCAACACGCAGCATGTACGCACGAACCCGATCGCCGGGGCGCAGGTTCTCTTTGGGGATCATTTGGTCACGCGGCAAGCGGGCTTCAATCTTGCCCGACTCCACAATGACATCGCCACGCTCGAGCCGCTTGACGGTGCCATTGACAATCACTTCGCCGCGCTCAAGAAAATCTTTCAAAATCTGCTCGCGCTCAGCCTCGCGAATACGCTGCAAAATCACCTGCTTGGCCGCCTGCGCGCCAATGCGGCCAAACTCAATGGGCTCGAGCTCTTCTTCAATAAAGTCGCCCACTTCAATATCAGAGATCTGCTTGCGTGCCTCGGTCAGAATAATTTGCAAGTCATGGTCTTCCAGCTCGCCGTCGGGCACGACCTGCCAACGACGAAAACTTTCATAATCGCCTGACTCGCGATCAATCGACACACGCACATCGACTTCTTCGGAGAATCGTTTTTTGGTGGCCGAGGCCAAAGCGCTTTCCAATGCCTGGAACACAATCTCACGCTCCACGTTTTTCTCGCGGGCCAGCGCATCGGCAAGCATTAATAGTTCACGGCTCATCTTCGACTCTCCTTAATGTCGGTTCGACTTAAACGGATACTGCGGCACGAGCCGAGCCCGCTCAACTTCGTTAATGTCAAAATTCAGCTGCAGCATTTCGCCGCCTTTTCCCTCGTATTCCAACGACAGGCCGCCTTGCGCATCCACCCTTAGCACGCCCTCAAAATTTCGTCGGCCCTCCAGGGGCAAGCGCAAGCGAAGCTTGATTGGCTCGCCTGCAAACCGTGCGTAATGTGCGGGCTTGGTCAGCGGCCGGTCCATGCCCGGTGAGGACACCTCCAAGCGCTCAAAATCAAAACCCTCTACCGGCAGCGAATGCACCAACTGGCGCGACAACAGCTCGCAATCATCGACCGTGATCATTTTTTCAGTATCTAAAGCGTCAATGAATACGCGCACGATCCCGCCTGGAGTTCGCTCCAGATCAATGAGCTCAAAGCCCAAGTCGTGTGCGGCTGTTTCAACCGCCTGCCAAAAATCTGCCATATCGCTTCAGTTCGCCTTGCCTGCACTGCAAAAAAAAATGGGCTTTTGTGAAGCCCATTTTTCTTTTTCCGCCCGCTGTTCATAAGTTTTATCAACCCATTGAAAGCTCGCGTAACTTTTTGATTTTACAAGGAAGTTTTCTTAAACACAAGCAAAATACGGCTGAAATTAACGGGCCGGTCGCTTACTTCTTCGCTTTTGCCCGCCGCCAGGCCTTTGTGGTGCGGAAAGCGCCCCGCTGACCGGCTTGTGCGCCCCCCATGAGGTTTGTAACGGGTTAGGTTTTTTTGGCCCTTGAGCGCCCCGCTTTTTAACCCCCCCTAGGTGAGACAAATGCGCATCGGGCCCGCTGGGCTGCCACTCATCGTCGGGGTGAGGCTGGTTCAAATCTTCATCGTCCACCAAGGGGCGATCGTCGTTTCTGACCCGGGGCATGCTGCTGGGCGATTGCCACTCCTGGGAAGGGCCCCGGCGTTTGCCCCCCGGCCTTGCGCCCATGCTGGGCGCACCCGGGGCCTTACTGCCCCGCCGACCCTTGTTGCCAGGTCGTGGCCCAGCCTGTTCACCCGGTGCACGCAAGCCCACCGATTTACACAAGGCAGCGACATCTTCCTCGCCCAAATCGGCCGACTGACCGCGACGCAAGCTCGACGGCAAGGCGATCTCACCATAACGAATTCGAATCAAACGGCTCACCGTAAGCCCAACGGCTTCAAACATGCGGCGCACTTCGCGATTTCGGCCCTCGGTAATGACCACGCGCACCCAATGATTCGCGCCCTCACCGCCTGCCTCTTCAATGCTTTCAAACTTTGCAAGGCCATCTTCAAGCGCAACACCATGCAAAAGCTGTTCACGCGCCTCAGGCGTAAGCTCACCCAGAATGCGCACCGCATACTCACGCTCGACTTGTGAGCGCGGATGCATTAAACGATTCGCCAATTCACCTGATGTGGTGAACAGCAACAAGCCCTCTGTGTTCAGATCAAGCCTGCCCACCACGATCCAGCGGCCAAACTTTGCCGGTGGGAGTTTTTTGAACACCGTGACACGGTGCTGCGGATCATCGCGGGTGACAATTTCACCAGCAGGCTTGTGGTACACCAACACGCGCACTGGCGGCGGGGCCACACGAATGCGAATGGGCTTGCCATTCACTTTGACCTGATCAGAGTGAAGAATGCGCTGGCCAATATGTGCCGGGGTGCCATTGACTGAAACGCGGCCGGCCAAAATCAGCTCTTCCATTTCACGGCGCGAGCCTACGCCTGCATCGGCAAGCACTTTATGCAGCTTGGGCGGATCGTAATCAAGGCCCGCGCGCGAAGGTCCGCCAATGCGCGGTGCGGCGCCTTTGGCTGCAAAAAATGGAATTGAGTCTTCGGCCTCGGGTTCGACTGCTAAGACTTCGGGGGTGTCACTCACGATGCTGCCTGCGATTCTTGTTGCGGCTCTGCGGGGGCTTCTGTTTCGGCGGGAATGAGCGCTGCGCCCGTGTCACTCCAGTTTGCATCCAATGGCGGCAATTCTTCCAAAGAGCGCAGGCCAAGATCATCTAAAAAATGTTTTGTTGTTGCATAGAGCGCGGGACGGCCCGGTGCGTCTCGATGGCCAATCGCCTCGATCCAGCCACGGTCTTCCAACGATTTAATCACCTGGCTGGCCACCGCAACACCGCGGATGTCTTCAATGTCGCCGCGGGTTACGGGCTGACGATAGGCAATGATTGCGAGCGTCTCCATCGTGGCGCGGGAATAACGCGGCGGTTTTTCGTTCTTCAGTTTGTCCAAAAACTCACGCATCTCGGGCCGGGTCTGGAAACGCCAGCCCGAGGCCAAAGGCACGAGCTCAATGCCATGGCCTACCCATTCGCGCTGCAGGTCTTCCAGCAGCAAGCGAACGGTGTCGTTATCGAGCTCGTCATCGAAAAGCCGCTTCAACTCATTGATCGAGATAGGCTCGCTCTGCGAGAGCAACGCAGCCTCTAAGACTTGTTTGGCTAAAGCCGTGTTCATAAATTAAATCGCATGAAATTGGCGGAGAGAGGGGGATTCGAACCCCCGATGGGCTATTAACCCATACACGCTTTCCAGGCGTGCGACTTAAACCACTCATCCATCTCTCCGCGAGAGGAAGACAAAGCCGCAGCCTGATTTGTTGGGCTAGGCGGGTCAAGCGGGGCAAGTGTACCAGAGCCCCCTTGTCATTGCGAGGAGGCCCGTAGGGCCGACGTGGCAATCCACGGTGGTTGGATCGCCACGGGCCTTCGGCCCTCGCGATGACGGTTACGCCTGTGGCCCTCGCGATGACGGTTACGCC
>QXGG01114839.1_pt1 | contig 12893 bp, 13 predicted proteins | sample 1982491 | NCBI WGS metagenome assembly QXGG01 (sample SAMN09924614, study PRJNA488089) | Wastewater metagenome, whole genome shotgun sequencing project. | isolation source: South African research farm wastewater | place: South Africa: Irene, Agricultural Research Council, Animal Production... | reverse complement strand
CAATAAATGTGGCGCGATCACGAGCGCCTGAGCAATCAGCAGCCACAGCAAGCTGACCCGCGGGATGATTTCAAGCGTCGGTTTGGTTTGGCTCATACTGGCGCTCCATATAAGGCTAAAGCGCGCAAGCAGCGTTGACGATGTTCAGTTCCTGCCGCAGGCCCCAGCGGCGACTGATTAGGTAAACTTAAAGTGTAAGGTTGGCCTGTAGCCGCAATATGTAACACCTGTGCACAGAGCATCGATAAACGTCGCTCCACCCCACCCGTCAGCTGATTAAAATCCAGAACCTGCTCTTGCCCCTGCTGCTGGCTGAACTGTTTAATCAATAAACCCTGACCTTTCGACCAGGCCTTCCAATGAATGCGTCGTAAAGAATCACCGGCCTGCCATGCAGTTAAGCCTTGAAAATCATCCACACCTGCTTGGGTACTTGCGTGCTGACTATCAGCAGACTCTTCAGTTCCCTCACTGATACGCGCCACAGCATCAGTACTTGGCTGCGGATAAACCAGTATGGATTGATCAATACTGATTTGACTCCAAGCGACAAACAAGCCCAATGGAAAACGTGTTTCAATGCGTAAACGTGGCGTGTGCTGCCAACCTCGACGCACACCCAGCTCAGTCAGTTCAACGATCTGCTCACCAGCGGCCGGCACATCCACCCATACGAGTTGCTGTGCATGCAACCCCAAACCAATGGCATGGCGTTGTTGTGTATCACTGTGTAAACGCAGGCGATACACGCCCTGTTCACCCACAAAGCACGGCGCTGTACCTGCCGCACTGATGTGCAATCCGGCCAAATTTCGCCACGTATGAAATACACTGAGTAAAGCCAGCGCAGCCAATAAAAAGCTTAGGCCATAAGCTAAGCTATTTTGATAGTTAATCGCTACCAACAGCATTAATAGCACTGCGCCAGCAAAAGCAACGCCCGTTGCGGTGGGTACAATAAAAATATGGCGTTGACGCAATTGTAAACACTGCACTGCGGGTAAACGCCGCGCCACCCAGCGGGTAAACTCGCTGCGCACGCGCGACCTCAGTTGCGCCAACATTACAGCGCCGCTACATCAGCTAATACAGCCTGAATAAGCGCTGCACTGGCTGAGCCTTGCACGCTGCTGTGCTCGCGCAAGCGGTGCCCAGCCACAGCAGGAAATACCGCTTGCACATCTTCAGGAATCACATAGTCACGGCCCGCTAAAAACGCCCAGGCGCGCGCCGCAGCGAGGAGCGCCAAACTGCCACGTGGTGATAAACCAAACTCAAGCTGCGCATGGGTGCGCGTTGCTTCAACTAAACGCAAAATATAATTGACCAAGGTCTCACTGGCGCGTACGGCACTGACCTGCTGTTGCGCACGCAATAAATCGTCACGCTCTAGCACAGGCTGCAACTGCGTCAATAGCTGCCGACGACTGCTGCCCAATAACAACTGACGCTCAGCCTCAGCACTTGGATAACCTAAAGATAAGCGCATCAGAAAACGGTCGAGTTGCGATTCTGGCAGACTAAAAGTGCCACCCTGACTGACGGGATTTTGCGTAGCAATCACAAAAAAAGGTATAGGCAAGGGCCGTGTAGCACCTTCAATCGTCACTTGCCCTTCTTCCATCGCTTCAAGCAACGCACTTTGACTTTTAGGCGTAGCACGATTGACTTCATCGGCTAATAATAATTCAGCAAAAATAGGACCTGGATGAAACACAAACTGCCCTGTTTCACGATCAAACACAGAGGTGCCGAGGATATCACCCGGCAAGAGATCCGAGGTGAACTGAATACGTTGATAGTTTAAGCCCAACACCTGCGCCAGCGCATGGCTTAACGTAGTTTTGCCCATACCAGGCAAGTCTTCAATCAGTAAATGACCGCGCGCTAAAATACAGGTCATGGCCAACTGTACCGCGTGCTCTTTACCTAAAATGACGCGATTAACCGCTTCAATACACTCTTGTAATGGGTTGCGCATGCTTAAACTCCGTTTCTAGTATGAACCCATGCTAGCCAGCATTGAGCGCTCGCGCAAAGGCAATCCTAGAAACGCAGTGATACAACACAGTCTTCGCACAGATATTAACGACCCGCACGCGACTCTTTAATGTAAAAACGTGCTTTTGTCGCTTTTTTCGTACAGCCTTCGTAGGCTTCAAACTGCTGCTGGGTTTTAGCTCCCGTGATCAAAGTTAAAGCCTTGGAATAACTGACCGTACCGGCAAAGCCTTCTGCTTTAGCAATATCCAACTCTTTCCACGCTGCATCCAACTGGGTACTGCAACTGCTACGGTAATTCGTTTTTGCTGCACAACCCGCCAACATCACCGCCGCTAAGGGCAGGCATAACCAAGATAAACGCATTGTTAGTATCCTTCTTTATTATTGATAGGTTCAGGCTGTTCAATTTTGGGTTGATTACTGGCAATCCAGTCGCTGACTAAGCTGTAAGCAACAGCCAGTAAAGTCGGACCTAAAAACAGGCCCATAAAGCCAAAGGCAAATAACCCGCCAAACACTCCCATTAGAACCACCACCAGCGGTAAGTTCCCGCCACGGCTGATCAAGTACGGCTTAAGGAAGTTATCCACGCTACTGATCACCAGCAAGCCCCAGATAAATAGGAAGACCGCCATGCCGTATTCATTTTGAAAGAACAGCCACGCCACTGCAGGCCCCCAAACCAAAGGTGGCCCCATGGGTATCAAACTGAGCATAAAAGTTAACGCCGCAAGCAATAACGCTCCTGGGACACCCGCTACAGCAAAGCCAAATAAAGCCACCAGTGCTTGTGCTGCTGCCGTACCGATCACGCCATTGACCACTCGGCGCACCGTACCGGCCACTAAATGAATATAGTAATCGGCACGTTCCTCAATTAAGCGCTTCACTAAACTTTTGGCAAAGTGTGCCAAACGTGGCCCATCACGGTAAAAGAAAAATACCAAGAGTAAGCTCAACGCCAACTCTAAAATCCCCGCACCAATACTCGCGCTGCGTGCCAACAACCAGTTGCCAGTCTGCCCCATATAGGGTTTAGCTGTCGTTAAGAAGGCCGCACCTTGCTGATCCACTGTTTGCCATAACTCCAACAAACGATCACCCACCATTGGCACATCAATCAGCCACTCAGGCGCATCAGGCAGGCCTGTCACCCGCAGATTTTTAATCAGCTCTGTAGCGTTGCGAATATGATCGGCAATATTAAAGCCCAGCCACACTAAAGGCCCCGCCACCACCAGCACCCAAACCGATGTCAGTAATCCGGCTGCTAAGGATGCATTACCTTTTAACACCCGCGTTAAAAACTGCATCAGTGGCCAACTGGCAAATGCTAAGACGGCTGCCCAAAACAAGGCGGTGACAAAGGGCGTCAATACCCACAAACAGGCACCCAGCAGCACCAGCAACAGGATTTGGGCCAGTAGGCGATCATTACTAAACATGCTGTATATCCATTCAAATACTCAATCAGGGTAAGCGTTGCAAGACTAAGCCTGGGGTGTCATAGGTGGCTTCCAGCTCAATGCGCGAAGCGCGTACGCCTTGCTCTGCAATCGCTGTACGCCATAGACCCGCATGCTCGCCGGCCATACTGATGCGCATAATGCTGTTTTGATTCAACGCGCGCACCAACAGCCGCGTCCATACAGGATCAGGCTCTGCGGTTAATTGAGGTAAATTTAATCGCGGATCAGTACGCAACTGTCGTCCTAAGGTCGTGGCTGTGGGACGTAAATCCTCAGGCAACTGCTCGGCCTGAAAACGCTCCACATGCAAAAACCCGCGACCATTGCCACGGGTCACAGCATAGACCGCCAGCAAACTGGATTGTTCAGCACCGGCCAGGCGATATAAGGCATAGGCTTGGCTATCATCAGGGCCATATAAGCGTGCGTTTTTAAACACATGATTAGCCCACAAATTACTCGGCCCACACTCACGCGCCATGCACCAATAGAGCATCTGTGCATCCTGCTCGTGTAAGACTGCACGACTGGCTGAAAAAGCATCCAGCGCCTCATGCGTCGGCGCCAACTGCACGGTCAGGGTATCTAACGCTCCACGCACTGATACTTCACCGCTGTAGCGCATCTGGCCGCTAATACGGCGCACTGATCCTTGCGGATAAATTTTTTCAAGGCTGTCTTGCTGTGTTTGCCGAATAATTTTCGCTTCATGTAATGGCTCCAGCGCCAGCACAGACTCGGTAAAATCATTGGCGTACGTACCACTGCTGGCCGCAGTCGATAACACGGCCAACGATGCGCTTAATATCCATCTGTACATAATTACTTAACCAACATTGTTTGTGCAGTATTAATCGAATGCTCATCCGCTTCAGCACGAAGAGGCATACACAACCCTTTTTGTACAGCGGGACGCGCAGCTAAGGCTTGCATCCAGCGTTGTAAAGCCGGCAACTCATCGACGCTCACACCCGCCCAATCATGCAACGCCAACCAAGGGTAAGTCGCAATATCAGCAATACTGTAATCCCCTGCCAAATACTCAACTTGCTCTAAGCGCTGATTGAGCACTTCATATAAGCGGCGTGTTTCTGTTTGGTAACGGGTAATGGCTGCAGGAATTTTGTCAGGGAAATAGCGATAAAACACATTGGCTTGCCCTTGCATAGGCCCCACGCCACCCATCTGAAACATCAGCCACTGCAAAGCCACTGAACGACCTTTGGCATCTGCGGGTAACAACTGCCCAGTTTTCTCAGCTAAATAATATAAAATCGCCCCAGACTCAAACACTGCAAAGTCATCATTATCGCGATCGACAATCGCAGGAATACGACCATTGGGGTTGATCTGTAAAAACTCAGGGGATTTTTGCTCTTGCAGGTCAAAGGATAAGACATGCATGTGGTACGGCAGCGCCAGCTCTTCTAAAGCTATGGATACTTTGTGGCCATTGGGGGTGGCTGCAGTATATAAATCAATCATAAGAACTCCTGTGAATGACAGCTTTAGCGTACTCAGTGACGCTGCTTATTCTTATTAAGATGTGGAAAAAAATGTGTTGAGCCGCTCAGCTACAGCGTGCGCGCCTTGCTCATCATCGAGGTGCAAATGGTGCCCGCCTTTTAAGCGTTGCACATCTAAATTTAAAGTGCTGATAAAATTTTCAAACTCAGGCTGCGCCACTAACACCCCTTGCTCAGCCACCACCAAACAGACGGGGCACTGCACGGCCTGCACAAAACTTGCCGCATGTGCACGGGTTAAGCGCAGCGGCGATGGTAAGGTTAAACGCGAATCACTGTTCCAACTGTAACCGCCAGCCACAGGACTCAAGCCACGCTGGGCTAACAATTGACTGGCCAAGTAACTCACGGGCATAAAGCCGCGCATGCGCACTTGTATCGCTTGTTCAACCGATTCGTACACTGTTTTTTTCTTAGCAGCTAAATCGATATGTGCCAGCAGTGCTTCACCCAGTTTTTGCGGTGACTGCGCCGCCTCTCCAGTTTCAGGTACCAAGCCATCAATCAAAGCCACCCGGCGCACGCGCTCAGGCACAGCAGCGGCAATCATCACGCTCATAATGCCGCCCAAAGAATGCCCCAACAAAGAGAACTTTTCCCAACCCAGTTCTTGCGTCGCCATCAGCGCGTCCAGTGCATAGTCCCACAACTGATAACCTGCGCCCGGCGCGCGATGGCCTGAATGACCATGACCGGCCATATCAATGGCGACAATACGCAAGCCTGCTAACTGCGGCGCCAGCAAATCAAAAGTCATCGCATTATCCAGCCAGCCGTGGAGCGCTAAAACAGGCTCGCCATCTTCAGGACCGTACACCCGTGCCGCCAAATCGATATGGGGCAACTGGATACGTATTTCTTGAGCTGTAGCTATCACGTGCAATTCCTTAATCTGTAAATAGGGGTGTCTAAACGTCTACAGCGCAAATCAACTGACATGCTGCACAGAACACAACGCCATGGTGCCCGCACCGACAAACTCGCCCTCTAAGCACACCACACTGGCGGTGTCCATGGGGATGCTGTGCGTACGATCAGCTTCCTGCAACCAGCCAGCGAGCGCACCGAGCAAGGGTTGATGTCCTACAATCAGTAAATTCTCAACCGGATACTGATCCAAATGGCGGGTCACGCTGCGCACATCATCCTCAGGTGTCAACCAAGGTACGGTCTCAATACTGGGCGTACCACCTAAGGTGGAGCACAACAGCTGCGCGGTTTGTTGCGCACGTATATAAGGGCTGCAGATGATTCGATCAAAAGCAACGCCACGCAAGAACTCAGCCGCTTGCACCACTTGCTCGCGCCCAATCTCAGTCAACTGGCGCTCAGCATCATGAGTTTGATAAGGCTGGGCTTGGCCGTGTCTTAATAACCACAGTTTCATGGTTTAGGCTCGTCCGTCGTTCCTGTGTCTTTTAGCGCAGAATCGGCCGGATCAGCGATATCAGGTGCTTGTTCTGCTGCTTCTGCAACCTCTGCAACCTCTGCAACCTCTGCAACCTCTGCAACCTCTGCAACCTCTGCAACCTCTGCAACCTCTGCAACTGTAGCATCGGGCGTGCTAACTGGAGTTGCAACAGCTGTGCTGGCTGCTGCAGGAGCAACAGGGCTTTGAGTTTCTTTCTCTGCAGGGGTATAGGCTTGCTGACCTTCGGCTGGACGCGCGGTAGGCCAATCTGCAACAGGCCAAGGTTTGGCATCGGTATTAAATGCAGCAAAACGACCTATCTGCGCTAAATATTGACTTAAGCTATCGCCAAAACTCATAAAAGCGCCACTGGGTGCGCCCATAAACACACGAAACAGCAACTGCGCAACGACAAGTAAGCCAAGCAATGGCACTGTCACATACCATGCAAGGAGGAATATCAGCATCCAAACCAAGCGTATAGCCAGTGCTTCTCGAACTATGGTTTTCTCTGGTGTTGCCATTGTTTTAATCCTCGTTTAAAAACCATCAATGGAGATAAAATCGACATCAGTCTTTGGCTCGCCACTCATCAGTGCGCCAATAATTTGCTCAAGGGTGCGACCCTCAAATAAAATCGCATGCAACCCTGCCACCAAGGGCATGTACACATCAAGTTCTTGTGATTTAGCTTTAAGCACTTTTAGAGTATTGACGCCTTCTGCAACCTCCCCTAAACGCTCAACGGCCTCCTCTAAACTCAAACCTTCACCCAAAGCAAAACCCACTTGGTAATTACGGCTTTTGGGTGAGGTGCAGGTTACAATTAAATCACCCACTCCCGCCAAGCCTAAAAAGGTCATGGGGTTCGCGCCTAACTTGACAGCAAAACGTGTCATTTCAGCTAAGGCGCGAGTAATCAACATGCTTTTTGTATTTTCACCCATTCCTAACGCGGCGGCCATGCCTGCAATAATGGCATACACATTTTTTAACGCGCCGCCTAACTCAACACCAAAGCGATCACGGCTGGCATAGACTCTAAAGGTTGGGCCATGTAAAACTCGCTGCACATCCTTGCACAAGGCTTCGTCTTCGCTGGCCACCACACTGGCGGTTAAAGCGTGTGCAGCCACCTCGCGGGCTAAATTAGGCCCTGACAGCACGCCCACCCGCGCTAGTGGCGCAATATCTGCTAAAATCTGGCTCATTAACATAAAGGTATTGGCTTCAATACCTTTGGTCGTACTGACCAGCATTTTATCGCGCAGTGTATCAGCATGGGGTGTCAAAACACTGCGCAAAGCAGTGGATGGCAATGCCACAAAAATCAAATCACACGCAGCTAATACACCAGTCAGATCAGTGGTCGCAGTCACACCGGCTAAAACGGGAACCCCTTTTAAATAGCGCGGATTGAGCCTGTCGTCATTCATCGCTTGTGCCTGCTGCGCGTCACGCATCCATAACTGCACACTGTGCTGGTTACTGGCCAATAAATTAGCGATGGCAGTACCAAAACTGCCCCCACCTAATACTGCGATTGATTGCTTTACTGTCATGCTGTTGTTCTCTTCTGCCGTTACTCGGCGATTGCGCCATTATACGGGCCTAATCAAGCATAACCAGTGTTTAACATTTTCAGTTAGACTATCGCCTATTTTATTGTTGATTTGACGAGGCACGTCCTTGCAGCCTGCACACCTAAAGCCATCCCCCTTCAAGCACCGCCTCGCCTGCACTGTATTGATGCTGGGTCTAAGCCACTGCGCTTATGCTGATGATTTGTTTTTTTCCGATCATACGATGCCCGAAGTTTTGACGGCGACGCATCTGTACCAGCCCCCTGCTGCAGTGCCCGGCAGCATTAGCACTATTGATCAGGAATTGATTAACGCCAGTGGTGCACGCAATTTAACCGATCTACTGCGCTTAGTGCCCGGCATGCTCGTTGTGCCCGACAGCAGCAACCTCACCACCGTGAACTACCACGGCACCAGCCCGGGCCAAGCGCGGCGCTTACAAGTGCTGATCGATGGACGCTCGGTGTACCGTGCAGGTTTTGCCCAAGTGGATTGGTCCGACTTACCTGTAGCTTTAGAAGATATCCAGCGCATTGAAGTCTTTCGTGGCCCTAATACCGTGAGCTACGGCGCCAATGCGCTGCTGGGGGTGATCAATATCATTACCACTCCCGCTAAAGATATGCATGGCACTTTGCTCAAAGGCACACTCGGTGAAAACGGTGTGCGCGACGGGTATGCGCGCCAAGCCTGGCACAATGAACACAGTGATATGCGTTTATCACTGTCAGGATTGACCGATGACGGTTTTGACAAACGCCACGATGGCAGTGATTTTCGTGACAGTCGCCGCCTGAGTCGCTTTAACTTACGCGCCAATCACCGGCTCAATGAGCAACACAACTTAGATTGGCAGCTGGCGTTTAAAGAAGGCAGCAACCAAATCAATAACAACTACACCTCTGTTTTTGCCAAAAATATTCGCCCACAACCCCACGAACAAGATCATCAATCAGATGAGCAAGCCAAAGACTATGCCGCCAGCCTGCGCTGGACGGCAACACTCAACAGTCAACACAGTATTTCCCTGCAAGCCAATGCGCAGCAGTGGGAGCGCTTACGTGAATGGCGCGCGTGCGAGGCACAAATCAGCTTCAGTCCAGAGTTCAATGAACTCTGGCAAAACACCGCACCCACACAACGTACAGAAGAGTTGGATAAGAAATATGAAGAGGCTCTTGCACAAACTCCTGACAACATTCTGCCCCACAGCTGCGGCATGATTAATGAGAACAGCCGAGAAGCACGCTATGACATTGAACTGCAAGACACTTACAGCGTTTCAGACACATTGCGCTTGATCAGCGGTTTAAGTTATCGCTACGACCAAGCCCGCTCAAAAACGTTTTTAAATGGCCGTCAGCGTAAAGATATTCTGCGTGGCTTCAGTCAATTTGAATGGTATTTAAACGAGCATTGGCTGTTGCAAGGTGGCGGCATGTACGAGCACGACAGCAGCAACGGTGATTCTTTTTCACCGCGCCTGGCAGTCAATTATCTGATTACACCAGCGCACGGTTTACGTGCGGTGTACAGTCAAGCCGTACGCTCACCTGATATGTTTGAAAACCATGCCGACTGGCGTTACACAGTACGCGACCTGCGCCCCACGATCGGACAAAACAGTAGCGCAGATTTTTTTATCAGCGCACAAGGTCCGGGCAATCTGAAACAAGAACGCATCAAAGCCTATGAGTTAGGCTACAACGGCTACTTTGCCAAGCAGCGCGCCTCCATCGACATTAAAGTCTTTGAAGAAAAAATCAGCCGCATGATCAGTCACTCACCGCGGCTGGATGCATTTAACTTAAATAACAACGACCATATTCAATTTTACGGCTCAGAACTGGAAGCCAACTGGCATACAACCCATCAAGATCGCCTACGCATCAGCTACGCCTATATAAAAGAGCGCGCCAGTAACGCGTTAGACCGTGACGTTTCACCGCCACACAGCGGCTCGGTCAGCTGGCTGCACAATTGGGGGCAAAACTGGAATAGCAGCTTGATGTATTTTGCTGCTCAGCAATTGGATAAAAAGGACTTACAGCTCGCTATGTTACGTATCAGTAAGAGTTTTAATATCAGCAGCAAGCCCATCACCATCGCTGCCAATGTGCACAAAAAACTGAATAATCAGCCTATAGGACGCACTCACACTAAGGACAACTCCCATGATTCTGCATACGCTAGCGTGCAGCTGGAGTTTTAAGCTGACTCAGCGGGCTCAACTGCTACGCTTTATCGGCCTATGCAGCCTGTTGTGGAGTGTGAGCTTAGCCACTCTAGCTCAAGTGATTATCAGTGCAGAGCGTGACAGCCTTGCAGTGCGTGAGTTCGCGCGCGAATTGATCCACTCACTCCCTAGCTACAACATCAGCTATATGCCGCGCGTACAACTTGAACAGCAACAGCACTTTGCAGATGACGTGCAATTGATTCTACTGGGCCCACAACTTCTAGATTGGCGTTTACAACTCACACACAGCCAGCCGCCGACAATTATCATGCAGGTCAGTCGCGTGCAGGCTCAACAGCGTTTTGCAGCCAAGATACCTCAACATTTGACACTAATGTGGAGCGACCCACCGCCTGCACGACAAATCGCTCTGCTCAAAACAATGCAGCCTGATGTACGTCATGTTGGCGTGCTACTCAGTGAAAGCAGCGCTTTTTTATTGCCTGAAATCATTCGAGCTTTGAACGCCCAAGGCTTACTGATGCACACTTATAACTGGTCTGGTGACTATGTCGCGCGTGGTTTTCATCGGCTTCTCAACGACACTGACGCTTTGCTAGGCTTGGACGATGTCCAGGTGTACAACAACAGCACCATTAAGCATATCCTCTTGAGCAGCTATGCCCGTAAAAAAGCCTTAATTGGCCCGACTGCTGCTTATATTAAGGCCGGTAGCCTCGCTTCAACCTACTCCAGCAAAGAAAACTGGCTCACAACCTTAGGCGCTATATTACAAACGCCTGCACAACAATGGCCACGCAGTCTTTACCCCGACACCTTTGAAGTCTTAGTCAATCAACAAGTGGCGCGCTCACTGGGCGTGCAATCTAAGCCCGCCTTAGAACTTGGCCAATCACTGCAGCGACCTAGGTAATGAATATGCGAAATATACTGGGCGGCAGCATTCATCGCCATACATTAATTGTCGGCCTGTTGCCTGCTGTATTGATCGCTTTTTTATTGACGGGCTATTTTACCCTAACACGCCTACACAGCCTGCAAGACGAACTGGCGGACGCGGGGCAAATCATTGCCAACCAACTGGCACCCGCTGCAGAATTCAGTGTGATATCAGGCAATATCGAGGCGCTCGAACCCTTATTGCAGGGTTTATTGCAACACCCTCACATCGCCTTTATTGAAATCTACAATACAGACCATGAGCGTATTAAACGCAGCACCAAAAGCCCTGAACAACACAGCATCACGCCCGTTTTTGAAGCGCAAATCATCCGTCAAAGCATTGAGTTGGAGCCGGTTTTCTTATCATCAACAGCTCTAAATCAGTCGCCTGCCACCCATGAAGAAGTTATAGGTCGCGTGGTGGTGGGCATGACTGACAGCACTCTAAAGCATCAACAACTCCAGACCTTACTGCGGGCCTTATGGCTGATTCTCTTAGCTTTATGCATCATCTGGGTACTGGCTTATTTATTAGCCAGCAGCTTATCTGTCCCCATTTTAGATATGCGCAAAAAACTCAAAGCTTTAGATACAGGCAACTACAATACTCCACCCTTAGCCAGTATCCACAACGGCGAGCTGGGCGAGCTAAGCCAACATATTAACCTGCTCACCCACACGCTGAAGCAAGCGCAAGTCGTGCAGAAAGAATACACACAACAGCTGCAACAAGCGCAACAGGAAGCCGAACGCGCCAATCAAGCCAAATCAGATTTTCTCGCGATGATGAGCCATGAGTTACGCACACCCATGAATGGCGTATTGGGCATGCTGCAGCTTTTGGAGCAAACGCTATTAAACTCCGAACAAACCGAATACACCCATATCGCGCATACATCGAGCTTACAAATGCTGGATGTGATTAATGATATTTTAGATTTTTCCCGTTTAGAGCATGATGCGTTGCAGTTGGAATGCATTGCTTTTTCGTTAGACGATATGTTTAGCACTTTGCATCACACCTTTAAATACAGCGCCGAAGACAAAGGTATTACCTTACATATCATCACGCCGCCCGAGTTAAGCTGCATTCAGGTTGAAGGCGATCCAACCCGTTTGCGCCAAATCCTCGTCAACCTATTAGCCAATGCTTTAAAGTTTACCCTCGAAGGCAGTGTCACTCTGCAGGTCGACTGGACCTTAATCAGCGAGGGCCAGCTGCGCTTACACTGCACCATAATCGACTCAGGTATTGGTATTGCGCCAGAGCAGCTGGATTCTATTTTTAATGCCTTCCATCAGGCTGATCAAAGTATTTCCAGGCGCTACGGCGGCACAGGACTGGGTTTATCCATCGCTTATACCTTGGCACAGCAAATGGGCGGTGATTTAAGCGTGACCAGCCAACCGGGTTTGGGCTCGACTTTTGTACTTGAGGTGCCGCTGCATCATACATAGTTCTCAGCGCAGCGTAACACCCAGATACATCGTACAATGCACTGCTGTGTTGGATAGCGTATATTGATCCTGATCAGCCTGTGACTTATCAGTCGTATCTGTGGTCTAACCATGCAATTATACCCAACCTATACTTTTGCTCAGCTACCGAACACTAAAAATGGCTGACAAAAGGCTTAAGTTGAATAGAGTTTTTTTGTGAAGCGTTATTAAATGTGTTAAAAACACGCTGATACGTTGAACGAATTCATTAGTTAGATGGATATCCATCGCCCATGCAGTACACGATTAGGCACGTTG
>QXGG01222550.1_pt1 | contig 12904 bp, 11 predicted proteins | sample 1982491 | NCBI WGS metagenome assembly QXGG01 (sample SAMN09924614, study PRJNA488089) | Wastewater metagenome, whole genome shotgun sequencing project. | isolation source: South African research farm wastewater | place: South Africa: Irene, Agricultural Research Council, Animal Production... | reverse complement strand
GGCGAAACGGTAGTCGTGGATCGACCAGTACACCGATTCCGGTGCGACGAAGGTCACCCCCTCTTCCTCTTTCTCTTTTCCGTCATGAGCACTTATCGTCTGGGCATCGGGGCAAGTGCGGAACTCCTCGTCACGTTCTTCGGTGTGCGCGGATCGACGCCATGCCATGGCGATGACACGCGTCGTTACGGTGGAAACACATCCTGCGTCGGACTTGAAGTTCCCGGTGAAGCGCCGCTCGTCTTCGATCTCGGAACCGGGCTTCGCTACTGCGGCTCTCGTGTGCCGGAGTCCGGCCCGTTTCGCGGGACGTGTCTTCTCACTCACATGCATTGGGATCACGTGCAAGGTTTGCCGTTCTTCGTTCCGACTTTGCGCCCTGATTCGCATTTCGACATCTACGGTCCGGTTCAAGAGGACGGCCGAACAGTGCGCGAAGTGTTCGAAGCGATCATCAAGCCTCCGATGTTTCCCGTGAGTCTCACGGATCTGCCCGGGTCGTTCACGTTCCACGAAGTCGCCGATGACGACTTCACCATCGGGTCTCTCCAGGTGCGCAGCCGTCTCGTGCCTCACATCGGCAACACACTGGGATTCAGAGTCAGCATCGGCGGAGTCAGCATCGCGTATTTGTCGGATCATCAGATGCCGGTCGACGGCTCGCACTCGATCACGCAAGGTGCGCGAGAGCTGTGCGAAGGAGTGGACCTTCTGATTCATGATTCGCAGTACACGGCAGAAGAGTTCGCCAAGAAGTCGAACTGGGGCCATTGCACGATCGACTACGCGCTGTGGGTTGCCCAGGAATGCGGCGTCGAGACTCTGGCGATGTTCCATCACGATCCGACACGCAGTGACGATCAGTTGGATCGCATCATCGATCGAACCCGCGAGCAGGGTCGAGACGTCGGAGTGAACGTCATTGCCGCGGCCGAGAATCAGACGATTGCGCTGTCGTTCGCTCAGTGAGTCGCAGTTCCGCTCCGAACTCGTGAGCGACCTAATCTGACGACATGAGCGATCCCGTCGACCCCCGCCGCTTTCGAGACGTCCTCGGCCATTTTCCGACGGGGGTCACTGTCGTCACCGGTCTCGACTCAACGGGCAATCCCTTCGGCATCACCATTGGCTCGTTCGTGTCGGTGTCGCTCGACCCGCCGCTCGTCGGTTTCCTGCCCGGGAAGTCATCGAGAAGTTGGCCTTCGATTGCCCAGTCGGGTTCGTTCTGCGTGAACATTCTCGCTGCAGGACAAGACGAGCTCTGCTGGCGATTCGCCAAGGAACCCGCCGACGGCGAAGACAGCAAGTTCACCGGCATCACCTGGTCGCGTTCGTCGACGGGATCGCCGATACTCCCCGGAGTGGTCGGCTGGATCGACTGCACGGTGGAATCGGTCTCAGAAGCAGGAGATCACTGGTTCGTCCTGGGCCAGGTCGTCGATCTCGCGCATGAAAGCGATGTCACCGATGCGATGGTGTTCTTCCGGGGCAAGGTCACGAGTGTCGCCCCGCAAGAAACCTGATCGCTGTCGACAGTCATGTTCGAAACGATCTCGTCGCTGATTCTTGGATGCGTGATGTGCGTGGCAGGTGCAACCAAGATCGCCATGGGGAAGCGCTGGCCGGTCGAGGCCGAGTCGATGGGGGCACCGCGCATCGTCGTGCCGGCCGTTCCATGGGTCGAAATCGTTTCTGGAGCCTTGCTCATTGCCCAGTGGAAGCGTGAAGTTATTGCACTCGTCGTCGCAAGTCTCCTTGTCGCTTTCAGCGCTTTGATCGTGCGCAATCTGATCGTCGGCAATCGACCTCGGTGTGCATGTTTCGGAACGTGGAGCGCGCGGCCGCTCGGCTGGGGTCATGTGTTACGCAATGCAGGGCTGATCACCTTGGCGATCGCCGTCTGGTGGTGAGGTCGACCGACACCAGATCGTGCTGTCGGATCGTGTCATCGTTCTGGCAGTCGTCACGAAGTGACGGTGAGGAACGTCAAGATCTGAGCCTCTTCCTTCCAACGGTCGTATCGGCCGCTCGGACCGCCGTGTCCGGCTCCCATTTCGGTTCGCAACAGCAATGGCCGTTCGTTCGTTCGCAGGGTTCGGATGCGCGCGACCCATTTCGCCGGCTCGTGGTACGACACGCGCGGGTCGTTCAATCCTGCGGTGACCATGATGGCCGGATAGGCCCGTGGACTCAGGTTCTCGTAGGGCGAATAGGACTCGATGTAGGACGCGTATGGTTCGGAGCGCGGGTCGCCCCATTCTTCCCATTCGGTGACGGTGAGGGGCAGGGACGGGTCGCTCATCGTGGTCGTGACATCGACGAAGGGGACTTCGGCAATCGCTGCGTTCCACAAGTCGGGTCGAAGGTTGAGGCACGCTCCGACCATGAGACCTCCCGCACTGCCGCCGCGGATTGCGAGTCTCTGCGCGTCTGCCAATGATCGAGAAATGAGATCATCGGCGACCGCGTTCACGTCGTCGAATGTGTTGCGCTTGTTCAGCAGCTTTCCGTCGAAATACCACTGCCGTCCGAGTTCGCCTCCACCTCGAGGGTGAACGAGCACCCACAGCCAGCCTCGGTCGACGAGTGAGAGGCGCGCCACGCTGAACCAGGGAGCCAGCGAGATCTCGTAGCTGCCGTACGCGTACACGAGGCACGGGGGTGGTGCAGTTTCGGCCGTCGATGCCTTCAGGCGGATGACGTCATAGGGAACACGAGTGCCATCTCGGGAGGTCGCCCAGTATCGGGTCGACTCGTACCGCGAGAGATCGACATTCGGCGTCGGAGTCCGCTTGAGCAGCGTCTGATCTCGCGTGATGACGTCGATCTCCCAGACGCTCGACGGCATGGTCAGACTTTCGGTGGAGAAGCGCAAAGACCGGGTGGACCATTCCGGGTTGCTGTCGAGATCGACATCATGCGGCTCGTCACTGATCTCAACGACGAATTCTGAGCCGTCACGAGAAACGATTCGCAGCCGCGGCTGGGCCATCGACCATTCGTGGACGACCATGAAGTCGGCGAAGCAGTCGGCGCGGGTGATCCGCTGACCTGGCACATGGGGGAGGAAGTCCGTCCAGTTGGATGGCTCGTCGAGTGGAGCGAACGCGATTCGGAAGTCGGGTGCGTTCTCGTTGGTCAACACCACGAAACGGTCTCCCCAGTGATCGAGGTGGTATTCGAGATCGGAACTGCGAGGCCTCACGAGCTCGGGTGAATCGAGGGGGGAGTGAGCCGACAACAGACGTGTCTCACTCGAAGTCTTCGAATCAGCGGTGATGATGATCCAGTCGCCGCTTCGAGTGAGGTCGACACCCACGAAGAATCGCTCGTCGTTCTCGATGTGGACTCGGACGTCGTCCTCTTGCATCGATCCCAGCGTGTGGCGCCAAATCGCATTCGGACGTTCTTGTTCGTCCTGAGTCACGTAGAAGATCGTCGATGAGTCCGCACTCCATGCGGTCCCAGCAGCAGATGTGTCGACGATGACGTCATCGAAATCGACGCCGGTTTCGAGGTCGCGAATGCGCAAGGTGTAGTGCTCGCTGCCGTCGATGTCGTAAGACCAGGCAAGAAGTCGTGAATCCGGGCTGATGTCGAAGGTGCCGAGAGCGAAGTAGTCGTGTCCCTCGGCAAGTGCGTTCTCGTCGAGCAGAACGGTGTCCGTTGCGGTCTCGCGAGTGAGACCCCGACAATGAATCGCATACGAGAGACCCTCGACCGTGCGCGAGACGTACCACCAGCCGTCCTTGAACACCGGAGCGCTCTGGTCGGTTTCCTGGATACGCGATTTGATCTCGGCGAAGATCGATTCGACGAGGTCGTCGTGGTCCGTGAACCATTCGGCGGTGTGAGCGTTCTCGGTCTCGAGAAATTCGATCGTGCGAGGGTCCTCCTTGACCGAGAGCCAGTGGAAGAGGTCGACGAAAGAGCCTGTGGCTCGGATGTGCTCGTGAGGGATCTGCTCGGGGATCAAATTCGGACTCGACACCCGCCAGAGGGTACGGCGGCGGAACATCCTTGGCACCGGGGTGACCGACGCGACGCGAAAAGCACCAGCGCGCCTCGTCTCGAGGTGCCTCGGCACGGTTATCGTCTCGGCGTGCGCGTGTGGATCGACCAGGATCTGTGTACGGGGGACGGCTTGTGCCTCGACCATTGTCCGGACGTCTTCGTTCAACTCGAAGACGGCATTGCGTACGTTGCCGAGGAGGGTCAGGCCCTTCACGATCCGGGTGGAGCCGGAAGTCTTGCATGGGTCCCGCTGCGGAACTATCAGGCTGTGATCGACGCTGCTGAGGCTTGTCCGGGGGAGTGCATCTTCATCGAGATGCCTGCGGTCGAGGAGTTACGGGCGTCTGCATGACGCCGATGACTCGAGTGACTCCTCGGAAATCCTCGACCCGACGGGGTGTCTCTCGTCCTCAATTGTTACTATGGCGGTAGTGCAAATTCCCCTCACGGGGCCCGGACAATGGAGCAGGCCATGACCTCGTTCGATCTCGATCTCAGCAAGTACTCACTCGGCTGGAGCGATGACGTCGAATATGCGTTCAAGCCCGAAAAGGGTTTGAGCAAGGCCGTTGTCGACCAGATCTCATGGTGGAAGGGCGAGCCCAAGTGGATGACCCAGTTCCGTGAGCGCAGCCTGCGGTTGTTCGAAAAGAGGCCGATGGCGCCGTGGTTCGCCGAGAACATGCCCGATATCGACTTCCAGGACATCTTCTATTACCTTCGCCCGGCCAACGCCCAAGTCGATGAGTGGGACGATTTGCCCGAGCAGATGAAGGCAACGTACGAGAAGTTGGGCATTCCCGAAGCTGAGCGCAAGTACCTTGCCGGCGTCACTGCCCAGTACGAATCCGAGGTGGTCTTCCACCGCAATCGCGAGGATCTCGAGGCGCAGGGCATTTTGTTCTGCGACATGGACACCGCACTTCGCGAGTACCCGGAACTCGTCAAGCAGTACTTCGGAACCGTGATTCCTCCTGGGGACAACAAGTTCTCGGCTCTGAACAGCGCGGTCTGGTCGGGCGGATCGTTCATCTACGTTCCGCCGGGAGTCGAATGCGACATGCCCCTGCAGGCGTACTTCCGCATCAACAGCGAGAACGCAGGACAGTTCGAGCGCACCCTCATCATCGCGGATGAAGGTTCGAAGGTGCACTACATCGAGGGATGCTCGGCGCCGGTGTACACGAGCGACTCCTTGCATTCAGCGGTCGTCGAGATCATCGTGAAGCCGAGTGCTCGCGTCACCTACACGACGATTCAGAACTGGTCGCCGAACGTCTACAACCTCGTGACGAAGAGGGCACGCGTCGAAGCCGAAGGACACATGGAGTGGATCGACGGCAATATCGGCTCGAAGCTGACGATGAAGTATCCGAGCGTGTATCTCGTCGGACCGAAGGCGACAGGCGAAGTGCTGAGCGTCGCATATGCCGGAGCCGGCCAACATCAAGATGCCGGAGCGAAGATGGTCCATGCTGCCCCGGAGACGTCGTCGAAGATCGTGTCGAAGTCGATCAGCAAGGACGGTGGTATCACCACGTATCGCGGTCTCGTTCGTGTCGATGAAGGTGCGTATGGCTGCAAGAGCCACGTTCAGTGCGACGCTCTGATTCTCGACGAAAACAGCGAGAGCCGCACTCTTCCGTACATGGAAGTCGGCGAAAAGGATGCCCAGATCGGTCACGAGGCAACCGTCTCGAAGATCGCCGACGAACAGCTCTTCTATCTCCAGAGCCGCGGTCTGTCGCAGGAACAGGCCATGGGAATGATCGTGAACGGCTTCATCGAGCCGGTGACGCGCACGTTGCCCATGGAATATGCAGTCGAATGGAGCCGCTTGATCGAGCTGCAGATGGAAGGTTCCGTCGGCTGATGCCGATGCGCCAGGACTGCAAGAATTTCGAGAGTCGCACGTATGCCTCCGGTGAAACGGTGCGCAAGTGCAACCTCGATCTCGCGCCGGAGGCTCCTTGGCGTTGTCCGGAGAATTGTTCCGGCTATGCACCGCGTATGGATGCCGGTTGGTCGTATGGCTCTCTCGTTTCGCCGCGCACTCCCGACGAGCCACCAGGTCTCGACGATGGATCGGCGGCAGCTGTGCTCGATGCAGCAGAGGACATCTTGAATTCCATCGGCGCTCGAGTTCTGGCCGAGGTCGAAGCCGAGCGTGCCGCAAAGAAGCGCCGTTGGTTTCGCCGTCGCAAGTCCTGATTCGTCGACTCGGTCGAGAGCGGGCCTTGTCTCAAAGTGAATTTCTCCTATCTCGGTAGTAGTATTTCGCCGTGCCCGTTCTCAATTCCGACGCGGCGTCCGTCCTCGGCGATTCGTGGAACAACGTTCGTCGATCCGCTCTCGAGCGGGTGAAGGCGGCGTCATTCCCCACCCCTGACGAGGAAATCTGGCGATACAGCAGGATCTCCGATTTGTCGCTCGACGATTTCACCACTGCTGAGTGCCCCTCGGCCGTCAGCACAGGTGATCTGCCGAGTGGCGTTCGAGTCACGAAGGTCTCTCGATCCGCACCTGTGCCGGGTGGTTTGCGCAGCGATCTCTTCGATGAGGTCGATGCCTCGGCTCAGGAATCCCAGGGACTTTTTACAGATCTGAATCTCGCTCTCATGGACGTCGTCATCGTCTCCGTCGATGCCAACACCGTCAGCGAAGAGCCGATCGTGGTGACGCACGAACTGACCGAATCTGGAGCAGCGTATTTCCCGCGACTCGTCATCGATGCAGGGGAGAACAGCGAAGTCACGGTCGTGGAACGGTTCCTGTCTCCTGACGGGTGCCGTCTGCTCGTCGTTCCGAGTCTCGACGTGCGAGCAGCCAAGGCAGCCAGAGTGAAATACCTCGGCATCAACGAACTCGGCGATGCGACATGGCAAATCGCCGAGCAGCACTCATCGGGGGACAGAGATTCCGACACGTTGCTTGCAACTGTTGCCCTCGGCGGCGACTATGCCCGAGTCAGCACGTCGGCACGCCTCGTCGGCCAGGGGGGTAACACGCGCCAGATCGCTCTCTACTTCACCGGTGGTGAGCAGATGCATGATTTTCGGACGCGTCAAGAGCACGTCGCTCCGCGCACTACGAGCGATCTGTTGTTCAAGGGAGCAATTCAGGATCAGGCGAAGAGCGTGTACACGGGTCTGATCAAGATCCACAAGGATGCCAAAGGATCCTCTGCATTCCAGACGAACAGAAACCTGACGTTGTCGAAGGGGGCATGGGCAGAGAGCGTGCCGAATCTCGACATCGAAACGAACGATGTGAAATGCAGTCACGCATCGACCGTCGGCCCGATCGACGAGGATCAGCTCTTCTACTTGGAAAGTCGCGGCATTCACCCGGATTTTGCCGAACGCCTGGTGGTGCTCGGTTTCTTCGACGAAGTGCTCGATCAACTGCCGGTCGGCGATTTGGCGAATGGATTGCGGAAAAAAGTCGCCGACAAACTTTCGATCGGAGTCGAATCATGAGTGCCTCGTTCTCGATGACAAACTTCGCAGACGGAACTGCGACACGTGTCGAGGTCGACGGAACACCTGTCGCGGTGGTGCGAATCAAGGATCGTGTGTTCGCGATCGCCGACACATGCAGCCACGCCTCCATATCGCTGAGTGACGGCGAAGTGTGGTGTGACGAGCTGCAGCTCGAGTGTCCGAAGCATGGAAGTGCATTCAGTCTCATGACGGGTCACCCAGACACGTTGCCTGCGACCCAGCCCGTTGCCGTGTACGACGTTGTCGTCGATGGTGACACCGTTGTCATCTCAGGAGGCACTTCGTGAGCACACTCATCATCGAAAATTTGCATGCCTCGGTCGGAGGAAAAGAGATTCTTCGCGGACTCGACCTCGAACTCTCGTCCGGAGAAGTGCACGCCGTCATGGGCCCCAACGGGGCAGGCAAGAGCACTCTGTCGGCCGTCGTCATGGGCAAGTCGGGGTACACGGTGACTGGTGGATCGGTCCGCCTCGACGGAGTCGAGATGTTGGGTCGCCCCACATGGGAACGTGCTGCCGCAGGTCTCCATCTCGTCATGCAGTACCCGACCGAAGTACCCGGCGTGCGGGTTCTCGATGTTCTCTCCGAAGCGCTGCGCGGACAGGGTCGTCTTTCGGAACTTGCCGCTCTCGACACGACCGTTCGTGCTGAGGCCGCTCGGATCGGCTTCGAGGAAAAATTGCTCGAACGAGCAGTCAACGTGGATCTTTCCGGAGGAGAGAAGAAGCGCAACGAGACGATGCAATTGGCAATTCTCAAGCCGAAATTCGCGATTTTGGACGAACTCGATTCAGGTCTCGATGTGGATGCTCTGCGAGATTGCGCTCGCAGAGTGGTGGATGCGACTCGTCAGGACGATCTCGGCGCACTTGTGATCACGCACTACAGCAGACTGCTCGAGGATCTGAAGCCTGACCGTGTTCACATCCTCGTGAAGGGTCGCATCGTCGAGAGCGGCGGCCCGGAGTTGGCAGACGTCCTCGAAAGAGACGGTTACGCGGCATTCGCCCCCGAAGAGCCGGAGGCGAATGCGACTTCCGATGACCCGATGGGTCTCGGTCTCTTTCCGTAATCGTTCAACTGCAGCGCATCACATCGCACGCAGACGGCGGATGCGCTCATCCGTGCTCGGATGGGTCGAGAACAGTCGAGTCATGTTCGCTGTACCGGTGCGACGTCCGCCGAATTCGGCGAGGGGGTTGTGGATGTACGCCTGAGCCTGAGCAGGTGAGACGTTCATCGGTGTACGTGCAGCAAGAACCTCGATCTTCTCCAGGGCTCGGGCCAAGGGCTCGCCCGTTCCGAGAAGTTCGGCGGCACTTCGGTCTGCTTCGAATTCACGACTTCGGCTGACAGCCATCTGAATGAGTGATGCGGCCAGCGGGGCGAGCATGGAAATCAGCAGAACCGCAATCGGGTTCGGACGATCTTCATCGTCACGACCTCCACCGAAGATGGCGGCGAAGTAGGCCATCTGTGCGATCGCCGAAATCGCCGTGGCAATGGCTGCTGCAACCGAACCGATGAGGATGTCGCGATTGCGCACGTGCATCAGCTCATGGGCCATCACCCCTTCGAGTTCGTCTCTCGACATCGATCGAATCAGGCCTTGGGTTGCGCAGACGACGGCGTTGTTCGGACCGCGCCCGGTTGCGAACGCATTCGGCTGTTCGGCCGGAGAGATCGCAACACGTGGCATCGGCATCCCGGCACGCATGGCCAAGTTCTCCACCATGGCGTAGAACTCAGGAGCCTGTTCGCGGGTCACGACTTGAGCGTGGGCAGATCGCAATGCGAGTTTGTCGCTGAACCAGTAGCTGCCGCCGACCATGACGAGCGCGACGACGAGGCCGATCATCACGGCGCTCGAACTTCCCTGGCCGAGGATGGCAGCGACACCCACGATCAGACCGCCGAGACCGGCGAGGAGAATCGACGTCTTCATCGTGTTCTTGAACATGTCAGTACCTCCGTTGAGATTTCAGTCGTCAGAAGTCGAACATTTCGCCGAGCAGGCTCTTGGTCTTGCTCTTCTTGTAGGGCTTGCCGTACTTGTCGTAGCGAACCTTGTAGCGGTCGTCGTCGTCCCAGTCGTCGTCGTCCTTGTACTTGCGCTTCGGCGGCTCGGTGAATGTGGGAGTTCCCCCGGTGGCGCGCTCGATGATCTTGTCGAGCTCACCTCGGTCGAGCCATACACCTCGGCAATTCGGGCAATAGTCGATTTCGACTCCTTGTCGGTCGCTCATGACCAGACTTGTTTCAGGACAGGTAGGGCATTTCATGTCTTTCCTCCTTATTGTTGGGCTTTCGAATGTTCAGCTGACGGACACAATGGACCGGCGGCGGATGAAGAACTTGCGGATCTCTTCGAGCCAGAGGACCGATGATGCAACAGCCACACTGATGAGCCACTGCGTTCCGGAAATCGATGCCGTGTCGAAGAGTCGCTGCATGAATCCGACATGGGTGACGCCGATCTGCAGCAGAATCACCGCAGCAAGGGCGATCCACAGGTGGCGATTGGTCAGTGTCTGACGTCGGAACACCGAGTTGCGGTCCGAGCGGGCGTTCAAGATGTTGAAGAACTGGAACAGCACGAACGTATTGAATGCCATGGTGCCGGCGACTGTCGCCGTCCCAGCTTCGGCCTCAGGGCCGGGAGCAAAGATCAGAACGAGAAGTGTTGCAATGGCCATGATCAATGACGAAAAGACGATCGCTCCCCAGCGCTGCGGTGTGAGGATCTTCTCGGCCACCGGTCGAGGGGCCCGCTTCATGATGTCGGAGTCACCTTTGTCGAGACCGAGTGCCATGGCAGGTGGGCCGTCCATGATGATGTTCACCCAGAGAATGGCAATCGCTGCGAACGGTTTGCCGTTCGCAATATCGAAGATCGACGCCACCAGGAACAACAACGCGAATCCGAGAGTGGTGCTGAGCTGGAACCGAACGAACTTGACGATGTTGTCGTAGATCGTGCGGCCGCGCTTCACGGCCCCGACGATCGTTGCGAAGTTGTCGTCGGTGAGCACCATGGTCGCCGCTTCCTTGGTGACTTCGGTTCCGGTGATTCCCATTGCGACGCCCATATCGGCTTTCTTGAGAGCAGGAGCATCGTTCACGCCGTCGCCTGTCATGGCAACGATGCGGCCCTTGCGCTGCAGGGCTGTCACGAGCCTGATCTTGTGTTCTGGAGCGACACGGGCAAAGACGGAAATCTCGTCGATCCGCTCGTCGAGTTCGTCGTCGCTCATCTGATCGAGATCGTTTCCAGTCACGGCGACTACGTCGCCGTCTCCGCCAAGACCGAGTTCGCGTCCGATGGCTCGCGCCGTCACCGCATGATCGCCCGTGATCATCTTCACTGTGATACCGGCTGACCGTGCTTCAGCGATTGCCAACTTGGCTTCGGGTCGGGGTGGATCGACGATTCCGATCAAGGCGGTGAGAACGAGATCGGATACGAACATCGACGGGTCGGCTCCGGATTCCGTGAATTCGTTCCAAGCCTCGAGTTCGATGTCGCGCTGAGCCACTGCGAGAACCCGAAGACCCTGATCGGCCATGCGGTCGTTGTGATCGAGTAGGTCGGGACGCAGAGCCGAAATCGGCTGGGCTGCACCGTCGAACCCGATGGCAGACGTCGAACGCTCGAGCATCACATCAGGTGCGCCTTTGACGAACATCCGAACGACACGTTCGCCGCTGCTTGGGACGACCTCGTGGAACGTGGCCATCACTTTGGTGGCCGAATCGAATGGAACCTCTGCAATACGGGGGTAGCGCGCGCGGACCTCGGCGACATCGAGGCCGCCCTTGGCAGCAAGAACGATGAGAGCCCCTTCGGTTGGGTCTCCGACCAGTTTCCATTCGCCGTCCTCTTGGCGGGTGACGGCATCGCTGCACAGAGCCATTCCGAGCAGAGCGTTGTCCATCGTGAAGGGGACATCTCCTGAGATCTCCTGGATCGACCCGTCAGGCGAGTAGCCCTGACCCGTGACGTCGTGTTCACGGTTCTGGACGACGAGAGTTCGGGCGGTCATCTCATTGAGCGTGAGCGTTCCGGTCTTGTCGGAGCAGATGATGCTCGTACAGCCGAGTGTTTCGACACTCGCAAGTCGCTTCACGATGGCGTTCTTCTTTGCCATCTTGGAAACCCCGACGGCAAGGGTCACTGCGGTGACAGCCGGAAGGCCCTCGGGAATGGTGGCGACTGCAAGAGCCACCGCAAGATTGAGCAGCTCAGATACCGAGTTGTCGCGCATCAAGCCGATGAAGAAGACGGCTGCGACAATGACACCCGAGAGCTTCGCGAGGCTGTGGGCCAAACCCTCGAGTTGCTTCTGTAACGGAGTCTTCTCTGTCTCGGTCTCCCGCAAAAGATCAGCGATACGACCGATCTCGGTGCCCATACCGGTGGCGGTCACAACGAATTCGCCGCGCCCCCGAGTGACTGTCGTATTCATGTACGTCATGCACGAGCGGTCGCCGATGGGGGCGTCCTCACGGGCGACGGCGTCGATCGACTTCTCCGACGGCTGACTCTCGCCGGTCAGGGCAGCCTCTTCGATCTCCAGATTGGCGGCGAGCAGCAATCGCCCGTCAGCGGGAATGCGGTCACCGGCCTCCACGAGAACGATGTCTCCCGGTACGAGCTGATCGGTGGCGACCGCTCGCACCTCGCCATTGCGCCGAACTCGGCTCGATGCAGTGAGCATCTTTTTCAGAGCCTCGAGTGATGCCTCTGCTCGGTTCTCTTGGACGAATCCGATGATGGCGTTGGCGAATACCACCACGAGAACGACGATGGGAGTCTTGAGTTCGCCGGAAACCGCAAAACTGACGACTGCGGCAACCAACAGAATCATGATGAGCAGATCTCGGAACTGATCGAGGAATCGGAGAAGCATCGGGCGCCTCTTGGATTCAGCGAGTTTGTTCGGGCCGTAGTTGCGGAGTCGAGTCTCGACTTCGGACTCCGTCAGGCCGATCGAAAAGTCGGTTTCGAAGGCGTCGATGACGTCCTGGGGTGCCCGGGTGTGCGGATGGGAAACCGTTGATGAGTCGAGAGATGTTGTCATGAGATGTCCTTCGAAAACGTTGAGCGTTCCGAAGGTCTCTCCCTCTCTACCGGGCCGGGCGTTTCTGCCGTATTGACGACTCCGGTTCGCTGTTGCCAGCGGGGATACTCCCCTTCGCTTGCAGAAGGTAGCAGTCGTCAGTCGAGGTTTCAACGCAACCTGCCAAGATGATGGTGTGACGTCGGCAAGATGGCAACAAGACTCCAAAGGTCTGCATCGCACCTTCGAGTTCCAGGATTTTTCGTCTGCTTGGGCGTTCATGAACCGAGTTGCTGCGGTGGCAGAGAAACTCGACCACCATCC
>QXGG01095027.1_pt1 | contig 12906 bp, 13 predicted proteins | sample 1982491 | NCBI WGS metagenome assembly QXGG01 (sample SAMN09924614, study PRJNA488089) | Wastewater metagenome, whole genome shotgun sequencing project. | isolation source: South African research farm wastewater | place: South Africa: Irene, Agricultural Research Council, Animal Production... | reverse complement strand
GCGACCCTGAAAAGCCGCAAGCCCCAGGCCGGGTTAACTTTTCGTTGACTCCGTAGCGCTCGCCATTGCGGCCCGCCAGGCTGGCTAGTCCTTTTCGTAGGCCTCGGCAGGATCATCGTTGGGCGACTGGAAGGCGGCTCTTAGTGACTGCGGGAAAGGAATGTTAATGATTGCGTTGGTGGGTGCAATTGGCTGCATGAACCATTTGTTGTACAGCTTTTCGAGCTCGCCATTGGCCATCATTTTCTTGATCTCGCCATCAACAGCAGCCTTGAATTTGGGATCTTCTTTGCGCAACATAATTGCAATTGGCTCTATTCCAAGCGGCTCGCCGACAATTTTGTAATCTTTGGGGTTCTTGGAACTGACAATGTTGCCCGCCAGAGTGTTGTCATCCATTGCGAAAGCATCTGCCCGACCGCTTTCAAGCAGCAGAAAGCTGTCGGAGTGGTCTTTGCCGAGCAGGGTGTTGAAAGTTAATCCCTGTTTTTCCAGTTTGCGCAACCGTTGTACCAAAGTTGTGCCGGTGGTTGTGACGATGGTCTTGCCCCGAAGTTGCTCGGCCTTTTCAATGCCAGAGGCGGCTTTGACTGCGAAACGAGCCTCGGTAATGTAGGTGGTGACCGCGAAACTTACTTGCTGTTTGCGCGCGGCAGTGTTGCTGGTTGAGCCGCATTCAATATCGATGGAGCCATTTTGAATAAGTGGGATACGGTTTTGTGATGTAACAGGCTGATACTGGATTTTTACTTTTGGCAGTAATGCAGTAATGACACGCTCACAAAGCTCCACATGATAGCCAACATGTTTATTGCCCCCCAAGGCGTATGACAGAGGCGCCGAGGATTCGCGCACCCCCATGACAATTGAGCCTGCGGACTTTGCCTTTGTGAGCGTATCGTTGGGCTGAGCATATGACTGAGCGCAGAGAATAGTTAGCGCAGTTCCGATCAAGCATTTTTTCATCAACATGGTGACTCCTTTGGCGAAAATAAGTATTTCGTTTTAGTTATAGTTATTGGTTAATTGCTTGTTTAGCCGCGCGCAATCTCGCTCAAGCTTTCGCTTAAAGCGCGGTCCAGGATATCAATACCGCGATCAATTTCTGAAAGCGTCGTGGTGAGTGGTGGCGCAATTCTCCAGACAGACCCACGCTCCGGGCGTCTTCTGATGTTCATGCTTAGCCCGAGTGCGAAGCATTTCTGGGTGGTGATAGCGCCGAGTTGATGGTAGGGCTCCCGGGTATCACGGTCTTTGACAAGCTCTACGCCCAGCAACATTCCCAGCCCACGCACATCGCCAATCACATCGTAGCGGTTTTGTAGTTCAAGCAGCCGTTCGCGCAGATAAGCGCCAGTCTCGCGTGCACGCTTGATCAGCTCTTCTTTACGAATGGTTTCCAACACTGCGAGTCCGACCATGGCTGGCAGGGGATCTGAAACATGGCTCGTGTAGTAAGTGAACCCTCTTGAATGAACCGTTTCTTCGATTTTGGGTGTCGTGATCGTGGCGGCCAGAGGGAGTCCGCCGCCCATTGTTTTTGAGACTGTGAGAATGTCCGGCAAGACACCGTAGTAGTCACAGGCGTGTCGCTCGCCGATGCGGCCGAAAGCGGTTTGTGCCTCGTCATAAATCAGCAGCATGCCGCGATCATCCGCAGCTTTGCGCAATGCCTGCATGTATGACTTAGGCGGCACCAGTACCCCACCGGCGCTGATTACTGGCTCGATGATGATGGCAGCGCCTCGGCCCGTGCTGGCCATATCGTACATTTTGAGCCCGAGCTCAAGGCAGGCGAGCGCTGATTCTTCGCCATTTAGTCCGCGAATATAGGGGCGATACAGATTAGGTTCTGGCATGACATGCACCCCAGGCATGTGTACCCCATACCCTTTTCGGTCGCTAGCAAAAGATGTCGAGCTAACGCCACCGGTGACACCGTGCCAGGAACCCCCCACGGCGAGTATTTCAAAATTGCCGGTGTACATCTTGGCCAACCGTAAAGCGACTTCGTTGCTCTCTGAACCGGTATTGATGAAGATTGATTTACTAAGGCCTGTGGGCATCCAATCGGTTGCCATCGTCTTAGCAAGCTGCGCGACAGCCTCTGGGATCATGCCGCTGAACATGTGATACGCCTTTTCACCCGCTTCCTGCACGGCCTTGACGATCGCTGGGTGGTTATGGCCAATCGTTGCGCACATCTGCCCCGATGTGAAATCAAGAATCTCGCGGCCGGTATCGTCGACCACAATGCTGCCCTTTGCGCTTCGAAAAAGATTGGGAAAGGTGTCGCCGCCATACCGAATCAGGAATTCTTTGGCGGCTTCTCGTAGACTCTGGTCCATTGCACTCTCTGTTGTTTGAGAGCTCAATCATTGGCCCGGCCCCGTGAGCTTGTCCAATGTAAAGTTAGCATTAAAAAACAATGTGTCGCGCAGATGGGTCATGCGCTTAGCGCATAACCCTATTGATGGCTTACTTCAGACTGAGTGCCTTATGGATACACGCTGGATTCAAGATTTTGTAACGCTTGCCGAAGTCCGGAATTTCACGCGGGCAGCGGAAATTCGCAACCTCTCGCAAGCAGCCTTCAGTCGCCGAATCCAGTCATTGGAGCATTGGATTGGCGCAAGCCTGATCGACCGCACCACCTATCCACTCAAACTCACACCCGAGGGAGAGAGGTTTCGGGTAAGTGCCGTGGCGCTTATTGATCAGATCGCCGAGGCACGAAGCGAGGCAAGCGGTGAGCCTTCGCGCAACCACATTCGAATCGCAATGCCTTACGCGCTGGCAACGACCCGCTTTCCGGATTGGTGGCGTGATTGGTCTGAGCGGTCTTCAGTGAGCTGTAGCGTTGTGGTGGGCAATGTGCACGACACCGTCTCGGCGTTTACTGCAGGTTCAGTAGATTTGCTGATCTGCTATTACCACGCCGCTCATCCGATTCAGCTTGAGGAAAATCGATACGAGCGTCATGAAATCGCAGTCGAAAAAGTTCGGCCTTATGCAGCTCCTGGACTTTTAAAGGCTGGCCGTGTGAACCTGCCCGGTACGCAGTCAAATCCGATTCCTTTGCTGCTCTATGCGTCTACGGTTTACTTTGCTCGCGTGGTGAAGACCGCAATTGAGAGTGCAAATCAAGCGCTGGTCGGGTACTGCGAAGCCGAGGCTGAAATGTCTGAAGTATTGGGCGGCCTTGCTCTTGAGGGCTTGGGGGTGGCGTGGCTGCCCGACAGCAGTTTTTGTGGCGGGCACCTCAATGGGCTTGTTCCGCTCGGCGATGGACAGTGGGATGTAGAAGTGTCCATCGTGGCCTATCGAAACAAAGCGGGCTGTCGCCGCCCTGCGAGCGAGGTTTGGGATCGTGTGCTGAGTTGTAAAGCGGTCTAGCCCGATCCTGCGTCGGGATGTGTTCAAGGGCAATATGGCGATGCAGAAAAGATGGCCCTGCATTGAGATAGTGAGCGGCATCTTCGTCGAGTGGCCAGCCAAGCCCACTGGATGATGGAAACGCGCCGGGTTGCTCCAAAAGATCAACTTTTTTCAGCGCAGATTCCGTTGATGAGTTGGCTGGAGGGTCTGGGGATCAAAAACCACAGTGCAAGCCCAATCATGGTTAACACAAGCAAAGGCCATAGATACAGAAGCGGCGGCTCTTGAAGCGCGCTGCCAATTGATTTAGTCGCGGTCATCTTTCATGCATTCTGGCGGAAGCCCGTAGCCTGCCGATCGCACAACTCCTTGTGCTGAAAACTCAATGTCAAACCAAATACAAAACGGAGTCTCAAATCGATACGCCCAGACTTCACCGCGATTTCTGGCGAGCTGATACTTGATCAAGGAGGGGCCGATCAAGGCTTCCACTTCCGCTGCGGTTTTGCCGGGCTGAACTTGCTTAAACCTCTCTTCAGTCAACACCTGCTGCCAGCTGGTCACCACACCCTCTGGGTTCAGGTCGACAAAATAAGTGTGCCGCCCATAGGGGCCGCGCGGGTAAACCAGCCGACTTCCTTGCCCAAGGGCTTGTTGGGCGGCGGGCTGGCCCATCGCGGCGATCACGGCTGCGCGGTCTTTTCCAACCATTTCCTTGCTCGGTCCATAGCCGGCGCACCCGGCTAAAAAGCCGTAGATGACTAGGCTGGTTGGCAGCAACAAGCGTTTCATGCGCCCAATCTAAACATTATCAATTGCCGTCTAGGGCTCGCGCTTATAGGCTGTGACATCAATTTCAATTTTCATTTCGGGCTTCATCAGCTTTGTTATCAATAGCGTTGCAGCTGGCCGGATTTCACCAAAGAATTTCCCGAGCACCGGAATGATGGCGTCTGCATCGGCGGCGTCTGTGATGTAGTAATTTGCACGCACCACATCGGCTAGAGCAAATCCAGCCTGCTCAAGCGCCCCCTGAATTGTGTTCAGTGCATTTTCGGCCTGCTGAGCGACATTTTCGGGCATCTCCATTTTCTTGTAGTCATAGCCGGTTGTGCCGGAAACAAAGCAAAAGGGGCCCTGGGCAACCGCCCGGGAATAGCCCATGGTTTTCTCAAAGGGAGATCCGCTGGAGATGAGTTTGCGCATGGTAGTTAAGAGTCCTTAATCTGTTGGGTCGACAAGAAGATCTACATCGCTCAAGGCCGAGTCCTCATTGTTAGAGGGTTTCATGTTTTGGATTATGTGCCCGGGCGGGCAGGCCGATCAAGGGACGCACCTTCCTCAAAATTAATACTATTCGGTAGGTGTACAAGACGAAGAATAGGGCCAAGAGCACCTCAAATGCCTCGCTATGTCCTTTAAAACTAAATCCCGCCATCACAAAGATCAAAACAGAGAAACTCGGCGGCGGCGCAATCAAAAATAAAAGCGCATGGACTTTCTTTGCTGGAAACACCCAAAACAAAACACTGGAAATAAAAAACGACACTCCGAACGCTGGATAAATGAAGGTAAAGAGAGGATTAAAAAAGTTATGAATCGTGGTTTCTTTTTGAAAGTTGTACTTTTCGAAGATACCAAACGACTCCCAGCCGAACACTCGCTGCCCCCAGCTCAGTTCCTCACCAAAAAGAACTAGAAGAACAAAGCTAAGGCAGCCTAAGAATAGCCTCGTATATTTTGGAAGTATGTCGATATCCGATTGCTTCCGGGCGTGGAAAAGAGCATAAAACGCCAAGAATCCCGCCAAAAGAAAACCAAAGGTGCTGGTCGTTTCCAAAAGCCCTTCATGGGCTGGCTCACCACTAAGCAGTACAAGAACATGCATTAACAAGGCCGCCGCTGCGCTTGCTATAAAAAATCTCTTTTCAGTTGTCTCTTGCAGGCGGGAATTAGCAAACAAAAAACTCTTAAGCCGTGACATGTCTATAGATGCTTCGCATACTTTCTGAAAAGAGAGCCATAGAATGTACCCAAGGGGTGTAGCCAGTACAACACCCGATACAACTAGAAAAATTTTTAACAAAAAGAAATATGCGGCAATCAGCTTGATCGTCTGAGGCTCAAGTTGGTTATCAGGCGAGAGATAACGCTCTACAAAAAAGACGATAACTTCCAGCGACTGCTGATGAAAGAACGAGATCGTGGCCGCACACACGAGTAAAAGGCCACCGACCAAATTGAGGAGACGTCTCATCATCGAAGTTCTCCAAAAATGGGATCGATTCATTCAAAAAGCGTATCTTGAAACATTAGCGCAGTGATGCCTAACCGCGCGTGGCGGAGCGGAATCCGACCAGAGACGAGTGTGCTTGATCCGCGCGTCATCATCGTCCAGTTGCTGGACCCCTGGCTCTCAAGTTCAGTTGTACTCGTGCTGTTGATAAGATGCGCCTCATTCTTAAACCTAATTTCAGCATTGTATGGCGTTCAGTATCGAAGAAATTGGCAGAATTGACCATCTTGTCGGCGACTGGTGTATCCGACGTGTGCCGCCGGAGATCAAGAAGCAGCTTGACTACGACTACGAAATTGATGGGCAAGCCGTGATGCTTCTCGAGGTTCGTCCGGTTTGGCGGGGCGATCCGGGCGAATTCACCAGAAGCCCATTTGCCAAACTCCGGTACATCAAAACCAGCGACCTGTGGCATGTCTACTGGATGCGAGCCAGCGGAAAGTGGCAAGCTTACGAACCTGACCCCGTCGCAGATACCATTGAAGAGGCTCTGGCGATCGTTGAACACGATCGCTACGGTTGTTTCTTTGGTTGAGCTCTAGAAAAACAAAACCCCGTAGCGGTTACGCTACGGTAACCAAATGGTGGCTCGGGGCGGAATCGAACCACCGACACAAGGATTTTCAATCCTCTGCCGCCTTGGGGGCGGGGAGCCGAGGCCGCTCCTGGCTAGCCTGAAGAAGCTGTGCTTTCAGTTCAGGGATACTCCGCTCGACCGTTGACCAAACGATCTTAAGGTCTACAGCAAAGTACCCGTGTGAGACAGCATTTCTCATTTGGTAAGCGGCGCTCAATTGAATTTCTGGTCGACTTGTCGAAAACTCTGGGTAATGTTTCAGTATGTTTTTGCTCGCTTCGCCAATAACCTCAAGGTTTCTGATGACCGCGTCTTGGATTAGATCGTTTGCAATAAAACTCTGCAGATCTAGTCCCTTGGTGTGGCGTTCAATTTTTTCGATGCCAATCAGTATGTGCCTAATAAACTCATCAAGAGGCTTCTTGGAGCTATTCACAGTGGTTTTGCTTCAGCGATTACAGTGGCACGAAATGATTCAGGAAGTGCTCCCGGTGTAACGACATCTACTGGGGTACCTAGAAGTTCGAGCAATTCATGACGGATAGCGCCGATATCAAAAAGGGTGGTGGTCTCCGTCGGGTCGATCAGAAGGTCGATGTCGCTTGAGGGGGAGTCCTCATTTCGGCTGCACGACCCAAAGAGCCTTGGATTTCTGGCGTTGTGCCTCAGCACGATCTCAACGATCTCGTCCCGGTTCCTGCGCACTGATTCAGAGGGTTTCATGCTACCGATTATGTGCCCGGGCGGGCAGGCCGATCAAGAGTGGTGGCTCGGGGCGGAATTGAACCACCGACACAAGGATTTTCAGTCCTCTGCTCTACCAACTGAGCTACCGAGCCATTGCCAGTCACGGAACTCGCCGTGAAAAACAAGACCGAAAGTATAGCCTAGCTGGCGCGACTTGCCTTGCCCGGGCCTTCCGAGAGATCCTTGCGCCAACATGAACACAAAAAAAGACATTCAACTTCCAAAATCCCTAACCCCGATCACTGTGGTGGGCGGCGGCATTATGGGCTGCTTGGCAAGCCTTACCGCTGCACACCTGGGTTACTCGGTGGCCTGGTTTGGCCCACAAGAGCAAGGCCGCACCGATGGCGCCGACGCCCGCAACTATGCCCTTGCGCCTTTGACTGTTGAGCTTTTAAAGCGAGTGGGGGTGTGGCAAGCGGTTGAGCCGCACGCCTGCATGGTCACCCGCATGGAGGTGTTTTCGGGCGATACCCGCGTTGATCTGGCCGCCTCTGATGCAGGCTCGGAATTTTTGTCGGCCATGGTGTTGCATCGGGACCTGCTAAATGCACTGGAACAGGCCGTTCAGTTCCGCCCGCAAATTCACCGAATCCAGGCAAGGCCAGATTCAATTCAAGCAACGCTTGATCACGTTCAGGTCATGTGTAACGGGCAATCAATGTCCACACAGCTCGTGGTGGGCGCCGATGGCGCACGCTCATGGGTACGCCAGCAAGCCGGCATCCATTGGGGCCAGCGCGATTATGGCCAGCAAGGGGTCGTTGCGACATTTCATGCGCAGCATGCCCACGGGGGCGTTGCGGCCCAGTGGTTCGATCGCGGGGAAATTCTTGCAATGTTGCCCTTGTCAGACCCGCACCGGTTTTCCATGGTCTGGTCAACCTCAAAAACCAATCCCACTTCTGAACAGGTAATTGCAGAATTTTTGCGTGAACTGCCAGAGCGCACCCGCCAGCGCTTTGGTGATCTCACGATCGAGGGCTCTGCGGTTGCAGCGCCCTTGCGCATGGTGCTCACTGATTCACAATCTGCCTTGCGAACCGTCTTGCTTGGCGATGCTGCGCACACCGTGCACCCATTAGCAGGCTATGGCTTAAACCTTGGCGTGCAAGATCTGCTGTGCCTTGAGGATCTCTGGCACTCTGCAAAAGAAGACCCCGGTGCCCACGGTGCGCTGCGCGCTTATGATCGTTCGCGCCGACTTCGCGTCAAAAAAGTGCAGTGGGGCTTGGATCTCCTGCAGCGCTTTGTTACACAAACACATCCCAGCCTTGAAAAAGTGCGCGGCTTGGGCATGCGATTGGTGGCCGACTTTGGCCCCTTGCGTCAGTTTTTGATTCGCCAGGCAATGTCGCCTCAATAAGCTCGGAGAGCCTATGAAACATTTTCTTTCGTCTATGGCGGCATGCGCCGCAGCGGTATTTTTATTGGCGCCGATGACATTGCAAGCGCAGCCCGCCAAGGCGTCACCTGCTGTAGAGGCAGCAGTGAAAAAAGCGGTCGAGGCTTGGTTGAAAGGGCGCTTTACGGTGGATTCGGTGTCGAAGACACCCATGCCCGGCATTGTGGAAGTGCGCATTGGCACTGATTTGCTTTACGCCGATGAAAAAGGCGGTTACGCAATTGTTGAAGGGCAAATGGTCAATTTAAAGACCGGAGAAAACCTGACTGCTGCGCGTGCAGAAGATATCAGTCGCATTGATTTTTCAAAGCTGCCTTTGGAGCTCGCCATGAAGACTGTGCGCGGCAATGGCAAGCGCCAGATGGTGGTGTTTGAAGATCCATATTGCAGCTTTTGCAGAACCTATCGCAAGACTTTGCTCGATACCAAAGATGTCACGATCTACACTTTTTTCTATCCCATTTTGCGCGCCGAATCTGAAACAGTTTCGCGCAATGCCTGGTGCGCAAAAAATCGCGACGAAGTGTGGAACGACTGGATGTTGTTAGGAAAGGAGCCTCCGGCGGCGCCTGCGTCTTGCAAGTTTGAGGCCCAAAAGATTGTGGCTTTAGGTCAGTCGCTCGGTGTCTCGGGAACCCCTACAACATTTTTGTCCGATGGCCGAAGGCTTCAGGGCGCGGTGAGTCGCGAGCGTCTTGATAAGGCGCTCAGTGAGCTTAAATAGTGGATTGCCACGTCGCTGCGCTCCTCGCAATGACGGTTTACTAGAGTCGTCATCGCGGCCGCGGATTACTTTCCCCGTCATCGCGAGCCGCGAAGCGGCGTGGCGATCCATTATTTCGGCAACACCAAATACATTCGCCCATCCGACCGCATGCGGCCGGCAACTTCACCGGCGGCCGCACCGGTGCCAAAGAAAATATCCCCACGGTGAGCGCCCAAAATCGCGCTGCCTTTGTCTTGCGCAATCATTAGACGCTGAAACGTAAGGCCCGCATCTCCCGCAGGCACGCCTGGCCGCGGCACGCGGGTCTCGACAAACACCAAACTGCCTTCCACTACAAAGCGTGGATCCACTGCTAACGATCGCTCGGCCGTCAACGGCAGGCCCATTGAGCCCAAGGGGCCCGCATTGGTATTCACATGATTAATTTCTTTAAAAAACACCATGCTTGGGTTTTGGTGCAGCAGCTCATTGCGCCGATGCGGATTGCGTGCCACCCACTCTTTAATGCCCTGCATTGAGGCGTCACTGAGTCGCAATTCACCGCGATCAACCAGCCAACGCCCAATCGATTGGTAGGGATAGCCGTTTTGCTCGGCATAGCCCACACGCACCATCTCGCCATTGGGCAGCTGCACTCGGCCTGAGCCTTGCACTTGTAAAAAAAACGCATCGATCGGGTCATCGACCCAGAGTAATTCCTGCCCCGCAAGCAGTTGCCGAGTCTCAATTTCGGCCCGCGTGTAGTACGGAACGATTCGCTTGCCCTCAAGTCGGCCGCGAAGCCGAAGCGCTTTCAGCTCGGGGTAAATCGTCGATAAATCAACATTGATCAGGTCGGTGGGCGTGCGGTAAAGAGGGGTCTGATACGGCCCCTGCCGAGTGCGAGAGCCGCGCAGCAAGGGCTCGTAATAACCAGTGATCTTGGCAGCACGGGTACCATTTGAATCGCTGAGCTCAAAGGCGTTGAATCGAGATTCAATAAAGATTCGCACCTGCGGCTCTTCAGGTGGAATTGATTCGGCACCCTGACAGGCCTTGGCCCAAGGGGTGGCGCGCAAGCGCATGATCTTGCAGTTTTCTAAAAAGGCAGGCCAAAAGTTTTGGAACTTTTCATCCTGCCAGCCGGGCAGACTCGAAAAGCCAATCGGCGAGAGCTTGGCCAAAGGGGCCGAGGTGTTTGCCAGCGCGGGGCTTTGCGCCGCAAGCCAAAGCCCCCAGGCCAGCCCTAGGCACCCGAGTCCGCGGAAAGCCGCGACCCTAAAATAAGCTTTGCTTAACACTTGATTCAACATATATGTGGCTGATTTTCCTTGAAGCGGGCCTGGCACTGGCGATTCTGATTTTTATCGTCTGGTGGACCATGCGCGGCAAGCGCTGATCTAGAATGCTGCCATGAGCACAAACCAAACCTATCGCATAGCACCCAGCATTCTTTCGGCTGATTTTGCCCGATTGGGCGAGGAAGTGAGCCGGGTAGAAGCCGCAGGTGCCGATTTCATTCACTTTGATGTAATGGACAACCATTACGTTCCCAATCTCACCATCGGGCCCATGGTCTGCAAGGCCATTCGCCCGCATGTAAAGATCCCGATCGATGTGCATCTCATGGTCTCTCCGGTGGATGCGCTGGTGGTGGATTTCGCCAAAGCAGGCGCGAACTTGATCACCTTCCACCCCGAAGCGTCGCCCCATGTCGATCGCACCTTGCAGCTTATTAAAGATCAGGGCTGCAAAGCGGGCCTGGTGTTTAATCCCAGCACGCCGATTGAACACATGGATTGGGTGATGGATAAGCTTGATATTGTGCTGCTCATGTCGGTGAACCCAGGCTTTGGTGGCCAATCGTTTATCAATACAACGCTGCCCAAGCTGCAGGCAGTGCGCAAAAAAATCGATGCACATGTTGCTGCGGGTGGTCAGCCGATTTTGCTGGAAGTCGATGGCGGCATTAAGGTCGACAACATCGCGGCCGCAGCAAAGGCTGGCGCCGATACTTTCGTTGCAGGCTCGGCGGTGTTTGGCGCGCCCGATTCCGATGGCGGATATCACGGTGTAATTGCCAAGTTCCGCTCGGCCTTAGCGGCTGCTTAACATTGCTCCGTCATCGCAGAGAGTGCGTAAGGTTATCTTGCCGTCATCACGAGGAGGGCCCCATCGGGGCCCGACGTGGTGATCCATATGATCTCTAAACAAGAATTCCTCACCCTTGCTCAGCAGGGCTACAACCGTATCCCCTTGGTCCGCGAACTGCAGGCCGACCTTGACACGCCGTTATCGCTTTATCTCAAGCTGGCCAATGCGCCTAACAGCTTCTTGTTAGAGTCGGTGGTAGGTGGTGAGCGTTTTGGTCGCTATTCTTTCATTGGTTTGCCTGCGCGCACGCGTATCGAGGCGCGCGACCAATCAATTTCTGTAATGACCGACGGGGTTCAAACCGAAACGGCAAACGCGGACCCGATTGAATTCGCAGAGCGATATTTGTCTCGCTTTAAAGCGGCGGTAACGCCTGGTCTGCCCCGTTTTTGTGGCGGTCTTGCGGGCTATTTTGGCTACGACACGGTTCGCCACATTGAAGCTCGGCTTTGCACTGATCAGGCCAAAAACAAACCCGACCCGATCAATGTGCCCGATATTGTGCTGTTGCTCACCGAGCAGCTGGCCATTATTGATAACCTGGCGGGTCGCTTGTATTTGATTGTGTATGTCGATCCGAACGCTTGCGGTCTTTCGATAGACACTGCTTACGAGCAAGGCTTGTCTCAGCTTGATCAGCTTGAAGCCAAACTGCATGCACCGGTGGTCGTTCCCAAGCCCGAGACCCTTGCGCCTTCAGAGGTGATTCGGGACTTTAAGAAAGAGGATTTTTTAAAGGCGGTAGGCCGAGCCAAGGAATACATTGCGGCCGGCGATGTTATGCAGGTAGTGATTGGCCAGGTGCTGCGCAAGCCCTATAAAGGTTCGCCGCTCACCTTGTACCGCGCGCTGCGATCGATCAACCCATCGCCCTATATGTTCTTTTACAACTTTGGTGATTTTCATGTCATTGGCGCCTCGCCTGAAATTCTGGTGCGCCAAGAGCATGTGATGGTGGATCAAAAGCCCCAAGTGCAAGTCACCATTCGGCCAATTGCGGGAACTCGGCCGCGCGGCAAAACGCCTGAAGAAGATCTGGCATTGGAAAAAGAACTGCAGGCCGACCCAAAAGAGCGCGCCGAACATGTCATGCTGATTGATCTGGCGCGCAATGATATTGGCCGCATTGCACAAACCGGCACGGTTGAAGTAACTGAGCAAATGGTGGTGGAGCGTTATTCCCATGTCATGCATTTGGTTTCCAATGTCGATGGCCTGCTTAAACAAGGGCTCACTGCGCTGGATGTATTGCGTGCTTCATTTCCGGCGGGAACACTGACGGGCGCGCCTAAGATTCGGGCGATGGAAATTATTGATGAGCTTGAACCGACCAAGCGCGGCGTGTACGGCGGTGCGTGTGGCTACCTTTCTTTTGCGGGGGATATGGACCTTGCAATTGCGATTCGCACGGGTGTGCTGAAAGATGGTGTGCTGCACGCCCAGGCCGGCGCCGGCATTGTGGCCGACTCAATTCTTGAAAATGAATGGCAAGAGACCGAGAGCAAAGCACGTGCGTTGATTCGGGCGGCCGAGCTTGCCGAAAATGGATTGCTTCGGGCCACGGGCCCTCGCAATGACGAAGTTAATGGATTGCTTCGGGCCACGGGCCCTCGCAATGACGAAGTTAATGGATTGCTTCGGGC
>QXGG01005512.1_pt1 | contig 12916 bp, 14 predicted proteins | sample 1982491 | NCBI WGS metagenome assembly QXGG01 (sample SAMN09924614, study PRJNA488089) | Wastewater metagenome, whole genome shotgun sequencing project. | isolation source: South African research farm wastewater | place: South Africa: Irene, Agricultural Research Council, Animal Production... | reverse complement strand
GCAGCAACAAAGTCATGAACAAACTTCTCCTTGTTGTCATCCTGGGCATACACCTCCGCATAGGCTCGAAGGATCGAGTTCGAGCCGAAGACGAGATCCACTCGCGTCGCAGTCCATTTCACCGTCCCGGTCTTACGGTCGCGAATCTCGTAAAGGTTCCGGCCTGAGGGCTTCCAGGTGTAGGCCATGTCCGTCAGGTTGACGAAAAAGTCAGTCGTCAGCGCACCGACGCGGCTGGTGAAAACGCCATGCTGTGTGCCCCCATGGTTCGTACCCAACACACGCATCCCACCCACCAACGCGGTCATCTCGCACGCGGTCAATCGCAGCAGCTGGGCACGGTCCAGCAGCAACTCCTCGGCCGTCACGACGTAGTCTTTCTTGAGCCAGTTGCGGAAACCATCCGCAAGCGGCTCGAGCACATCGAACGACTCGGCGTCCGTCATTTCGGCTGTGGCATCCCCGCGCCCCGCTGCAAAAGGCACCGTGACCGAAACCCCCGCTGCCTGTGCCGCTTGTTCGACTCCGACGTTGCCGGCCAAGACGATCACGTCGGCGACGCTTGCACCCGTGTCGGCTGCAATCTTCTCCAACACGGCAAGGACCTTGGCGAGACGCGCGGGCTCATTGCCTTCCCAATCCTTTTGGGGGGCAAGCCGAATACGGGCGCCGTTTGCCCCGCCGCGTTTGTCCGACCCACGGAACGTACGAGCGCTGTCCCATGCGGTACTCACCATCTCGGAAATGCTCAAGCCACTGCCCGCAATTTTCGCTTTGACAGCAGCCACGTCGTAGTCCTTGCGGCCAACGGGGACGGGGTCCTGCCAAATCAGATCCTCCGCCGGCGCATCCGGTCCGATGTAGCGCGACTTCGGCCCCATGTCACGGTGCGTCAGCTTGAACCAGGCACGCGCGAAGACCTCTGAGAAGTAGTCGGGATCCTTGTAGAAGCGCTCGGAGATCTTGCGATACTCAGGGTCCATTTTCATGGCCATGTCGGCATCGGTCATGATCGGGTTGTAGCGGATCGAGGAATCCTCAACGTCGACCGGCTTGTCCTCTTCCTTGATCCCCACGGGCTCCCACTGCCAGGCGCCTGCCGGGCTCTTCTTCAGTTCCCAGTTGTAGTTGAGCAGCAGGTAGAAGTAGCCGTTGTCCCACTGGGTGGGATGCGTGGTCCATGCACCCTCGATGCCGCTGGTGACCGTGTCACGCCCAATGCCGCGGGACGTATGGTTCATCCAGCCCAAGCCCTGCTCCTCGAGCTCCGCGCCTTCCGGTGCGGGTCCGAGGTTGGCCGCACTGCCATTGCCGTGGCACTTCCCAACGGTGTGCCCGCCCGCCGTCAGGGCCACAGTCTCTTCGTCATTCATCGCCATCCGGGCAAAGGTCACGCGCACGTCGTGGGCGGTCTTGAGCGGATCGGGCTTGCCGTCCACACCTTCCGGATTAACGTAGATGAGCCCCATCATCACCGCGGCGAGCGGGTTCTCAAGGTCACGCTCACCGGAATAGCGGCTGCCCTCGCCACCGCTGGGGGCCAGCCACTCTTTCTCGGAGCCCCAGTAGGTGTCTTTCTCGGGATGCCAGATATCCTCACGCCCAAAGGCGAAGCCGAAGGTCTTGAGGCCCATCGACTCGTAGGCCATGTTGCCCGCGAGGATGATGAGATCGGCCCAGCTCAGTTTGTTGCCGTACTTTTTCTTGATCGGCCACAGCAGACGACGCGCCTTGTCCAGGTTGGCGTTGTCGGGCCAGGAGTTGATCGGCGCAAAGCGTTGGTTGCCAGTGCCGCCACCGCCACGGCCGTCCGCAATCCGGTAGGTCCCGGCCGAGTGCCACGCCATCCGGATCATCAGACCGCCGTAGTGACCCCAGTCGGCCGGCCACCAATCCTGGCTGTCGGTCATGAGCGTCTTGAGGTCGCGCTTGAGCGCCTCGACATCGAGCTTCTTGACCTCCTCCCGATAGTTGAATCCTGCACCAAATGGGTTGGTCTTGCTGTCCTGCTGATGCAGGATGTCCAGATTGAGTGCTTTGGGCCACCAGTCCATGTTGGACATCTGCGCCGACGTGACGCCACCGTGCATGACGGGGCATTGACCTGCAGAACTCGACACGTTTTTCTCCATTTCCTGCTCCTTTGGTGTGTTGATGCAGAACGACGCTGCCCGCTCCAGCGCGACCATGCGCTGGTAATTTTCTGGTCGTGATTTATCACGCAGCGAGCATTAGCCTCGGCTACTATAACTCGCGTCGCGGCGCGCCTGCGCCTTTACGGTTACATCTGTTTTTCTTCAGCCACCAAGGAGCACACGCCATGAAAGCTAAAAAAGCCACAGCCTTGACAATGGATATCGGCATCTCCGAAGCGGACCGCAAGGCGATCGCCGCAGGCCTCTCGAAGTTGCTCGCTGACAGTTACACCCTGTACTTGATGACCCACAACTTTCACTGGAACGTCACAGGGCCGCAGTTCAACAGCCTGCACAACATGTTCATGACGCAGTACACCGAGCAGTGGAACGCGTTGGATGTGATTGCCGAGCGCATTCGGGCACTGGGCTTCCCCGCGCCCGGCACTTACAAGGAATTCGCCCGGCTCGCTTCAATCCAGGAGGTCGCCGGCGTACCCAAGGCCACAGAAATGATTCGGCTGCTGATTTCTGCACAGGAGTCCGCAGCAAGGACTGCCCGGGCACTGTTCCCTGTCGTTGACGACGCCAATGATCAACCCACGGCAGACGTTCTGACGCAGCGAATCGACGCTCATGAAAAAACGGCATGGATGTTGCGTAGCTTGCTGGAAGAGTGAGTTCACGCCCCCTTTCTCCAAAGAGCCGAGTTGAACACTCAGCCGAACTTTTCATTCATCACAGCGAGGAGTCACCCATGAAACTCAAAGCAATCGCGATCGCTTCAGCCTTGGCCATAACAGGAACAGCCTGGGCAGCGACAGTTCGTGACGAACCCATCCAGCCGATTCAGCCGGCCAAAGTCACCAACCCGGCGCTGGTCGAGTTGGGCAAGAAGCTGTATTTCGATCCCCGCCTGTCGCGCTCGGGCTTCATCTCGTGCAACTCCTGTCATAACCTGTCGATGGGCGGTAGTGACAACCTGAAAACCTCGATCGGCGACAAGTGGCAGCAGGGCCCGATCAACTCGCCGACCGTGCTGAACTCCAGCCTGGCCGTAGCGCAGTTCTGGGATGGCCGTGCCGCTGATCTGAAGGAGCAGGCTGGTGGCCCCATCGCCAACCCGGGCGAAATGGCCTTCACGCATGACCTGGCGGTCGGTACCTTACGCACCATTCCGGGCTATGTGGCCGAGTTCAAGTCGGTCTTCGGTTCGGCGGACGTCAGCATCGACAAGATCACTCAGGCAATCGCCGCTTTTGAAGAAACGCTGGTTACCCCGAACTCGCCGTTCGACCAGTGGCTGAAGGGCGATGACAAGGCCCTGACCGACCGCGAACTGGCGGGTTATGGCCTGTTCAAGGAAAGCGGTTGCGTGGCGTGCCACAACGGTCCGGCAGTGGGCGGCACTTCGTTCCAGAAGATGGGCTTGTTCGAGCCGTACAAGACCAACAACCCGGCTGAAGGCCGCGCCGGCGTCACCGGCAAGGACGAAGACCGCATGAACTTCAAGGTGCCGACGCTGCGCAACGTAGAACTCACCTATCCCTACTATCACGATGGCGAAGCAGAAACCCTCGAGGAGGCCGTTGAAGTCATGGGCCGTCTGCAACTGGGCCGTAAATACAGCGAACAGGAAATCTCCGACATCGTGGCCTTCTTGAAGACGCTGACAGGCGACCAGCCAACCTTCGTAATGCCGATCCTGCCACCGTCGACCAACGCGACGCCGAAGCCGAATCCTTGGCAGTAAAAGTCCCTGCCCCTGTCCCAAGCTTCATCATGGGCCAGGGGTTTTGGGCGAAATGACGCTTATAAAAGGCCGCGCCACCCGCGTTGATGACAAGATGCTCTGCCATCCATGACATGCAGCGCCACAGAGGGCAACGTGTGGCAGAAGCCACTGCACCGCGCCAACGCTTTTCTGTGCTGTTAACTCCTTTGTTTTCAGGCAAATCAGAGCACTCACCGAGAGTGGCGCGAGTTTTGCTGTGTGTCCCGTATCTGCACCGTCGGCCTGGATCAGGTACGACGGGCTGATATCAAGATGCGCTCGCACGCGACGGTTGCCAGGTTCTGCCGGATGCTCGCGAACGACTCTTTTTGCCAATCTACCCTGACACACGAGGACTATCATGGACCAGCCGACTTCCGCACGCCGCAAATTCATCAAGATGACGGGCGTGCTCGCAGCCATCCCACTCGTTGCTGCTGTAGGCTCCGCTCACGCCGCTAAAAACTCAGCCATGCGTTCGGCGCTGAAGTACCAGGACACGCCAATGGGCGACAAAAAGTGCTCGACATGCGTTCACTTCGTCCCAGGCAAGGATACCAACAGCCTTGGCGGCTGTAAGATGTTCCCAGGCGATGACGAGGTCAGCCCCAACGGTTATTGCAATGTCTGGGCGCTTAAAAAGTAAGGCTCGCTGAATCGGGCTGTCCCAGTTGAGTCCTATTCTCGGAGATTCTATGAAAGCAAACGTCGGTGGCATCGACAAAATTCTGCGCATCGTCGTCGGCATCGCGCTGATCGCGTGGGCCTTGATGGGCGGACCCGTGTGGGCCTGGATCGGCATTCTGCCGCTGGTCACCGGCACGCTGGGCTGGTGTCCGGCTTACCCCCTGATCGGGCTTAACACCTGCCCGCTCAACAAGAAGTAAGCGGCGCGCCTTGCGCTGAACCCAAGCCGGCCTTGCGCCGGCTTTTCAGTTTCTCCTCATGGAGAAGGTCCTTCGCGACGGAGACAGGTTTTACTCAAACTTTATCAGTCGTGAGGAGATGGCGAGCAAGGCCCCGGCCAATGCAGAGGCGTTGGGTATGCACGAAGGCGGCTCCCGCACCGGGGCCTTCGTCACCGTCGCCCCCCGATAGAGGCGAAGCCCTGAAGATCAATCGGGCACCCTTGACGATCCTTGCGAATCAGACAGGGCGCACGCAAGCACCGCCTCGATCTGTGCTCACGGCATCCGCGTTGCAAAGACCGCCCAGCGGATGGCGAAGATCAATCGGCAACCTCTCCGAGAGCACACGGGCTGCACGGTCCCCGTACGAACCAAACCACAGCAGTCCGGCCGACAATAACGCAACTTGCCACATGGCCCATAGAAACACTGCCACGGTTTGAGTTGGCCCATGCAGAATGAAACTCGCGACTGCGGCATAAATGAGGAAAGCAACCGCAGCGAGCGTGATTGATGTCATTAGCCCGAGCATTAGCCGCGTTGCCCAATGAAACCTGATCACCATCAGCCTGCCCTGTGACGGCCTGCCCATGCTCCAGATTCGTTTGACGACTTTCATGAAAGGGCCATCCTGCGGGGAGGGTTCGACCGCCGTACCCCACCAGACATTAGGATATTGCAGGATCTTCTTCAGTTGCGGTTCCGTGAGCACGCCATCAACAATGAGGGCTTGCAGCGCCCGGAAGGTCGGGTACTCCACGGCTACGCCATAGCGAATCATCATCGCGGCACGAAAAACCGATGGAAGCTCAACGCGTGAAGAACGCTCGGAGTCTGGCGCTAGCCCGCCTCTTTTCTGGTAGGCAACGACCTCTTTCGCGTCCCAAGGCCGATTGAGCCAATCCCACAGCCTTACGCGCGTCTTCTGAATCACGACGTGCTGAGCCAACGGGCTCTCAACGTTCAAGCTGTTTAGCCCTCCGCTCACCGGGGGCTCGCCCGATGTCCCCGGAGCGGCCCTCTCACGTAGTAACGCGGTCGTCAGCATCGTCAGCAAGGCGGCGGCATCGTCCTCGCGGTCCTGCGGGTTCGGCCTTTTCACTTTTCTACCCAAGCCTGTTTGCGATCAAGTCTCGAACGATCGCACTGACGACTTCGTCGTCCGGCTGACACTCGTTTGCTTGTGTCGGCTGCAGATGCTGGATCATGATGCACCAGGCAATCTCGACCTCCTGCTCCAACGCAATCGTGAGGCCATGAATCGCGGACTCTCTCTTCACCCATTGCAGAGCCCAAGTGAATCGCTTGCGCGTAGGAAGATGCGCGAGTGTTGGGGTGCCAGTGGCGATCCAAGCGCTGTCTATGCCGAGTTCTTCAAGACAAGGTAAGAGATCAGTCGGCAACGGAGTTCTCCCCGCCTCATACTGAAGCACAGACAGCTTGGACAGCTCAAACGCTTCTGCAAATTGCTGCTGAGTCAGGCCTAGAGATTCGCGCGCCATCCTTAGACGGGCACCCACGTCCTGCCGAGCACTTGCCCTGCGACCAACAACGACCGGCTTAGCCACCTCTCAACTCACCCTTGAACACCCTCTGAAGCATAGTTTACTATACCAACCATGAACCGTGCGAAGTCCGCCAAATTTGATCAAATTCGCGAGGACGACCTCGCCGCTGTCCGCCAACGATTCTGGCTGGAAGGCGAAACGATCGCGGATTGGGCCAACAAGCACGGATTCAGCGCTGCAACGACGTATTCATTGCTTGCGGGTCGCCTGCGCGCGCGTCGAGGAGAAGCACACAGAATCGCTGTGGCGTTGGGTTTGAAGCCTAGCGCATCAGCCGAATCAGAGGACTCTGTACAACAAGAGGAAGAACCATGAAATAAAAACGCCGATCCCACTTTCGCGAAGACCGGCGTCCCGTCGTGAATACACAACGGCTGGCACCTGAAGTATTCCCCACACGGTTTCTCCGGTCAAGCCCCTCCCCGAGGGGTGACGGGCTTTCTTTGCCCATGTTCCGGAGACCCTATCCATGGAAAGGTCAGACCGGCGCGTCATCACGCGCTCACCGTCGCACGCAGTCCACGCCGTGTGTGCCGGTGGTTTGCTCGGTACGCACGTTGAAGCCGAGTCTAGGTTGGAAGCGGATTTCATTCGGCGAACCGCTCTCTTGCCTTCTCACCCCCTCATCATTCACCAGCCTTTCAAAATCAAGATATCCGAGAAGGGCTATACACCGGATTTTCTGCTCGCATTTCCCGTAAGCGGACTGAAGATCGTCATCGAGATCAAACTCGCCGAACGCATAACACCAGAGGTTGCCGAGCAGTTTGATCGCGCCGCAGCGTTCCTACGCCCGCGAGGCTATCTCTTCTTTGTTCTCACTGAATTCGAGCTCAAGCACAAACGAGTGCATCGTCGAGCAAAGCTTCTGACCCGGTACGCAAAAGAGTCAGTTCCATCGAAAGTGCTGGAACGTGTCCGGGGCGTCCTTGCCAACCGTAAAGCGGGCATACCCATCGGCACTGTCGCCCGCAAAGCCGGTGCCGCTTACCACCAGATCCTCAGCCTGGTCGCACACGGAACCCTCTTCACCGGTCCACGACTGCAGACGGATCCGTCTGCAGTCGTCTCACTTTACGCACCCGAGGATCATGACGATGAGATACTCTTTAGCCGTTGGTTTAGTACTACGTCGTGGGATGCGGACCTTTGAATTTGTCCGCGAGCTCTCAGCCGAAGAAGTGCAACTTGAGGACGTCGAAACACGTCGCCCACTCACAATTCGCAAGTGGAAACTCATTTCGGAAATCGAGGCAGGCACTTACTCAGTCGTGCTGCCCGGCGCAGCCAATAGTCTCAACGACTCTGCACTGCACACGCAACACACAACCTCCCTTCCCGAAAGTCAGCAAAAGCTCATAGATCGCCGCTATGCGTACGTAATCGCTATGCGAAAAGCTGGCATTACTCGCGGCAGCCGAAAAAACCTTCCTGAACTGATCAAAAAGGTCGCCGATAAGCTTGAAGACAAGCATCCCCCCAGCAGTAGCACGGTACTCGACTGGGCACGCCGGTACGAGGCCAGCAACAACAACGCTCGCGCCCTCGCAAGCAGGAACTACAGCCGCAGAAAGGTGAAGCGTATCACCCCAATCATGGAGGAACTCATCCGGGAGAAGATCCGCACCGAATACCTCACGCGCAACCGTCACTCGTTGAAGCACACTCATCAGTGCATCGTCACGGCCGCAAAGAAGCTCGTGAACGAGAACAAGCTAAACGCCGACCAAGCAACCGTAAGCATTTCCACGTTGGGACGATGGGTGCAAGAGTTGGATCGGTATGAGGTCATCAAGCGCCGCTATGGAACCCCTCGTGCTCGGCTGCTCTGCAGGACCCCGATGGGTGACGACTACCCCGAACTACCGTTCGAGCAAGTCGAAGTCGATCACACGCCGCTAGACTGGATCGTTATCTGCGATCGCACGGGCATTCCCCTAGGCCGCCCTTTACTCACTGCGACTATCTGTGCCGCAACGGGCTATCCCACAGGTCTGTACCTTTCATTTTATGGACCGGGGCTCACTAGCGTAAGCGGCGTCCTGAGAAATACGATTTCGCTCAAAGACGCGATCTGCAGAAGCTCCGGCACCAGCCACCCCTGGCTAGCATCAGGCATTCCTGACTTATTACTCCTTGACAACGGGCTCGAGTTTCATGCGCACAATTGCTTCCGCATCGGTCGCGATATTGGCATGGACATCACTTTCGCGGCCGTGCGAACGCCCTGGTCAAAACCGAAGATAGAACGATTCTTTGCGAGTCTCGGGTATCTGACCCTCACTACAGGGCGCATACGCAAACGCATCACGAATGTCATTGACCTTGACCCAAGAACAACAGCATCGATCACCTTCTCCAACCTGGTAAAAGGTTTGGTTCAGTACTTCGTTGACGTACACCCATTTCGAATACATGAGCGCAAGCTCGCTCGTCCCTTCGACCTAATGAGCGACGGCATCGAGAAATGCCCACCCGCCTCGTATCTGCCTAACTTCGACGCGGTTCGTATGGCGACCGCGATATCAAAGACACTCACCGTAAGTCAAGGAGGTGTCGAAATTCGCGGAATTCCATTCGGCACCGCAGAACTGTCCCCGATGCGCCGTGCCGTCGGTGAAAACTTCAGGACACTCGTCAAGTGGGATCCCGATGACATCGATCAGATCTATGTACAGCACCCGATTACAAAAGAGTGGATTTGCAGTCCGTCGCGTTGGCCACAGTACACACAGGGGTTGAGCTGGAATCAGCATCTTTTGATTCGAAAGTTCCTCCGCAAGCAGCTGAAAGCGAAGAACGCAGAGGAGAACTACATTACTTCTGCGATGCGCTTGCACGAGTTCTGGATGGACGTCACTACCGCCAAGACCGCAACTGACGCAAAGCTCGCCGGCCAGTTCGCGGGGCTCACCTCGGCGCGGGTGCTCGACCCAAAGCCGAACGCAGCTTCGCAGCATCCACAAAAAATCCTTGTCGAGGAAGACGAAGGGCACAAGCCCACGGACCGATCGCCTCCGGATTTCGAAGCGTTCATCATGGAGGGGGCATGAGCTCTGCTGACCATCGCTTTGACTTTGGGGACATCGATCCTGTCGAACTTGAAGATCGTGCTACGCGAGAGCGCCAACTGAAGCAATACAGCAACGAGGCACTGCAGAGGGCGGCGCAGGTCGAGCAGGTATATGTGCTCTTTCCGCAGTTTGGCATCTGCCTCGCTGCATGCGATCGCGCCTTCCAACTATCACGCGCGCTCAATACACCCCAAGGAATCCTGATCACCGGTGCGCCAGGCACCTCCAAGACTACGGTCGCCAAGTACTTTATCAGTTCTCTTCCACAGTCGGATCTATTTGAAAAAGGCTTCGGAGCCCTGCTGATCCGCTTGAGAAACTCGCCTACGACCACGCATGTCGTTTCCGCACTACTTCGCGCTTTGCGATACCCCTTCGTTAGTGTCAGGCGCAATAACGTTCATGCAATGCGCGACCTCTGCTTCGAATCCATTCGACAACGCGGCACGCGGCTCATCTTCTTTGACCAAGCTCACTGCCTGAACCACAGACCCGTCCGCTCAAAAAAGGACGTCGATGAAACAACCGTGTCCGACCTACTTACCGAGATGATGGATGAGACTGGAGCAAGTCTTTGCCTGCTGGCCGACTCTCAGTTTCAAGGGCTCGAGGCTGTCGATCGCGCTTTGGCCGACCGGGTAACCACTCGCGAGGTGCTTGAGCACTTCAGAAAGGATGAAATCTGGGCTGCTTTCCTCAATGCCTTTGCAAGACAGACTAAAGCCATTGACCTGAGTTGTCTTTCTACGCCCGAGCTGCAGGCGCAAACCCACAGCGCAACGCATGGCAACAGGCGCCAATTGAGACGCCTGCTCGTTGAGGCCACGCTTGTAGCTGTCGACGCGCAAAGTGCAGCAATCGATCGCTCTCACTTATCCACCGCGTTCTCAAGGGTGACGGGCACCGGAAACCAGGCTGCAAACCCATATGGTTAGCCCACCCGCCCCACTGCCGATTCAACTGCAGCCTATCGAGGAGGAATCGGGGCTCGGCTTCATTCTGCGCGTGTTTTGCGCTAATGGACTCAGTATAACGTCCGGACGCCAGCAGCTTGGCATCAAGAATTGGCGGTCACTCACCCCGGAAGACGTCCTCGTCCTGTCCCTCATCACACAGACGCCACCAGACTGGCTCACTCTCAGGTTGATGATCCGCTCTACGGCGCTCCCGGAACACTTCCAATACTGTGGTCACACTTTTCGCTCGCAGGCCGCGATACCCAATATGGGTGCGAAAGTATGCCCGGATTGCGTACGGGAGAAAAGATGGTGCCATCGCGCGTGGATTCTCCCAGGGGCGGTTGCCTGTCCAATTCACGTGCGATGTCTGATCGCCACATGTAACCGGTGCGGACGCACGATTACCTGGGGACGACCGGCAGTCGACGTATGCACATGCGGAAGCTACCTCTCGGACTCCGATGGGAATCTCTCGGGAAGGAATCGTCACGCCATCGCCTGGTCCGAATGGCTGGACACACGACTTAGGCAACCAACACTGACCGACGCTGACTCCGAAGGTCTTGTTCCCCGGCTACTTGATCACTTGACCATCGACGGCGCCACCGCAGTCGTGTGCGCATTCGGAATACGAAACCACGCATCATCAACTCTGAGCCCAAATGACATTCGCAACCTATCATGTGACTTTCTCGTTCAGGTGGTAGAGCGCGGGCTTGCTCGTTTGTGGTCGATCGACGACAGACCACAAGATGCTCGTCGGTTGTCCGAATGTGTTCATGCACCGATCTTGGAAAGGCTTCGACGTAATGGTGTTTCAACCTCAGACCGCAACAGCGCATCTCTGCTCTTGAGCTTCACAGCGAACCGGTCTCATCCGAGCAACGGTGGCCGCTATAGCCGCGGCCAGCTCGACCTATTCGATCAAAGATAATGAGTCCTGATTCTTCAGAAACCAGCCTCGTCAACGTACCAATGCCGGCGATAGATGAAGCTGCATCGAGTTGGCTAACGCGCTTCGCGATGTCGCAGGGTGCCGACTTGAAAACGGCCGCACAGTTCATTGGTGCCCCCCACGCAGGCGATGTCGACCTAGTCATGGTCGGGCCTGTCCTTCGATCAGTGATCAGAAGGTGTGGCCTACCTGATCAGGCTCTGGCGTGGCATGAGCGCATCATGCTTAACCTGCGTGAACTGGAATACTTCGGCAGGCTTCTACTGACCACAAGTACGAAGAAGCCACTTGTGCGATTCTGCAAACACTGCCTCCACGAAATGCGTGACCCATACTTCCCGGTCCATTGGCGACTTTCTCCCTGGCAATGGTGCCCGATCCATGACTGTCTCATGGAGGAAGCATGCCGAAGCTGCTACTCCAGACCAGCCTCGCTCGTGGATGTATTCGAGACCACCGCAGGAAAAAAGGGCTACGTCAAATTCAACCGTTGTCTGCAATGCGGCGCGAAGCTTAATCTGCCAGTCGGCCCCCTGACTAAATCACGGCGTTTCGATGATCTTGTTCAGGAACAGCAACGCCAAGTTGCTAACGGTCGAGCACTTCTTGCCGCGCTGTATCATGGCCATTTCCGCATCGTCGACAAGAACATCATGGTGCCGGTGGCTGCCTTGGGAGAAGTGATGTCGCGGGACGACTTTATATTCTCGATGCATCCTAGCCCGCCAAGCACCAGAAAACCGTTTGCACCGAACTGGGTTTCTCCTTGGAACACGTGGGAAGCTTATTAGCGGGTAATGGTAATTCGCATCTCTGGCCGATGACTCTCCTACAATCTAAAACGTCTGAACTCAATGACTCGTTCTCGGCCTTATGTGGAGCTCAACATAAGGCCGAGGTGTCGACACCCGGGATCATGCATCTGGCCCCGACTTTCGCCTTGAGATATCCGTCAGCCCGGGCTCAGAGCCACCGAGTAAGGCTAGTTTACGGGTGCTTTCTCGCTGGATGAGCGCTCGCAAGGCCTCCTTCACCAAAGCGGACCTCTCAGCAATCCCGGTCAGTGCCTGAGCTTCGTCCAGTAGCTCGTGGTCGAGCGCGAGAGTTGTGCGCATAGCGTCGACCTCTCCTTTAAATCCCTTTCCCACCGTTCTGTCCTTCTCTGACAATCGATCGCGCCGAAGAGAACGCGTATCGCCTGATCAAGTTCCTGACCGGGAGTTCGCGTAAGCTACCTGATAAGTAACCGTTTTCGGTGAAGCAGGACTGGACGACATAACGCTGTCGCATTGTAACCAGACTTCGCTCCGCGAGGAGTCAGCCGCTTAGGTTGAACACCCGCAAGAACTGCCTAGATCAAGCAACAGACCAGAGCGTTCACCAAGCCCGGACCGTACCTTGCCGATGAATTCAGAACTCAGTGACACAACTTTCCATGAATTCAAAACTCAGTGACACGTTCGTTCAAGACTGCCTGACACACTAGGCTGCAAAGTGTTGATTACTCGTAATGATGTTTTCAAGCTTCAATGATCCTCGACAT